>Ga0114919_10001804_pt1 | contig 17196 bp, 15 predicted proteins | sample BlataG_FD_88682 | JGI IMG/M metagenome (GOLD analysis project Ga0114919, IMG submission 88682) | Deep subsurface microbial communities from Black Sea to uncover new lineages of life (NeLLi) - Black_00105 metaG | ecosystem: Environmental > Aquatic > Marine > Oceanic > Sediment | place: Atlantic... | reverse complement strand
TGATACTTCACCGCCAATTAGATTGAGACGGTCAACCATGCCGTTGATGTTGTCCTTGAGCTGCAGTATCTCTCCTTTTACATCCACCGTGATTTTTTGCGTGAGGTCGCCATCGGCTATTGCAGTGGATACCTTAGCAATATCTCTCATCTGATTTGTCACGTTTGCCGCCAGCGTGTTCACATTATCAGTCAGCTCCTTCCAGGCACCGGCAACACCCGGCACTTCTCCCTGCGCACCAAGTTTCCCTTCTACTCCTACTTCCCTTGCTACCCTTGTTACTTCACCGCCAATTAGATTGAAGCTGTCAACTGTTTTATTGACAGTGTCAGACATTACTTTGAAGTCGCCTGTCACGGGTATTGCAAACTTCTCTGTCAAATTGCCCCTGAAGATGTTGTCAAGTATTCTCCCCATTTCAAGCGTGAATTCTGCGACAGTGTCAATCAAACCATTTAAGGTGTCAACACACTCTTTCCAACTGCCTGCAACACCTGGTACTGATGCACGCTCGGTCAGTTTACCTTCTGCGCCTGCAACCTTTGCCACCCGGTGCATCTCTGTTGTAACTCCCCCAACCATCTCAGCCATTTTGTTGTACGAGTCTGCCAGTTCGCCGTATATATCGTATTTCTCTTTTGGCAGCCTTATTGTTAAGTCACCGTCCTTAAAAGCGTCCATTGCCTCTAACAAGCGTCTCAACTGCCTTTCTCTATACTCCTCCTCTGTTTCTCCTCTTCTAACATTTTCCCCCTCTACCCTCTCACCCCCCCTCTCCTCTTTCTCCTCCTCCTTTCCTTCCACTTCTACATCCTCAAACAATGCCTTCCTACCCGGTTTCCTTATCTTATCCTTTTCCATATTTATATCACCTCCTCTGCGATTTTTTTATACGCAACGCCTGCTTTACACTTCGGCTGGTAATGCGATATTGGTACGCCTTTCAACTGCGCCTCATAAACTTCAACCCCGAAAGGCACGGTATAGACAGAATCAAAAAAACCTTTCATGCCCTTTCTGATTTCCTTTACAGGGTCCCTTTTCCCCACAATCCTGGAAAACAACGACGCCTTGTTGCATCTTGTGAGAATAGCGAGCCGCTGATTTATTTTGATGCCGCTGCTTTCGTTAATGTCATCAAAAGTCGTGCTCAGTGTCTCAATCCCTTCTAATGCAAAAACGCTGGGGTCAAGCGTGACAATTGTGTAATCTGATGCTACAACACCATTAATAATAAAAAGACCCGGACCTGGTGGCGTGTCTATCATTATGTAGTCATAGTATTTTCTTATGCCCTCTATTCTGCGTTTAAGGACAGATATTCTGTTGTTTGTTCTGTACAGGTGTGATTCCGCGCCAACAAGGTCAAGAGTGGAAGGAGCAAGATGGATGTTTTCTATCTCCGTTTCTAAGATAGCATCCTCAATCTTCACATCTCCAACCATCACGTCATACATTGATTCCCCTATACTATTTTTGTTAATGCCAAGTGCGGATGTCGCATTCGCCTGCGGGTCCAAGTCAATAACAAGCACCTTTTTACCTCGTAGTGCAAGGTATCCTGAGATGTTTATGCAAGAAGTGGTCTTGCCTGTCCCGCCTTTGTGATGCGCAAACGCTATATTTATGCTTACCATTACTATATATCTTCTTTTATTGTAGAAACTATATTTAATCAATAAAAAACCATTTAATTTCACGACACCATAACGTATAACTGTTCTGGAATATATCGAACTATCCCACCGTATTCAGACATATTAGACAAAATATATTTAATGCTTTTTCTGGTGCAAAGGTTGAATGCAGCCAACAAGGGATAAAAATAGGCATGCACACTTGCAAAAACGCCCCAATGCTACATAGCCAGGAGTAATCGAGGCTTCCAAGCCAAGCTAATTCTCTTTTCATGCTATCGCAATCAATCAGGTTTGGACAGGCAAAATAGCTTCACATATGCTCGCTTTTGACATTATCGCCTCTATGGATTGCTCCATGCACTCCAACTGTTCATTAAACCTCTCTTTTTGCTTTTTGCCGTGCATATCAACCCGGACCTCGCCATCCCGGTAATACAGCACCGCGGGCTGTTTTATGATATACCTGCGGAGGATTGTCATTCCCGCATTGCGGTGTTTCGCGGTTGACTTTTTCGACTTTTGTCATTTCGACGACGTATTTTACGAGGTCAGCAAAGGCGCCGTCAAAATCACAGCCCATTCGTGCTAGAAAACGGGATACAGTGGCTTCGCTTGGCACGCCGTTCACGAACCCTATTATCCTGCACCATGCCGGATTATTACTGAGAAATAACAGCCCGTCACGCACGTTAAACTTGCATAGAGCGATGAACAGGTGAAAGTTGATCATGGCGCTCGCGGAATAATCGCGAGTGTCGCACCGGGTCAAAAAATCTGAGGACTGTAAATAATCTGAAGTACGCTTAAAGAAGTAGAATGGAGATGTTACGCCCCTTTTTGCCCGATTATTCACGAACAACCACAGCTCAATTAAAAACCGCAACGCACCGAAATTAAATAGGGCATAGCTGAAGTCACCACCTAAAGCGCTACGGATATGGAAAATATCCCCGAAGCTTAGTTTTGATTCCATAATATTTGACAATGTCCAACAAACTTTTTATAACCCTTCCTTCCATTGCACAATAAAAACGATTGGAAGGATGTTTTCGGGGATATATCCACAGGTTGCTTGGACTTTAATATGATATTGTCAAATTATTTATATGGCATGAAATCAAACGAATTTTTATTGATATTATAATCTAATAGCAAACACATTAAATACTTTTTCTTTTAGAAATTTAATATTCTATTCCTGAAGTTGTGCTACTGGTTTTATTCCAATAATGCTTGACCTTCTCCATGTGTGTTGCTATATCAGCCATTTCTATTATTCTGGCACCGGGCTCTCTTCCGCTAAGAATGACATCAGTAGAGCCTCTTTTATTTAACAACTCTATGACGTCATCTTCTGTTAAAAGCTCGAATTTTATCGCGTACAATATCTCGTCCAGAATTAATAGGTAGGTCTTTTTTTCAGCTAACACCCTATGAGCGAGTTCCAATCCCTCTTTAGCCTTTTTAAGATGTTTTTCCCGCGATTCTTCGTCCTTTAAAAAACCAGGAGCACCGCAAAGATGTATCTGGAGGTTATCAATATCCTTTAGAAACTGGTATTCCCCGGTAGTTGGTCTTCCTTTCATAAACTGTAATATCACTACTTTTTTGTTATGTCCCAACGTCCTTATGGCATGACCAATAGAGGCGGTTGTCTTTCCCTCTCCCTTTCCATAATATACGATGACTTTTCCCTCAACTGAGTTCATAGTTATTTTTATCTTTGAAAAGACAATAAATAATTATTCATGCACCTTGGTAAATATTTCCACAAACCAATCATCACATAAATCGAAAGGAGAGGGAGGGGGTCAAATTGAAAGAGGCGATGTTTTATGAGAAACTGGAAGAGAACAAGGTTAGATGTCACCTATGCCCACATCATTGTAAGATAAACGAATCGAGGAGGGGGATATGCGGGGTTAGAGAAAACAGGGACGGAGTCCTCTACAGCCTGGTGTATGGTAAGGTAGTTGCGCGAGGGATTGACCCAATAGAGAAGAAACCTCTCTTCCATTTCTATCCCGGCTCGGAGGCATACTCAATTGCTACTGTCGGGTGTAACTTCAAATGCAAGAACTGCCAGAACTTCCATATTTCTCAGATGCCAAAAGAAGGCGAGAAATTGATAGTAGGGGAAGATGCATCTCCTCAAGAGATCGTTGCGGCAGCCAAGCAATACGGTTGTAGAAGCATCGCGTACACTTATACCGAACCGACCATCTTTTTCGAGTTTGCTTATGACACTGCCAGACTGGCACATAAAGAAGGGATATGCAATATCTTTGTTTCAAACGGGCATATTATGGAGGAGGCTATACGTACTCTCGCACCTTATTTAGATGCGGTAAATGTAGACCTGAAGGGGCTATCTGAAGACCTGTATCTAAAAAATTGTGGTGGGCACTTGAAACCCGTCCAGGATGCGATAAAGCTATACAAAAGCCTGGGAGTTTGGGTTGAAGTAACTACGCTGGTTATACCAACGTTGAACGATTCTGAGAAAGATTTCAGAGGGATTGCCGAGTTCATCAAAAGTGTAGGCGTGGACATACCCTGGCATATCTCACAGTTCTATCCTGCATATAAGCTAACTCATCTCCCCCCAACACCGGTTACAACCTTACGTGAAGCGAGGGAAATTGGGCTGGATGTAGGATTGAGATACGTGTACGAGGGCAATGTTCCGGGCGAGGGAGGGGAGAATACCTACTGCTACCGTTGCGGAGAGTTGTTAATCCGGCGCTATGGATTCCAGATTCTGGAGAATAAAATACGAGATTCAAGATGTCCAAGTTGTGGCGCCAGGATAGATGGGATATTATAAGTTATTTATATATTGATTTGTAATTTATTTGCATGGTTAAGTGTCCAAAATGTGGTAGGGAAATAAAAGGATATGAAGAAGGATGGGAGTGTTGCCCATACTGTGGGGCGTGCTTATTCGTTGACTGCCCTTTCTGCGACCAGCGGCTTGAGCAAGAATGGAGTTACTGCCCATACTGTGGCCACCCCGCGCCGAAAGAGAAAACAGTTGTGGAAGATTAAGTTAAGTTTTCCAATATATAACATTGAGTGGCAAATATTAGGCACATCCTTTCGTCCTTGGCAAGGAAATAGCGGAGATGCGACTTATTTTTTTCATCGCTTATTCAGCTAATTCTATTCTCGCTCTGCTTTATGATACAACCTAACTTGTTCGAGAACACGAGGATAGTCAACAAATAGAGCTCCCAAATCTACCGTTCCAACCACGTCAAAAATGCCCAAAGCCGCTACCGCATCTCCTTTCCTGTTTCGAATTGGAGCAACAACAACCGGTACACCGACATATCTACCCTTAAGAAGGTTTGTGTGTATCACTCGATTCTCCTTGAGTACTCGCTCTAATACCGGACCAGTGTATTCAAAGTCTATAATTTCTCCTTTTTCCACCCTAACGCCCTTTTTATTCCGGCTTCGCATTGCGACTGGCATCACAAATAAGTCATTCACCGCTTTTGCTATCGGTGCGATTTCTTCCGCCGTTGCATCCGCATTTACTACTATACTCAACTCTTCCTCTTCCATTTTTACACCTTCTTTTTTTATTCTTCTTTTTTCGTAGTTATATTTAATATTTGAGAAATATTAACTAAGAGTTATGACAAACGGGAAGAAAGAAGGAAAAGATACGATTTATCTTGTTCCCCATACGCATTACGATGCTATCTGGGTCTTCACGAAGGAGGACTATTTTTACATCAACATGGTGTCCATTCTGAAGGAGGTGGCTGAGCTTGTTGAAAAGACTGATTACAAGTTCCTGATAGAGCAAACCTTTCTGCTGGAGGAGCTGGAGAAGAGGTATCCGGAAGTATTCTCAAAGATTGCGAAGAGCATAAAGGAAGGCGCGATTGAGATTGCCGACGGGGAATACCTGATGGCAGATACGATGCTTCCTGATGGAGAAACGTTGATAAGAGAAATCCTGTTTGGTAAGAGATACGTAAAGGAGAAGTTCGGGGTTGATGTTCCAGTAATGTGGCAGGCAGACAGCTTTGGTTTGAATGCCCAGCTACCACAGATATACAAAAAATCGGGCTACAAGTACGTTGCATTTAGAAGAGGAGTATCAAAGAAAAAACCTTCGGAATTCCTATGGGAAGGTTTGGATGGAACGAGGATTTTAGCTCACTGGATGCCTTTAGGATACAGAGCAGGATTGGACTTGACAAAGCTGGGAGAAAGCTATGAGAAACTCAAGGCATTGGCGACAACCTCTCATATCTTAATGCCATCCGGGAGCGGAGTTACGATGCCGCAGCCGGAAACACCGGGGGCTGTGAAGGCGTGGAATGAGAAGAAAGAAAAAGTAGCGGAGATGAAGATAGCAACGCCAGTTGAATTCTTCGAAGCACTGGAGAGGGAAATAGAAGAGAAGAATCTTAAGATGGACGTGCGGAAAGGGGAAATGTATTCAGGGAAGTATTCAGCGGTATTTCCAAATTGCTGCTCGAGCAGGATGTGGCTAAAACAGGAGCTTTGCGAGTACGAGGGTTGGTTGACGTGTTGCGAGCGATGGAGTACAATAAACTACCTCTTGAATAACCCTTATCCCTCTGAGGAGGCGAGAAATTCCTGGCGTAAAATTTTATACATTGCATTTCATGATGTGGCTCCGGGAACGGGGATGGACGAGGGTTACGAGGAAGTGAGGCACTTCCGTGAGTTTTTCAATACGGAAATGGCCGCCCGCTGCCTTCGCGTGCATAATCAAATAGTAGAGGCGGAATCGGAGGAAGGGGTTGAACCCAAAGATATCCCTATGCTGCTATTGATGCTGCATGGATATGGTGATATAATAGTATTTAACTCGCTGTCGTGGGAAGTGAGGAACTGGATAGAGATGGATTTGAACTTTGACAGAGGAGAAGTGGTAACAATTGGTGGCTTACAGAGTGGAGAAGAGGAAATAGACGTGGAAGTTATAAAGTTTGCGAGGTATGAGGATGACACGTTGAGATACGCTCGTATAGGATTTGTTCCCACTGTTCCTGCACTGGGCTATAAGGTGTATAAAATCCTTGAACGGGAGCCAAAACGGTCTCGTTATGACCCGAATTTCATCATGATACGGGGGAACACAATAGAGAACAGATTCTTTGGGGTTGAGGTGGACCCAAGCACTGGGTTGGTTGATGTGTCTTTAGATGGAGGAGAAGTGGAGAAAGAGCGAATTTGCACGGCAAATGAGCTTGTGCTGGAAGAAGAAACCGGCGACCTTTACTACCACCGACAGACATTGGATATCCCCGTAAAGACAGAAAAAGGAGAAGGAGTGAAGTACGGTTCATTCCGTGTAGAGAATTTTTGGATAGATAAAAGTCCTTTGAGGCGTGTTATCAACGTCGAGACAAATTATTTTTCGCTTAGATGGCCGTACCGATTAACGGAGAAAATGGAGCCACGTATATGGAGGCATAAATTCCTCGAATGTTCAAAAAAAATAATCGTTTATAGGGACATTCCGAGAATAGATTTCATAACGACCGTGGTGGACAAGCATCCGAAGGCACGGCTCAGGGTCAGGTTCTCCACGGACATGAAATCTTTGACTTATGCCTGTGGGACTCAATTTGGCGTTGTTTCTCGACCGACAGACCAATGGCACTACAAGCCAAAAGAGGAGTGGGTGGAGGAACCCTGTGGTGTATTCCCCTCGCTGAAATGGCTTGATTATTCCGATGGAACGAAGGGCTTAACCGTAATTCATCGGGGGATACCGGAGAATGAGGTAAGAGATGGAGACGTCTATTTAACACTGCTCAGAAGCGTTTTAATGCTGTCCTCCGATGGCAGGACAGGTCCTGCAATACCGGTTCCGGATGCTCAGGAGTTGAGAAGGTACACATTCAGATATTCTATTTACCCGCACCGCGGAGATTGGCGTGAAGCTTCGTCCTATAAACACGCTTATGAGTTCAACTGTCACTTGGATGCAATACAGTTGCGGGAGGAGAAAAAACTTCCTTTGAAGCGGTCTTTTTTGAAAATAGAACCGGAGAACGTCATTTTATCTGCACTGAAAAAAACGGAGGAGGGAGATGAAGTGATTTTAAGATTTTATGAGACGCAAGGAGAAGAAACGGATGCAGAGATAACACTGTTCAGGAAGCCAAAGACGGTTAAGGCGGTGAATATGCTTGAGGAAGAGGATGAGGAAGTGGAAAAGGAGTTGAAAATAGAAGGTGAAAGAGTAGAGTTGACGTTGAAACCTTTTGAGATAGTTACTTTGAAGGTGGAAATTTAGATAGATTATTGGTGAATAAAAAGATGGCATCGGCATCTATTATTTTGCCTCGGAAACTGGGCGATAAGTTAAAGGAAAAGGCAGCGGAAACAGACCTTGCAGAAGCGAAGGAACTTCTGAGGAAAGGCGACCTCGCGCAGGCATCTGAAAAACTATGGGGTGCCGCTGCATTGGCAATTAAGATGGTAGCGGCAAAAAGGGGGTTGAAATTGGAACAGCATGGCGGTTTGTGGGTTTTTATTAATATGCTGGCAAAGGAAAGCGGGGACAAAGACTTTGTTGGATTCTTTGGTGAAGCAAATGCGCTACATCGAAACTTCTATGAAAATGAGATGGAAAAAGAATCTGTTGAGGTCATATTAGAAGATATTGAAAAACTAATCGCTAAATTAAAGGGGATTTTTTGAGCCAACAAATTCGAAAAGTTTATATATACCCTTCACATGTAAAACCTTTGGAGGCAAAAAATGATATTTGAGATACTTGCGTTTATCGTTGGGCTGGTATACGGGTACGTGAAACCCGGGAAGGAAAAGCGCTGGGAACTTTTCAAAAAGGGCATCGTGTACGGTATTATTCTTGGAATAATCTTCGGGATTATGGGGTTTTTTGTGGGTGGGCTGTTCCTCTTTGCGGTGAGTGCAATCGGAATATTTATAGAAGTGATATTTCTCGTGATTATATTCATAGCTGGCACGTTTATCGGAGACCTATTGGAAGTGGCAATTAAAAAATAATGATGCTGTCTGTAAGCCATCCCACTACTGAGACGTTAGAAATTACTTTCGCCTCTTTGAGGTCGATTTTTTTTCACCCTCTCAAAATTACGACACGAAATCACTTGCCTTCGGCATCTCCAGCTTCATACCCTTCCTTTTCCTCACTTCCATTACCTTCTCGCCGAACAGATTTTGAGGTATGGGCTTGAAACCCGCGAACTCGGTGCTCCAAAGCGCTCTCCCTTCCGTTGCAGACCTTATGTCGCCAGCAAAGCCAAACATCTCTGCCACCGGCGCTTCTGACTGCAATGAAACCATATCGCCTTCGGTTTTTATGTCCAGTATTTGACCTCTTCTGCCCTGTATCTTCCGCGTTACGTTGCCGAGCAAATTCTGCGGTATGCTTATGAATACCTCCTGTATAGGCTCGAGGAAGGCAGCGCGCGCAAGCAGCATAGCACCAAGTATAGCACTTCGCACCGCGGGAATAACCTGTGCAGGTCCCCGGTGTATCGAATCCTCGTGCAGCTTCACATCCATCAGCTTTACTTTTACGCCCCGGCACTTCTCCTTTGCCAGCGGTCCCTTCAGCATCACATCCTCAAAACTTTCCTGGATCAACTCCATCGTCTCTCGCAGATACTGAACCCCTTTTGTCATGTCCAACAAGACGTTTCCCTCAATGATATTAACGACTTTCTTTGCCTCCAGTTTGTCCATTCCTGCTTCCATCAGCTTATCGCGCAGTGCAACCTTGTCCTTACCCACAGTCAGACCTTCACTCTGTATCTTTTCCACTACTTCCGCACCCAGGGGTTCGACTACAAAATAAAACTTGTTGTGCCTGTTTGGCGATTTCCCTTCCACTGGACCCGCATGTCCTTCTACGGTCTCACGATAAACGACAATGGGCGGCGAAGCGATTATGGGAACGTCCTCATCGTGCTCTATCCGGTGCGTGATTATTTCGAGATGCAATTCGCCCATTCCCGAGACTAAATGTTCACCTGTTTCCTCGTTTATCTCCACCCTTATCATCGGGTCTTCTTTAGCAAACTTCCTGATAACTTCTATCAGTCGGGGCAAATCCTTCGTACTCTTCGCTTCCACCGCGACGGTAACAACAGGCTCACTGTAATGCTTCATGCTTTCGAATGGAACCATCTCAGCGGTAGAAAGCGTAGAACCTATCACAGCATCTTTCAGACCTGCGAGAGCAACTATGTTACCAGCGGGCACCTTATCCACTTCTACACGCTCCTGCCCCTCGAGTATACCCACCTGCTGAATTCTGTTCTTTTTATACAACTCCGATATGAACACTTCCGTGCCTTTTTCCACGGTTCCACTGAAAAGTCTCCCGGTAGCAACTTCCCCCGCGTGCGGGTCAATGGAGATGCTGGTTACCATAAAAGCAACATCAGCCGACCTATCACATCTTGCCATGCTCTGCCCTATCGCGCTCTCTGCATCGCCTTGCCATATCACCGGAACACGATACTTCTGTGCTTCTAAAGGATTGGGCAGATGCTCTGTTATCATATCAAGAACTGCTTCATAAGCGGGGCACTTCACCGCTAATTCCTTCATATTCCCTGCCTTGCAGTAGTCATAAACCTCCTTAAAGCTAATCCCCGTCTTGCGCATGGTCAGAACGCTAATAGCCCAGTTATACAACGCGGAGCCGAAAGCGACATTACCTTTTGCTGCATCCAGCTTCCATTCTTCGTATCTATCCTTTTTCATTCCCTGCATCAGCTTGTTTATCTTGTCTATTATCTTGCCGAGTTGGATTTGCATCTGCTGCGCATCCACTTTCAGCTCGTTTATCATCCTGTCAACTTTGTTAATGAAAAGAACGGGTTTCACGTTCTCTTTCATCGCCTGCCTCAGCACGGTCTCGGTCTGCGGCATAGCACCCTCCACGGCGTCAACGACAACCACGGCACCATCAACGGCTCTCAACGCCCTCGTCACATCGCCACCAAAGTCAACGTGCCCCGGCGTATCAATAAGATTTATGAGATGCTCTTCACCTTTGTAATCATAAACCATAGATGCATTTGCGGCGAAGATAGTTATCCCTCTTTCCTGTTCCAGATAATAAAAATCCGTGAACAGTTGCTCGCCTGCTAATTCCTTCGATATTATCCCCGCTCCTGCGAGGAGGTTATCAGTCAAAGTTGTCTTTCCGTGGTCTATATGAGCGATAATGCCTATGTTCCTTATTCGCTCCGTCTTGTCCATCAATACCGTTACCTTTTCCGCTGCTTTTTTTCCTCTTGTTGCCATTTACGTTTCACCTATTTTTCTTTTTTGCGAATGTTTTACCTAAAAGCATTTTGTATGGATATAGATATATTATATATAACATTAATTGTATTAGTCATAGTGAGGACATTTAAAACCTGACACCTCAAACCTAACATCTAACACCTAAAAATGCCCGGGTGGTGTAGCGGCCTATCATTGAGCCCTGTCGAGGCTCGGACTCGGGTTCAAATCCCGACCTGGGCGTTGAACTCCATTGTTTAATTGAGAGGGAAATAAGCATGCGCTTGGAAGAGAAGTTCAAAGAACTGAAAGAGAGGAAAGAGAAGGCGTTGATAGGCTTCGTAACTGCGGGCTATCCCTCTGCTGAGGATACATTGGGAATCGCTCTTGCGATGGTCAAAGGAGGAGTGGACATTTTGGAGCTTGGTTTGCCCTTCTCTGATCCCATTGCAGATGGCGTTACGATACAAAGAGCGAGTGAAAGCAGTTTGAAAGCAGGTATGAATTCAGATTTATTTTTTGAAGTCGCTGCGGAAATAAAAGGAGTGGAGAAAGTTTGCCTCACTTATTACAATTTGGTGTTACAAAGGGGGTTGGAACAATTCATAAAGGATTGCGAATCTGCGGGAATAAAAGGTTTGGTAGTGCCGGATCTACCGGTGGAGGAGTCAAAACCGCTGCTAAAAATATGCGATGGGTATGAAACCGATTTGATCTTCATTATCGCACCTACAACAACAGAGAAAAGAATGGCACGGATTTTGGACGCTGCATCAGGGTTTATTTACGTTGTATCCCTGCTCGGCGTGACAGGAACGAGAGAGAAGATTTCCGATGCAATACACCCTCTTATCAAAAGGATAGGAGAAGTGAATTTAAATTTATCAAGGGATGATGTATCATCCGTACCCCTGGCGGTTGGATTCGGTATCTCAAAGCCAGAGCATGTAAAAACGATTTGTGAGGTTGCAGATGGAGCAATCGTGGGTAGCGCATTCATAAGATTGATAGAAGAGGGATTAGAGTCCAAAGAGAGCATGCTTCACGAGATAGAGGAATTTACAAGGAGTTTAAAAAAGGAGACCAAAAGCGTCTGAGCAACAGTGCAAAAAGGACAAATATTTTTTTATCGCCTCCTTGCTTTTAGCTTTCCACATATTTCTGGATGCTTTTCGCAACGGTGTGTTCCTGTTCTATCCATTTTCTGAACAGAGCTACGACCTCGAATTCTGGTTTGGTTTAAAGGAGACGGGCTTGAGTGCCCTTTTCACGTGGATAGTCCCGGGAAACGTGGGTGAGATAGTATATATAATTATTCCAAGCCCTTCTGTGCCAGAAATCCCAATCATTGGAAGTGGAACCGAACTTGTGATTTTGATATTCGCTTTGCTCACGTTCTTTTTGAAATTCAAAGGAAAACTTTCTAAGAGCCTTCGTGAGTGAGCATTTTTGACGAGCCTTTTCATGCGGTATTCATTAGAGCGCCTTCTATAATCCAAGCAGCGGAAAACGTGGATGTATTGACAACTTTTTATTCTCTGGCTATACAAATACACGGAAACTTTTTATCGGATGTCTGCGCTCCTCAAGAGAAGACGTTACCACGCTTAGATATTTTTTAGCAATTGTTACAGCTTCTTTTATTTCGCCTTTAGTTGGTCTTCTTGAAATATTTCCAACTGGGACATACCTTATAATTCGGTAATTTATGGTATTATTAGTTCTGGATAGAAAATCAGTGATTTTTTCTATCTCTTCCGTATCTATAATTCCCGGAATAAAGACCGTTATAACTTCAAAATCCAAATTGCTGTTGTTTAATAGCTCTATTGCTTTTAAAACGTTCTTATTCGATTTCCCCGTGTACCACTCATGTAAATTTTGGGAATATGCTTTCAGGTCTATATGGACTTCATCCAATCCGGATTGCTCCATTTCTCTTATGAATTTGCCATCTACGAGATACCCATTGGTAGATAGAATTGTTTTTGTATTGCACGACTTTACAAGGTCAATAATCTCTTTTTTGTATATCGTGGGTTCTCCGCCAGCCAACATAATCTCCTCGACATCAAATTGTTTTATTTTTTTAGATAACTCCTCTGGCGTTACTTCTGTGTGTTCCTCATTGTCGGCGAAGCATGCCCTACATCTGAAGTTACAGCCATAAAATTGAATATTGCATCTTTTTTCGGAGAGAGATAAATAAGAAACTTTCATGGCTGCTTTTTAAAACATATAATTATCAAAATAGATATAGTTTGGGTGTGGGAGAAAAGAAATGCGAATACTATTAGAATTAGAAGAAGTGGATAAAAGAGGGAAGCTTTCGATAGAAGAAGCGATAGCCCGGAGGAAATCGCGGAGGTCATTCAAAAGAACAAAGCTAACGAAGAAACAACTTTCGCAATTGATATGGTCTGCGGGAAAGGCACCTTCGGCTGGCGCTGCTTATCCTCTGGAATTGTACGTGGTAATAGGCGACGAATGCGTAGATGATATAGATGCGGGAGTGTACCAGTACCATAGCGTAAAGGGGCATTTGCAGTTAGAACTGCATAAAGGGGGTGATTTAAGAGAGGAGTTGGCAGTAGCTTGTTTAAGCCAGATGTACATTGTTGATGCCCCCGCGTCTTTTGTGATTGCAGCCGAATATGAAAGAACGACTCGTAGATATGGAGACCGTGGGGTAAGATACGTGCATATAGAAGTGGGGCATGTGGGGCAGAACATATATTTGCAGTGCGAAGCGCTGGGTATGGTTACTGTCGCCATAGGTGCCTTTTACGATGATGAAGTCGCAAGGGTCTTGAGTCTTCCCGATGGGCATAAGCCAATATACGTGATGCCTGTGGGTGCGGAAAATTCCAAATCCTGAGCACGGAAATTTAAAATAAACCCTTCTCTCTATGTGTGAAAGAATAATTGTTGATACTTATAATACCTCGTTGGTGTAAGGCTTCAAAAGATGTTCAGGTACGATATCAGGAGAAATTTTGCCGGTAGTTGCATATCTATAAAGTGCTGCTGTTAGCACGCCTTGTGCTGCACTACCTACACAGGCAATAATTATCCAATAAAGTATTGCTATAGCAAAACCAATTACCAGCAGTAGTCCTCCCATCATATATCCCAGGGCAGCAGGAATCAGCCCCAGAAGAGCTAAAAGGAAAATTATGATTCCCAAACCAAAATGACCTATGAATGTTTCTCCCCATGTATCCTTGAACACAAGTGCACTTCTTTTTATCGCTTTGAATACCGATATTTTCTCATAGATTAATACAGGTACAATGAAAAAAGTAGCCATTGTCCATGCAAATCCTATTAATGAGATTACAATTTTCCCGATTATCTCAGCGCGTTCTTCAAGAACTCTTAGTATAATGCCCACAATTGCTGCCATAAGTGCCCATCCTGCAATAGCGCGAAGATGTTCATTTGCAATCCTGAATCCATCTTTAAAAATTATTTATTTTCTTCCAATACTTTTTATGCCTGCAATAATGCCACTTATAGCCAACGCAGCGATAACACCCAAAACCGTTGTCGGAGCTTTTGGTGTAGGTGTAGGTGTTGGTGTTGAGGTCTTGGTCAATGACGCAGGTATGGGTAATGTTTCGCCAGATGTTACTTGCACATTTTGTGACCAATCATCATAACCTGCAAGCGTGACTTTAATCGTATGCGTGCCGGTAGATACATCGGGAATCGTAAGGGGCGTTATTCCTTTGTATGTATTATCTAAGTACACGTTTGCACTGGATGGAGAAGAAGAGACGGAAATAGTGCCGCCGGTTGCTGGTGTCGTTTTTGGAACTAATGTTGCGGATACGGAAGATATTCCGCCAGGATTTACCTGTACACTTGTTGACCAATCCTCATAACCTGCAAGAGAGAGCTCAATTACATGGGTGCCCGGCTTCACATTAGGAACCGTGCAGGGTGTTTTTAACACTCCACCATAGCCTATACCATCTAATGATTTTATATATGCACCAGAGGGAGAAGAAGAGACTGAGATAGAACCCAGTGTTGGAGAAGAAATAGGTGTCAATGCCACAGATACGGATGAAGTGCGTCCCGATACCACATCAACAGTGGTTGTCCAGTCATAATAATCTGTGTGCCTTAATCTTATTGTATGCCTTCCCTGTGAGACGCTGCTTAAGGTTTTTGGTGTTATGCTGCCTGTATAGTCACCATCAAGGTCAATATACGCATTAGAGGGTGAAGAAGAGACAGAGATGTAACCTGGTGGAGCAATTGGTTCCAATATTTCATCTACGTATGCCGTGCTGTCAGCGTAAACCATTACATCTTTTGACCGAGACTGATAACCTGAAAGAGAGAGTTTAATCCTATGCCAGCCGCGGGATACATCAGAAATCGTATGGGGCGTTGTTCCTTTGTATGAACCATCTAAATAAATACGTGCACCGGATGGAGAAGAGGTGACACTGATATAACCACTCGTGCGAGTCAACCGTGCACCTACGCGTCTTGTTTCGCCGGGATTTACTTTTTCACTTGTTGACCAATCCTCATAACCTGTAAGTGTGACTTTAATGGTATACCACCTGTCTGGGGATACGGTAAACGTATGAGGTGTTCTTCCGTATTTACTATCCAGGTAAACGTCTGCACCGGATGGAGAAGAAGTGACTTCGATATAACCGGTTGTTGGTGTTGGCGTAGGACAGATCAATCTTGCATCAACGGATGATGTTTCGCCACCCATTACCTGCACGTTTTTTGACCAAGCCTGACAACCTTCAAGAGAGAGTTTTATTGTATAAGTGCCGGGTTGTAAATCCGGAGTTCTGCAGGGTGTTTCACAGCCAATCCAGTTACTGCCTTCTATTGTTACGTGTGCACCAGAGGGTAAAGAAGAGACTGATATAGAACCTTCCACAGGCGGTAGTACTGCGGTAGAGCAAGATACACTTACAAGTAGAACTACTATTGCCAATCCTATAATCCCCACCTTATTCGCGACCTTTTTCATCTCCCCCCCCCAACCTCGCTTTAGGTATTCCATTTTTATAAGTATAACCAACCTTTTATCTTTTTAAAAGTTTTTCCATTTTATAATTTCTCTTCTCCCAAAAATAAAAAATATTATAAAACCACAACCTTTTTAAGGTCATAGTCTATTCTTAAATTTTTGAGGAAGAAAAATATGAAAATAAAAGGCATAGTAGAGGGTTTAGTTATAGCGACTTTCGTTCTGGCGATTTTCCTACCAGGAGGTGCGGTGGGAGCAGAGGATGTGAGCATAGGAGTTCTTTATGCAGAAACCGGTGACCTGGGCATTTACGGGAAACCCGAGATTGATGCGATGAAACTGGCGGTGAAAGAGGTAAACGAAAACGCTGGTGTACTTGGCGGCAAACGACTTAATCTCATAATCAAAGATACGCAAACTTCAGAAGTAACAGCCGTGGAGAAGGCACATGAGCTTGTTGATTTGCACAAGGTTCCTGTGATAATTGGAACGTCGGGCAGCGGACCCTGCATGGCGATTATTGATTATACCACGAGCAACGGCGTTCTTCTGATATCTCCTTCTGTTACCAGCCCGAAATTTACAACCTTTCCAGACAACAACCTCTTTTTCAGAACATGCCCCTCTGACGAATTGCAGGGAAAAGCAATGGCAAGGCTCGCCATCAAACAGGGGTATAAAACGGCAAGCACGCTGGTAATATGGAACTCCTACGGTATAGGTTTCGAGGAGAGCTTCACTAAAGCATTTAAAGCGCTTAGAGGAAAGGTATTGGAATCAAAGAAATATGATCCTACGGCAACTACATTCGATTCGGTAGTAGAAAAAGTAGCAGCCGTGAATCCGGATTTCGTTATGCTGTGCGCATATCCCAAGACCGGCAGTACTATCCTGAAGACGGCATACGAGAAAGGCTATATGGAAAACACTGATTGGCTGCTTTCTGAAGGGCTCATGGACGACACGTTAGCTGATATGGTGGGCAAGGACAAAGCGGGTAACTATATCATCGCAGGATTAAAAGGCACAGCGCCAGACCTGAGAGTAGTAGGTCCCGCATACGAGGCATTCAAGCAGAACTACACAGCCGAATACGGGAGAGAACCTACTGAAGGATATTGCCCCTTTTGCCCCAACAGCTATGATGCAGTGGCAGTGGTTGCGCTTGCGATAGAAAACTTAGAAAAAGCAGGTGACGCTTCTTCCGGAACTGCCATCCGCGACAGTTTAAAGGAAGTTGCAAGACCGCCTGGCATAAAAGTC
>Ga0114919_10001800_pt1 | contig 17205 bp, 15 predicted proteins | sample BlataG_FD_88682 | JGI IMG/M metagenome (GOLD analysis project Ga0114919, IMG submission 88682) | Deep subsurface microbial communities from Black Sea to uncover new lineages of life (NeLLi) - Black_00105 metaG | ecosystem: Environmental > Aquatic > Marine > Oceanic > Sediment | place: Atlantic... | reverse complement strand
GGAACTGACCTATACCGAATTCCAGAATTATCTTGACCAGGGCGAGGTTATAGAGATCACCGTGATCGCCAATACAAAGGTTCAGGGCAAACTCCGTACCGCCATCACCAAGGAGGTAGGCGGCAGCATCCGTACATATCCCGAATTCAGGGTCACCTTCCCCGAGGGGTTGATAGACGGTGAGATCCTCGCCGGGTGGTCGGATAAGGGAATCGAGTATTCCTTCGAGGAGGATACGACACCCTGGCTGCAGTTCCTGCTCACCAGCCTCCCGTGGGTCTTCCTGATATTCCTCTGGATCTTCATGATGCGCCAGATGCAGGGGGGGCAGCGCGGGGTGTTCTCCTTCGGAAAGAGCCGTGCGAAACTGCTGACCGGCGGCAAGGTTCAGGTCAACTTCAACGACGTTGCCGGCGCCGACGAAGCCAAGCAGGAACTGCAGGAGATAATCGACTTCCTCAGGGACCCCGGGAAATTTCAGAAGCTGGGCGGCCGCATCCCCAAAGGTGTCCTGCTTCTGGGTCCCCCGGGAACCGGCAAAACCCTTCTGGCCCGGGCTGTGGCGGGCGAAGCCGGGGTGCCGTTCTTCAACCTCGCAGGTTCCGATTTCGTCGAGATGTTTGTCGGCGTGGGGGCCAGCCGGGTGCGCGACCTCTTCGATCAGGGCAAGAACAATGCGCCCTGCATCATATTCATCGATGAGCTTGATGCGGTCGGCCGCCACCGCGGTGCGGGCCTGGGGGGAGGCCACGACGAGCGGGAGCAGACACTCAACCAGCTGCTGGTTGAAATGGACGGCTTTGAATCGAACGAGGGGGTAATCCTGATATCGGCCACCAACCGCCCCGATGTCCTCGACCCGGCGCTTCTGCGCCCCGGACGCTTCGACCGCCAGGTTGTGGTTGATCTGCCGGATGTGAAGGGCCGTGAGGGGATCCTACAGGTCCACACGAGGAACATCCCCCTGGAGAAGGATGTAGACCTGAAGCTTGTGGCAAAGACCACCCCGGGCCTCTCCGGCGCCGACCTGGCCAATATCGTGAACGAGTCCGCGCTGCTGGCCGCACGGTTCGACCGTGAAAAGGTGACCATGGCCGATATCGAGGAGTCGAAGGACAAGGTGATGATGGGGGCGGAACGGAAGAGCATGGTTATCAGCTACGACGAGAAGAGGCAGATAGCGTTCCACGAGGCGGGGCACGCACTGGTCGGGAAGCTTGTGCCCGGTTCCGATCCTGTGCACAAGGTGACTATCATCCCGCGCGGGCATACACTCGGTACCACCCACTACCTGCCCATAGACGAGCGTCACATACATTCCAAGGACTACCTGCTGGGTGTGATAAAGCACCTGATGGCCGGAAGGGGTGCAGAGAAGCTGATATTTGGAATAGTCACCACCGGAGGCGGCGACGACATCCAGCGGGCCACCGAGATCGCCCGGAAGATGGTGCAGGATTGGGGCATGAGCGAGCGGATCGGGCCGCTCTACTACGGCCAGGAGCAGGAGGAGATCTTCCTCGGCCGGGCCATCGCCAGGAACAAGGAGCGTTCGGAGAAGATGGCGGAGCTGATAGACGAAGAGGTAAGGAGGATCGTCGAGGCGTGCGAGGAGGAGGTAGACCGGCTGCTGGAAGAGAATGAGGAGGATCTGAAGAACCTGGCGGAGACGCTCCTGGAGTACGAGATACTGTCTGGCTCCGAAATAGACCTGGCTATCGAGGGGAAGCCTATGGGCCGCGAGCCCGGCGAGCCGGAGCCGATCAGCGACCTCTCCACGGAGAAGGGGAAGGGGAAGGATAAGGAGAAGGATAAGGAGAAGGATAAGGAGAAGGATAAGGAGAAGGATAAGGAGAAGGATAAGGAGAAGGATAAGGAGAAGGATAAGGAGAAAGAGGGAGCCTGAGGGTGGATCGCGAAAAGATCACGGATGGTGTGAGGCTGATCCTCGAGGGGATAGGGGAGGATCCCGGCCGCGAGGGTCTGGTGGGCACCCCGGAGCGTGTCGCAGATGCTTACATGGAGCTCTTCAGCGGGCTGGGGCACCTGCTGGATGAGGAGATCAACATATACAAGGTAGATAACCACGATGAGATGATCATCGTGAAGGATATCCCCTTCTACTCGATATGTGAGCACCATCTGCTCCCATTCTTCGGGGAAGCGCACGTGATATACATCCCCGACGGCAACAGGATCACAGGTCTCTCAAACCTGGTCCGGATGCTCGAGAGCGCTGCCCGCCGTCCCCAGCTGCAGGAGCGGCTTACCACCGAGGTGTGCGACACCCTCATGAAGGTGCTTGAGCCTCTTGGCGTGATGGTGCTGATCGAAGCGGAGCACCTCTGTCTGACGATGAGGGGCGTGCAGAAACCTGGCACGAAGATAGTAACCTCCGCCATGAGGGGAGGCCTGCGCAGGGAGGCCACACGCCTCGAGGCACTCAACCTGGTATACGGCGGGCGCCGTTGAGCCTCACTGTCGGTCCGGCCAGGCTGCTATGGCCTTCAAATAAGGAAGAAGCCGCTCTGGAGCTGGAGCGGGTGGGCGACGCCGGCCCCTGGCCGGGCCCGTTGGGAGCTTCACCCAGGAGCGGCCGGCCCGGAGCCGGGACCGATACCGCAGTCGCGCTCCGATGGTCGGAGCAGGCCCCGGAGAGCGTATGGGCTGTTGATCCTCCGGAACCGCTGCTGAGGATCGGCAGCAGGGGCCGAGGCCTGATCGTCTTCGGTCCTGCAGGGGTGCTGCTGGATTGGCTGGAGGGGATGGGGGATGATGTGGATGGGGCGCGTACCGCCATACGCCGTGGAGCCGGCCTTGAAGCGCCCGGCTACTGGCGGGCGGCATCGGTGTGCATCCCCCTAAACGACTGCACCCGACTTATGGCCGTCATCAACGTAACACCCGATTCCTTTTATGGGGGCAGCAGGGTGGATGACAGGGAAAAGGTCGAGGCGGCGCTGGTACAGGCCGCAGAGGATGGGGCGGATATAATAGACATAGGGGGTGAGTCCTCCCGTCCAGGTTCAGAGCCTCTGCCGGCCGCCGAAGAGCTGGAACGGGTAATACCGGCAGTTGAGATGGCCATGGCCCGTACCGGGATACCGGTCTCCGTGGATACGACGAAGGCCGAAGTAGCGCGGGCTGCTCTGGATGCGGGCGCGGTTGTGGTGAACGATGTTTCGGCCGGGACGGCCGACCCTGAAATGCTGCCCCTTGTGGCCGGAAGCGGTGCAGGCCTGGTGCTGATGCATCGCCTGGGATCCTCTGAAACCATGCAGGACAATCCGCGCTACGACGACCTTGTGGGGGAGATCTACGCCTTCCTGGCCTCCAGGGTGGATGAGGCCGTAGCGGCGGGCATAGAGCCCGACCGGATAGTAATCGACCCCGGCCTGGGGTTTGGCAAGCGCCGCCAGCACAATTTCGAGCTGTACCGGCGCATTACAGAGTTACACAGCCTGGGCTATCCTCTGATGGCGGGGCCGTCGCGCAAGAGGCACACATCTGGACCTGTGGACCGACCCGCAGAGGAAAGGCTGATGGCAACCGTCGCCGCCTGTGCTATCCTGGCATACCAGGGTGTTCAGATATTGAGGGTCCACGACGTGGGGGAGGTGCGGCGGGCGCTGGACACGGTGGACGAGATCCGGGGGGCCATCATCGAGGATCGAGGTTCATGAACCTGTTTAACATCAGCTTCCTGACCATCACCCTGTGGGACCTGATCGACGTCCTGCTGGTGGCGTTCATTTTATTCAAGCTGCTGCAGATGCTCAGCGGTACGCGCGCGGTGCCGATGATCCTTGGCCTCCTGATTCTCTTCCTTCTGGCGTTCATGGCGCAGGTATTCCAGCTCAGCACCCTCAGATGGCTTATCGAGAGCTTCCAGGCGGTGTGGCTGATCGCGTTCGTGATCATCTTCCAGCCCGAGCTGCGCCGCATCCTGGCCATCCTTGGGCAGAGCCGCCTGGTACGGTACTTCGTCAAGGTGGAGGAGCCGCACATCGTCGACGAAGTGTGCACCGCGGTCGAGCACATGAGCCGCAGGGGCATCGGTGCTCTGATAGTTCTGGTCCGGGAGGTGGGGCTCAAGGGGATCGTTGAGACGGGTGTTAAGCTGGAGGCCGAACTCAGCTCCTCGCTGCTGGAGACGATCTTCTTCCCCAGATCGCCGCTTCACGACGGCGCTGTTGTGATCCAGAACGGGCTGATAGTGGCGGCCTCATGCCTGCTCCCACTCAGCCAGGGCAGGGGGCTGGAACCCGGTCTGGGCACACGCCACCGAGCAGCCGCCGGGATGAGCGAAGAGTCCGATGCCGTGGTGGTCGTGGTGAGTGAAGAGACCAGCGTTATCAGCCTGGCGATCGGGGGCCGGCTGATACGAAACCTGGATGCCTCTTCGCTGCACGAGCAGCTGATAGAGCTCCTCGGCCCCGGCGGGGCGGCCAGACCGGCGATACCGCAGGTGGCGCCCGCCTGATCCCAGCGCAAGCCGCAGCCGGAGCGTTTCTCCGACAGGCTCCCAGTTAGAGCGTTATTAAGGTTCCGTCGGGGCGGACCACATCCATCCGGCCGCGTTCGAAGCGTGCGTACGGAGAGCCGCCGTCCAGCCAGCCGCCCAGGTTGATGTAGCGCGAGTCTCCTTCCAGCAGCCGATATTCCGCCAGGTGGAAATGACCCATGATTATGTAGTCGTATCCCTCGCGGCAGCGCTCGGCCAGGAACCGATCCAGCCGATCTCCCCTTCCGTAATCCTTGTCCTGTGTGTATCTGCGGCTGGCTCCTGAGAGCCGCCGGGTGATTGCGAAGCCGATATCGGGGTGAACCAGCCGCCACAGTGCCTGTGAGATCGGGCTGCGGATCACCTTTTTAAGAATCCGGTAGCCGAGGTCGCGCCCGGCAAGGCCGTCTCCGTGATGCAGATAGAAGCGGATCCCTGCGTATTCGATGCCGAAAGGATAGATGTGCAGTATGCAGCCGACCTGATCCGAGAGGTAGGTGCCGAGTGCGAAGTCGTGGTTGCCGGCGATGTAGTGGACCTCCACGCCGGCGTCGGACAGCCTCCTCAGAGCGGCCAGGACCTGCAAACCGCAGGAGGGTATTACGTGGCGGTATTCGAACCAGAAGTCGAACAGATCGCCCACGATATAGAGTCGCTCGCCTTCCTCCTCGACCTTTTTCAGCAGCTCGAGCAGGCGCGACTCCTTCGAGGCCTCCTCATCGGGGGCTTCCAGTCCCAGGTGTATATCTGATATGAAGTAGAGGGCTGCCACAGTGCCGCCAAGGTAGCCTATGCGGGGGGAAAAGGGCAACAACCACAATAATTGGAGTTTCCGCCTCATGAACTCCATCTGGTGCTTATCCGGGAGCACCACCTGGGCACCAGGTGGATGTTGACACCGGTGGCGGCTTGGCGAAACTTAGAGAGTGCTCATCCTGTTATACTAAAAGCCTGTCGGGGAAACGCTCCGGCTGCGGCTTGCGCTGGCATCCGGCAGGCTCCCGGGAGAGTTCTGCCGAGTTCCCGATGCGGAAACGAGTTTCAATGGCTGAGACGATGCGCGCGATTGTCAAGAAGGCTCCAGGCCCGGGGGCCAGTCTGCAGGAAGTTCCGAAACCGAGCCCCGGTCCGGGGGAAGCCCTCGTCCGGGTAGTTGCGGCCTCCATATGCGGTACGGACCACCATATCTACGAGTGGAACCAGTGGGCCCGGGGCCGGATCGGACCGCATATCCCCCAGATCATGGGGCATGAGTTCTGCGGCGTCGTGGAGGAAACCGGGCCCGGCGTATCCCGGGTTTCCGAAGGGGATTTCGTCTCGGCCGAGACCCACATCGTCTGCCATGAGTGCGAGCCCTGCCATCGTAAACAGTACCACGTATGTCTGAATACCAGGATCCTCGGCGTGGATGTGGACGGCGCCTTCGCCGACTACATCGTCGTGCCTGCCGAGAACCTGTGGGTCAACTCCCCCGATCTGCCGCCGGATGTGGCCTCGGCCCTGGAGCCGCTGGGCAACGCGGTCCACACCGCCACAGCCGAGCCCCTGGACGGCAAACACGTATTGGTTACTGGGGCCGGACCGATAGGCGCCTTCAGCGTCGGTGTGGCAAAGGCCCTCGACGCCGCCCGGGTCTATGTGTCCGAGCCTAACCCTTACCGGCTCTCGCTGGCCGGCAAGATGGGCGCCGATCACCTGATAAACCCATCAGAAGTTCCCCTCAGGGATGCGATCATGGAGCTAACCGGCGACGGCGTCGACGCCGTGCTGGAGATGTCGGGCAGCCCCCGTGCCATCCGGGATGCGATCTCCTGCGTCATCCCTGGCGGTCATATAGCCCAGCTGGGGCTTCCCCCCGGAGATGTGTCCATCGACCTGAACGAGCTGATCTTCAAGGGGATACGTTTCTACGGCATCATCGGCAGGCGGATATGGGAGACGTGGGAGACCATGTCGCAGCTGCTAGGGGAGGGAGGGCTCGATATCAGGCCTGTCCTGACCCACACTTTCGACCTCGAGTCGTTTGAGGAAGGAATACGCCTTATGGAAGAGGGCGCCTGCGGAAAGATTGTCCTCTCGGTCTCATGACCGCTGCCGACATCATAGACGGCATGGACCACGAGCTAGTTTCTGTCCGGAAACGGCTCTTTTGCGCAATTTCGGTGTCAACCGGCCGGGAGATGGGAGTGGTGAGCTGAGGTTAAATTGCGCTCTTGCGGCCGTAGCGGTGGCGATGCTGCCTGCGGTGCTGCCGCATGTGCCCGCCGACCCGGTGGGCGGGCATCGGGGCAGCGCCGACACCCTTACCGTGGGAGCGGTAGGGGATATCATGCTGGGCTCCCGGCTGATTGAGCTTATCGACCTCCACGGCCCTGCCTATCCATATGCTGAGGTCCTTCCCCTCCTGGAGCGGGCCGATCTCCTTTTCGGAAACCTGGAAGCACCCTTCCTGGCCGATACTACGGGGGTGGAAAGAGCTCAGAAGACTTACACATTCGTCGTCCCACCGAGCAGTGCGGCTGTGCTGGTTGACGGCGGCTTCGATGTGGTGACTCTGGCCAACAACCACATACTTGATTACGGACCTTCAGGGCTGGCCGCCACGTGGGCGGTGCTCGATTCGATCGGTATCGCTCACGTCGGAACCGGTCGCACGAAAGCCGAGGCGCATACCCACAGGATCGTTGAGGATGGGGGCCGCCGCGTGGCTTTCCTTGCCTACAGCCACACCTTCCCGAAATGGTTCTGGGCGACGGAATCGAAACAGGGAACGGCGCACGCCGATGACGATGGGCTGGCCAGAGAGGTTCGGCGGGCCGATGCAGAAGCCGATATCGTGATCGTTTCATTCCACTGGGGAGGGGAGTTGCTGGAAAGTCCGAGGGAGTACCAGCAGATACTGGCCCGCATCGCGGTCGACAGCGGCGCCGACCTGGTTATAGGCCACCACCCGCATACACTGCAGCCCCTCGAATGGTACGGGGGGAGGTTGATTGCATACAGCCTCGGCAACTTCATCTTCGGTTCCTACTCGCCGGAGGCCGGGGGGGCCGCTCTACTGGTGAGGTTCGTGGATGGCATACCGGTCATCGCCGATTTATACCCGCTCGACGTGAACAACCTGCGGCGCGAGTTCCGCCCGCTGCCCCTGGCGCCCTCATCGTGGGATATGCTGGGAAGCGCGGTTCTGAGGGCCATGGCGGACTCGGCTGTGGCGGGCCATGAGGGCATAAGGGTGGATCCGCACGGATACATCCGGCTTCTTCCTCCGAAAAAATAGCACAACGTATTGAAGGAGTGGCGCGTATTAAGAGTATTCGAGGACGGCAGATTCTGTTTGAGGTAAAAAGGTCGATGTGGTAGGGTCGGATGCGCGAGGGGGGAGCCTGAAAAAGTGTTATAAAAATTCTATTGACAACGAATTATCAGTCGTAGATAATGCCGAGCTACAGAAAGGTACCATCCTGACACTGGTCTTTGCTCAATATAGATCGTGCCAGCCGCAAGTTGGGGCAGGAACTTCGCACCCTGCGGTGCGTCCAACATTAAGAGCGAGCTTCATCTGACAGTTCGGATACACCTGTTTGAAAAGACTAATCCCTCAGAGAGGGAGATTGTAAGGGACACTAAAGATTTGGCCAAGCTGACGAAGAAACCGTACACACGCGAGGACCAGTCGCTGGATAAGTATCTTCAGGAGATCGGAGAGGTTTCCCTCATCGATGCCGCTGAAGAAGTGCGCCTGGCGAAGCTGGTCAAGCAGGATGACCAGGATGCGCTGAACAAGCTGGTCCAGGCGAACCTCCGCTTCGTAGTGAGCGTGGCCAAGCAGTATCAGAATCAGGGCCTCTCCCTGGGTGACCTGATCAACGAGGGGAACCTGGGACTTATCAAGGCCGCCAAGCGGTTCGACGAGACCAAGGGATTCAAGTTTATTTCGTATGCGGTCTGGTGGATCCGCCAGGCGATTCTGCAGGCCCTTGCCGAGCAGTCGCGCATCGTGCGGCTGCCTCTCAACAGGGTCGGCGCTCTGCACAAGATCGGCAAGGTCAGCTCCGACCTGGAGCAGAACTACGGGCGCGAACCATCGGCCGAAGAGATCGCCGATCAGCTCGACATGAGTTCCAGCGAGGTGACGGACACCCTTAAAATCAGCAGCCGCCACCTGAGCCTCGACGCTCCCTTCCAGGAGGGGGAGGACAACCGGCTCCTCGACGTTCTGGAGGACGAGGTACAGGCTCCGCCCGACGAGGATCTCTTCGACGAGGCGCTGCAGAAGGAGGTCGTGAAAGCCCTCCATACCCTGACCGACCGCGAGGCGGAGGTGATACGCCTCTACTTCGGGATCGGGCGGGAGAAGCCGATGACCCTGGAGCAGATCGGCACCAGGTTCGGGCTCACCCGTGAGAGGGTGCGGCAGATCAAGGAGAAGGCGATCCGGCGTCTGCGGCACAGCTCGCGCAGCAGGGCTCTGGCGCCCTACGCACAATAGGGCGGAAACGGTTCTTCTATACGATATCTGCGTTAATCTTCCCCATGGCTTGTGCGGCGTACTATAACTCGTACTTGACCTGCGTTTGGACCGTATCTATCCTCCACGGGCAACTCGAAAGCCAGGTGCGAATGGATCGAAACGGCTTCTCACTTCTTTTCGTCCCTCACGGGAGTGAATCCAAAAAGGGCATAAGGGAATTCCGTCTCTCCGGCACGGCGCTGGCCGCAGGAGCAGCCGTCGGGATCTTCCTTGCAGTGGCTTTCGTGGCCATGGCAGTCACCTACGGTTCGGCCGTGGTCGACCAGATGCGTTTCCTCAAGCTCCAGCAGGAGAACGAGATCCTTCGCAGCGAGCTGGCCCAGATGAACCAGAGCGTGCTCGCCATGCGGAGCCAGATGGATCTGATCTCTGAGCGGGACGATATCCTCAGGCATGCCGCCGAGCTTGATCCACTGTCGCAGGAACTGCGCAGGGCAGGTGTGGGTGGTACCTACCGCGACTTCAACAGCGAGGTCCTTCTGCTCTCTTCCATATCCGGAAGAACTATGAAGGAAACACAGACTACCCTGAACCAGCTTCTCCGTGAGGCGGCGCTGGAACTCGAATCGCTGCTGGAGATCGAGGACGCTCTCTCCGAATCTGAGGCCTTCTTAAGGGGATTCCCCAGTATCTGGCCGATTGATGAATCCACCTACAAGGTCCGTGTGAGTTCGGCGTATACATGGCGCACCCATCCCGTGACGGGGAAGAGGCACTTCCACGAGGGCAACGATATTGTCGCTCCCCGGGGCACGCCTGTCAGGGCAACGGCAGATGGAAGGATCGACCGGTTCAGGGACGTCCTCAGAAAGGGCAGTACGTACAACCTGGGTAACTACGTGAAGATTGATCACGGGAACGGCTACGTGACATACTACGGTCACCTCGATCACCTGCACCCGCGTGTCAGGAAGTCAGCCAGGGTGAGCCGGGGTGATATTATCGGATACGTCGGTAACACCGGCAGGACCACCGGTTATCACCTGCACTACGAGATCCACTACCAGGGCAGGACTGTCAACCCATGGCACCACTACTATGAGGACCGGATGGATGAGGCCCTGGAAAGGAGACGCTGATCCTCCAGGGTGCCTGAGAAAGGCAGTACTGATCAGCCCCGTCAGGTTAACACCGGCGGGGTTTTTTTATTATGTTTCAGAGTTGAGGAAGAGCAATGGCTGAAACACCCCCCGAAAACAGTTCCGACCTCTTTGAACCGGCGCCCGATGCCGGCAGAGAGGCAGCACAGCCGGTGAACCCGCCGCTGGCCGACAGGATGCGGCCCCGTTCGCTGGAGGAATTCGTGGGCCAGGAGCATATCCTCGGGCCTGACATGCCTCTGCGCAGGCTGATCGAGGAGGGACGCATTCCGAGCATGATCCTGTGGGGGCCGCCCGGTTCGGGCAAGACAAGCCTGGGGCGACTTATGGCCGAGTACGTCGGCGCCGCCTTCGAGAGCTTCTCGGCCGTGCTCGCGGGTGTAAAGGATGTGAGGAAGGTGGTTGAGCGGGCCCGCCGCAGGCAGTGGGTCGAGGGTGGACCGACTTTCCTCTTCGTGGACGAGATCCATCGCTTCAACAAAGCCCAGCAGGACGCGTTCCTGCCGCACGTGGAGGAGGGATTGATAGTCCTCATCGGATCGACCACCGAGAACCCCTCCTTCGAGGTGAACGCCCCACTGCTTTCCCGGACTACCGTCTTTCAGCTCCAACCGCTGGATGAAGAGGCGCTTGGGGTTATTCTCAGACGGGCGCTCGAGGATTCCGAGCGGGGCGTGGCCGGCAGAGATGGCGGGCCCCTGGTGATAGGTGACGATGTCGCCGATCTGCTCGTCGGTCTGGCCGACGGTGACGCCAGGGTGCTTCTGAGCCTTCTGGAGATGGCTGAAGCGGCCGCAGAAGGAGAGATCACCACAGGCCTTGTCAGCGATCTACTGCAGCGGAAGACCCTCCGCCACGACAGGACGGGGGAGTCGCACTACAACCTCATCTCGGCGCTGCACAAGGCGGTAAGGGGCTCCGACGTTGACGGCGCCCTCTACTGGCTGGCCAGGATCCTGGAGGGTGGGGAGGATCCACTCTTCGTGGCCCGCAGGGTGGTGAGGATGGCAGCCGAAGATGTCGGCCTTGCAGACCCGCGTGCCCTGAACGTGGCGCTGGCGGCCAGGGATATCTACCACTTCCTCGGGACCCCGGAGGGGGAGATAGCGCTCTTCGAGGCTGTGGCCTACCTTGCGCTGGCTCCAAAGAGCAATGCCGTTTACACGGCAGAGAAAGAGTCGAGGAGAGCTGCCAGTGAGAATCCCTCGTATCCTGTGCCGCTCCATATACGCAACGCCCCGACCAGGTTGATGAAGGATCTGGGGTACGGGGCCGGATACCGCTACGATCACGATTACGACGACAAGCTGGCTCCCCAGGGATATCTTCCCGAGGAGCTGGCGGATCTGAGGTTCTACCACCCTACCGATCAGGGATTGGAGGCGAAGCTGCGGGAGAGGCTGGACTGGCTGCGAGGCCGCCGGGCCGAACTTATGGAAGAGGAGAGTAAAGGGCAGGAGGAAGAAGAGCAGTGATCGCAGCAGCGGTATGGACATTCCCCGGAATCAATCCGGTTCTTCTCGATCTACCGGGACCGTTCGCCGTGCGTTGGTACGGCACGATGTACCTGGTAGGGTTCGCGATCGGCTACTTCATATTGAGGAGATTGAGCCGGCAGGGACGGCTTCCGATCCCCGGGGAACGGGTTGGAGAGCTCGTGGGCCTGATCGCGCTCGGCGTGATCGTAGGCGGACGGCTCGGTTACATACTCTTCTACAATCCCTCGATCTTCATGCGTCCACTGGAGATATTCATGCTCTGGGAGGGCGGCCTCTCCTTCCACGGCGGCTTGATCGGGGTGGTGATCGCCTTCTGGTGGTTCGGGAGAAGGGTGGGGGTTCCCTTCCTGGAGCTGGCGGACGGTCTCGCGCTGGCCGCCCCGCCGGGTATCGCCGGGGTGCGTATGGCGAACTTCATCAACGGAGAGCTTTACGGGCGGATAGCAGGTGAAACCGTGCCGTGGGCAATGCGATTCCCGACAGATCCTGTTGCGCTCCGGCTTCTCGGAGCGGAGTCGGGCAGGCCGGATGTGATCTACAGGGCCGTGAAGGCGGCCCGAGCCTCCGGCGCCTGGGAGCAGATAGAGCCCCAGATCCCGCTGCGCCATCCCTCACAGCTGTATCAGGCGGCACTGGAGGGAGTCCTTCTCTTCGTCGGGCTGTGGGCCGTGGTCCTGCTGGCGCGTCGTTTCAGATGGAAGATCCGGAAGGGTGTGGTTGGAGGGCTTTTCCTCATCGGATATGCAGCCTGCCGGATATTCGTGGAATACTTCCGCCAGCCCGACCGGCAGTTCACGGGTCCCGGAGATCCCCTCGGCACGGTTATGGGCTCTCTTACCATGGGTCAGGTGCTGAGCCTGGGAATGCTGGCCGGAGGGATCCTCATACTCGTAATAGTGGCCCTTGGCAGAGGGCCTGAAGGCCTTTCCTACCCGGTCCGGGCCGCCGGAGGAACCCCATGAAGACGATCGGGATAATCATGAGGCAGAAGCCTGGTCTGTCTGCGTTGCCTGCGCTGGCGCTTATGCCGCTGCAGGAGTCATCCGACGGCACGGGGGAAGTGATTTTCCTGATAGGGGCTGCAGCCGTGGCTCTGATCGTGCTCGGCTACCTGTTGAGCCGGCGATCGCGGCAATATCCGGTGGATTCCCCGTTCAGCCCCGAAACAAGGGGTGAGCGGACCTCTCCCTCCGATGAGGATGAGGTGGAGACCTTTCTGTGAGCGAGGTCCGAGCGGAGGAACCCGATGTAATGGAAGGGGCGGGCCGCCGCCTGGTCCTGAAAGTCCTCAGCCTCATCTCCTTCCTGGTAGTGCTGGTTGGTACGGTATCCGTGGTGGTGATCACCAGTTTCGATGCCCTGATCACACACGAGGAGGATATCCGGGTCGCGTGGGAGCGGGTGCAGGCGGTTCAGGACGAACGCCGGGATCTGCTCGCTGATATCCTCCACAGGCTCGGCCCCGGAGCTCTTCCCGTGGCGGTCGGCCAGGAGTGGCGCAGAGGGCAGTCGGCAGTGGACGAGGCCGCAGGGCTCGACGGTGAGGTCAGAGCCCAGCCGGCGGCGGATGGGTCCTTTTCCAGACTCGTTTCGGCGATCCGGGAGGCGGTTGCATCCGATGACAGCGATGACAGCATTGAAATCCTGAACCTGCTGGACAGGCTGGGGGATGCCGCAAGGCGCCTCGGCGTTGAGCGCCGGCTTTACAATGAAGAGGTTCAGAACTGCCGGCGTTATCTCGAACGAATACCAACAAGGTGGGTGGCGCATGCCTTTGGTTTCGAGGATGCTCCGGAATACGGAAATAAAAACTAGGCGGGGCCGCGGTTGCCGTACATCCGTTCGTAATACTCGCGGTACTCACCCGTCTTAATAGACTCCCACCAGGGGAGGTTCTCCCCGTACCACTCGATAGTTTTGCGCAATCCCTCTTCCAGGGTGACCTGCGGTTTCCAATCCAGCTCTGCGGTGATCCGTCCGATATCCAGTGCGTATCGCCGGTCGTGTCCGGGCCGATCTGTCACGAAAGTGATAAGTTCCTCGGGGGCATCCATGATGCCGATCAGTGTCTTGATGAGGTCCAGATTCGCAACATCGTCGCCGGTCCCGATGTTGTAGATCCTTCCGATCTCCCCCTTTTCCCAGACCTTCCAGACCGCGGCGCCGTGGTCGCTCACGTGAAGCCACTCTCTTCGCTGCATTCCGTCCCCGTAAACGGGCAGAGGTTTCTCCTCCATGATGTTGGTGATCATCAGCGGCAGCAGCTTCTCGGGGAACTGGTAGGGGCCGTAGTTGTTGGAGGCGCGGGTGATCAGCGCAGGCAGTCCCCAGGTACGGACTGCCGCCCCGACCAGTAGATCGGCCGAGGCCTTGCTGGCGGCATACGCACTCGACGGGCTGAGCCGGTCCTCCTCGGTGAATCGGACCCCTTCCGGGGCCGAGCCGTAAACCTCATCGGTCGAGATCTGCAGGAAACGGGGGACCTCCAGCTCCTTCACCAGGTCTAGTATCACCTGTACCCCGACGATGTTGCTGTGCAGGAACGGTGCGGCGGATTCTATGCTGCGGTCGACGTGCGATTCGGCCGCGAAGTTGATGATGCCGTCGGCTCCCTTCAGCGCTTCCGCCATGGCCCCCGGGTCCGCGATGTCAGCCTTCACGAACCTGATCTTGTCGCTGACCGGTTCCAGGTTGGCCAGGTTGCCCGCGTATGTGAGCTTGTCGACAACGACCAGTTCCTGGTCGGGATGCTCACCGCACAGCCAGTGCACGAAGTTGGAACCTATAAACCCTGCTCCGCCGGTGATGACCAGGTGTGCCACGTCCCGCTCCTGAATTCAATCGGGGTTGTTTGCGCCGGTTTCTGCTACGAGCTCGGTAGCTCTTCTAAGCGACTCGAATGTCCCGGCATCTGTCCACCACCCCTCCATGATACTGTACTGCATGGAGCTTTGATCTATGTAGAAGTTATTCACGTCGGTGATTTCCAGTTCGTTTCTGCCGGAAGGCTCGAGAGAATCGATTATATTCCAGACCTGGCTGTCATAGAAGTAAATGCCGGTGACCGCATAGCTGGAGGGAGGATCCTTTGGTTTTTCGATAATTTCTGCAATCCGGTCCCCCTCGAGTCGAGCCACTCCGAACCGCTCCGGATCTTCCACCTCTTTCAGAAGAATCCGTGCCCCACGCTCCTGCTCTCGAAATGAATCAACATGCTGTTTTATGCTCATTTGAAGGATATTGTCACCCAGTACAACGGCGACTTTGTCTTCATCCACGAAAGCCCGACAAAGCCCGAGAGCTTCTGCGATCCCTCCCTCGCCCTCCTGGTAGGTGTAGTTGAGGTGAGCCAGACCGAACTCTTTTCCGTTGCCGAGCAACCGGAGAAAGTCACCTGCATTGTTCCCGCCGGTCACGATCATAATTTCATCGATCCCCCCCTGGACAAGAGCCTCTATCGGGTAATAGATCATCGGCTTCCTGTATACGGGGAGGAGATGCTTATTGGTCACCTTTGTTAATGGGTGGAGACGGGTCCCCAGACCACCGGCCAGCACTACACCTTTCATGGAAGAACGCTCCTGATGATTGTAGAAGGTATCATCGACACCAGATCATAAAGCTGTATGTAAAAAAAATGTAATCTGTTAGTCAAGGTACCTACATATTGAACCAGTAGGTCAGCTTAATCAGCACCGCCCGGTCGCTCAGGGGGAGCCGGCCGTACTGCTCGTAGTACTTCCAGTCAGCGATGTCGTCCTCACGGATCTCGTTATAGACCACATAGAGGATGCTCTTGGCGTTCAGGAAATAGGAGAAGACCACATTCAGGGTGTTGGCCGCGCTGTCCCTGATCCCGCTGTCACTGCTGGTATAGAAGCGGAGCTGGTTGTATAGCTTCACCGAAAGGTTGGACGTGAAGTAGTAGGAAGCGCGCGTCACCAGCAGGTTCTTCGTCTCGTCCAGTCTGCCGTCCTTGAGGTACTCGCGGATGCGGGTCAGGCCCAGGCTGCCCGAGAACCTGCTGCTGGGGCGGAAGTTGAAGCTGGACCGGATCGTCCAGTCGCGGCCGAAGTAGTAGTCATAGTAATCGAGGAAATCGCCGAAGTTCGTGCTGGCGCTGAAGGAGTAATCGAGGCTGCGGTCGGTGTTGAAGCTGAGGCTGTAGTCGCGGCCGCGGTAGAAGCGGGCCTCGACGGATGTGTACGGGGGCATCTCGGCATAGACATCCTTCCAGCGGGTATCGTTGATAGTGGCCTTCGCCTCCAGCTCCATGTAGTTCATACCCTGGATCTTGAACTCCACTCCGTAGCGGCCGTGGGTGTACAGGCCTGCGAAGTTGCGGGAGGCCTGCCCGCTGGTTTTGAGCTCGATGCGGCGGATGCCGTGCTTTTCGGGGCGGGGTTTCCAGCCCAGGTTCCATCCTGCGCGGCGGCGGTCAACCTGTGTAATGTAACCCACCTGGTTCACATCGAACTGCGGACCCAGGTAATTGAAATCCACGCCGTACTCCAGCAGGTCTGAGCGGAGGCCGGCTCTGATCTGGCCGGCCCAGTCGTTGCTGTCCTCGCCGGGATTTACGCTTCTGGCCAGCATTCCTGTTATGTAATGGTTGTCGTCCATCCTGAAGCTGAAGTCGGCTCCGAACGCACGCTGGTAGGGGGCGGAGCCGTTGCCCGAATTGGAGTCCTTTCCAACAGCCAGGATACCCACGCTCGAGCGGGTGAAGATATCCCGTTCCAGACGCACGACCGCGTAGTTGGCCATCGGCACCGTCTTCTCGTAGACGGAGCTGCCGTATGTGGCCGTGTAGTCCTTATGTTCTGTAAAGGCGTTGATGATGCCGATCTGATACGGCCCCGTACGCCCGGTGATCTTGGCGCCCGCCAGCAGGTTCACTTCCGGTCCGCCGAAGACCTGCTTTCCGATACGCCTGCTGTAGAAGATCTGCAGAGGGGTGCGGAAGACGGCCTGTCCCTCCTGGAAGAAGGGGCGCAGCTCGTGGAAGTGGCGTTCGTAGCGGGTGACGTTTATCTGCTCGGCGTCGGGGGCGATCTGCCCGAAGTCGGGGTTCAGCGCCACGTCGAGGGCGAGGTTGCTGGTGAGCCCGTATTTCAGGTCCACGCCCATGTCGGAGAGCCTTTCGTTGATGTATCCGACTGGATCGGCGGAGCTGCGGTAGTACTGCTGGCCGCTCGCTTTCACATAAGGCATGATCTCCAGGTTGTGGCCGCTCCTCAGGCCCACCAGGTCTTCCAGGTGCCCGTACTTGTCGACCCGGGTCCAATCGTTGCGCCTCCAGGCCCTCCACGCCAGATCTTCTTTGGTACGCTGGATATCACGGTGGAAGTTGATCCCGAACGTCTGCGATTGATGCACTTCGAAGCGGAGGATGGAGAAGGGGATGGCGATTTCCGCGAACCAGCCCTCATCGGTGATGGCAGTGGCTGACTCCCATACACCGTCCCAGTTGATATCCATCCCGTAGGCATCGGTCTGGTTATTTGCCACACCTACGGCGAAATGGTATGCATGCCGGTGGTCATGGTAGGGATCGATGTCGATGAT
>Ga0114919_10001799_pt1 | contig 17208 bp, 19 predicted proteins | sample BlataG_FD_88682 | JGI IMG/M metagenome (GOLD analysis project Ga0114919, IMG submission 88682) | Deep subsurface microbial communities from Black Sea to uncover new lineages of life (NeLLi) - Black_00105 metaG | ecosystem: Environmental > Aquatic > Marine > Oceanic > Sediment | place: Atlantic... | reverse complement strand
GAGTTCGCCGAGCCCGCGGCGGTCGTCGTCAAGCACCTTAATCCGTGCGGCTGTGCGGTCGATGAGGATATTCTTGAGGCGTACCGAAAGGCATACGAGGGTGATGTTATTAGTGCGTTCGGAAGCATTATCGCTTTGAACAGGAAGGTTGACGTTGAATTAGCCAGGCTGATTATGGAATCGTTCAGCCGGTTCGGCAAGGCGAGGGGGGCAAGCGGGTTCTTTGCCGAGGTCATTGTAGCACCGAAATTTGACGCCGATGCGGTTGAGCTAATCAGGACGTTGAAGGCCTGGGGCGGCAGGGTCCGGCTGATGGAGACGGGAGCGATTGACCGAGCGAAGATAGATGGGGCCGAGTATGACGCTCGCTGCGTTGTCGGCGGATTGCTTCTACAGAAGAGGGATTTGGTCGGCTGGGAGCCGGATAAGTTGACGTATCCGACAAAGGCCAGGCCGAGTGCCGAGCAGCTTGAGGATTTGAGAATTGCCTGGCTTGCCGCCAAGCACACAAAGAGTAACACTATCGTGCTGGTCAAAAACAGAAAGGTTTTGGGAGTGGGCGCGGGGCAGATGAACCGCATTGAGTCCGGGCTGATAGCGTTTAAGCACGCCGGCGATGAGGCGAAGGGCTGCGCGATGGCTTCGGATGCGTTCTTCCCGTTCCCTGACAACGTTGAGAACGCTGCCAAGGTGGGCGTGGCTGCGATAGTTCAGCCGGGCGGCTCTAATAAGGATGACGAAGTAATTGACACCGCTGATAAACACGGAATCGCGATGGTGTTTACCGGCAAAAGGCACTTTAAGCACTAATAAAATAGCGTTTAGAAGAAAGAGGTTACAAACTATGCGGTATAGAATTCTGATTGAGCAGGATGAAGATAGTGTCTTTGTTGCTGAATGTCCTTCTCTACCTGGATGCGTTTCTCAGGGTAGAAGTCGGAAAGAAGCTTTGGAGAATATTCAAGATGCTATTAAAGGATACCTGGAGAGCCTGAAGAAGCATAATGAACCTATCCCCCCGTCGATTGAAGAAGAGATTGTTGAGGTAACAATTTGAGTAAGTTACCGATAGTATCAGGGAAACAATTATGCAAGGTATTGGCTAAGATTGGGTATTTCATAGATCATCAGACGGGCAGCCATATTATTTTCAGGCAGGAAAATCCTCCTCATCGTAGATTAACCGTGCCGGACCATAGAGAAATTGCAAAAGGCTCTTTGAGGGCTGTTATACGCCAGGCAGGGTTAACTGTGAATGAGTTTGAAAAATTATTACAATGAGCACGGAATTGCGATGGTGTTTACCGGCAAGCGGCACTTCGAACACTAAAAGGATATTTGAAAAGGCGCTGAAAAGGAATATTGAATGAAAATCCATATTGACCCGCACACTCTTGAGCGAGCAGAGGAGCGTGGTGCAAATGAAAATTAAATTAAAGATGTAATTGATACAGGTCTTGCAATTCCTGCCAAATATGGACGAATAGCTAAGGCGAAAATCTATGAATTTAAGAAAAAACGACATGGCAGATATTACGAACAGAAGAGAGTAGAAGTGGTTTATACGGTCGAAAAGAGCTCTGTAATAACTATTACAGTTTATGTATTTTATGGGAAATGGAAGGGACAAAAATGAACATTTTGTACAATGACAAAACGGATCTTCTTTATATCCGGTTAGATGACAAAAAGCAGGAGATTATAAACCGGAGAGTCTCTGAAGACATCGTACTTGATATAGGTGAAGACGACAAAATCGTTGGCATTGAAATTCTTGCGGCTTCAAAACATGTGAGTCTGGAAAAACTTATGCCCGTTAACTATGAAGCGTCAAAAACGGCGAGATAATTTCTGTCTGCCACGGCGGATAAGCACGGGATTGCGATGGTCTTTACAGGCAAGAGGCACTTTAAGCATTGATTTCGTACTGCGTCGTGCATATTGCGTGATACTGGACGGTGGTTTCGTTTCGCTGATATCGGGTTTTCCACCGGCGCCCGTCGGAAGATTATAACAACGGGCGCCGGTTCGTTTTTTTACAAGTTGGCTTATTCTGCGCCAATAACTGTAACGTCCGGCGGCTGGATGGAGCGAGCATTGCGGCCCAGCCGGGCAACTCGAATAAAGATGATGAAGTAATTGCCGCTGCTGATAAACACGGCATCGCAATGGTGTTTACGGGCAAGAGGCACTTTAAGCATTGATTTCATATCGCGTCCGGCGTATTTCGTATAATCTCAAATATCGAAATTCGAAATGGTTACAATTCGAGGAAGATTTTGATATTGTCATGGAATCTAAAGGCTTGGTTGTGTAACCAAACGTTTAATATGGGAAATATCAGTAGTATGGGAAATCCTATATGAAAAACAAGATGCTTGAATTCCTTGTGCCAAGTGTTCTGGCGGTTGTTCTCACCGTGGCCCTGTTGTTCGCGGCGATGGATCCTCCCGCTATGGTTGCTCGCTTTATCCATGATATGTTCAACACACCAGACTTTCATCCTAATGCCGAGTTGGTAGAGAATTTCATCCGCACAAACCATATCAGACCGATCGCTTACTCTTGCCTTGCTGTGGTGGCTTTCTTCGTTTTGCTTGGATTCGTTACCGAGAAGAGAGGATTTGCCTCTGCTGGGGCCATTGTCTTTTTCTTGCCCATCTTCGGTTACTTCGCCCGCAACATGTTCTTTCTTGCCGGCTTAGGGATACTGCGGACTTTGTGGTTACCTTTTTGGGGAGACGTGATGCATCTGGGCAACATAGTCTATCTGCCATACATTATTATAGTTTACCCATTCGCGCTCATAGGGGTGAGAATCGGCATGTTTCTGTCCTTACTGGTAATGGGACTGGGATTCCTATTATTCCTCTCAAGTATACAAACCTGGCTTCGTGCCAAGTTGCAGGGAAAAGGGATTGTAGATTCCTGGGTCTACCGGTTTTCACGGCATCCACAGTACTTGGGCTGGATCGTATGGAGCTATGGCCTGATGCTGTTCGCATCTAATGTTCCGACTGTCAAAGGAGGAGAAAATCCGGGTGCCGGTTTGCCGTGGGTAATTACATCACTTATCATTGTTTGCGTGGCGCTGGCGGAGGAGATTACAATGAAAAGAGCTCTCGGCGAGGAATATGATTCATACCGGCGAAGTACGCCATTCATGTTCCCTATCCCGAAACCCATTTCCGCACTGATAACAGCACCACTTAGACTTTTAATTAAGAAGGACCGCCCCGAAAACCGAAAGGAGCTTCTGGTCACATTTGTGGTTTATCTTGCCATAATCATCCTGCTATCGCTACCGTTCCTGCTGTTTGGTATTCCTGGGAACCGTCCATGGGAAGTGTGGCCTTGAGAGTATTGGTAGAAGGCTCTAAGGTAACCACTCAGGGTTGCCCTTACAGTCCAGCGGCTTTGCGGAGCCTGGTGGCCATATCGGTTTTCTCCCAGGTAAAGTTGGCTCCCTTTCGTCCGAAGTGTCCGCCGTAAGATGTTTCGGCATAGATTGGGCGGTCAAGCTTCAAGTGCGCAATCATTTTCTTAGGAGTTAAAGGAAAGAGCTTGCGTACAATCTGACTTATCTTTTGCTCACTGATTTTTGCGGTTCCTTCAGCATCTATCAACACTGATATAGGCTCAGCTACTCCGATGGCGTAAGATAACTGGACTTCACAGGCGTCGGCAAGGCCGGCAGCGACGATGTTTTTTGCGATGTATCGGGCCATATAGCTTGCGCTTCTGTCGACTTTTGTTGGGTCTTTTCCGCTGAAGCAGCCTCCGCCGTGGCTTCCTCTACCGCCGTATGTGTCAACGATAATTTTTCTGCCGGTAAGTCCACAGTCACTTTTTGGGCCGCCTGTTACGAACCGGCCTGTCGGATTGATGTGGTAAATAATTTTTTTGTCAACAAGGCGTTTCGGCAGAACGGGAAGAATGACTTTTTCGATAATTTGTTTTCGCAATTGTTTATAGCCAACAGACGGTGCGTGCTGGGCGGCCACTACGACCGTGTGAATGCGTTTTGGTTTTCTCTTCTCGTATTCGACCGTTACCTGACTTTTGCCATCGGGTCGCAGCCAGGGCAGTGTTTTGTTTTGTCGTGTTTTTTCCAGCCGCGTGGTTATTTTGTGTGCGAGCTGGATTGGCATTGGCATAAGCTCCGGCGTTTCCCTGCAGGCAAATCCGAACATCAGGCCCTGGTCGCCGGCCCCTTGTTCCTTATGCAGGCCTTTTCCTTCGGTTACGCCCTGTGAGATGTCGGGACTCTGCTTGTCAATTGACACTATAACGGCACAGTCGTCACCGTCGAAACCTATGGACGGGTCGTCGTAGCCGATTTTTTTGATTGTGTCGCGGACAACTGTCGGGATTTCCACGTATGCTTTTGTCGTGATTTCGCCGGCGACTACGACCAGGCCCGTCGTCACCAGCGTTTCACAGGCCACCCTGCTGGTTCGGTCCTGTGCGAGCATTGCATCGAGGATTGCATCGGATACGTGGTCGGCGACTTTGTCGGGATGACCCATTGTTACAGACTCACTGGTGAACAGATATCTGTCAGCGTCATAATCAGCACTCCTATGAGTCGATTTTTTTGCCATTTTTGATTTTTTCTTTTAATAGAGCAAAGTTTGTAGTTGGTGGATTACGAACTATCGTTGAGTCTCCAGTCGGGTCTCATATATTGAATGGAATAGTTTTCTACTTTAAGAAAATGTGCATCCTGCCGGGAGATATAGTTGGTTAGACAATTCAGGACGGCGCGGACGGCCGGCTGCTGGTCTTTAAACTTCTTGTTTGTACCGTACTTTTGGATAAACTCGCTGCCGAACCACGTCGGTTGAAGCGTGCCGGAAAGGTAGACTGTCTGCCTTTTTTTGTTTATCTTGAATGCGAGGGGGTTTGATAAGAATTTTTTGGCCTGGTCGTCCAGCTGTTGCGAGAGTTTGGGTCCGCGATATGGCTCATTGCGCAAAGGTGGACTGGAGCCGGTGGCATAACATAACGCGAAAAATACTCGCGGCTCGTCAAACTCTTTGCGGAAGAACCGCTGCTCAACTTTCGGAAGAGTAAACTCCTCTTCCATTACATAAAATTTCTGGTTGTTGATGCCGCCGATACGTTTGTTGATGTGCCTGATACTGTCAGGTTCCCAGCCCGGGAGAAGGTGGAACAGCCGATACGAATCGATAGGATAATTGTCGATAATTATCTTAAGCATTTGTATGTTGTAGGCGTTAATCCAGAATGCGATTTTGTCCTCTTTCGCCCAGGAGTTATATTCATTTGGATTAAGTTTGGCAAATTCATTCAGTAGTCGTTTCAACTCCAATCTTTTTCGCTTTAGCGCTTTGTAGTCAACCATTCCCTTATCGTTGACAAATCTGTTTAAGATGCCGGCACATTTGTCGTGAAAGGTTACTTTGGGAGGCGGCTTGGCCTCATTAGGCTCGGCCTGAATCGGTTCGACGTCGTTGGGTGCGGGCTTGGGCGGGGCAGGCTCGTTAGGTTCGGTTTTTGCGGGTTCAGTCTCATTAGGTTCGAGTTTTGGAGGCTCGACCTGGTTAGGTTCGATTTTAGGACGTTCGAGCTCGTTAGGTTCGGTCTTTACGGATTCAGGCTCATCAGGCTCGGTCTTTACGAGCTCGGTTTCATTAGATTCAACCAGCTTAGGCTCGAAGATGTTCGGTTCAGCCTTAGCAGGTTCAATCTTTGGGATTGGAACCGCTGAAGAATCCATAGGTTTGTGCTCTTCAGGCAGACAGCCGGCGACAAAGGCTAATACCGTTAGCAAGGTTATGAAAACAACACGGTCTTTAGCCATTTTACCTTCCGATAACTGAATACGTGGTTCTTTGAGCCATAAGATAAATCACTTTTGTATTAGCATAAGGTATCAGGTAACAAATGTCCAGCACGAAAAATCCGGCCAGACATACCGCTGGGCGTGCCGGACGTTATGATTTTGGTGCCGGCTTAATTGATTTTATCGTATTTTTGCAGAGCAATCTTAATTTTAACCCTTTAGTACTGCCAATGGGACCATTCTGGCGACGGCTTTTGCCCAGCCGCACTCGACGACGATTCGGACGACCTCGTCGATGTCTTTGTAGGCATCGGGGGCTTCCTCCTTTATTTTGTGTTTATTGGCGGTGATGAGCTTAATACCCTTCATACTGCGTTTGAACTGGTCGTCGCTAATCTTGGCGGGGGTGATAATTCTTCCTCTTCGGGCTTTTCCAAGGGCTGCGGTACGGCTCATCACACTGCCTGCACCGTGGTTGACCGAGCACAAAGACTCATCGGAATTGCCGGTTCCGACGAGCAGAAAGCTTGCGGTGCCCATTGAGCCGGGTGTTATTATAGGCTGGCCGGTGTTTGCAAAAATGGTACCTGTCATACGCTTGCGACCGAACGCGCGTGTGGCGCCTTTACGGTGCACCCAAAGCCGTCTGCCATTGTGCTCTTCGAGCTTTGCCATATTGTGAGCGACGTCGTACACCATCTTCAGTGGCGTTGGGCCGAACATTCTGTTGAAGCAGCGCCTTACGAGCAGGGCCATAATGTGGCGATTTGTGAATGCGAAGTTGGCGGCTGCGCCCATTGCGGTGATATAATTTTTGCCGGCGTCACTGTCGGTCGGCAGATATGCCAGCATTTTTTTTCTATCAGCCATATCGGGTCTTCCGGCGGCGATGGCCATATACTCATCGGCGACTTCATAGCCGAACCGGCGAGAGCCGGAGTGTATCATTACGACGATTTGATTTTCAAAAAGGCCGAAGGTCCCGGCCAAATCCTGGTCGAAGACTGTCTGGACGTACTGAATTTCGATAAAGTGGTTTCCGCCACCGAGTGTGCCGAGCTGGCCTGAACCTTTGTGTATTGCGGCGTTTGGTACTGTGCCGGGGTCGGCGGGCATGCAGCCGTTTTCTTCGATTCTTTTGAGGTCATCGGCGAACTCGACCGGCTCGAAGGCCTCCCAGGCCTGGTGTCTGGTTCTTTGTGCGAGGGTGGATATTGAAGCGGCGCCGTTGTTTATGACGGCTTCGATGCCGGCCTTGTCCAACGGCAGGTTGGCCCTGCCTTCGCCGAGCGGGACATCACGGGCGATCGATGCAGCGATTTTGTCGGTGTCGATATCGCCTTTTGTAAAGGGTGTGTTCAACAGGCGCATACCGCAGTTAATATCATATCCGACGGCGGCGGGCATTATGGCATTGTCCAGTCCTAAGACGGCCCCGATGGGTATGCCGAAGCCGACGTGGATATCGGCGGTGGCGAGGACTTTCTTTGCCGGGGGCAAAGACGCGGCATCACAAAGCTGGCGGACAGCGTCGGGTTCGAGCTTGATGGCTTCGGAGGCGAAAATGGTCGCATCGGTGACCATTTGGCCGCAGCGCTCCAGGTGCAGGCGAAGAGGGTCTACACGAACGAGTTTTGGAGAAGATTCAGCCACGAATAAATCCTTTAATAGACTCTTATCGGTTCTTTAAATCATATTATATCGGCTTTTAGGATTTATAGACAAAGACTTTTGCGAAAAAAAGGTTAAGAAAAATCGCCTGTTGGACGAGTGTAGAATAGCAGCTTATGGCCATTAGAAGATAGCACGGGCCAAATTAGCTTGACATAAGATGATTATAAAAGTATGCTGAATAATATTGAGCAGGACTGTAAATCAGGAGACTGAATTGTTTTTGAGGGTGTATATAAAATGAAGTCGAAATGCGTGATTTTTGCCGCTTTAGCGGTGTTTCTGGTTTTAGTCGTGTATCCGGGTTCCGGGGCCGTTAATACCAGGGAGATTGACACGGTACGCAATAAGGGTGTGCTCGACAGCCCGGATATGCAGATTATTGACGATTTTGTGAGCGAGGCCGTACGAGAATTGGTCAGGACCAGGGATTTTACGTCCATAGCACAGACTCGTTCGGTCATTTTGGCACGCAGCTCCAGTAAGAAGAGTAGTGCTCAGGCTCAATACGCGGAGCAGTTTTCTGAATCGGCCCATAAATACATCTCTTCAGGCTTTGAGCAGGCCGGGCAGTTCGAGCCGGAAGACCGCAAATTCAAAACGACTCTTAATCTTTTGATTCTGGTAGATGGGCTCCAAGATGTTCGGCTGGCGGACTTGGCTTTAGGGCTGATAAGAGATAAGAATACAGTTATTCGCTACTGGGCGGTCCATTCTGTAACTACCCCCGGCTTCACAAAGAATTTAAATTCCACGATAGCAGCCAATTCGCAGTTGGCACGGCGTATCGTAGAGCAGCTTCAGGGGCTTCTTGAACGTTCCGGCCCTGATATGTTAGCTTTGGCGGCTGAATTTGCCGCGGAGGTGGACATTTCACAGGGTGAAGATTTATTGGTGCAGATAGCTGATAAGCGAATTAAAAAGTACGCGGACTGGACAGTGAATTATGAACTTTTTGACGGCGCCGTTCTGAGACTGCTCCACAAAAAAATATCTTCCGGGGCGTTGGATAGGGCTGCTCTTGCGCGGCGCTTTGGGCAATTATATTCTTACGTGATTGAAAGATATGTTAAGGGACGGGATTTTCTAAATCCTACACAGAAACATCAACTAACTTCCGTGTTGATTGAGACGGAGAAATCTTGTATCAGTAAGCTCCTGGGTGTGCCACAAACAGTAATCAAGAGGTCGGTTGAGCGGGATGATTATACCCGTCTTTTGCTGGAGCACAGTAAATTACTCGGAGACGCGACAAGAGCCGGCCTATTACCAATGAAGCTGAACTTTGACTACGGTAAGAACGCGGACGGCACGGCACGTACCGCGCCGCTTAATTTGCCGGAACCACCGAAAAAATAGATTACCGATGATTGAGTACCCATAATGCGATGCGGCATATTGGGGGCAAATGGAGTTTCGTGTTTCGCGAATGAATGTTGCGGATGTTCACAAAATGGGTATAATCTCAAACCAGCTAACAACGGGGGTGCATCGCCAGTACGACAAGGATGTTAGCGAAAAAACGCAAAGACTGATTAACATTATTGCTCACAAAATATGACAAATAATTATGTTGACACAAGATACATGTTTCTTATATAATCATTAGGCTATAAATTTAGAATTGAGGGAAAACTAATTATGGAGAGCTATAAGATCTCGAAAAGTAATATAGAGGACCATATTGAAAAAATTGGCGTAGATGTCAGTCCTGTTATCGAACACAAAATAGAGAACACACACTTATTTGATTTCTATAGGCAGTTAGTTGAAGAATACCCTAACCTGTTCGATAGTCTTGTTCAGTCTGCAACTACATTTCAAGTAAAAAAGAAGTTTATTTTTCCTGGCAAAGGAGAAGTTGAGCTTGCAACGCTTTCAATCTCACAAAGAGGCCCTGTTTTTATTTTCCCGCGCAAAGTGGGCTTTTTTGAAGAAGAAACTAACTTGGGGGACACCGAAAAAATTGTCATAGAGTGTATTAAGATATTCAAAAAGAATTTTCCGACAAAAGTTATACGCCGATTGGGCCAAATTAACGAGTACATCTTTACTCTTGGAACGCATAATAGCATACAATTCCTTGCCAATAGATTTACTAAAATCAAAATGTCACCTGATGGCGAAATAAGGCTAAGAGTGAACAGACCAATTGATGATTATAATAGAATAATTGAGTTGCAACCTGTAGCGAAAAAAAAAGTTAGCCCTCAACCATATAGCACAGAAGGCGATGTAGCAGGGTATGGGCTAAAAGCTACAGTTGATTTCAACAATCGTGATATGAGTAAATCCATCGAAACGGATGATATACGCCGTATTATCCAAGCATCTATTGAATTCAATGAAGGACTTTTGTACACGTTTTTAAATGGAGGCGATTATGACTAACAGCGCTAATAACACTATAGAAAAGTTTGTTCATTACGGAATAGATGATACTATAATTCAAGAAGGTACGGGCGTACTTTTTGAAATATCGGATTCATTTACCAATTCTGCTTATGCAGTTTGTGTACCTGAGCCAGAATTTGTCAGGGAAGTACAAATAGATGTCGCATGGACCAAGATTGCTAAATTGTCAAGAGAGAAGTGGTCTAAGGAGAATCCATATTGAACGTTCCTTCACCTGGAGAGCTATATCGGGCTTACTTCGAATCGGAACACCCAAGGCCAATCATCATCGTATCTCAGAGAAAGTTAAATTTAGGCAAATATGTTGTAGTTGTACCACTCACTTCTACAAACCTCGAGAAAAGGTGGAATCTTCCAAATTGTGTTTCATTCAAGGCGAAGTCTTTTGGTCTTCCAATGGATTGTGTAGCTCAATGTGAAGCTATTACATTTATCGAGAAAGAATTTATTATTTTAAATACCGGACCAATTGGAACACTCGATGGCGAAAAATGGCGGTTGTTATTGCATGCGATCGGATATGTTATTTGTGCAGTATGTGAGCCAGAATAAATTCGACATGTCTCGTACGAGGGGAAATTAGATTCGTCCTGCATGCTGAAAAGCCCGAAAATCCGGCAATTTTCACCTCAAAACCAGTTGACTTTGCGGCAAAGTCGGTTTACTTTATCACTGCGCACGTTGCGTAAAGGCAAAACCAATTTACTTTACGAATATCACGACCTCAACACGTCAGAGTAAATATAAATAGGGGAAAAAGATGCTCATTATAAAACACAAGGAAAAAAGTATACTGGTCATCGCGTTAATAGCTGCAACTTTTGTGCTTGCGGTCCTCTTGGGGACACCTTTCGGTGGCTGTGATAGTTCGTCATCTGAGAAAGATTCGGACGAAATGGTCCTGCGACACGCCCTTTTCACGAAGTTAAAAGGGCTCGACCCCGGCAATATGCGTGATGTCTATTCGGTGACCGTTGCCAGCCAGATATGTGAGACCCTGTATCAGTACCACTTCCTTAAACGCCCATACGAAATAGTGCCTCTGTTGGCTGAACAGATGCCTCAAATCAGTGATGACTTTCTAACTTATGTCATAAAAATCAAGAAGGGAGTTTATTTCCAGGATGACAAATGTTTTCCCGGGGGCAGGGGTAGAGAGCTAAAGGCCGAAGACTTTGTTTTCGCTGTCAAAAGAATAGCCAACATCAAATATCTAAGCCAAAACTGGTCTATGTTTGACGGCAAAATTGTGGGCCTTGACGAGTTTCGCGAATATACAAAAGGCTGCGAGAGCGAAGATGATGTGGATTATGCTCGTCAGGTCGAAGGCTTGACTGCGAGCGACGAGCACACGCTTGTTATAAAGCTGAAAAAACCCTGGCCGCAGCTGGTCGGTACGGCCCTTGCAGATATTGCAACGGCGCCTATTGCCAAGGAGGCGGTCTTTTCCTATGGCAAGGACATTGTAAGTCATCCGGTAGGTACGGGGCCGTTCATACTCAAAGTTTGGCATCGCGGCAGCTACGTAGAGCTTGTTCGTAATCCCAAATTCCGGGGCGAGCCGTATCCAGGCGAAGGTGAGGTTTCCGATGCCGAGGCCGGTTATCTCGATGACGCCGGCAGGATTATGCCTTTTGCCGACAGAGTTGTCTGGACCGTTATCGAAGAATATCAGCCCGCCTGGCTTTTGTTTCTGCAGGGCAAACTTGACAACAGCCCAATCCCGAAAGACAACTACAATGAGGCCATTACGGAAACCAGAGAGCTGACGCCGGTAATGAAGCAGCGAAACATTCGCCTGAAAAAATTCCTGGACCCATCGACGTTCTGGCTTGGCTTCAATATGCAGGACCCTGTCCTCGGCAGCAACAAGCCGCTTCGCCGCGCGATAAGCTATGCCATCGACCGCGATAAGTTTATACAGATTTTCTTCAACGGCCGTCACTTGGTTGCGCACGGTTTCGTAGCTCCTTTGATGGACTCGTACGACCCCAATATAAAAGAAAAAGGATATGCTCGCTATGACCCTGATAAGGCCCGCGAGCTGCTCAAAGAGGCGGAGCAGATTCACGGCGGAAAACTGCCTGAACTAAAAATGGCCATACCGGGCACGGACTCGTTTAACCGATAACTTGGCCAGTTCCTAAAACGGTATATAACCGCTGTCGGCCTTGATGTGGAAGTCGAATATATGGACTGGCCAACATATATGGAAAAAGTGAACACCAGAAGTGTCCAGATGTTTAGCTCCGGTGTGAGCGCAAGCATTCCCGACGCTGAGGATTTTCTGGGGATGTTTTACAGCAAATACTGGGCCCCGGGTTCAAACAAATTCAATTATCTCAATCCTGAATTTGACAGGCTGTATGAGAAAATCGAGGTGATGTTTGACAGCCCTGAGAGAAAAGAGCTTTACCGAAAAATGGAGCTTCTTGTTCTGGAAGATTGTCCGGCCGCCTTTCTAAATCACCGGGTTGTATTTGCTCTTCACCATGACTGGTATAAAAATTACAAGCCGCACGCCTTTGCATACGGGATGAGTAAGTATCGTAGAATCGATATGAAAAAACGTGCAGAATATAAGAAGCTTTTGAAGACAATCAAATGACCGCGTACATAATAAGACGTCTGTTATATACCATACCGATTGTATTTGGCGTGCTGATGCTTACCTTTGTGCTGTTCACACTCGTTGGCGGTGATATATCCATTGAAATTGCCGGCAAGGGCGCAACGCAGGAGACAATTGATGAGATACGGGAGGAGTACGGCTTCAACAAGCCCCTTTTTCTGGCCTGGGACAGCCAATTCATAAACCATTTCAAAAGCGCTCTGACATTTGATTTCGGCAGGGCACGAGACCGTGAGCCTATTATCGGCAAAATCAAAAGGGGGGTGGGGCCTTCTCTGGCATTGACGGTGCCGATGTTTTTTGGCGTTGTGATAATTTCGGTAAGCCTGGCACTCGTTGTAGCATTTGTTCACGGCTCAATCTGGGACATTTCAGCGGTCTTTATTTGTGTTGCAGGGATGAGCATTCCTTATTTGAGTTTTATTCTTTTTGGCCAGTATTTCCTTGCGTACAAGTGGGGGTTTTTCCCGGTGTTCTTTTCGCCGGATTTGACGATGGCTCAGTACGTCGCTCTGCCGGCGTTAATTGGGATAGTGGCCGGTTTGGGGGGCAATCTGCGGTTTTATCGAACGGTTATGCTCGATGAGATGCGAAGCGACTATGTTCGCACGGCCTTTGCAAAAGGGCTCGACACAAAGCGCGTTTTGTTCAAGCACGTTTTGAAAAATGCGATGATACCCATCATCACACGCGTGGTTTTGGCCATACCATTTTTGTTTTTAGGCTCGCTGCTGCTCGAAAGATTTTTTGGTATTCCGGGGTTGGGGTATTTGATGATAGGGGCGATTTCTTCGCGGGACTATTTTGTTATAAATGCGATGACTTACATTAGCGCGATACTTTTTGTGGTATTTAACCTTATAACGGATATTTGTTATTCGCTTGTTGACCCGAGGGTGTCACTTGAGTGATTCGCAAAACACAACAGGAACACAGCGGCCCCGCCCCTCACAGGCCGCGGCCACCCTGGGAAAAGGCAGGAGTCTGTGGAGCGATGGCTTGAGGCGGCTTCGCAGGCGCAAGCTGGCGATGGTCTGTTTTGTCGTGGTTTTAATTTATTTTTCGCTTGCGGGATTTATCTATTTGGCTGAGCTTTTTGATTGGCGGATTGGGCCGACGCTGTGGGCTGAGCAGGTGGGCGAATCTTATGCGCCGCCCAGCTCGGAAAATATACTCGGCACCGATATATTCGGGCAATCTGTTTGCCGAAAGACGTTGTACGGGACGAAGATATCGATAACGGTTGCATTGTGTGCCTCGTTTATCAGTATTGCCATTGGCGTTCCATTGGGGGCGATAGCGGGCTATTTTCGCGGCGTTGCAGATGAAATCATAGTCTGGATTTATTCGACTTTGAGCTCGGTTCCGTATATTTTATTGATATTGGCTTTTGCCGTTGTGCTGCGCGATAAGACCATTTTCGGTTATAAGCTTACGGGTATCACGGCTGTTTATTTGGCCATAGGACTTACGAGCTGGGTCGGCATCTGCCGGCTGATTCGCGGCGAGATTATCAAACATAAGGGCAGAGATTATGTCTTGGCTGCGATGAGTTATGGCAGCAGTGAGCGGCGGATTATTTTTAAGCATCTGATACCAAATGTTTTTCATCTTATTATTATTGACTTTTCGCTGCGATTTGTTGCGTTTATTCACGCGGAGGTTATTTTGAGTTTTTTAGGACTTGGTGAAGCCGACCGTCCGAGCTGGGGAGCGATGATAAATGATGCCAGGATTGAGCTTTCCCGAGGCGTATGGTGGCAAATGGCGGCGGCAACGGCGGCGATATTCTTCATCTCCTTGGCATTGAATATTTTTGGCGACGCGCTGAGGGACTCGCTGGACCCGAAGTTGAGGATACAATAAGATTATGCGAGATAATGGGACATTGCTGTCGGTCGAGAATGTTTCGACGTACTTTTTCACGGGGGAAGGCGTTGTAAAGGCGGTGCAGGATGTAGGCTTTTCGATAGATAAGGGCAAAACGTTTGCGCTTGTCGGGGAGAGTGGGTGCGGCAAGAGCGTGACGGCCCTTTCGATTATGCGGCTGGTTCCGGCCCCGCAGGGTAAAATCGTTGGCGGTGAAATTGTTTTTGATGGACAGGACCTGTTGATGCTTAGAGAAAAAGATATGCGGCAGGTTCGTGGAAATGAAATTGCGATGATTTTTCAGGAGCCGATGACCAGTCTTAACCCGGTCTATACGGTGGGCAATCAGATTGTTGAAGCCATAAGGCTGCATCAGAAAAAAAGTTCGAGCCGGGCCTGGGCGGATGCAGTTGAGACGTTGGGAAAGGCCGGTATTGCTGACCCGGCACAGCGGGTTCACGAATATCCGCATCAGATGTCCGGTGGTATGCGGCAGCGTGTTATGATAGCAATGGCGGTAAGCTGCGAGCCGGCACTTCTGATAGCCGACGAGCCGACAACCGCCCTGGACGTAACGATTCAGGCACAGATACTTGATTTGTTAGATGAGCTGCAAGAGCAAAACGGGATGAGCATTTTACTGATAACCCACGATTTGGGCGTTGTGGCTGAGAGGGCCGACGATGTGGCGGTGATGTACGCATCGCGGATAGTGGAAGTGGCCGATTCGAAGCAGCTTTTCGCAGGGCCTTTACATCCTTATACGCAGGGGCTATTGAAGTCTCTGCCGCGACTGGGTTTTTCAGGCGAACGTTTGCCGATGATTTCGGGCACAGTTCCTGAGCCGCTGCGTTTTCCGGGCGGGTGTAAATTTCATCCCCGCTGCCCGATAGGGAAAAGTGACAGGAGGTGTCAGACTGTTGAGCCGACGCTGAGGAAAGTTGAAGCCGGACGATGCGTTGCCTGTTGGCATACAGAAGGTTATAGAGACCTATAGTGAGGATTTTGAAAAGTTTTTTTCCACATTTGGTTTGTGACAAAATACAGAAAGCCAGTTTTGAATAGGAAAATTGAAGAAAGACTAATCACAATAATAAAAGAAATAGTCAGCAAAAAAGACTATAAGATATTGGAGGTTGGACCCAACAGAGACCATGTACATATATTGTTGGAATTAGACAGGAAAGAAGAACTTCCCGGAGTTGTAAGGACACTAAAGGCGGTAACTGCTAAGAAAATATTAGAAGAAACCCCACACTTACGTGTAGGGAATGTTAAGCATCTTTGGGCCAGGCGATATGGATACGAAGAAATAAAGCAGGAAGCGTTCGATACTGTAAGAAAATATATTCGAAACCAAAAAGAGATACCACACATGTAAATGTGTGGAGAACGAGTATGAGCAACGAACTTTTGCAGGTTGATAACTTAAAGACCTATTTCCCGATTAAGAAAGGTCTGCTGCGGCGGACCGTTGGTTATGTCAAGGCGGTTGACGGGATAAGTTTCGGTATTCGTGCAGGGCAGACGTTAGGTTTGGTCGGCGAGAGCGGCTGTGGCAAGACGACCGTTGCCAGAAGCATAGTCAGGCTGGTCCCGGCAACCCAGGGCAGTGTGATTTTTAACCAAAAGGATGTTCTGTCAGCCGACAAGGCCAAACTGCGTCAGCTCCGAAGGCAGATTAGTCTTATTTTTCAGGACCCGTTTGGCTCGTTAAATCCGCGAATGACCGTCGGCAATACGATTGGTGAGCCGTTAAAAGTTCAAACGCGTGTATCCAAAAGCGAGCTGACCGACCGAGTCGCCACATTGCTTTCGAAGGTAGGTCTGTCGCCGGACCATATAAACCGTTATCCGCACGAGTTCTCAGGCGGGCAGCGACAGCGAATCGGGGTGGCCAGGGCGCTGGCGCTGGAGCCGAAGTTAGTTATATGCGACGAGCCCGTCAGCGCTCTTGATGTTTCGATTCAGTCGCAGATTTTGAATCTGCTGAAAGATTTGCAGGCCGAATTTGGACTAACGTATTTATTTATCGCGCACGATTTGGCTGTGGTGGAATTTTTCGCTGATTTCGTTGCGGTTATGTATATGGGCAGGATAGTGGAGCGGGCTGCATCGCAGGAGTTGTATCGGAATCCTCTGCATCCCTATACGCGTGCCCTTATGTCGGCGATTCCACGGGTCGAGCCGTCGCTGCGCGGCCGGAGGACGGCCTTTGGGGGCGAAGTGCCGAGTGCTTTGAATCCCCCGGCCGGCTGTCCTTTTCACCCGAGATGTCCTTTAGCTGAGGGTGATTGTCTGAAGCAGATGCCGGTCTTGAAAGAAAGAAGCGATAACAAGGGCCATTTCGTTGCCTGCTGGAATATCAATAAATCGACTTAGCCGCAAAGTCAAATCATTTTGAGGAAAAAAGGCGGAAAAATCAGCCCAAAGCCGCCGACCAAATGAAAAAAGGCTGCAAGCGATATGCTCACAGCCCTTAAATGTAGTTGAAATAAAAGCTCTATTTCTTCCTTCGGTCGTGCGGCGCAAGGATCTCCACTGTTGCTACAGACTGATTTGAGCTCTCATCGGTTGCAGTAATCGTAATCGTATAGGTTCGGTCGTCACCCTTGCCTTGACGCTCTGCACGAAACCGAAGCTCAATAAGGCCTGTCACGTTGTCCACGGAATCGATGTAATAATCGGGAATCGTGCTGCCATCGCCGGTGGTATCCGGCGGCTCGGTGCTTTGGACCGTGACGTTTAGGACAATCGCGCCGCCGCCGTTATCAAAAGCATTGGCCGCGATTGTAACTGCCTGTAACTCGTG
>Ga0114919_10001798_pt1 | contig 17211 bp, 15 predicted proteins | sample BlataG_FD_88682 | JGI IMG/M metagenome (GOLD analysis project Ga0114919, IMG submission 88682) | Deep subsurface microbial communities from Black Sea to uncover new lineages of life (NeLLi) - Black_00105 metaG | ecosystem: Environmental > Aquatic > Marine > Oceanic > Sediment | place: Atlantic... | reverse complement strand
TTCTTGGTATTAGAAAAAAATATGTCAATATTCCCTCCAATGTTGAAGTGAAATTGATGATGCGGGGGCTGGGCAGCAGTTATATCGAACTTAAGGTTGACCCTGCCAAGTTGCCGGCGCCGCGGCGTGACCCGAACCGGCCGGGAACAGAATTTTTGGTGGATTTAATGCTGCTGCAGGGCTCGACCGGTATGACCAGCGAGTTTTTCCCGGAAGAAAGCCAGGAAAAGTTGGATGAACTGGTCAATACGATGAAATTTGTTCTGGATAACGCCGGTGATATCATTGGTGACCCCAACAGTAAGGAAAATCTCAAGAAAATTTTGGCTAATGTCTCTGATGCAACAAAGCAGGTCGCGCAGACGCTGGAAGGGCTTCAAAAATTCTTCGTTGCCGGAACCGAGGCGAGCGAAGAATTAAGTGCAATGGTAAGAGAGCTGCGGCAAATTTTAGCGAAAGTCAACAGCGGCGAGGGCACCGCTGCCAAGTTCGTAAATGATGCACGATTGTACGAAGGCCTGGTCGACAGTACTGAGCAATTACACATGCTGTTGCAGGAGCTAAAGTCGTTGATAGATAAAGTCAACGAGAAGGGTTTCCGCTCCATATATTAGTGAAACTGTTTCCTCTTGTTTACCACAGTGTTTTGTACTGCACCAAAACTAAGAGCATCGCCGTGCTTTTTGATACGGGGTTTGAATGTGTGACGGTTGTAGCGCTGGCCAGACCTGACGCAGAAGAAGAAATAAGTCAAAAAGTGCGCGATGCCTACAAAGATAGATTTGCCCCAGACTGCAACATTTACCTGGCCAGGCCCTGGCAGGGTACGGAAATCATAGAACTAAAAGATGAAAGCTAAAAGCGAAAAGCTAAAAAGTAAAAACGAATGACCTTTGAATTACTAATGAAGCTTGGGTGGCACCCTAAAACTTGTTTGGGGGTGTTGAAAAATGCCTTATTCGTGTGCTTGGAGTAATTGTTCGTTTCATTTGTTTTTCAAATTTCAATAAAAACCATAATTCAAAAGTTTTTGCTTTTACGTATTTCACTTTTCGCGGTAATCCGGGTTCGGCCGGGGCAGCTTGGCGCCGGTAGCCCACAGCCATCTGGTCAATTTGGCGTCGAGCTCCTTGACCTTTTCCGGCATCTTCTCCGAGAGGTCGTTTTTCTCTGAGAGGTCCGTTTTTAGATTAAACAGTTCGAACATTTTGCCCTCGTATCGTTTGATAAGTTTCCAATTGCCTGCCCGGATGATGCTGTAGGGCGCAATGCCGCCGCGATAGTGTGGGAAGTGCCAGAATATCGCTTCCCGGGAAAGCTTCCTGGTGCCGTTGGATTTCAGATGTTCAAGAAGGGACACGCCGTCGATAGTGCGGTCGCGCGGCAGCGGTACACCGGCGGCCTCGCAAATGGTCGGGAGGTAATCGACGCTGGTAACCGGCTCGTGGCTGACCGTACCTGCCTTTGTTACCTTTGGCCAGCGGATAATCAACGGCTCGCGAATACCGCCTTCATACGGATGCCCCTTGCCGGCACGCAGCGGCAGGTTGTTGGTGACTCCTGAGAGACCGCCGTTGTCGCTGGTGAAGATAACGATTGTTCTCTCGGCCAGGTTAAGTTCATCGAGCACCGAACAAATTGCGCCCACGGCGCCGTCCACGCTCTCAACCATCGCTGCGTAGGTGGGATTTTTCTGGTTTGTGGGCTTCTTTGCCTTGTATTTGTCAATCAGGTTTTTCTTGCCCTGTATGGGTGTGTGTACCGCATAGTGGGACATATAAAGAAAGAACGGCTTATCTTTGTGCCGGCGGATAAAGTTGACCGCTTCGTCAGCTTCGCGGTCGGTCAGGTACTCGCCCTCGCGGCGGGGCTTCAATGTCGGGATTTGGCCCTGACCCTTTCGGGAATACGGGTCGAAGTAGCTGGGCGGCTGGCCGAAGTCGCAGCCGCCGATGTTGAAATCAAAGCCCTGCTTGTCAGGGTACCAATTGTCCGGGCCCAGGTGCCACTTGCCGATATGGCAGGATGTGTACCCCACCGGTTTGAGCGCTTCAGCAATTGTGATTTCTCCAAGCTCCATCCACAGTGCGTTTGGCGGACACAGCAATTTTTTGTTTTTGCCGCCGACGTATTCAGTTGGGTTTTTCTTGTTTGCTGGAATTTTACCGCCCTGAAAGCGGGCGCGGATCCAGTCGGTAACGCCGAGGCGTGCCGGGTAGCGTCCGGTCATCACGGCCGCCCGTGTCGGTGAGCAGACCGCACAGGCGGCATAGCCATCGGTGAACCGCATCCCCTCGGCAGCGAGGCGGTCGATGTTCGGCGTCTCGTAGAACTTGCTGCCGTAACAGCCGGCGTCCATCCAGCCCAGGTCATCGATGAGGATTAAAATAAAATTGGGCTTCTTATGTGTCAGCTTGTTGGCAAACAGCCTTGTGGCGCCAGTTGGTCCTTGAAGGGCAAGAGCCGTAGTTCCCAAACTCATAGCCTTTAGAAAGTCCCGGCGGGTGTAATTTTGTTTACTCATTCCAATTTCTCCTTCATTACCACTACCGTCTGATTGATACGTGGCGCAGTGGCGGGGAAGACCAGCTCTGTGCCTTCGGCTGAATATGCCTTAATGTAGTACTCTATGTCGGCCTGGTCGATTCTTTCGGCCAGAATTGCGACAGAATACACGCCGCGGGCAATATGTGTAAGGGAAATTTTGTTGAATTTACTCTTGCCCATTTGCCGCCAGTAGAGTGCTGCATCTGCGGGCTGCTTCTGGGCCAGAATAATTACCTTTAGTTTCAGGTTCTCACCGGTCATCAGGCTGCTGCGTACGGTCGGCACGATAAGGCGGGGCCTACCAATGTAGCGTTTCCAAGGCACTGCATCGCTTGGCAGCTCCTCGCCCAATATCTTGGCCAGCTCCTCACCCGGTTGAGTAAGCAGCGTTGGTATCAGGTGCTGCTGCCAGTTGGTCACGTTGCCCATAGCACCGGGCGTGTTAACGGTCGCCAGCAAATACCGGTGCACATCAGCAACCTGGGCGACCAGCTCTTTGCGGAGCGGCAGGGCGGTTTGACGTGCCAGTTGCTTCCGGGCATCGGGTTCTTTCGTGTCTTTGACCTTCTTCATTGCTGCGTTGAATCGGGCCCAGGTACAATTGACTTGTCCCACCGCTCGCAGATAGCGGAAGTTGTTCAGCCAGTAGTCGAAGCGTTCCAGATTGCCGGGGCCTTTAACCAGAGGACGCAATAAACAAAACTGGTTCACAAACTCATATTCCTTACTGACCTGTTCCCAGGGTCTCGGGTCGGGTTTGATTCCGCCGGGACCTCTGACCCAGGTCGAAGGCCGCGGCAGGTTGGTGTTTCGCTGTCCTTCGGCTGTTGCTGATGGTCCTCCGTCAAGCCGGGTAAACAATTTGGCGATTGGCTCAGCCGCCTTGGGACCAAACTGTGCCGTTGCCCAGTCGAGGTAGAAATCATCCGCTGGCAAATCACGCGGCCTCGGATCGGAACCGACGCCGGACAGGTCGGCCTGATAGTCCTTATACGCCGGGCCGCCGCAGTTAATCTTCCTTGTCACTCCGGGACCCCGCACAACAATACCGGCGATGCACGGGAACTCCACAACGTGCACAAAATCAATATTCAAAAAGTCTTTACTGACCTTTACATCATCGAACGTGTAATCCAGCGCCCTGTTCTTGCCGACCTCGGCGAAGATGTCCAGCTTATCAATAACCTTTTTGCCCTGCAGTTTAACTCCAAAGACTCGTTTGCCCGCCGCATTGTAGTGCGGTTCGCAGAACCTGAGCGTTACGGCATACGTGCCGTTCGGCACCTTCAGGCAGTAGGCCTTCACGTCCCAGATGACCGTCTGGTAAAGCGGGTCATCCTCAGTATCGGCCATAGGGTTATTGGGGAACCGGGCGACGTTGCCGCCTTCGCGGCCTTCGGTAAGTTTCGGCTTGGGCGGTTCAACTTTCTTGCCGAAGTCCGGGTTCCAGCCGCTCTGTTCCCAGGCGGCGTGGGCCAGCGCCGAGACATTGGGTCCGAGGATGCGTGTCCGCCAATGGATCCCCATCAGCCCGGTACAGCCGTAGGCCAGCGCGTCGGCTGCATCGCGCCGCATCCGCCCCGCCCAGAGCTGCGGTATAATCATAGCCGGGTCGTCCTCCAGCCACGGAATGGCCCATTTCGGGCGTCCTTTGACCCGGGCAAAGCCCGGCTCGACCGGCGCAAAGCCAACATTGCGGTTGATACAGCTTACAGGCATTTCCCTGGGCAGCACGTTGTCAAACAGCGCTCGGTCCTTCGGCGGTCCCAGAACCCAGCCGCACGTCGCCAGTGTAAACGGTGCCTTGACCTTTTCGGCCGCCGCAATCGCAGCGCGGAAATCGGCCAGCGTAGCTTCAATTTGCTTGTCTGTCGGGTTTCCCCACGTCCAACCTTCAGGCGTCCAGAACCAGTAATAATCCAACGGATACGCTTTGGTAATTCGCCGGAACATACCTTCGTAAAGTTCCTGCACAACAACTGGGTCGGATGGGTCCTTGCCCATAGTCTTGATGCGCTCTTTTACGACATCCGGAATAATAAGCGGCGTTTCTGTCCCCACGCAGGTCTTAACGCCGAGGGCGTGGGCGTACTTGAAGGCCTTTTTGAGCACCTCGCCCATACGGTTAAATAATTCGTTGGCCTTTTCCTCGGGAAGCTGTGGCCAGGGATTCATTCCGCGCATATAGTCCGGGCCATAGTCGTCCCGTTCGAACATCTGCGCCGCACCGAAAGTGTAATCGTCTGTCTTTGTCGGTTTATAGCCACAGGCGCCGGTAACATTCGCCGTAGTAAAATGCCGCGATGGGTAGCTGGACTTAACGGTTCCATCCTGGTTGAATTCTCCCGGCATACCTATCCAGACCGTCGGCTCCGGGCCGGCGCCGCCCTGAGGGTATGTGTGCAATCCGAAGAAGTTCATCCGCAGCTTGGGAAGTTGTGCGAGAATTGCCTTGTAATCGTCCGTGTTCCACCAGTCCGGTCCTTCGGGAAAATCGTGGAATGGCTGAATGCCGCGCAGGTTGAATAAAGGTTTGCCCTTTTCATTCAGGTCGGGCATTTTCAAAGCAATGCGCTTATCCGGGATAGTGTCGCCGTGCAGATAGAAACGCACGCCAAAATGTTCTACAAATCGGTAAGCAGCATAAAGCGTCCCGATGGAATCGCCGCCGGTAATTAGTATCGCCCGCGGTCTTCGGTAGTTGAGGGTTTTAAGCAGATATTGCTGAGGTTCCAGTGAGCGCACGGAAGACGTCAGCTTTGCGTCTTTGTTTATCAATGTTTTGACGGCAGGCCGGTTTTTTTGTCCGACGACAACCAGACAGGTTTTAGAAGGTAGCTTTCCGTCGCTCCGGACGATTGGCAGCAGCTTACCCGTCCGCAGATACAAATAACGGCGAATCTCCTTTGCCGCCAAATGTTCGGCTTCCGTTGCGTCTTTTGGGCTGACGATGGTCACGGCATCAACCGCGACCCAGGCGTCAGCTTCGCCTGGTGTGCAGCCAGTTGAAACTAACAGCATAAAGACCAAAGCCACAGTTAAAAGCGAGGTGTTTTTTTTCGTCATAGTGACCTCCTTACATTGTGATATTTGTTTTAGTGATTCATTTTAACGGTTAAACTGTGTTGTTGCAACTTTGATTTAAGTCCTCGATTTTTCCATTAAACAATTTGGGCTGTTGGTGTGCCGTAAAATTCGCAAAAATTTTTATTTTTTTTGCACTTTTCCCGGCTATATGCGGTAACTTCATATCTATAAAGAAATTAAGCAAAGAAGATTTTATTAACCAAACAGGGAAATTTCCTTGACTGACAATTGCTCTACAAGCTATAATTTCAAGTTTGTGAATGTGAACTCAAGTACTAAATAGCCGTAGTATAGCTTATGAGGTACCATAAGATTCCGGATGAAACTATTCGACGGTTGCCGATTTATCGCAGGGGGCTGCTGTTTTTGTCGGAACAGGGGCAACAGAGCGTATCCAGCCGAAATCTGGCCGGTTGCCTCGGCATTAATCCCTCGCAGATAAGAAAGGATTTTTCCTATTTCGGCGACTTTGGTGGTACCCCTGGTGTCGGTTATAACATCCAAAAGCTCGTAAAGCAAATTAATAAAATCCTCAAACTCAACATTGTCCGCAGGGCGGCTTTAGTTGGAGTTGGTAATTTGGGCTCGGCTATTATGGCATATCCGGGGTTTGGAATATATGGTTTCGACATCGCTGCCGCTTTCGATATTAATCCTAAAAAAATCGGCAGGAAAATAGAGAACGTCACAATTGAAGACGTTTCAAATCTGCGGACGTTGAAAAAACGTAAAATCAACCTTGCGATTATAACCGTTCCCCGAGATGCCGCTCAGCAGACAGCCGACGCACTGGTCAAAGCAGGCGTAAGGGGTATCTTGAATTTTTCTCCACATCATATTACAGTGCCCAAGAAGGTCAAAGTAATAACTATTGATATTGCGATGGACCTTGCTCGTCTGCCGTATTATATGCCGGCAGATTGAGTTGCTAAAGCGTAGGTGAAAAAAGATGGAAACCGTCTTTATAAGTAAGTTAAAGCCATTCCTGGATGCTGTGACCGAAGGGATGGAGCTTTATGTTCCCAAAAAGGCCGGAGAGCATTACGTATATAGTAGATACGACCCTTCTGCTGAGACGCCGGTGGAATTTAGTAACATACGCACTTGTACGCCGATAAAGGAATTTTTGTTTCCCCTGCGCGAGCTGGCTGCAATTTTCCCCGAGGCGGCTGAGCCGGAGGAGGTAAAACCGTTCGCTATATTCGGTCTTAAGGATTGTGATTTACGCTCCATCGAAATCCTGGATAAGGTTTTTGCAGAGGAGGAGTTTCGGGACCCGTTTTATGTGGCGCGACGTGAGAGTATGTTTATAATCTCGTCCGATTGCTCCGAGCCGGGCGAGAGTTGTTTCTGCAACCTTTTTGATGGGCGGCCCTTTGCGCAGAGCGGATTCGATTTGAATGTTTCGAAGGTAAAGGACGGCTTTATTATCGAAGCCGGTTCGCAAAAGGGCAAAGATTTTATAGGAAAACATGCCGGTCTTTTTGTTGAGGCCGGTGAGGCCTTATTGGCCGAGCGAGACGAAAACAGGGCCGGGACGCAAAATCAGCTTGAGCAGAACAATGCCGAACTCCGTTTCGATGCGCCAATCAAAGAAATCGTGGAAAACAGTCAGGATTCCGATGTCTTTGATGTCGAAGCGCAAAATTGCATCGAATGCCAGGCCTGCACGAGGGTCTGTCCCACCTGTCACTGTTTCTATCTTTATGATACCACGCAGAAGGATTACTTTGCCAAGATGAAGATGTGGGACAGTTGTATGAGGGTTGGCTATGCCGCTGTGGCCGGCGGTGCGAATCCCTATAAAATACTCGGCGATAGAATCAAACACCGTCTTCTGCACAAGTTTGTTTATTTTCTCGAGAGGTATGGTATCAATATGTGTGTCGGCTGTGGCAGATGTGTTGATGCCGATGCCGGTGGAATGGACATCCGAGTCGTATTAAAGAAATTGAGTGAAGAAGCTAAAGGTAAAGGTAAGAAAAAAGCGAAAATTGCAAAATGACCGAAAACCCGTACCAACCCGTAAACGGCGAAATCGTTGACATTATAGATGAATCTCCAACGATTAAAACTTTTGTCGTTGTGCCGGAAGAAGATTTCAAGTTTGAAACAGGCCAGTTTGTGGAGCTGACCCTGCCGGGCGAGGGCGAAGCGCCGTTTACCCCTTCCTCGTCGCCGGCTGATAGTGAGAAAATGGAAATTACCATTATGGAAGCCGGGCGGGTGACGGCTTTATTACATCGGTGCAGCAAGGGACAAAAGGTTGGTATTCGCGGGCCGTTCGGCAGCGGTTACCCGATTGACGATTTTGTTGGAAAACAGATTTACATCGTTGGCGGCGGGGTAGGTCTGGCGCCAATCAGGTCTCTGTTTTTGACCCTGGTGGATAGAATAAAAGACTTCAAATCCGTAGTTTGCCGGTTCGGAGCCAGAACGCCTGATGATTTTATCTACAAGAACACCCTTTTCGGCTCCTGGCAAAAAATTAAAGGCGTCGATATTAAACTTACCGTTGACGAGGCAAACGGAGGGTGGGACGGCAACGTCGGCGTGGTAACCACGATACTGTCGCCGAAGGATGTGAACATTAAAAACGCCGTGGCGATGGTTTGTGGCCCGCCCATTATGATGAAATTTGCCACCTTAAAATTGCTGGAGTTCGGATTTCCAGCGGAGAACATTTATCTTTCAATGGAAAAAAATATGAGCTGCGGAATAGGTAAATGCGGCCATTGTATGCTTGGCAAATATTACGTTTGCAAGGATGGCCCGGTTTTTACCTATGAGCAGATAAAGGACTACCCGGATATTTGGGATTGAAAAACGTGAATCGTGCATCGTGAATCGAACCACGAATCACGGGCCACGAGATACGGGACACGAGATATGGGTGCGAAGTTAATAATCAATCTGGCAGAATGTAAACTTCAGGACGAATCCGAAGTGCAGTGTTCGTATAAGCATCACCCTGAAAACAAAGGAATCGACTCGCTGTTGGAAATGATTCGTTTTGCCTTGATTTGTCGCAGGTGCGAAGCCGCCCCGTGCATCGAGGCCTGTCCCCGGGGGGCTTTAGAGAAGGTGCCGACCGAAAATAATGATGCGGGCATTCTTAAACGGGCAAATATGTTGTGCACCGGCTGCGGCACCTGTGCGATAGCCTGCCCCTTTGGAACCATATACACCGATTTGATACCATATCCCTCCAGCGTTTGCGATGTGTGCAAAGGCAGGCTTGGAGAGGGCGAAAAGCCGTTGTGTGTTACTACCTGTGAGGACGCAAGCATAGATTACAAAGAAGTTGTCGTGAAAGGTGATTTGGTAGAGGTTTTTGAAGATATCGTCGTTAAAGTCTCCGGCGGTACTTTGTGGGAGCCATTTTTGAGGGAAAAGGAAAAGGCAAAGAAATGAGTGTCCCATTAAATGTTTTGTTCTGGATTGTTGTTATTCCAGGTACAGTTGTTCTCGGCCTGGTTGCGTCCTGGATAGTGCGTAAGGTCAGCGCCCTTGTGCAGTGGCGTGTTGGTCCGCCGCTCTTTCAGCCGTTTTATGACGTTGTAAAATTGATGGGCAAGGAAATCCTTGTGCCGCAGGAGGCTCAAAAAGCCGTATTTATGGCAGCACCGCTTGTCGGGATGGCGGGGGTGCTGCTGCTTTCGATAATGTTTTGGCGGATAGCTTTCGTCCCGGCAAAGCCCTTTGTTGGTGACATCATCGTAGCGATTTATCTAATGGTGCTGCCGTCGCTGGCATTGATTCTCGGCAGCAGCGCCAGCGCCAGTCCTCACGCCGCGGTTGGCACAAGCAGGGAAATGAAACTGGTTATGGGCTATGAGCTGTCGCTGGTGCTGGCCTTTATAGTCGTCATTATAAAAACCGGTGGAACGCTCAATTTGGCCGAAATTGCTCAGCATACAACCGTTTTCAGTATATCCAATATGCTGGCATTTCTGGCAGCGCTATTGTGTGTTCAGGCAAAACTTGGGTTTGTCCCATTCGATATAGCCGAAGCGGAGACAGAGGTTGCCAGCGGCGTTTTGATGGAATACTCAGGAGCTTTACTTGCTGTCTGGAAGCTTGCCCACGCAATAATGCTCGTGGCGCTGCCTTTGTTTTTAGTGATAGTATTCCTCGGCGGCTTCGCAGCAGGTTTGGCAGGATTGTTGGCGGGAATCGGCAAGTATGTGTTGGTATTGGTTTTGTTGATTCTAATCAAAAACACAAACCCGCGTGTGCGTATCGACCAGGCAATGAAATTCTTCTGGGTCTATTGCGGCATTGCTTTGGTTGTTACTATTATTCTGGCAACAACAGGTAATTATTACGGCATCAGTTGGTTGTAAGGTGGATTTATGAGCTGGAAAATATGGTCATTGAAAAAATCACCGTGGGTATTTCACGTTAATACCGGCGCCTGCAACAATTGCGATATCGAAATTGTTAATTTGCTGACGCCGAAGTTTGATGTTGAGAGGTTGGGTATCAAATTGGTTGGCTCGCCCCGACACGCTGATGCCTTGCTGGTAACCGGCGTAGTGACCCGCCAGGCGGCACCGCGACTGCAGGAAGTGTATCGGCAAACCTCCAAGCCCTGTGTTGTTTTTGCAATCGGTGCTTGCGCTTGTGACACCGGGATTTTTAGGACAGGTTATCATGTGGTTGGTCCGGTAGATAAAATAATCAGGGAGGTTGACCCCAATGCAATTATTGCCTATGTGCCGGGCTGTCCGCCGAAACCCGAAGCAATCATATCCGGAGTGGTAAAGGCATTATCCGTTTTATAAGAAGGAATTATGAACCAGGAAGAACTAAATAACAGATTGCAGGAAATAGAGGATAAGCTCACAGCAATCGAGCAGCCGGCGGACAATAGAATATGGCTTACCTGCGAGGCCGAAAACAGCTACGAAATCAATAAGTTCCTGTTTGAAGAAGTGCCTTTGCGATTTGTAATTGCTACGGGCATCGATTCCGACGACTGCTTCGAAGTTCTCTATCATTATGCGTATGACGAGACCGGCTGTATGATTACGTTAAAAGCTTTTATTCGTGACCGCGAAAATCCGGCGATTGAATCTATCGCACCGTTCCTGCCCGCTGCAGAGTGGGTAGAAAGAGAAATCCACGACATATTGGGAATCGATTTTAGGAACCATCCTGATATGAGGCGGTTGATTTTGGCTGATGATTGGCCTGAGGGTGTTTATCCGTTGAGAAAAGATGCGGAGAAGCCGGTAATCCGGCCGGATGGTGAACCGTCGACCCGTCCAACCGTCCAATCGCAATCGCCTGCGCGGCGGACTGTCCCACTGTCGAAACCCGTTGTGGTAGTCGGCCCGTTTCACCCGCTGCAGGAAGAGATGGAATTTTTCCAGCTTACCGTCGATGGCGAAATCGTAACGGATATTGATATGAGAATATCTTATAACCATCGCGGCATAGAAAAAATCAGCGAATCACTGCAGTTTGACCAGGTGCCATTTTTGGTTTCGCGAATATGTGGCATTTGCTCGGCTTCGCATCCCCTGGCTTACGTGCAGGCAGTAGAAGAGCTTGCCGGCATAAAGCCGCCTGAGCGTGCCCTTTATGTGCGAACGATTATCAACGAGCTCGAGCGCATTCACAGCCATATTCTCTGGGCAGGCCTGGCAGGGCACTTTATCGGTTATGACACCGTCTTTATGTGGGCGTGGAAATACCGCGAGCCGGTGCTCGATTTGCTCGAAGAAATAACCGGCAACAGAAACAACTATGGAAACGTCAAGGTTGGCGGCTGCCGGGAAGACATCCCTGATGAGCTTAAGCCCAAAATACTGAAGGATATGGATGAAATCGAAAAGAAAATGAATATGCTTATTAAGGCGGTGACTGATGACCCTGTTCTGCACGCCCGGCTCAAAGGCGTAGGCATATTGAGCAAAGAAGACGCTATAAAATACGCGGTAACAGGCCCGACAGCCAGAGCCAGCGGTATTGCTATCGATGTAAGGCGCGACGAGCCGTATGCGGCATACGCAGATTTGGACTGGGATGTAATTACCCGGCCCGAAGGCGACGTTTTCGCAAAAGTGGTTGTCCGTTTGTTGGAGGTCCTGGAATCAATTAAAATCATAAGGCAGGCGGCAAAGAAACTTCCCGACGGCCCTGTTGCCGTGGAGGTCAGGGAGATTCCGCCGGGCGAAACCGTTGGACGCGTTGAGGCGCCGAGAGGCGAAACATTTCATTACGTCCGCAGCGACGGCGGCAACAGGCCGGTCAGACACAAGGTCAGAGCGCCGAGTTTTGTTAATGTGCCTTCGTTTAAGGCATCGTGCATTGGTGAACACATTGCCGATGTTACAATTACGCTCGCAGCGGTTGACCCCTGCTATAGCTGCACCGAGAGATTGGCTATCGTTGATAATAACAATAAAGTTATACACGACTATGATACACTGCTGCAATTGAGCCGCGAGAAAACGGCACGAATTAGAAAAGAAATGCTCTAAAGACGGAGGATTTATAAAATTGGATAACATTTTGTCCATCACGGTTTTCTTACCGCTGATTGTAGGTTTTGTTCTGCTGTTTTTGCCGAACAAAATGCGGTATTTTTTTAAGGGCTTCACGCTGATTATTTCGGCTTTTGTCTTTATAAGGTCAATCCAGATATTTGTTCTTGGCCCCCCTGATTATGCCTGGTCTATTTTTCAGATAGACAATCTGAAATTAGACTTATTATTGACTGCCAGGCCGCTGGGGGCGTTTATATTGATGTTCGCGATGGGCTTCGGCCTGTTAATAACCTTGTATTCACTAAAATCACGAGCGGCGAGCCGCGAAGCACGGGCCACGAATATTTATTATGGTGCCATCCTGCTAACCATAGGCGGCTCGGCAGGAGTATTGCTTTCCAATCATTTACTGCTTTTATTGATATTCTGGGAAATCGTTACCGTTTCGCTGTATCTTCTTATAACCACGGGCGGCAGAAACTCTAATTTCGCAGCGACGAAAAGTTTCGCGATGATAGGGGCCTCCGATGCCGCTTTCCTGCTCGGCATTGCAATGGTATGGGTATGTTCAGGGACGTTTGTCATCTCGGAGATTGGGCTGGAAACTACTTCTGCAATTCCAATTATCGCCTTCTTACTGCTTTTGACAGCCGCTGTTACCAAGGCAGGTGCGTTGCCCTTACATACCTGGCTTCCCACCAGTGGTGAATATGCCCCGGCTTCAGTGATGGCACTTTTGCCTGCTGCGCTCGATAAGCTTTTGGGAATCTATCTGCTGGTAATAATCGTAAAAGAGATATTCATCCTTAAGTCAGCGGCTTTAAGTATCGTCCTGGCGATTATCGGTGCCGCTACAATCATTATTGCCGTGATGATTGCGATGGTTCAGCACAATCTCAAAAAGCTGTTATCTTATCACGCTATCAGCCAGGTCGGCTATATGGTCCTCGGCATAGCGACGGGGACAGCGGTTGGCCTTGCTGGTGCCGTATTTCATATGTTGAACAACGCAATCTATAAATGCTGCTTATTCCTTTCGGCAGGTTCAGTTGAACAGGCAGCCGGAACGGCTGAACTGGATAAACTCGGCGGGCTGGGTAAAAAAATGTCGATTACCTTCATTACCTGCCTGATTGCCGCTCTAAGTATTTCCGGTATACCTCCCTTCAACGGATTTGTTTCCAAGTGGATGGTTTATCAGGGCGTAATTCAGATGGGTACCTCCGGAGCCGGCGGGGCAGCCAAACTATGGCCTATATGGCTCACTTGCGCTATCTTTGGAAGTGCGCTTACTCTGGCTTCATTTGTAAAACTCATACACTCGATATTCCTTTCTCGCCTGCCGGACGAGCTAAAAGACGTTAAGGAAGTTTCGTGGCCTATGTGGGTTCCGATGGTTGTGCTTGCTTCGCTATGCGTGTTTTTCGGAGTCTTTTATCACGTACCGCTCAAATACTTTATTTATCCTGCTTTGAATATAGAGCCGGGGACCGCTATTTTCGGCACGTGGATGTCGGGTCTTGCTACAATTCTGTTAGTCGTCGGTATTATTATCGGCGGCCTTATTTTGGCTGTCAGTTTGTTATCCAGGAAAGTCAGAACCGTGCCCACCTGGACTTGCGGCGAAGTGCAGACTAATGAACAAATGACAATACCCGGAACGCATTTCTACAAAACGGTTTCGTCTATGGGCGGCTTAAAGCAGCTTTACACCGGGCAGGAAAAAGGTCATTTCGACCCATATAATCAGGGCGGCAGAGTAGGACTGGCCTTGACAGGGTTTCTTAGGTGGCTGCATTCAGGCTTGTTACCAATATACTTGACCTGGGTGATGTTCGGATTGTTGGTAATTCTATTTGTGGTTTGCAAGATTTGGTGAGGCAGTTATGGCTATATTCTACACTTTACTGCTGTTTATGATAATTGCTGCTATTATTGCGGTGGAAACCAAAAATCTGTTAAGTGCCGTGATTTGTGTCGGTGCAATCGGCTTCGGCGGCTCTTTAATGTTTCTATTCCTGAGAGCACCTGATATCGCAATAACTCAGATTGTGGTGGAAGTTTTAGGTTTGATTATCCTGATTCGCGCGACAATCTCTCGGGACCTGACTTTTATCACCGGTGACAGAGAATTCTTCGGGACGGTTGTTTCGGTGGTAATCATCTTCGTAATCTTCCTGGCGGGCGTAAAGATTTTGGAAACAAAGCCTGTTGAAGAAATCCAAGAAATTCGAAAAAGCCAACCACAGTTTGTCACTCTGCCGGATTTCGGCACGGCCATTTTCGATGTCGCGCCGGAGGCTGCTTCCCAAACGTATATCAGCCAGGGACTTGAGAAAACGGGAGCAGCAAATCTCGTGGCGTCGGTCATCCTGGATTTTCGTGCCTACGATACACTCGGCGAGGCAACTGTGCTGTTTACTGCGATTATCGGGGCAACTGTTATATTGCGAAGGAAAAGTAGAAAACTGCTGGAGGACGCGGACTAATGAACCCCGTTAGAAATTTTATAACGAGGCAATAAGGGGTGAGGTAATAAATTATGGCAGAGAAAGAGAAAAATTCTAACGGGGTGAAAGGAATGACAGTAATAGTAAAGACCATCAGCAGTTGGGTCAAGGTGCTCATCTTTTTGTTCGGTATTTACATTATTCTTTTCGGCCATCTTACTCCGGGTGGCGGCTTTGCCGGCGGCGTGATTGTAGCTGGTTCTTACGTGCTGCTTATGCTGGCATTCGGCAGAGAATTTGTGGAAGAAAACCTGTCTCTGCCTGTTGCATCAAGACTCGATTGCCTGGGAGCATTTCTATTTGCCCTGATAGCAATTTTGGGACTGGCCCTTGGCGGTTCTTTCTTTGTCAATTTCCTCTATCAAAAGTATCTGCCCGGGGAAGCTTTGAACCTTATAAGTGCGGGCACTATACCACTGTCGAATATCGCTATTGGGCTGAAGGTCGCTGCGTCACTGTTTTTGGTAATTTTTACTCTCTCAATCTGCTGTAAAGATTTTAAGCCTGGTACGCCAGTTAATGGTAAGGAATAAAACCTTATGCTTTATGCGCTATGCTTTTTATTGTTTATGATTGGGCTGTATTGCGCAGTCGTCAAAAAAAATATGGTTAAGATTGTTATCGGCATTATGGTTATGGAATATGCCGTCAATCTTTTCCTGATTATGCTCGGCTATCGCGCTGGCGGAGAGGCACCGATTATTGACAAGGGACATCTTGAGTCAGCAAATGAATTCGCCAAATTTGTCAGCAGCTCAGTTGACCCCTTGCCTCAGGCCCTTGTGCTTACCGCAATTGTTATTAGTCTGGGTTCACTGGCGCTTATGATTTCAATATGCATTAGAACGTACGAAAAATACGGCACCTTCGACATTACCGAGATAAGGAGGTTAAAAGGATGAGTATACCGTTACCTGTTTTCATTGCTGTTCCTCTGGTAACGGCGTTTTTGCTGCCGGTTTTCAGCGGTCTTGGCAGAAAAGGTAAGGCTGTTGCGACGGTCCTGGCCAATTTGGTAACCGTTTCACTGCTTGTAATGGCCGTTGCTTCTATCGGCCAATTCCGTGTCTACGAAGTGGGCAAGTGGCCCATCCCCCTCGGAATTAATCTTGTCCTTGACGGCTTAAGCTCTCTTTTACTTTTGGCTATTAGCGTTGTCAGCGCCGCTGCGATGCTCTTTAGTGCCAGGTATATGGAGCAGTACACCGCCAAGGCAAAATTCTTGTGCCTGTTTCTGCTTATGGTCGCAGGTATGAACGGTGTCGTACTCTCCGGGGACATCTTCAATCTTTTTGTATTTTTGGAAATTGCTTCACTCGCATCTTACGCGCTTGTCGGCTTTGGCTGCGAGCACGAAGAACTCGAGGCGTCCTTTAAGTATATGGTTCTGGGCAGTATTGGTTCTATATTTATCCTTTTTGCGGTTGCCCTTGTTTACGGTAACACCGGCTCGCTTAATATGGCCTACATCTCAAAAGCAATCCAGAGCTCGGGTCTAAATGCCGGCCTTTCCTTTGCTATGGCTTTGTTTGTTGTCGGCTTCGGCCTGAAAGCTGCCCTGGTGCCGTTCCACGCCTGGCTGCCGGATGCACACCCGTCGGCTCCTGCTCCGATTTCTGCTATGCTCTCCGGTATCCTCATAAAAACCCTTGGCATCTATGCCCTTGCTCGCGTGGTTTTCAATGTTTTCGGCGTTTCGGTCTCAATGGGCTGGCTCCTGGTCGCACTCGGCCTTTTGAGTATGGTTGCCGGCGCATTTCTGGCAATAGGACAGGGGGATTTCAAGCGGCTCTTAGCTTATTCGAGCATCAGCCAGATTGGCTATGTAGTCCTCGGCATCGGCCTTGGTGGACTTATCATTGCCAGAGCAGGAAATTCCATAACTGCCAAAGAGCTGGCCTGGGCCTCTCTGGCCATCCTTGGCGGTCTCTTCCACCTCGTCAACCACGCTGTTTATAAGTCTTTGTTGTTTTTGACCAGCGGCTCAGTCCAGATGTCAACCGGCACAAGACAGCTAAAACAAATGGGCGGGCTTGCAGAAAAATTACCCTTCACACGCGCAACCTGCACCGTCGCGTCGGCCTCCATCGTCGGTATTCCGCCTTTTAGCGGGTTCTGGAGCAAGCTGATTCTCGTAATCGCAGCAATTCAAGCTCATTTTTACTGGGTCGCAGCAATAATTGTTTTTGTAAGTTTGTGCACTTTAATTATGTATTTGAAGGTTCAAAGATATGTTTTCCTTGGCGAACTGCCGGAAAATCTACAACAGAGCAAAGAGGCCAAGAACTCTATGCTCGTTGCAATGATATTCCTGGCTTGTCTTTGTGTGCTCATGGGATTGCTTGTGTTAGTACCGTCTTTGAGGAGCCACATACTCAACCCTGCTGTAAAAGTGTTAACCGACGGACTTGAATACTCCACTAAGATAATCAATATGTGATAAACATAAGGTGGTAAGAATATGAGGCGACTGATTTATTTTGTTTTAGCGTTTATCGTTTGGGTGCTGCTGACCTGGCCTTTTGCCGACGGCAAAATTGACTTCCAGGTTGTAATCGCAGGCGTAATAG
>Ga0114919_10001795_pt1 | contig 17233 bp, 14 predicted proteins | sample BlataG_FD_88682 | JGI IMG/M metagenome (GOLD analysis project Ga0114919, IMG submission 88682) | Deep subsurface microbial communities from Black Sea to uncover new lineages of life (NeLLi) - Black_00105 metaG | ecosystem: Environmental > Aquatic > Marine > Oceanic > Sediment | place: Atlantic... | reverse complement strand
TGCGACTGCTGAGAGTCTCGTAGTAAAGGAGGTGATCCAGTGACGTATGGTGACTGTACAGGTGAATGTTTAGGTGGGTTTTCCTACTGAACAATCCGCCTGGTTGACGGGCTCATGCCTCCGGGCGTGTGATACCTCTCAACGGCATTCATTTTGACAACTGCCGCCCCATTTTGGGGCGGCAGTTTTTTTCTGTGTATAGTCTTGGTTATGACACCACAGGTATTCGCCACTAGCACAGCAAAACGGAACGTCCGCCTCTTCATGGCGTTCCGGATTCTCTTCAACATCCGGTTTTACTACCCGGTCTTTATGGTGATGTTTCTCCGCTATGGGATCACCTTGGAACAGTTCGGCTTGCTGAATGCTGTCTGGGCAGTTGTTATCGTTTTGCTCGAGGTCCCTTCTGGAGCACTCGCTGCTCTTCTTGGCAGGAAAGCCCTTCTCGTTGCGGCTGCTATCATGATGACTCTCGAAATGTTGCTGCTCGCAATTGTCCCCATTGGTTCGTCATGGGTATTCCCAGCCCTTCTTCTCAACCGAATTCTCAGTGGCGCAGCTGAGGCATTCGCCTCAGGCGCTGACGAAGCACTTGCCTTTGACTCTCTTAAAGCAGCCGGGAAGGATGGTGACTGGCCACGAGTCCTGGAACGGCTGATGCAAGTCGGTGGACTCGCTACCATCTTTGCTATGGTCACCGGTTCACTTGTTTACAGCCCTGACCTTATCCAAGTGGTGATGAACTGGGCTGGCTTTGCATCGCAGATAACTCTCGATGACACATTTCGTCTTCCTGTCTGGCTCACATTCTTTTCGGGATGTGGGGCAATCCTTGTCACGCTGTCAATGCGTGAATTACCGCGGGACCACTCTGAAAACAATATTACGCTGCTTGATCCTTTCAAACAAACGCTCCGGACAGGCTATTGGATCCTTACCAATCCGTTGGTGCTTGTCGTCATTGCTGCTGGTGTTCTTTTCGACCAACCAATTCGTCAACTGCTTGTCGTCTCAAGTCAACTCTATGCCCGGATTGAAATACCTGTGCTCTACTTCGGCATCATCAGTGCTGGAACGGCTGTCATTGGGCTCCTCGCTGCAACCCCCATGCGCCGGCTTGCAACAAGTCAATCACCAAGAACCAATTTTCTGTTGCTTTTCGGTACAGTCACACTGGGACTTTTCGGAACTGCACTGCTTATTCCATGGTGGGGTGTTGGCTTTTTTATGCTTCTCTCATTATCAATGCGGCTCCTGATGTTTTTGCAGAGCCACTACCTGAACCAATTGGTTGACTCCAAACATCGTGCAACCGTGCTGAGCTTTCGCGGCCTGGCCGTCAATATCAGCTACGGTTTCATGAGTATCGCTTTCGCAGTTGCCGTCACTGCGGTAGAGAAAGCGGACCCGACAACCACTCAGGCGGCTGCCTTCGATTGGGTCATTCGATTGCTTCCGTGGTATTTCCTTCTCGCGGTCCTCGTCTTTGTAGTCTGGGCCCAACGGCGAATCCGTTATGACACCAGAATAAACAGACCTGACGGATTCACCCCAACTACTGATTCGTCCAGCGACACTCGTACACCATCCCCTCCTTCGGTGTAATAACTGACCACCCAATCAAAGAACCAAAAGGGTGATCGATTGCAAAACGCGGGTCCATGGGAATTGGTGGCGATGACTTGTCAACCGGATATCGAACCAGTCTATATGTTGAATAGGGCATGTCTTCCGGAAAAAGAAGCCACGACGTAAGGAGTTCTGTCCGTTTATTTACAAAAAACGGCAGGTGTCCAGTCATCGAAGGCGGGACCGTAGCCATTGTCATTGCCTGAAGCGTGACCCGCTCCCCTATCGGCACACCTGATAGATCGAATACGACTTCATGCAACGCGTGCCTAAGATCATTGATTTTCTCAGGCCCATCTATGGGATGTAACACTCGCTTAAAAATACCCTGCGGCTGGTTTTCCGGTTGCCTAATCTCAATGACATTCATTGGGAAAACCCCAGTGAAAACTACCTGTCGATCACCTTCATATTCTTCATTAAATCGGACAACGATCCGATCCCAGGCCGTGACATACCCTCTCGAATCCTCATCTCGTGCGTTTGGACTGAATTCGCGGAGGTCAAAAATCCTGCTCTGTGAGAGAATTTCCACGCCTTCAAGCTGGGCTTTCGCAGGCCCAACTAATTCTCCTAATGGAGAAACCTTCCAATCTGTAGCTGCGGTTCCTTCAACAAGATCCAGTATCTGTCGAATATCTGGATCGCCCATGGCAATCGAATCAATCACGGTGGTAAGAAGTTGTGCGTGTTTTCGCAATTGATAAACATAGACTGGACCGCAGACAAACAACAAAAACGCGATTGCAACAAATACGTAGCTTGGCCAATCTCTGAAGTCAAGAAGTGTTGACCATACTCTTCGACAACTTGAATTACGAAGTTGACGAGAATTCTCAGTAGCGGTTGAAGGTCCTTGGCTCGACATGAGATTCTTGCTATCCGGGTTCCCTTGAGGACGCTGGGTTTCAGGACATGGATCCCATGGGGCTAGGTCACAGTATTTATCCTTCACAAGCCCAATCTCACCGCAGATTTTCTTCGTGACTTCAAACCCATGACGTACTAATGCATTCACTTCGTAATCTGAAAACCTATCAAGATCTGTTCGAATGGATTGCACCTCCGCCTGAATGACTGGATGCTGCGCAGTTGAGTCTTCTTCTGGTGAAATTATTTCCGTGATCGGCAGAAAAGAAAAACCGGGCTGCTGACCAAAGTTTTCACTTTCCAACTGCCACACACGATCCCAAAGAATGTCTGATGCTCGGATCGATTGCCCAATAAAACCCAGTGATTGATCTCCAAGAATTTGAAACGGCTTGCCTGCATCACTCACAAGAACCCGATCAAACGCTCCAACCTCATCAGCCAGCCATGCAAACGCTCGTGTACCCAAATTGTCATAAACGCCACCGTCTGTGAATGACTCTGTTGGAAACTGGCCTTCGCGAACACCGAGATCTTTTGCAGTTATTTCAACCGGCGGAAAGAATCCTGGGAACGCCGATGAAGCACCAACTACTTGAGGTAGTGTCGCCATTTGACCCGGAATACATTCAAAATCAAAGTTCCCAGCTTTCTTTCGTTGCTGAATGTAGAGACCCTTTTTGTTAAACACCGACAACACACCATCACTTACATTTGTCGCCAGTATGTGAAGCCTTGGCATGTCCGGGAGTTCATACAAGCACGTGTCGCCATAAAGCATGTCGCGATAATAGCGTTCTAGAACTGCGTTTGGTGTAACGAATCCAATTTCACGACGAGCCAGCTTTCCGAAGAGACGAAGGCTATAAATAAATGGCAAACGTCTAGCGATATGGTTGCGAACATCAAACTGCACAAAGTCAATAATCTCAGATGCCGCTGCCGCAAACTCTTCTTCATCACCGGTGTACTTGTCCCAATTCAACACAAGATGGGCGGCGAGGATCGATCCACCAGAGACCGAAGCAATATCACTGACATCCTGCAATATCCCCGCGTCCCTGAGGTAGCGAACGACGCCAAGATGGTAGAGGGTTGCACGAAAACCGCCACCCGAAAGAGCCAGTCCTAATTTTGGCATGGTGGTAATGTCTCCGTCTCGTTGTGTTTCAATATCTTGTTTTTGCAGAGCGTCGAACACTGTATCTTAGGATGCAACTTTGACGGATGGGCAGTCTTTTCGGCCTGCGGTCTCGCTATCTCCTGATCGTACGTCCAACTGTAGGGATCGTGCTGGTTCTCGGTTCCAAGTTATGCCTCCTGACAGGATGCACAACCACTGCCATACTCCTCTCGTACCTTCATTGATCTGGTTATTTTTCGGAACCGTAAGCATTCAAGTAGTCCAAAACACGGAGACACGTGCACATGAAAAAATTCAATATTCGACCTAGTACCATGCCAAGCCTCGCCGGATTCTATCTGGCAGCGTGCACCATCTGCATCACAATTTGTCCAGTACCTACTGCAACCGCCGCAGAGTATCTTACCGGAATTGAATGGGAGGAACCCAAGCAGGTGATACCTGGAAAAAACAATCAGGCCCCCCCAAGTGATGCCGTTGTTCTTTTCGATGGTGTGGATACAAACGCATGGAATAACGCGGAAACATGGTCAGTAACAGATGGTTTCTTGATTGTTGGGAAAGGCATGATCAGCACAAAAGAGGCTTTTGGTGATTGCCAACTTCACGTGGAATGGTCAAGTCCACTCCCGGCTGAGGGAACCGGACAGGGGCGTGGTAACAGTGGCGTCTTTTTAGGGCCGTATGAAATTCAGGTTCTCGATTCATTCGAGAACGCAACCTATTTCGATGGACAGGCCGCTGCGATCTACAAACAAACACCACCGTTGGTTAACGTCATGAGAAAGCCAGGAGAGTGGAACAGCTACGATATTATCTGGAATACCCCACGGTTTGATACAGAAGGAAACCTTACAGAACCTGCCACTGTGACTGTGCTTCACAACGGCGTGCTGGTACAAAACAACTTCGAGCTGCTTGGAGACACTCCATTTAATCGGCCTCCCCGGTACCGGCCTCATCCGCCAGAACTTCCAATCCGACTGCAGGACCACAGAAATCCCGTACGTTTTCGAAACATCTGGGTTCGAGAAATTGCCCCAATACAGGGAAAACGAACACAACCACCGGCACTTCGGGATGGAAAAACGACTATGAAGTTACCCAAAACGGGATAAAAAGAAAAGAAAAGTCGCGCACGGCTGGGAACTATAGGTAAAGATTGCGGGCAGCCGCATTATGCCCGGAGGTCATTATGCCCCCTTCTATTCAGTCCCAAGAGCCGCCTACCCGTTCCCGCAAACGGTGGCGTGTTCTCGTGTGTTGTGGTCTCGCTTTTTGTTTGGTCATGTGGTTTGGAGCCGGCCTGTTTTTTCTCGCCCCCCAACCAATACTCGTTGGTGTTCTTCATTCACAAACGGGTCCCATTGCTGTCAGTGAACAAGCAATGATTGACGCTGAACGACTGGCATTCGAAGAAATCAATGCTGCTGGTGGGCTCCTCGGCCGACCAATCAAATGGATCATTGCTGATGGCGCATCAGACTGGCCAACATTTGCTCGGGAAGCTGACAGGCTGATATACGAGGAGAACGTAACCGTTCTTTTCGGTTGCTGGACAAGTGCAAGCCGAAAAAGCGTTCTACCTGTACTCGAAAAATCAGATCATCTTCTCATCTATCCGATGGCATACGAAGGACTCGAGGCTTGCCCAAATGTAATTTATACCGGCGCGGCACCAAATCAGCAGATCACTCCAGCTGTTCAGTGGTGCCAGAGTGCACTGGATGCCCGCCGTTTTTTTCTGCTCGGCTCAGACTACATCTGGCCTCACTGTGTCAACGCGATTATTTCAGATCAACTTATGGGACTCGGTGTTGAAAAAGTTGCTGAAAAATATGTTCCCTTCGGCAGCACTGACCTTAAGTCTTATGTGCAAGAAATTGTAGATACACAACCTGATGTGATCCTCTGTTCCGTAGTTGGGGATTCTGCGATAGCATTTTTTCGTGAACTTCGTGATGCCGGAATTTCACCAGACGACATCCCCGTAGTCGCGTTTGCGATTGCTGAAGATGAACTTCGCTCAACGAACCATGCCGATATGGTCGGACACTATGCAGCATGGAACTACTTTCAATCAATTGACACTGAAGAAAACAGACGGTTCGTCTCTGCATTCAAAACACGCTATGGAGCAGATCGAGTCACAAGTGACGTCATAGCCGCGGCGTACAACAGTGTCTATCTCTGGGCAAATGCTGTGCGGGAGAGTGGCAATACCGACGTCCAACAGGTCCGCAATGCCCTGCGTCAACAGAGCCTCAATGCGCCAGAGGGTATCATTGCAGTCGACCCGAGTACTCAGCATACATGGCGGCCAGTTTATATCGGTAGGATCAAAGAAGACGCACAGTTCGACATCGTCTGGAGCAGTAACGTCTCTGTCCGCCCTGTACCATATCCGATCACACGCTCAAAAACCGCTTGGAATGCCTTCGTTGACGAACTTCAGCGTGGCTGGGGGGGGTGGGCCAACACCGGGATAACTCAAACTGAGGAGACTCCCGAGAATGACTGAACCCAACTCAACACCACATACCGAGAAAAAACATCAGCGCCTCGCTCGAAGGCTGTTGTTCTGGTTCCTCCTGATCGCGCTGCTGCCGTGTGGCATCTTGACAGCAATCACTGCCCGCCTTGCGAATCGCGCACTTGAAACATCTGTACAAGAAAGACTTGTACAAATTGCCTCAGCACGGTCCACTCAACTGGAGTCATACGCTGCTGAGCGAGTTCGTGACGGCACAACACTATCCATAGCGCCAACGGTCGTAACTGCCATGTCCCAGCTTTCCTCTGTCGGCCTTTCTGCATCGAACCCAACAATACTTGAGGAGGAGGCGACGGCTTATGCTCCCTATCTTCGAGATGTTGCGACATCTCGTGGGTACGAAAGTTTGCTCCTCATTCACGTCGATGGCACAGTTCTCTACTCATCTACAGATCAACTCAAGCCGGGTGCAAAGCTAACCTCTGAGTCACTAGGTACTACAGAATTAGCAAAAAGCTTTGATCGATCACGGACTCTCTTACAGTCTGAAATGTGCCAGTTCGCACCTTTTGGGAAATCTGGAAAGCCAACGGCATTTGTCACATCTCCAATCTTTCAGAAAGAAAAGGTAGTTGGAGTACTTGCTCTCCAACTACCAATTGATCGCGTCTGGCAAATACTGACAGACACAACTGGTCTCGGGGCAACTGGTGAGATTCTTACAGCAGAACGAATAGACAATACTGCGAGAATCACAACTCCCCTTCGTCACCGCTCTGATGCCGCCTATGAACTTACAATACCGCTTACAGTTGAAAAAGCCGTTGCCGCGCGACATGCGTCGAGCGGCAATCGAGGATATGCGGTTTTCCCCGATTACAGGCAGGAGGAAGTTGCTGCAGCTTGGTGCTATCTTCCAAGCTATCGCTGGGGCCTGGTTGCCAAGCAGGACACGAGTGAAGCATTTGCACTCGTGCGTTTTCAACAACTACTAATCGCCGGGTTACTTTGCGGCACTGTTCTTTTGGTTGTTGTGGTTGCACTCTTTGTAGCGCGAAGTATTAGTACACCCATCCAACGGGCAATCATCCTGTCACGAAATGTGGCCGCAGGTGACCTGCGAGACGATGTCTCTATCTTGTCACGAGACGAAACAGCAATACTCCTTGAGTCACTCCAGACAATGGCACAAGATCTCCGCCTGTTGATAGGCCGGGTTCAAACCTCAAGCGATGCGTTGACAAACACATCATCGACACTGCAAGCAACCGGATCTAATCAGCAGCACGTTATCAAACGACTTGGAGATTCTACGACACAGACGGTAGCTGCAGTTGAAGAAATCAGTGTGACAGGGAAAGAACTCACACACACCATGGTCGCTGTAAACGAGATGGCAGGGAAGACCGGTGCCATGGCGATCGAGGGGAGAGAGAATCTATCGAGCATGGACGCCACAATGCGAAAACTTGCGGACAGTACAGAATCATTTGGATCACGACTCGCCGTAATCAATGAACGCGCCACAACGATTAACCTTGCTGTGACAACAATTGCGAAAGTCGCCGACCAGACCAACCTTCTTTCGATCAATGCAGCAATTGAAGCTGAGAAGGCAGGTGAGTATGGTCTTGGATTTCTTGTAATCGCCCGGGAGATTCGGCGACTCGCAGACCAAACCGCAGTTGCTTCTCTTGAAATTGAACAGGTCGTCAAAGAAATGCAACTTAGTGTTTCATCCGGTGTAATGGAAATGGATGCTTTTACAAAAAGTGTTGAGACAGGGGCGCAGGAGATTGGTGGTGTCTCTCGGCAACTTGCAGAAATCATCGCATCCGTAAAAGGGATATCTGAACGGTTTGAGCAAGTGGCCGAAGGCATGCAGGCCCAAAGCCAAGGCGCCGAGCAAATCCGGATCGCCATGGCGCATCTGGCAGAGAGCGTCTCTGAAAGTGAATCGGCCCTGGACTCCTTCCAAAACGCCACAACCGACGTCCAACAAGCGGCAAACGATCTTCATGGAGAGATCACGCACTTCAAGCTCTGAACAACGGGGTTTTTACCCACAGCGTCTCTTGGTGTATCGTGGTACTTCCTGAGTATCTCAATCTAACCCTGGAGACACGTTCCCCATGTCACGTACGTTGCTTGCCCTCATTGCGTCCGCCCTTCTCTGCTCCACCGTTTTTGCACACTGTCAGGTCCCGTGTGGAATCTATGGTGACCAATTACGATTCGAACAATTACTGGAAGACACGAAAACCATTGCCAAGGCACAGGGGCAGATCAATGAACTCGCCCCGTCCGCGAAAACTGGCCAGGACACCAACCAGCTTGTTCGCTGGGTCGTTACAAAAGAAACGCATGCAGGGTCAATTCAAAATTGTATCGCTGACTATTTCCTTGCTCAGCGGATTAAATCTGATTCACCGCGTTACACTGATCAACTCAAGGCCGCACATACCGTGACTGTGGCCGCGATGAAATGCAAACAGTCGACCGATGCAGCGACTGCTTCTGCGCTTGAAAAAGCTATCCATGACCTGTATCGCGCCTATGAAGGCAAAGAGCCTGACTTCCACTAAAACAGGCAAGTATTTTCTTTTCGATCTACGGATGCCCGCACCCCTCACATAGCTGGGAGGGTGCGGGTTGTTCGAAATCTCAGTAAGAGGACGCGGTGATGATCATTGCGCTGCCAGTAGAATTTGGCATTGCGGATACCACAAACAATGCGGCTGCTGCCGCCGCAACGAGTTCATCTTCATCGAGTGATAATATCGGAGAAGGATTCTCTGGTGGTGATGGCTGGCGATAGAAACTGAAACGACATGCATCATTCATCGCCCCACCTTATCTACTCGGAGCCTAATGGTGCCGAGTTACCACCGGACGTAAAATCCCAGATGATTCTGTCCTATCTTTTACAGGCCATCTACGGCCAAAGAAACTATTCACTTGTGTTTTTTCCTCATTCTGAATACTTTTAAATTAGGTTTTTTTGGGTACTTTCAATCTCTACCATCGAACCCATATGCGACGCCTCCTTGCAATAACGCTGCTCACAGCTTTTATTCCAGTTTCTTTACTGGGGTATGCGGGATTTGCGGTTCTCGGCATTCATTCTCATTGTGATTGCCACTTTCCCAGTGGAAACAATACTAGGGGACAAAACCGTCAGCCAGCCTGTGCTCATCACCGTCACGGGGACCATCATCAAAGCCGCGATGCACTTAAAAAAACGGCAGAAAATCGCAACCCACAGAGTTCACCAGAACAATCCAATTCTCTATCTCAAGAGTCCGAAGAATGCGTTCTCTGCCAGTTTCTCCGTTATGCGAAAATTCAAGTCGTTCACGCACTACCACCAACACAGGTAACTCCTCTCGTTCTCCAGAGACTCTTCTTCTCCAAGGATTTCCTTGTCGTCTTTGACTACACACTACGACCAATTCCCCGTGGGCCGCCAGCAATTATCTCTTAGTGATTGCACCTTGGTACGTTCTAGGTTCACAACTATGGGTTCGCACAACGTGCTGGATTCCATACGTCGGTGAGGCGCTATGCGTACCAAATTGAGACGCGTAACCGCATCAGTGCACCCAGTTTGATACAACACACCAGTGTAAAATCCACTACACACTCAGCCCACTAATACATGTCGCCCAAATCAATCAGTTGACTAGTTTGCAACAACTACATGGTAAATACGAGTAAAATATCACCGGTTCCAGCCTCACGACAGTCCCAGTTTTACTACTGGATCACGTCTCATAACTGGTGTGGCTTTGCAGATCCTTTGGTCGCCGCAATCAAGACACCTTTAGGTGCCCTTGTTGCTGCTTTCGTTGTTGTATTGATACTAGGCATAGCCGTAGGCACAAGCATGCTTTGGGCGGCTGGCACGATCTTCTTTATTGGCGCAGTCGGAACGCTCTGGCCAGCTCTTACAATCCGTGGACTCCGTGGTCAGTTGGAATTTGAACGCCGCAGGGTTACCGAACAAGAACCTGTGCAAACAAAGTTAACCCTTGAAAACCGCTGGCCATGGCCCACCTGGGGAATCATGTGCCGACGTGACCTTTCTGAGCCAAAGCCTGCTGCTTGTGGAGGACTCCCAGCGGCCAGCAAGACCACTTTCACTTCTTTATTCACTCCGCTGCTTCGAGGCGTGTACCCCAAGCAGGAGTGTCTTATCTCTACTGGGTTTCCATTTGGCATATACAACAGATCTCGACCCACCAAAATTAAGAATACGCTTATTGTGTGGCCGCGCACGGTGCCATTAAAAAGTCTTCTCGACAGCGCTGAGACGAGACCATCCGAAGATCGTTTTACGGATGCACGATGTGGTGAATCTGGTGATGTTTTAGGAACACGACCCTTTCGGAATGGTGACTCGCTTCGCCGTATTCATTGGCCACAAACAGCGAGAACCGGTTCTCTTGTAGTCTGCGAGCGTCAAGCGCCTGCAACGTCTGCTATTCGAATTGTAGTTGATACAGACCCAACGATCCACGAAACCATTAATGGTGAAAACAGTATCGAATGGGCAATTCGGATTGTGGCAAGCATCGCCATGGCCTATCAGAGCAAACAAGCAGCTGTTGAGGTTTGCTTCCGTGGTCAGTGCGTCAGAGTTGGCCAGGGTACAAGCGGGGCTGTTCGCTTCCTCGATCATTTGGCTCATTTTGAATCTATTCACAATGGCAAGCAATCAGAAAGTCTTGATGCCAAAGAGAATCAGACGACGCCTCCTAAAAAAACACGCACTGATTGCGGCGTCTTTCAAGTAAGAGTAACCACACGCCAAGGACTGCACCGCGGTTCGGAACATCAATCCGTGCAGGGAGATCAACTGTGCATTGTACTTACTAATGAAGACAATGATGAAGCGGCGTTTATAAGACATACCAAATTTGGAAGAACAATATGGATTCGCCAATCTGAAGACCCTTTGCTGGCATTTCAATATTCATGGGAAAAACTCTGCCATGTCGGTTAAACCAAATTCACAAACAAAAAAAGTTGAGAAGATAAAACAGGGCCCTCCCAAGAGAGGCTTCTCTGGCTGGCTTTGTGTCGCGATGGCGATTATTGCTTCTTCTGCTGTGGATGCGGCTGGTTTCGGATTTGTAGTTCCACCAGAACCCAAAGCATTCTGGACGGCATCACTGACGTTTGCTTTTATAACGATCCTTTTATCTGAATGCGTAAGGCGATTCGCTCCGAGTATTGGTAGCACGAACAACTCCCGGCGCTCGTGGGCCATTGGGGTCATGGTGATCGGCTTCTGCATAGAAATGCTCTTACGCTTCTTCCTTGAAGCTCCTTATCTCATGGACTCCTTGCTGCTTACACTGCTCCGAAATGTGATGATCGGACTCGCAACAGTTGCACATCACCCACTTAATCAGGGACCATCAGTCGCACTCAGAACCTTTGTATTTGTTTTTGCTTCAGCGTGCTTTGATTCTTCCATCACAACCTTGCCGTGGTGCACCGCTTTGTCTATCGCTTTCGCCGTTACTTCAATAGTTTGGCTTGGCGCACGTTATTGGGAGCGGCTTAATATCACTCTCACTTCCAAGGTGGTTCAGAGAAAACGTCCTTGGTGGACACCAGCCTTAGCAATCCCATTGGTATTACCACTCCTCATTCCAGCTGCACGTGGTCGGCTTATCGCGACGGAAGGCTGGCTGCCAACATCGGGCGGAGGTGATGACGCCTCTCCAATGGCTCGAGACGGAATTGGAAACGGTGACCTCCTCGTGGCAGGGCTCGATAACATTCGTAGCTTTGCCCCGATCGAGAACGCTCCTTTTGCTGCCTCCCATGATCCCACGCTCTATGACGTTTTTGATGATAGTTACAACGAAAACTTTTTCAACAAAAACAAGAGGCAAAAGGTCATCAGCCTTGCACCTGAAATTCATGCCCTTGCTGAAAACCATCGAATGGCGAAGAGTAAAAAGGGGTCGAGAGAATTTTCAACCGTACGCCGACCAGGAAAAGCGAAATCACAAACCCTCTCAAGTATCGACAGCGACGCATTGATTTATGTTCGCGGCCGCCTGCCACTTCACCTCAAACTCGAATCATTTGATATCTACGATGGGGTTGAATGGTCGGCAGAACCCTTGCCTGAGAAATTACCTGAACTAAGTCTTGAAACTGTGGCCGACCGGCCGTGGCTCCGACTTGGGGTCCAAACAAAACCGGGTGATCCACACGCTGCACCAGAGATCCACTCTATAAAAGTTATTAACCTAAAAACGAATCGCGTACCGGCACCAACACAACTCACTGGCATTTCCATCGACCAGCTCAATCGTGCTGATTTTTTTCGCTGGGAGCAACCGGATATTGTTGGCGTTGATAGAGACAGCCTGCCAGAACTCACAACACTTCATGTTCAATCTCGTTTGGTTGACACCCGAAAGCTGAAAGAGAGGGATTACTCTGGAATTTTTTCGCAACAACAATACCGTCAATTCGATGACGGTGAGGCCTCTTATCGCATACGTCGTCTAGCCCAACGTTGGACATTTGGCAAGCAAAAGGGCTGGGAACAGATTGACGCGATCATAAAGCACCTGCGCGAAGAATACACACTTGATGACAGCGCCCGTGCAACTGGAGACACCGGCCATACTGTTTCAGAATTCCTCTTTGAGACCAAGCGTGGCCCAGACTATCTCTTTGCAACATCTGCTGTTTGGCTCCTGCGTTCACTCGATTATCCAGCAAGATTTGTCAGTGGATTTTATGCCACACCAGATCGGTATGAAGCGAGAACTGGGCTTACCCCAATTCTGGCAGAGGATGTGCATTGCTGGGCCGAGGTACTCGTCCAAAGAGATTATTGGGTTACGCTTGAACCGAGCCCAGGATATGCCGTACTGTTGCCACCACTGAGTTTTGCGGAACAAATTGCTGGAATCCTAAACCTTGTTTACACAAGATTATTGCGTTACCCATTCACCTCAGGCGCTCTCCTGTTCCTCCTTGTGATAGGTTTTATTTTCCGGCGTCGAATTCTAGATATTGGTGATGTCTCAATACTTCGAATCCGCGCATTGATCAATCGAAACTACAGCGCTCTCAATACGATGCGAACTATTGATCGCCGCTGTCGACGTGTCGGGCTACCACGCCCCAGAGGAGTATCTCCTCGTCGGTGGCTTGAACACCTAGCTGACGCAATTCATCGTCAAAGAGCAGACCCAAAGCCTATAGAATCTGCTCAACAGCGCGCCGCTGAACCCTTTATTTGTAGCGTCGAGCGTCACCTTTATGACCCAGCGGTTTTGTGCACGAAGGAACACTCGACCCGATCACCATGCGTTGCCGCACTCACCATGTGGTCATGGCGTAATCTTGCGGCCATTCATCGGTCCTCAGGACAACTCACTCAGCCTCATTACTCATTCCCACATCCTCAACACTTACGAGTTCAAAAATGAATGCAGGAACGAATACTCCGGCCTCTCAACCGACTGGCTTGGCGGCTACTATAGATCCCACTAATGGATTGAAAAAAATTGACCAAATACGCATTCGACTTGAGGATGCACTTAAAGGAAAGCAGGATGTCATTCAGCAGGTGCTTGTCTGTCTTCTGGCACGTGGGCACTTACTACTGGAAGACAGACCCGGTCTCGGCAAGACCACGCTAGCTAAAGCATTGGCTAGTTCCGTCGGTGGCCGTTTTAGCAGACTCCAGTGCACGCCTGACTTACTCCCGAGTGACATTACTGGGTTCAGCATTTTTAATGCCGAAACAAGACAGTTCGAGTTTCGATCTGGTCCTGTGTTCTCTGAGGTTTTACTGGCTGATGAAATTAACCGGGCCACCCCCCGCACCCAAAGTGCTCTGTTAGAGGCAATGGCAGAACGACAAGTTACGGTCGATGGAAAACAGCATCAGCTGTCAAATGATTTCTTTGTAATCGCAACACAAAACCCACACGAACAACACGGCACCTACCCACTACCCGAAGCTCAACTTGATCGATTTACAATGAAGTTATCCGTGGGTTATCCGGCTGCTGATTATGAGGCTGCCATGCTGGCTGCATCGGTGAAGACTGAACAAAAAACACCAGAGTCCATTTCCTCAGCAATTCTGGCCGCTGGTGAACTTGAGCAGATTCAGGATCTCGTCACCCAGACCCGGGTCGGTGACAACGTCCAGCGCTATCTTGTGTCGCTAGCAACGGCTTCGCGTAATCACCCCGACATTGACGCTGGACTCAGTCCCCGGGGACTTTTATTATGGCAGCGTGCTGCTCAAGCAACAGCCCACCTGGCTGGTCGTGACTTTGTCACACCAGATGACGTCCAGCAAGTCGCTTTCCCAGTTTTAGCAGTACGGCTGGACGTTGAAGCCGCTGATTCCAGAAACCTCATTAGTCAGCTGCTGGAGAGCGTGGAGGTTCCAACGGAACCGACATCATAAGTCAGTTTTTTGATAGAATGATTTTGGTGTTGCCATTGCGCGTCCTTGAATTCCTGTCCCATTCAATCCCGAGAACTCAGTAAGAACAATGGATCTGTTACCCCAGACAACGACAACAACGCCGAGCAATTCAATGTGGATGACCTGGGCGGACTGGACAGGATTAGCTGCATCGATTGCCTGTGGTATCCACTGTGCAGCGATGCCACTCCTCCTCTCGTACCTTCCGTCATTCGGGCTCAGCTGGCTAGCTCATGAGGGCTTCCATCAATGGATGACTGTATTTTGCTTCGTCTTCGCAGCGAGTGCATTCGTGCCGGGATGGAGAAAACACAAAAGCCTCGTACCAGCCTTTTCGGGCGTCATTGGAATCACGCTCCTTTCCCTCAGCGCGTTCGTGTTCGGAGACGAGTGCTGCGCTGCGGCAACCGGGAGTCAACTGGCACAGAACGCTGCCTGTACTGATGCTGCCTGTACCGATGCTGCCTGTACCGATGCTGCCTGTACCGATGCTGCCTGTACCGATGCTGCCTGTACCGATGCTGCCTGTACTGATGCTGCCTGTACCGATGCTGCCTGCAGTGAGCAAAAAAGTGGTCAAGCCACGGACATCCAAAAAAGTTTTCAGTTTGCATCGTTTACAAACTGGCTGAGCCCCCTTGGAGGTTTTTTCCTGGTTATTGGACATATTGCCAATCACCGCAAAAACTGTACCTGCAGTAGCGGCCATTGTTGCCTCGAGGCTGATCACACATTGCGGCAATAGACCAAACCGGAACATCTCAATGACTGAACTATTCTTTGGGGCGATTCTCCGCATCGTTCAGGCCGTCTTGCAAGGTGCACCTTTCATACTCTCGGGTATCTGTATTACAGCACTTCTCGAGAGAATGATTGGGGCCGTCGGCACCAAGCGGCTTTTTGGTTCGAATTCAGTTGTCTCACTCTTCCAATCGTGGTGCATTGGAATGGCACTGCCTGGTTGCTCTCTCGGTGTCATCCCAATTTGCCAGCAACTACGCCTGAGTGGCATTGCGATCGGTACTATTTTCGCTTTCGCCTTATCCAGCCCACTCTTTGACCCGCTGTCGCTGCTCTACGGGCTTACCCTCTCAAAACCATTCACTATTTTTGCATTTGCAGGCTGCTCGTTAATCGTAGTTACAGTATCTGGCGCAATCTTCGATAAACTTTTCCCTGATACCGAGCTCAATATCCCCCCTCCTCCAGAATCTCCTGTAGGTATCCGAAGAATCGCATCCGTAGCTGTTGCAATGGGTCGGATCACCGTTGGACCAATGACTGCCTTTATTGGAATTGGGCTCTTAGGGGTTGGACTCATGTCAATAGTTTTGCCCTATGGAATTCTTGGTGGCACGATGTCACATGATAATCCTTGGGCCCCTCTGACGATGACTGGTGTTGCGCTGCCCGCGTACGCAACACCGATGGTCGCCATGAGCCAGCTTGGCTCAATGTTCCAACATGGAAACTCTGTTGGGGCAGCATTTATCCTGCTCTGTTTTGGTGCCGGCATGAACCTCGGCCTCCTCGCCTGGATGTGGTGGCACTACGGGTGGAAAAAACTTGGCATCTGGTTCGGGATCATGCTACTGATCGTCATAGGCATCTCCTACGGCGTAGAAGGCCCACTCTACCCAAAGGCGATTGAGGCATCGGACCATAGCCATGCATTCGACCGGTACTGTTCGCCCTATCGGTTTGGTACTGTGCCATCAGGGGGTTTCCCAGCAGATATTATTCGACGCATTAAGCTAGAAACCCAAACTCATGAATTGTTTGGCATCGCTGCTCTCGGCTTTCTTGCGACTTGCGGTGGGCTTTTACGATTTTTCGACCCCAATAAAAAACTGGATGACTGGCTGAATGCTGTGCCGCCTACCAAGGTGGCTCATGGTCGTTTCGATATCATTCTTCCGGCCCCCGTGATTGGTCTGTGCGGCCTTGCTGGAATCATTGTTGTGAGCGTCGCCGGATGTTTTGCGTACTATCCAGAGCCGAAAGAAGCGCTCGAAGAGTTGCGTGTGGCGTCCATCGAATCCTCAGCTGCCGCGATCTCAGGGGACACTGAACTCTGCCTACACTGGATTCCGATGTGCGAGGGCTGGAATAAAAGACTTATAGTCGGGATCTATCTTCGAAAATGGGCAGTTCCTGATGACATTCTTGCACGTTCCAAAGAATATGAAGATGAATTAGAAGAGTTGGAGCACATGTTTCAGCATCGGAGTTTTCCATCAGCGATACGACGCCGAGCAGTTGCCGTTGACACTGCACGGCATGCACTGGCGGATGCCCTTTACCGAACGGGCCTGGTTGATCCTTCCGAATCTTTCTGAGTACGTTAAACAGATCCTCCTGCGCGTTGCCAGAAGGCTGAGCAGCTGGACTACTTTAGCGGCCGTAGCCCTCGGCCGATTCGATCTGTTTGAAACGCCGTCCAGACAGCTGAATCCTTCCGAAAAAGGTTTACCAGTTGCGTCGGAGTAACCTGCAACACCTCACCAGCAATCCGCATATCACCTTTACAGGTGGCCAGATGATCAAATGCTTCTGCCACAAGCAGTGCGTATTCATGATGGTCACTCGATATCACCAGACGCCCTTGCTTGAC
>Ga0114919_10001794_pt1 | contig 17234 bp, 14 predicted proteins | sample BlataG_FD_88682 | JGI IMG/M metagenome (GOLD analysis project Ga0114919, IMG submission 88682) | Deep subsurface microbial communities from Black Sea to uncover new lineages of life (NeLLi) - Black_00105 metaG | ecosystem: Environmental > Aquatic > Marine > Oceanic > Sediment | place: Atlantic... | reverse complement strand
GTCAGCAACGATGACTCCAATGGTGTACGTCTTGTTCGACCGCAGGCTCCGGGCTAGCTTGTTGGGCCTATAACCCATTTTTGTAGCTGCTTCCACAATCGCCTCTCTTGTTTCTTCACTTACATCAGGCTTGTGGCTAAGTGCACGGGAGACGGTGTTGATCGAAAAGCCTGTCGCCTTCGCGACATCTCGCATGGTCGGTCGATTATCCACGACATTCCTTCCGGCAGCGTTATTGGTACCCGTACCGGTACCGGTACCAATATATCACCCTTTGCCCCTTTTGTCAAGGCCCGAATTGCCTCATGAACAAAGTGCTCGAAGAGTAGAGGCAAGACTACGATGGTCTCCTAGCTCAGGAAGGGGTTGAACAAGAAGACAACTTTGACATTAACGATGAAAGAAAAGCAGGAAGTGAAGCCAGTGCGGGGGAAGGGTTCGGCTCCTTGCACCGGTGAAGAAACAATATCAGCTGAAAACGAGATAGAAGGCCAAATCCGGGACCCTGGTGAAACACCGGATTCCGATCCGCGCCTACAGCGAGTGGGACGAGAAGCACCCCGGGGTTGGGGGAAGTGGCCTTGGTCTCGCAGGAGGGAGGAGATTCGAGAGGAGACTCCATTCAGGCCCTGAATGCTACCTGAATTCTTAAAGAAGAGTAGTCAATAGCTTTGTTGCTTGTTATTATGCAATTGCTGCGCCTTACAAATCTTCCTGGATCCAGACTAACATTTCTCCAGGCTGACGGTTACCCCACGCAAAATAGGGAATAGCTTTTATAGCGACCTCTTCCCTTTTCGGACCGACCGGGCTATAGAGAATATGCTCCCATTGTGACGTCATTGTGCTGCGCCGAGCAACACCGTGAATGACGGGAGCGCCTCCGAGGGACTGATCGCAGGCGCCCAGGGTTAGCTTCGCATCTTGCGGCAGGGAGAGGTCGGGAAGGTTAGGACCGTTGTCGACCTCCTCCAAGCAGTAGACGACTGGACCACGCTGAATCGCTACTTTTCCAGCATTCGCACGCACAGCAGGATGGGCATGGATTCGCTCAATAGGCATGGGCAGCAGTATCTCAACCCTATCACCGCTGCGCCATGACCGTTGGATTCTCGCATACCCTTTGTGTATGATCGTTCCAACGTCAATATCTTCACCATTCACCTTAACTGCAGTGTCATCGCACCAACCAGGCATACGTAGAGCCAATACAAACTCCGTTTCTTCTTCAACAGTTATTGTCATTTCTACGACTTCTTCCCATGGATAGTTCGTTCTCTGCGCCAGGGTAATCTTCTGCCCGGTTATCTCAAAATCTGCTTCACTACCTACATAGAGGTGCACGTAGATTGTGTCTTCGTCTTTTGAATAGATGTATTGTCCAACCGAAGCCAGCAGCCTGGCGACATTCGGCGGGCAGCAGGCGCAGTTGAACCAGGGCCGACGGGTTGTGTCAACGTGTTTTTGATCCTGCCGCTTTTCGCATGCCTCGGGCCATACCTCAAGGGGATTCACATAGAAGTATTCCCGCCCCCCCAGGGAGATTCCGCTAAGCACGATGTTGTAAAAGGCGCGCTCCATCACATCCGCATATTCATGGTCAACATCGAGCATGAGCATCCGGTGCGCCCAGAAGACGAGGCCAATAGCGGCACAGGTCTCAGTGTAGGCAGTGTCATTGGGCAAGTCATAGTCAAACGTGAAGGCCTCTCCTTGTACGGCTGACCCAATGCCGCCGGTGATGTACATCTGTCGTTTCGTTAGATTGTTCCACAGTCTTTTGCACGCAGTCACGAGGGTTTCATCATTGGTCTCGGCCGCCACGTCTGCCATGCCGCTGTAGAGATACATGGCCCGAACGGCATGGCCCACGGCTGTAGTCTGCTTGCGGACGGGAAGATGGGCTTGACTATAAGCCTTGCCGTATTTACCCCCCGGAGTGCCGTCCCCTCGTGCTTTTGCTTCCAGGTCGTAGTAGTGCGGCTCTCGCCCGCGATCATCAATGAAGAATTTGCTCAGTCGAAGATACCTTTCTTCACGAGTAGCTCGATAGAGCTTAACAAGGGCTAGCTCGATTTCTTCATGTCCGGGATATCCCCTCCTCTTACCGGGCTCCGGACCAAAAGCAGCGTCGATGTGATCTGCAAGCCGGCACACGACGTCAAGGAGTTTCCGCTTTCCGGTCGCTTCGTAGTAGGCCACAGCCGCTTCCATCATATGGCCTGCACAGTACATTTCGTGATTGTCGCGAAGGTTTGCCCATCGCTTCGCGGGTTCTTTGATGGTGAAATAGGTATTGAGGTACCCGTCTGCATGTTGGGCCTTTGCAATCAATTCAACGACGTCATCAGCCACTCGCTCAAGTTCCTGGTCCGAATGGTTCATTAGACAATAGCCAACAGCCTCCAGCCACTTCGCGACATCGCTATCCTGAAAGACCCACCCATGAAACGTTCCTTCTTTCTCACCGGCAGCGATACGGAAGTTCTCGATGGCATGACTGGGTTCCGCTGCGGGGATCCTATCATTCAAGGCCTCCCACTGGTACGGAATGACAACCTCCCTAACTTGTTGCAGGCGCTTGGCCCAGAACTCATCCTTAACTCGGACGTTCTTAATCAGCAAGGGCTCTAGTTTGCTCCCCATTTTTTCCGAAGGAATATCAGGTGAAAGGTTCAAATTATCTGTGGCCATTCTGTCATTCTCCTTTGTAAGAGTCGTCTATGGAAGATCTTTTTGCCAGTTCGCATGTAGAAGAGGACTGCGATTGGTAAAGGCTCTTTCCTGTCGATCATCATTTCCCCTAATAGAACGTACATCGAGAAGACCTCCGCAACAGCTAGGTTCCCAACGCGCTTAGCTTAGTATCGAGAAAAAGGATCGGCGGCATCTCTTAACCCATCTCCCAAGAAGCTGAAGGCAAGCACTGTTATCATAATGAATAGTCCGGGAATCATGATCCAGGGATGCTGGCCCAACGTCTGAAAGTTTTGGGCCTTTTTCATAAGGCTACCCCAACTTGCCATGGGCGGTTGGATCCCCAACCCCAAGAAACTCAATGTGCTTTCCCCAAGAATCAGCCACGGTATGGTGACCGTCAACGCCACGATGATATGGCTGAATGCTTGAGGAAGGATGTGCCGGAGTACGATTCTACCGTTGCTTGCCCCTATTGATTTCGCGGCCAAAACAAAATCCGCTTCTCGGTATGAGAGTGCTTTGCCTCGCACTTCCCGCGCTATGACTGGCCAATTCAACAGCGCAAATATTCCGATTATCCCGTACACCGTATAGATCGGATTCCAATCCCGAGGTAAAGCAGCGCTTAGCGCCATCCACAAAGGTAGTTCCGGGAAACACCGGAAGACTTCCACCGCCCTCTGTATCAGGATATCCACTACGCCTGAGCAGTACCCCGAGATGCCGCCGAGTATGGCTCCAATGATCCCGCTGATGGCGGTAGCGGTCAGCGCGATGAGTAGTGTCAGCCTTCCGCCAAAGAGTATGCGACCGAGAAGATCCCTTCCGTGGGCATCGGTACCTAAGAGAAATACAGAACCACCCTCTTCCACTCGAAAAAGGTGCAGATCGGATTTGAATATCCCGAAAAGCTCATACTCCCATCCATGCGCGAATAACTTAATGAAGTACTTCTTTGACGGGTCCTCTGTATAGAGGAGCATGTAGGTCTTGGGATCTAGCTCTCTTTGCAACTTGTAAGTAAAAGGCCGGAAGTGGAACTTCCCATCTTGGTCGAAGAAGTGGATTCTCTGGGGCGGGATGTACGTTGTCATAAAATCTGAGTCTGTGTAGTCATACGGAGCAAAGAACGGCGCAAACACAATGATGATAACTAAAATTCCAATTATAATACCGCCTATTCTCGCCAAGCGATGTTTCTTGAACTTCCTCCACATTAATGCTGACTGGCTTTTAGGCCTTTTCGCTTTGAGGTCCTTAGCAGCAGCTTTTCTTCGATTTTTTTTCGGGGTCCTTGCCTTGAGTTCCTGTCTACTCATATCTGATCCTTGGATCTACCCAGGAAAGCGCCACATCGGCCAGAATATTTCCAATCACCGTGATGACCGCGAGGACAAGGAGAAAAGAGCCGGCAAGATACATATCCTGGTCCTGAAGGGCAAGTAAGAACATTGCACCTGTAGTGGGCACGCCTAAAACAATACTTGTCGCCATTTCTCCTTGTATGAGCCAGGGGATGGACATTCCAAGGTACATCACGAGCGGTTGCACGGCGTTCCTCAGCGCGTGCTTGTATATCACGACCCGCTCTTTTAGCCCCTTAGCTCTAGCAACCTGAATGTATTGATTCCCCAATACATCCAGCAGATTCGCCCTAATGACCCGCATATTCCTAGCAGTACCAGCGACCCCGATCACAACGATGGGAAGCCATAAGTGGCGTATGAGGTCCATGAGTTTGGCCCAACTCCACGGACGCAGGACCATCTCCATCGAAAAAAGCCCGCCTACGCTTGAAACACCGGTATAGAAGATGAGGAAATAGATAGCTGCTAAGGCCAAGAAGAAATTGGGTATCGACAACCCCAGGAAGGAGAAAATCGTCAGGACGGTGTCTCCAAAACTGTATTGGTGGGTCGCTGAGTATATGCCTGGGATGACGCCACCAACCACTGAAAAGCACATGGCGCACACGGCAATCAAAACAGTCCACCCTAGCCGGCTCCAGATCACGTCAAAGACGGGCTTTCTGTACCTAAACGAATACCCGAAATCCCCTCTAAAAATGCCGCAAAACCACTTTCCGAACTGGGCGGAAAAAGGCTTGTCTAACCCATACATTTTCCTGAGCTGATCGGCTACCTGCCTTGCTTCTACAACGGATAAGCCGCCCGCTTGGGTGAGCCTATTCTGCAGCGCGCTCATATAGTCTCCCGGTGGAAGGGTAATGACCACAAATGAGATAAACATAATCAGCAATAGAAGCGGTACTGAGTACAGTACTCGTTTGACCAGGTAGCCCGTCATGGCCTGCTTCTTCCCTGCCTTCCGTCTAGACTATTTAGGCCTCGCCCGTTTGAAAAAAACCGGGGCATAAATACATATGCCCCGGTTTTGCTTCCTTATCCAACCTATGTCACTCGAGATCCATTATTTTGTACCAATCTTGAGCTTTGTAAGTCTCTGGTGTGGGAATCAGGTCTTGGTACTGTGGCGGAAGCTGCAACTCTTCCGGGCACCATCGTATTTCAATCGGTAGGCTGTTATGGTACCAGTTGTACAAGGTGGCTGGAAAGTCCACAGGGTAGTTCCGATGTCGTTTTGCAAACCCCATCGGATAGGCCATTTCCAGAATGCCCACCGTGTAAACGTTCTCGGTGTATAGTTGCAGGACTTCGCCAAGGGCCTCTTTGCGTTCCTCAGAGGAAGTCATCGTTACAGTCGCTGTGAGCAGCTCTTCGATCCTCTCCTCGAACGGAAGGAGATCGCGTTGTCCTCCGGGGCCAGCTGTATGCCAGGATGGACTGATCTCACTGACGGGACCAACTTCATCGGGCCTCACCCACGGGGTCGCAGCGTAGCTCCTACCTAATACCAGGTCGAAGTCCTGTGATTCTTCCCTTTGGATGAAGATCCCTGCCTGGATGTTTTTCACGCGTAGATCAATCCCTGCGTCTCGGAAGTCGGACACCAATGCTTCGGCAATTACAACGTGCTCAGGCTCCGTGGCTTCCGTTATGACCTCGATGATGAGCTCTTCCCCTGGGATCAAGGAATCTTGAGGCCAATTAAGGATACCATCCCCATCAGTATCCGCGAAACCCAGTTCTGCAAGGAGCCGTTTTGCTTCCGCAGGATCATAAGGATACTTGATTACCTTATTCTCCTGATAATAAGCAGAGCCGGAGGGGTACCCTCCATAGAATGGTTGCACATTTGGCGCCGGGAAAATGCCCGAGCAGATTCCTTCCCGATCGATAAGCCGTGACAGGGCCTGTCGGAATGCCTTTTCTCTAAACAACAGGCGTAACGCCTTGTCCCTATCACTCTTTACGCCAGCGTAAAGCGAGTAGTTTGGATTGATCTGGTAGGGCGTCGTAAAGGGTCCCCACTGGAAGACGAAGTCCACTCCAGGGTTCTGCGACGCCGCAAAAACCAGGGGGACCATGCTCGGATCCTGGATAGGCGTCACATCACCGGCGGAAGCTAGGAGATCATAGATCCGCGTGTTCCACGAGTCGGACTGCTTCCAGACGATCGCGTCGAAGTACGGCAACTGGTTACCTTGTTCGTCCACCTTGAAATAGAAGGGATTTCTGACATACACCATGATCTGGCCAGGCACATAGGCTACGGGAACAAATGCCCCCAAGGTCACGGCTGGCAAAGCTTCTGGTGGGGTTGCCTTCAGGTAACTATCGTATGTCATAGTGGAGTTGTATTTGGGGTGGTACTGCTTGTACACGTGCGCAGCAAGCGGACCATTAAGCTGGCTCTCCATCAAGAAGAATGCCTGGATAGGATAGGCGACACCAAAGTGCCACGCTATCGTATAGTTATCGACCTTTTCGAGCTCTGTAACTTTGTCGCCAAAGGTCCAAGAACCCGCACTCCTCCAGCTCGGGATATTGGGATCCACGATGTTATCGTAATAGGTGAACACGATGTCATCTGCGGTAAATTCCACACCGTCCGACCACTTTGCTCCTTCGATCAGGTGCATCGTGAGGGTCTTGCCGTCCTCGGACCACTCCCAGGATTTCGCCAGGTTGGGGATGGGTTCAGGGTTCTTTAGCATCCACATTGGCCCAAGTTTTACCAGGCCATCGTTTTTGAGCCCCATGGCTCCGTCCCACCCCGAGTGCTGGCCGGCAGCTGTGTTCCAGCCTTCGGGTGCCATTCCACTCGCACGCCTCTGGATATCTCCATAGACGCCGATCCCATCTACCATGACGCCTGTCTTCCACACAAAAGGTTCTTCTGGTAACCTCTCCTCAACAGGGGGTAACTTCCCTTCTGCAACAAGCTTAGCCAAAGAAGGGGCTTCGTTGTACTTGGGAAGACTTCTGTACTCTACCATCTCACTAGTAGAAGCGAACTTGTTCCATAGAGCCCGTTCGTCTTGATCTGCCGCAACGACTAGGGGCAGAACCACTATTGCTATCAACGCCAAAATCGCCCACTGTTTACGCATTCTGTACCTCCTTAATTCCGTTCAGCATTGACTTCCAATTACCCCTACAGGAAGGAAGTGTCTTGTATGTTTTTCTTATCACCCCCCTTATTCCTGGTTTGCTGTGGAGAGGCTAGATTGTCTAATCACTAGCTCAACCGGAATCTTTAAATTGCTATGGCGCTTCTGTCCATCTATCTTCTTTTCGAGTACTGATATAGCTTCCTCTCCTATTTCCCGTTTCGGAAACCTTATGGTTGTCAACGGTGATTCCAGGCAAAAAGCAAAATCGATGTCGTCATAGCCGACAATCGCTATATCGTCAGGAATTCGAAGGCCAAGTTCATGCACGGCTTTCATAGCCCCCAAGGCGACGAAATCGCTAAACGTAAAAAGTGCTGTGGGTCGTGGATCGCTCTGCATCAAGAGAACTCTACAATGGGTATAGCCATCCTCCATGGTGAGGGCGCCGTTGCGTATCAGCTTCTCGTTCAGCTCGATATTGTGTTCTTCTAGTGCCTTCTTATATCCTTGGAATCTCTCGATAGCACTGGAATTGTAGGCGGGGCCGTTGATGAAAGCGATCTTTTCATGGCCCTTTTCGATTAAGTGAGCCGTAGCGAGGTAACCTCCTTGCACATCGTCAGCGACTACATAGTCGGTGTCTAGGTCATTAAAGTGGCGTGCGACAAGGACAAAAGGGATGCCGGATTCCTGAAGCATGTGAATGCTCCTTTTCTCGGTCTGGACCGGAGTGATCAAAAGGCCGTCTACCTGTTCGGATATCATAATTTGGATCGCTTCCTCTTCGTTTTTATAGTTCTCGCCGGTATCTTGGAGGATGATGCTGTAACCCAGTCCCTTTGCCGCTTTTCCCATGCCCTTGACCACGGCGGAAAAGAAAGGATTCGCGATATCGGCAACGATAACTCCAATTATCCCTGTCTTATTGGATCGAAGTCCTCGTGCCAGTTTATTAGGCATGTAGTTCAATCTCTGAGCCGTCTTTAGAACTAGTCGCCTGGTTTCAGGGTTTACATCTGGCTTGCCGTTAAGGGCCCGCGACACGGTATTAATAGAGACCCCCACTTCACGAGCTACGTCTTTTATCGTTGTTCTTTCCATTTTCCACTAGTTACTGAAACGTTACCGGTAACGTTTCCAATATACCACGTTTCGTTTGCCATGTCAACACGAGGCATTGTCTCATGGAAAGTGTTGTCGAAAGGGGTATCGATGCCTCGTAACCGCGGTAACTAAAGGAAAGAGGCACCGATGACCCGAGCGGGTGTGAAAGAAGAAGTGCTCAATCGGGAGACACGACTCCACCCACCGGACGTGAAAGAACGTCTTGTGCGGATGAGTCCGACCACCATCGGTCGGCTTCTTGCCACGCACCGGCACAAGGAAAGATGGAGGTGGGTGCGCACCAAGCCGAGCACGCTCCTCAGACAGGGGATCCCAGTGCGCACGTTCGCCGACTGGAACGACGCTCGGCCAGGATTCTTGGGGGCGGAACTGGTAGTCCACTGCGGCAAGACCACGGCCGGAGGGTAGCTCCACAACCCAAACGCGGGGATGTGGCTACAGGATGGTGCGAGCCAGGGCCCCCCCTGCGGCACCTCCGCCTTGACCCAGGTCATGAATCAGCAGGTATCCAAATGCCGCCTGCGGTCGTAGCCGGGGACCACCGTCTGAAACCCCGGACAGGAAAACGGACAAGACCTGCGTCCACCTTGACTGTCACTTCCTGGCTCTTCAGGTTTAACTCGACGCTGACAACCTCTGACGGTGTGGTGAGCCCCAGGATCGCCTCGAACAGCTCGACATCGCGCATCGCCCTGGCCTCCTCTCAGGCCAAGAGCATAGCACCATCCACTAAGCTACTCACACAACTTTCGCAAGAGCCAAGATCCGAAACCGATTCTTGCGCCCCTATAAACCCAGTACTTCATTCTGACACTATCCCCTTTATTCTGCGGCTCTGTTCTTTTGCTCTAAAGGCTGTTCTTCAATCGCCTCCTCCCAAACCTGGGATGGCCGCCCCGGGCTTCGTGTTTGTCTGCCAACTGCCTCCTTTACGGGAAGTTCCAGAACACTCAAAGAACTAGGAGGTAACTGGATTGCAAAGCGTGAGGACGACAATGCAAAGCGCTTTGTGGTCACTTGAACGCGGTCTGGATCTTCAAAATCGTTCACTGCAAAGGCGCTGGGACCGCTAAGCTCGTGGATAGTCGCCCATTGTGCTACCTGAAGATCCGATACATCCAGCCTCACGTCTAAAGATTCCTCATCATGGTAATTCACCAAGGCCAGGCACAACGTGCTGCGAGGAGCGTCATAGGTAGCAGAACCGTCGAGGTAGGGAACGTTATCAAGTTGGGAAGGCAAGTTGGTAGACTCATTTTCCTTCCCCACCGAATAATGCTCCGTCATGATTTCCAGCCCCAAGCGCGTCCGTCCAGTGTGGTTAACGAAAAGGTCGAATACGTGATAGCTGGGAGTAAGAACAATGGCTTCAGGGTTGGTCCTAATCATTCCGAGAACGTTGACCATCTGGGCCAGGTTCGCCATCTGGACTGTGTCGCACATCCGATGGAGGACAAGAAGCAGCCCGGCGGCGAATAAGGCATCTTTTAGAGCGTACGGCTCCTCCAGCGATGCCATTCCTGTTTCCGCCATCTCCTTTGACGGATCTGTTCTGTACCAGACATTCCACTCATCGAGAGCAATCTTCACGTGGTCTAGACCCGCATTTTTGATAAGACTTTCCAGAAGCCGCAGCCGTTGCTCTATGTAGTACGCTGAAGCCACCGTCTCGTAATACCTCTCTGAACCTACATATTGGTGAATGGAAATGAAGTCAATCACTTTCCCCACGCGCTCGAGTACCATCCCATCCCATTCGGGATCATCTGCCCCCACCGCAATTATCTGAATGGATGGGGTAACCGCCTTCATGGACTGCGCATATTGGCGAAGCTTCTCTGTGTATTCGCTGGCATCACAATGTCCAACTTGCCATTCGCCATAGGTCTCATTCCCGATCCCCCAGTACTTGACTCGATATGGCTCTTGATGACCAAACTTACCCCGCATATTCGCGTACTTCGTTGGAGTGTCCAGATTGCAGTATTCGAGCCAATGGATTGCCTCGTCCAGGGTTCCTGTTCCAAGGTTTAATGTGATGTAGGGCTTCGCCCCAACAGCTCGACAATAGTCGATGAACTCGTCGGTTCCAAATCGATTGCTTTCTAACCCTCCCCATACATAGTTTGGCTGCTGAGGCCGGTTGTCGATCGGTCCTACTCCGTCCTCCCAGTGGTAAGTCGACGCAAAGTTTCCGCCAGGCCACCTGAGAAGTGGACATTTGATCTTCTTAACTGCTTTGATGACGTCTTGACGGAAGCCGCGACGGTCAGAGCGGGGCGACGACTCGTCGTAAATGCCTCCATAAATGCAACGGCCTAGATGTTCAATGAAATGTCCGTAGATGTTGTCGTTGATCTCACCAGTTTTGACCCCCCAAACCCTCACGTTGTATGCCACTTTGTCCCCCTCTCAGCTGCCATCATGCACTCCTCCTCCGCCCACTGGGTAGTTGCCGTGCTAGCTCCCTCGGCCCCCAAAGCTTCAAATATCTTCCCATTTTCGCCCGATCAACGGAATGTCCGCGATCAGCTTTCTAGTATAGGAATGCTGTGGATCGCCCAGTATCTTTTCCGGCGCCCCCTCCTCTACAATCCTGCCCTTGTGCATGACCAAAATCCGATGACTCATATAGTAGGCTAACCCCAGATCGTGAGTGATGAAAACCACGGCTGTTCCGTAAAGATCACGAAGTTCCAAGAACAACTTCAGGATACCTGCTCTCCCCGAGGCATCCACCATGGACACTGGCTCGTCGGCGATGATCAGCTGTGGCTTAAGGAGATAACACCGAGCTACCATCATTCGCTGCCGCTGCCCACCGGAAAGCTGATGAGAATATCTTCCAAGGACCTCCTCAGGACGCAACTTCACCGCCTCCAATGCCTCCCGCACCAGCCTCCGCCTGTCACGGACCCCCCTGTCCATCAGGTTGAAGACCTGGTAGAGTATGCGGTCGGCCTTGTAGATGGGGTTGAAGGCTGCATAGGGGTCCTGAAATATACCGTGGACTTTGTGCCAATACCCTTTCAGTTCCTTTTTAGTTTTGAAAGCCCATATGTCTCGGCCTTCGAACACCACCTTCCCGGAGGTGGGAGGGAGAAGGCGAAGGATTATGTGGGCCGTGGTGGTCTTCCCCGATCCGCTCTCCCCTACCAGGGAGACTGTCTCTCCTTCCTGGACGGCGAAGTTAGCCTCGTCCACGGCCACCACGCTTCCCCGCTGCAGGAAGCCAGCGGTGTACACCTCTGTAAGGTCACTCACCTTCAGCATCAGTGCCGTCCGAGAACGAGATGGCATGCCACGAAGCGGTCCTCCCCCAACCCGATCAGTGGGGGCTCTTCTCGGCTACAGATGGGCAGGGAACGGGGACATCGAGGGTGGAAACGGCACCCTTCGGGCGGATGAACCAGGGCAGGAGGTTCACCGGCAATATACGACAATCCCCGTTCCCTGACTTCAGGCTCGGGCGTCAGCACCGAATGAATCAGACTGTAGGCATAGGGGTGTAGCGGCCCCTGGAAGACCCTCTCCATGGGACCCACCTCCACCACCTTGCCAGCATACATGATGGCGATTCTGGTCGCGATCTGTCTTAGGATGGCGATGTCGTGCGCGATGAAGACGATGGCCCTCACGATGTGTTTTGCCCTGAGGTGCAGAAGCATCTTGAGCACCTGCTTTTGGGTGGATACGTCCAGGGCTGAGGTGGGCTCATCGACTATCAGGAGTTTGGGGTTAAGGAGGGTGACCACAGATATGACCACCCGCTGCCGCATGCCCCCGCTCAATTGGTGAGGGTACTTGGTCAGGGCCTCCACCGGCAGGCCCAGCTCCCGAAACCTCCTTTCGGCAAGGTCCATGGTCTCCCGGGCACTCAACTTTAGATGATACCTGAGCACATCCTTAATGAAAGCCCCCACCTTGCGCGTCGGAACCAGGGCATTCAGTGCGCTCTGTGGCACCAGCGCGATTACCCGCCCCCACATCTGCGCTTTGACCTTCTCCCGGCCCATGGCAGCTAGATCCTGTTTACCATCCAGCAGCACCTTCCCTCCAAGGAAGCTGAGGGGAGGCCGGATGTTCATCATCAGCACGTTGCTGAGAGTGGATTTGCCACAGCCCGATTCCCCGGCTATGCCCAACACATCACCGTAGTTGATGTCCATGCTTACCCCGTCCACCGCCCTAATGAACCCTCTAGGGGACGAGTAAGAGGCTTTGACGTCTTCAGCTACAAGCAGGGCGTTCATCTTTCCTTCAGCCTAGGGTTGAAGAGCTGGTCCAGGGCCGTGGCCAGGAGCAGCAGCGACGCACACGCAACGGTCAGCACTCCTCCCGGCGGGATGAACCACCAAAAGAACCCGCGGCGCACAGCATCGGACAATTGCGCCCAAAAGAGCATGGTCCCAAGTGAGGTCCCTTTAGTGACCCCCACGCCGATCATGCTGAGGCCAGCTTCAGCCAACATGGCCGCGGACATGATCACCACAGAGGACGTAAAAACATAGGTCATCATGTTTGGGAGAAGGTCGACAAAGGCTATTCTAACGCCGCCGCACCCAGTCATACGGGACAGGAACACGAACTCGCGCTCCTTCAAGCTCATGATCTGCGACCTTATGGCCCGAGCCAGGCCAGGCCAGGAGGTGAAACCTATCAGGAGAGCGACCACCATGGGGCTTCGCACCGGCACGAACACCGCCACCACCAGAAGCAGCAGGATCACGGGGAAGGCCAGCACGACGTTGGCGGAAGCCATCAGCGAATCGTCCATAAGCCCCCCCCTGTACCCCGAGATGACCCCGACCACGATGGCGATGGCCACGGCTATGACGGACGCTGTAATCCCGATCGATAGGGAGGTCCCGGTACCGTGGATTAGCTGAGCCAACACGTCCCGGCCCTGGACATCCGTGCCTAGGGGATGTTCCCAGCTCGGGGTTTGCAGCTTCCCTCCCACGCGGGACACGGGGTCCACGGGATAAGCCCAGCGCCCCGCCAGCCCGAACAGCACCACGGCCAGGAAGAGGGCCGCGCTTACGACGAGCCTTGCGTTACCCACCTCGTCACCTCCTGAGGTGCCCGGTCCTTATCCTGGGGTCAATAAGCCCGTAGATGAAATCCACTGCCAGATTCGCCAGTATCACCGCTGCTGCCAGCACGATAAAGATGCCCTGGATCAATGGGTAGTCCAGCGCGGACAAAGCTTGGAACGTTATGCTTCCCATGCCTCGGTAGTTGAACACCAGCTCCAGCAGAAGGGACCCGCTGAGCATGAAACCGAAGTTCAGTCCCAGTTCGGTCACCTGGGGCAGACAAGCACTACGGAAGGCATACCTCAAGAGCTTACGCTGGGGCAGGCCGAGCGTATCGGCAGACAGAACGTAATCTGATCCCAGCTCATAGATCATCATGCTCCGCATGCCGACGGCCCAGCCCCCCAGACAGATCACCACCCACGTGAGAAAGGGCAGCGTATAGTGTCGTAAGTAATTTCCCACGAAATCCCAAGTTAAGCTGGGCGTCAATCCCCAACTATAGGTGCCTCCGATGGGGAAAAGGCGCAGGTAGACTGCAAAGGCGAACAACATGAGCATGGCAAACCAGTAGAAGGGAATGCGGGAAACGGTGAGCAGGATTGGTGTAACCAGCTTATCCAAGAGTGTTCCCCGCCGCCAAGCTACCAATGCCCCCAGGTAATTCCCCAGTACCCAGGAGACCAAGATGGCAGGGAGCAGAAGCGCCACCGTCCATGGGAGGTAAATTGCGAGGATCTCCGTCACCTTTCGCGGATACATACTGATGGAGGTGCCCAGATCGCCCCGGAGAAGCTGGGTTACAAATCCGGTGAACTGTTCCCACAAGGGGAGGCCGATCCCGAACTCGTCCATAAAGTCGCGGTAGACGGCCTGGATCCGCTCCGGGTCTGTCTGTCCTTGCAGAGCCAATTTGCTCACCAAAACGCCCACTGGGTTGCCCGGGATGAGTCGGGGAAGAGCGAAGATGACCGATACGAAGAAAACAAGGGCAGCGAGCGCAAACACCACCTTTCGGATGAGGTAACGCAGTAGGTGAATCATCTGACATTACCCCCCCCGGCTACGTATGAAAAAGGGACTGGCGGTTCCGGACCGCCAGTCCCCACACCACACCCTATCTCACCTTTCCCAGCGACTCCCAAAAAAGCGAGCTCGGCGTTGTAAGGGGCGCTATGTGCGTATCGAGAGGGGAAGAGTAGAAGTCCTGGCCTGCAGGCACGAGGCCGAAAAACTGCGGCCAAGCACTCTGAACCCCGCCGATGGTCACCGTGCCCATCCAACCGTTCGCCCGCGTGGCCGTGGGCCAACCGCCCCAGTAGTTCTCGGAGAAGGCGTGCCCTGTCATCCCGTAAAACAGGGGCACCACCACGACGTCTCTCAGCTGGAACTCCTCGAGCTGGCTGTAGTAGGCGCTCACCTTCTCCGAATCTGTCTCCTTGGGGATGGCGTCGATGAGGGGGGAGACGACCCAGTTCATGTAGCGCTGCCAGTTGCCCACAGGGGCGGGCTCGCCGACCGGCGCGCTCACCCGCGGGTCCAGCATCGTCCGAAACACGTTCCATGGGTAGCCGGGACGCCAGCCGAAGGTCCACCGGAAGGCCATGTCGAACTCCCCGCGGATGACCTGGTCATCCCACACAGAGAAATCGTAGTACCTGGCGGTGACATCCATCCCGATCTCGCGCAAGGCGGCCGCGACCATGTCGGCCGCGATCATGCCCTCAGCGAAACCAACCCAGCACGTGACCTCCCACGGACCCAACCGGGTGCCATCGGGCATCTCTCGAATGCCATCCCTATCCCGATCCACAATTCCTGCTTCGTCAAGCAGCCTGTTGGCCTCCTCCGGGTCGTAATGCCAGCCGTATTCAGCGACCACCTCTTGGTCGATCAGTGCTGCTGCCGTGGCGAACACGTCGATGATCATGGTGGGGTGGGCAGCGGCATGAGGTGCAGGCATGCTGAGTCCTATCTCCTCGGCGGGCAGGGCGTAGGCGATCGCCCGGCGCAAAACGGGGTCATCAAGCGGAGGTCGCGCGAAGTTGACGAACAGCGCCCAGCCAAAAGAGGGAAGGAAGTAAGGAGGATCGGAATAGTAGGAGCCCATAGGTAGGCCCTTGTCCTGCAATTCCCATATCTCTATGGTGGAAGTTATCACATCGACCTCTAACTGCTCGAAAGCCAGATTGCGGGCCGGTACGTCTTTGAAGATGCGGCTGACGAGATACTTAGGGCCCGGCAGGCCGAAGATGTCCTCGCCCCACCAGTCATCTACCCGTTCGAGGAGAACGTAGTCCACATCCCACTTCAACAGCCTGTATGGCCCTCCTCCTATGATCTGGGCTGGATCGTCGTTTCTGAAGTCCGTGGTCAACATGGCGCCGTACTCCTCCTCCAAGGGTTCCCAAACATGGCGGGGCAGTACAAGCGCAGCGTCGCCACAAAGCATGTTGAAGAATTCGAAATAGTTCGCCTTCTCTTCGGTGGTCACAAACTGCACGGTCTTATCATCGACAACCTTTACCTCTTCCAAATAAACCCAAAATCCGCTATTCCAGTAAGTAGAGTGCCGTTTCCCTAGCTCCCAACTGAACTTCACATCATCGGCGGTTATAGGCGTGCCGTCCCACCACTTCGCTTCCGGACGAAGCGACACTTCTAACGTCACTGGATCCACCCAGCGCAAACCGCTGGCGAGATAAGGAAGAATGACTTCCTCCCGATCGGAGCCATAGGTCGCATTGCCGACGAACAAGGTCGGATACATTATGTAGGCACCCCAGCCAGCGACACCAGGAACGGCAAGGGGGTTGAAGCTTCCAGGGGGAGCAAAGACGCCTTGTGCCACTATGATCGTCTCTTCCCGTGGAGGAAGCTGTTGGGAGAAACCCACGCAAAAAGCCAACCCTATCGCCACCAATCCTATTACTATCTTGCTGCAACTTCTCATTTTTCCCTCCTTGTATCTTCTTTAAACCAGGCATTGCCCTTCAAAACGTTTTTCGTTCTTCTCACCACCTCCTTTACCTTGGACAGTACTGATCGCCGATTGCCACTACACGCAGTGTCTTAATTTTTTCTGACCACCTCCTCATTCTCAGCCGATGGAGCGGCTAGATTGTCTGACCACTAACTCCACTGGCATCTTTAGACGGCTATGACACCCGTCCCCGTTCATCTTCTTTGCAAGTATTGATACAACTTCCTCCCCTATTTCCCGTTTCGGAAACCTTATGGTTGTCAACGGCGATTCCAGGCAAAAAGCAAAATCGATGTCGTCATAGCCGACAATGATGCTGTAACCAAGCTCTTTCGCAGCTTTTCCCATACCCTTGACCACGGCGGAAAAGAAAGGATTTGCTATATCGGCAACGATAACCCCAATTACCCCTGTCTTATTGGATCGAAGTCCTCGTGCCAGCTTATTAGGCATGTAGTTCAATCGTTCTGCTACGGCAAGGACTTGCCGTCTAGTTTCGGGGCTTACGTCTGGCTTGCCGTTAAGGGCACGCGACACGGTATTAATAGAGACCCCCGCTTCACAAGCTACTTCTTTTATCGTTGTTCTTTCCATTTTCCACTAGTTACTGAAACGTTACCGGTAACGTTTCCAATATACCACGTTTCGTTTGCCATGTCAACTTTTGGTTGATATCAGGTTTGCCGTTCAGAGCACGGGAGACTGTATTGATGGAAAATCCTGTTTCAGTAGCAATATCTCGAAGAGTGACCCTTCTCACAAGCGCCCTCCATCTTAATCCGGTAACGATACCGGTACCGTTATCAATATACCACGTTTCAGGGGGGTATGTCAACCCGCTGGGCCGCGTGCGCCCGGAAGCGCCCACGCCACCAACCCCGCACACCCGTACAAGATGGCAGCGAGCAGC
>Ga0114919_10001793_pt1 | contig 17238 bp, 17 predicted proteins | sample BlataG_FD_88682 | JGI IMG/M metagenome (GOLD analysis project Ga0114919, IMG submission 88682) | Deep subsurface microbial communities from Black Sea to uncover new lineages of life (NeLLi) - Black_00105 metaG | ecosystem: Environmental > Aquatic > Marine > Oceanic > Sediment | place: Atlantic... | reverse complement strand
GGGCTTTCACGGGCGAACGATGGGCTCCCTCCAGCTCACGACTACGAGTGTTGCCACGCGCCGCCACTTCAAGGGAATGATGCAGGGGGTGTTCCACGTCCCGTACGCTTACTGCTATCGCTGCGCCTTCAAGCAGACCTATCCCGATTGTGGGTTGTGGTGTGTCGACTACATCGAGAAAATAATGTTAAAGAAGGTGATTCCACCCGATGACCTAGCTTGCATGGTCGTCGAACCAGTTCAGGGGGCCGGCGGCTACATAGTTCCGCCCGATGGATACCTGCAGGCCCTCGCAAAGCTCTGCGGGGAGAACAACATAATTTTTGTGGTTGATGAAATCCAGTCAGGCCTCTGTCGCACGGGCAAGTGGTTCGCGTGCGAGCACTGGGAAGTCGAACCGGATATCGTGACGATAGGGAAGGGGATAGCCGGCGGCCTGCCGTTCGGCGCGACCGTCTCGCGAGCAGAGCTCATGGACTGGGAGCCCGGAGCCCATGAGAACACGATGGGCGGGAGCCCGGTCGGATGTTCGGCAGCACTCGCCATGCTGGATATACTCAAAACCGATCGGCTCGCCGAAAATGCCGCCGAGGTTGGTGGGTACCTGCTCAAGAGGCTCAAGGAGCTCGCCGAAAGATACGAGCTGATCGGCGATGCCCGGGGCAAAGGCATGATGATCGGCGTCGAGATTGTCAAGGACAGGGGGACGAAGGAGCCGGCAAAGGCTGAAAGGGATAAGCTCATGACGAAAGCCTTCGAACGCGGGCTCGTGCTCCTCGGCGCCGGGGTGTCCTCGCTACGGCTTGCCCCGCCGCTCATCCTAACGCGTGAACAAGCTGATGTCGGATTGGAGATACTCGAGCAAGCTTTGAAGGAGATCAAGTAAACACTTAGCTGGTGAAGCCCACGCCGGGAGATTACCTAACGCCCGCCCTCTACGCGTTTGGGCTCATCATGGCCGGAGTCGTCATACGATACATCAGAATTCTAGAACCCATCACGAAGCCCGCATTCCGCCTCCTCAACGTGGGGATCCTCTGGGTGATGCTGCCGACCGTGGTCTTCGTCTCGATAGCACGTTACAGCCTAGACCAGATTTTAGGGTTCGGCAACGCGGCAGTTTTTGCCTTCATGGGGTTGGGCGTTTGTTTCGTGTGTGCAGTTGGGCTCTCGACCCTCATGCGCCACGACCGAAAAACAACCGTCGCGGTCGCCCTGAACTCCTCATTCATGAACGTTACCTACCTTGGCTTCCCCATGGTATACGCCCTAGTCGGAATTGGGGGTTTGGGGCCCGCGAGCCTTTACGCGGTGTCGATAGGAATTCCACACTTGGTCCTTGGGGTGGCTCTCGCGTCGTCCGCCGGCAAGCGACGCGTAAGCCTGCGGTTCGTGCTAGAAAATGTGCTTGTTTTTCCCGCAACCATAGCGCTCATAACGGCGCTGCTCTTCGTCGGTTTCCATGCTCACCTGTGGGATGTGGCACGGAATACATTTGACATTTACCTCGCCAAGCCTTTCTTCGCCCTGATGCTCCTGTTCGTCGGCTACCAAATGCCCCTCGTCAACCCCCGCAAGTACTTATCGAAGCTGGCGACCGTGGGCGCGATAAGGTTCTTGGTCTGCCCGCTCGTGGTCCTCGCGTTGATCTGGATGGCCGGGTTGAGCGTGGCCACCGACATCTCGCCCAAGCCCTCGCTCATTCAAGCGATGATGCCGCCCGCCGTCTTCAACTTCTTCCTCGCCTACAATTTCAAGCTGGACCTCAAGCTCTACGGGGCGATGGTGTTCTACCTCACTCTCTTTTCCCTTTTCGTGGCGCTGCCCCTCATGATTCACTTCGTTTTTTAACCGGCTCGCCCGCCTCCGAGAAGGGAATTTCATCGCACAACAGCGAGCGCAGCACTCGGGGGAGTTCCTCGATTTTAACCCTGACTTGGCTCGTCGCATCCCGATCTCGAACCGTCAACGTGTCTTCCTCGAGCGTCCGATGGTCGACCGTGACACAGTAGGGCGTGCCCACCTCGTCGGCGCGCGCGTAACGGCGCCCGATGGAGCCGGCGTCATCGTACTCCACCATGAACCCCTTTGACTTCAAACATTCGAGCACCTCCCGGGCCTTCTCGGGCATGCCAGCGCGGTTGAGCAAGGGGAAAACGCCGACCTCGATCGGGGCCAGCTCCTTCTTAAGCCGGAGGTACTTGCGCTCCTTCTCCGACACGTACGAGTGCTCGAGCAAGCAGTAAAATGGACGATCGATCCCGTAGGAGGGCTCCATCACATGACAGAGCACCTTTCGCTTTTTATCCGCGGAAAATATCATCATGTCCTCCTTGCTGAACTGGGCGTGGCGGGAGAGGTCGTAATCCGTGCGGTATGCAAGCCCAGCGACCTCAACCCAGCCGAACCGCTCAGTCGAAACCTCAGCATCCCAAGTTTCGCTCGAATAATGGGCCCGTTGCCCGGGGGTTTGCTCCCTGAAGCGAATCACCTCGCTTGGGATGCCCAGGTCTATCAAAAAGCGCTTGGTGAGCGCGAGATAGTAGGCCATGAGCTCGTTACAGACTACCTTCCGCTCGACCGCCTGCTCGACCGTCGCCTCGGTTAACTGCTCCTTGCCCTTGATCTGATCGCCCGCCCGCCAGAGCCTGAGTTGCTCCCCCGCCATCTTGGAAAACCGTGGGTGGCGTGGGTCCTCGGGGTCGAAGAAGACCTCGGCCTCTGCCATCGTGAACTCGCGAAGCCTTATGATACCCTGACGCGGGGAGATTTCGTTACGATAGCCCTTGCCGATCTGCACCACCCCGAAGGGCAGCTTACCCCGCGCGTAGCGCTGGAGCCGTTTGAAATCGATGAAAATTCCCTGTGCGGTCTCGGGCCTCAGGTAACCCACGCGCTGGCTCCCTGGTCCGATCGCCGTTCGAAACATCGCGTTGAAATCGAAAATTTTTCCCAGCTCGCCTCCACAGTCTAGGCAGCGCACTTTGTGTTCCTTAACGAACCGATCCATCTCCTCCTTCGGCATCCCCTCGATGCCCTTACCTGTCTGTTCGAGCGCCAAGTCCACGACCCTGAAAGCTGACCTACACTTCTGACACTCAACCATTGCATCGACGAAGTGGTCGACGTGCCCGCTCGCCCTCAGGACCTCCTCAGGCACAACGCTCGGCGAATCTATCTCGAAGAACCCTTCTCGAACCACGTAAAACTCGCGCCACTTCTGGATGATCTTATTTTTTAGGAGTGCCCCAAGCGGCCCAAAATCGTAGAAACCTGCCACACCACCATAGATCTCAAAGGAAGGCCAGATGAACCCGCGCCGTTTAGCAAGCTCCATAACTTCTTCGTGCTTTTTGGCCACCGCCCCACCGCAATTGGAAGCGTTTTAGAACCATAAAAAATTAAGTATCGCTACTCAACCAAAGCGCGGAGCAGATCGACATCCCGCACGATACCAGTGAGCTTGCCCTCCGCAGACAAAATGGGGGTCTGCTCGATCCGATGCTGCCGCATGAGCTGCGCTGCCCTGCTCACGGTAGTCTTGCGCGTTATCGTCACGAGCTCCTTCGTCATCACGTCCCGTACGAGCTTATCAGGGACCTTCAGCTCCCGCTTGGTGATGTAAATCCGGTTCTCGCTGTCCCACGTCCAGCTATCGCCCTCGCTTCGCCCCGCCATCTGGCTCATTCGTGACTCGGTTTCAACACCACTCACTTTAAGGATATCCGAGTCGTCGATGATCCCGACCAGGTTGCCGCCCTCCTCGACCGCGGGCAGGGCTCGAAAGCCGGAGAGGTCCATAATCTCCACCGCGGCCTTGAGAGGGGTCCCATCCCACACGGCGATAACGTGGGGGCGCATGAAATCGGATGCCGGGCGCTCCACACCCATCTCGGCAATCGCGCGGTAGACGATGTCGTGGACTGTGACTATCCCGACGAGTTTCCCGTCCTTTAGCACGGGCAGTCTTCGGACGCGAGCCTTGAGCAGACAATTCACTGCTTCCTCGAGCTTATCGTTTATCGAAACCGTCGGAACGTCACGGTCGACGAGCATCGCGAGCTGCTCCTCGCTGGAGTTCTCAAACAACTTGCGAAGCCTCACCATCCCAACGAGCTCATCGGTACCCCGCTTCACCACGGGGACCGAGCTTGCACCTATTTTCCTCAGGATATCAAGGGCCTCAGCTCGGGTACCGGGCACCTCTACCCACTTGACCTCCTTGGTCATCACACCTTTGACCTGCATGCCTCCTCATCCACCATTCGCTATGCTAGTTAACTCCCCAAAACACCATTTTTTTCTTGATGTTCCAAGCTTATAAAATTTTTCCGCGCGCGTAAATCGCTCGGATGTTGTCCGCTCGCGCTCGATTAACCAATCCCGCATGCACGTTGGTGAGGTTCATGAGATTGTTTCCACGGGTGAGCACCATAAATGTCGCACTGCCCCCCTCCTCAATGGGCCCCCACGGTAAATTGAAAAGTTTTAGGGGTTCAAGCGTCGCGGCTTTAAGGAGTTTGCGCGACTCCTCGCCCCCCGCTGCTGGATCGGCGCGGCGCAGGCACGCCCAAGCGAATGAGAGCTCCTCAAACATGTTCGGCTGGCAGACCATCGCGTTGTCCGTTCCGAGACAAAAACGAACGTTGGTTGCGAGCGCGAGGTGGATGGGAGGTACACCGACGCCCAGCAAGCTGTTGGCCCTCGGGCAAAACACGACGGGAACACCATTCTTTTGAACTGAAACGAAATCTTCCTCGTTCGCGTGGGTAGCATGAACGATAAAAGATGGGCGGAGTTCAAGTGCTCGCTCGACTTCATCTCGGGCAGACGTCAACTCGGCAACATGAACCGAGAGAAATTTCTTCGCCCGCTTGGTTTGACCAGCGATTGATCGAAGTCCCCCCTCATCGAAAGCGTCGAGCGAAGGCAAACCGATTCCATCTGATTTTTTTAAAACAATGTTCAGTTCCTCGAGCGCGAACGGGCGCCCCATGATAATTGATTTTACCGCTTTGTGCGATGCCTCCCGAAGGAGCTCGACCCCTTTCGCTCCACCCTCCCTGAAATCGCAGTGGGCTAGAGTGCCAGTGCGAAACATGTCCTGAAGCGTCGCGCGAATCGATGCGAGCAACTCGCTGCGCGAACGTGAGCCCAGAGCACGAAATTTCTCCCCGCCTGGACCGACTACCCGGGGCTGTGTCCTGCCGAGGTAAAGCTCCTTGGCGACGGAATCAGCGACGTGTGTATGCGCGTTAACGAAGGGTGGCAAAATGAACCCTCCTTTCAGATCGATGGCCCGCCCCGAGGGGGAGCCTTCAGAAATTTTTTCAATCGAGCCATCACGGACCACGAGGTAGCCCTGTGCAAGCTCAAGCTCCTCGCCCTCGAGAATGGTCACGTTGGAAAGCACTTGCTTGGCCATGGGATGCCCAACCCGCCTTGTTCAATCATGACTTAAAAGTTTATCAAACTCAAGTATGACCGAGGCCGATGAAACTAGTTGTGTACAACGCTCGGGAATGCGATCCGAAGAAGTGCACCGCGATGCGCTTACATCGATTTGGGAAAATCCAGATGGTCTTTCAGTCCCAGGGATTGCCGGGAAACGCAATCTTGCTTGATCCATTTGCGGAACGGGCGCTTTCTGGAGAGGACGCCGAGATTGCGAGGAAACAAGGATTAGTGGCGCTCGATTGCTCTTGGAAGCAAATCGAACAGATTTCCCGCATCCGAGCGCGAATGGTGCCCCGTGCCTTGCCTTATCTGGTCGCTGCAAACCCCACCTACTACGGACGTCCTACTACGCTAAGCACTGCCGAAGCACTCGCAGCGGCCTTGTTTATCTTAGGCGATGAGGCCCGCGCGAAAGAAATCCTAAACATTTTCAAGTGGGGGCCGGCTTTTCTCGATCTGAACCGCGAGCCGCTCGAAGCTTACGCCCACGCCAAGGACAGCACTGAAGTCGTTGCCCTCCAGCGTCAATTCATGTCCCAAAAGAGATAACTAGGGAGTTTAGTTTATCTCCATCTTCCTCTTGGTCTGCCCCGGAACCTCGGACGCATCTGTTCTCTCGGACGCATTTGTTTTCGCAGGTCTGAAACGACAACCTGCTCACCAAATGTATATATCTCGTAACGCGGCTCGCTCGTTTCAAAATCCAAGACCTCAATCAGCGGTCTCGCTAGGTCCGCTTCCATCATGCCGGACGGGACTTTGACCATGGACCTCAACGAATAGACTTGTCGGATTTCGCCATCCTTGATGAAAATCACAGTGTCGACGATCATTGGAATCATCCCGAGTTCTACTCGCCCGATTAATCTTTGCACGGCGTCGATTGCTCGCGTTGAATGCACCACACCCACCATACCCACCCCAGCCAAGCGCATGTCACTAAATATCTGAAAATCGCCCGTCTTTCGCAACTCGTCGTAAATTGTGTAATCTGGGCGCACAAGGAGAAGCAGGTCCGCCGTCTTCGCCATATCACCCTCCAGAGCGGTATATTGGGTAATTTCATCGCTTACTTGGAGGTCGCGAGGGGATTCCATCGTCTTGACTATTTTTCCCTGCAAGCAATAGAACTCCGCCAACGCTTGGGCAAAAGTTGTCTTACCAGCGCCAGGCGGACCAGCGATGAGCACCCCCTCCGCGCTTTCCCGCAATCGCTCCTTCAGCTTCTCGGACAATCGGTAGTCCTCCAACCGCACCCACACAATTGGTCGGACGGCGGTAATCTCAAATCCATCGCTGAACGGGGGGCGGGTAATGGCGATGCGGTATTCGCGGAACTGTATCATGCTAGCACCTTTACGCTCGAACTCAATGAAGCCATCAGGGTCGCGCGTGGCAAACTCGAGAATCTCGCGCGCCATCTCGCGAAGCTCCGCCTCCTCAAGCGGTCTCTCATCCAGGACTTGGACTTTGAACCTACCCGGGCGGCCAACCTTGGCCATGGGGCGCACTCGTGCCTTCAAGTGCACCGACATCGTGTTCTTGTCGAAGTAGCGCAGGAGCTTCGGCTTCTCCTCCACGCGCGAGGGTTCGAAGTACTTCGTCTCCAGTCCTTCTATTCGTGCGACCTCGGCCATCACGGCATTACTCGTGAGAAGGGCCGCACCTTGGGCGCGAGCTATCTCTCGAACCACAGCATCGATGGTGCCAAAATCCGCACCCGCCATTTGCTCAACGCTTGGACGTTCTCCCGCGAAACTCAGTTTTATCTTTCCTTGCTCGGCCAACTCCTGTAGGCGTCTGAGCTCCGCGAGCCCGATCAAGCCCGAGTCCTTGCCCAGCTTGGCTTGATGTTCGAGCTGAGCGACGACCGCGTTGGCCACAACAATCTCGCTGCCTGCTAGTTCACCCTCAACCAGCCGCGTCAGAAAACCGTTGATGACGATGTTTGCACCTGGGACATATTTTACCATTGTAATCAACGATAGTTAAGCATTCGAGCAATTAAAACCCCAGCCGCTCAGGCGAAAAGACTTAAACTCCAGAAGTATAGAAAAAATTGGTGCTGAGATGCGCAAGCGAGAGCGAGAGCAAGAGATGCCCCCCACGGGCGCTGGGCTGATACGCTATTTTAAAGAGGAAGGCCACGGTATCAAGATCTCGCCAAAGAGTGTGGTAATTTTCACCATTGCCGTCATCATTTTCGAGATATTCCTGCGTTTTTACGGCGAAGCTTTGCTCGGGTTCTAGAACCGCCCAGTTTTGGCCATCTCTTCGAGCCGTCGAATTCTCTCCTCGGTGGGTGGGTGGGTTGAGAAAAGTCCCCTCATGCTGACCTTTGCGAATGGGTTGACGATGAACATGTGCGTAGTTGATGGGTTGCCCCCCTGCATGGGCCTGTTCCTGACCGCCGATTGGAGGCTTCGCAGGGCGCTCGCTAACGCAAGCGGTTTGCGCGAGATGCTGGCACCGTTGCGGTCTGCCCCATACTCGCGTCCACGGGATATCGAGAGCCTAACCAACATCGCGGCAAATGGTATCATGACTATCGCCAGGATTGCCAAGATCCCTCCTCCCCCGCCGCGCCTGCGTCCACCGCCTGCAAATATCGAAAACCACATCACATAGGTTATTACCGCCCCGATGATCGCCGCCATGGTGTTGATCAGCATGTCGCGGTTCTTCACGTGGGCAAGCTCGTGCCCTAGCACACCCTCGAGCTCATCCTTGTTCAACAAACGCATCGCTCCCTGCGTCACCGCGACGACCGAATGGGAGGGGTTGCGCCCGGTTGCGAACGCGTTTGGTGTGTCTGTGGGGATGATCGCCACGCGGGGTTTCGGTAGACGTGCACTCGATGCTAGGTGTTCCACCGTGCAATGCAGCTCAGGCTCTTCGGCCTCGCTCACGATTTTGGCCTTATAAATCTTCAGCACCCATCGGTCGGCAAACCAGTACATGCTGATGTTCAGTACCACGGCCATGATGAGGGCAAATGTGAAGGTGAAAACTAGGTTGATGCCGGTGAGGTACCCTGCCGCGAGACCCATCACTAGCAAGAGCCCCGTGAGCATAGCCATCAATAATGCGACTCGCGCGGTTCCACCCATCCGATCGCCAAAATAGATTATTCACTATTTGTTAAAAAAACTTCCTCCAACCAATCCACTTTACCGGGCCTGAGCGAAACTTTGCCATCCAAAGCATCCGAGAACAGTTTTACCGCAACACCGGGTCTCAGTTTTGTCACGTCAATTTCGTAAACCTTGCTCATGCCGTGCGCTTGAACGGCCTCCCATAGGATTATGCTAAGGGCCTCCGATTCGACGTTGTCGCGAATTTTGGCCTTCGAGTACTTGCGGGCACGAAGGCGCCGCTCGAGGACCCTTGGTCTGGTCCGGAGTATGATGACGTGGGTGAGGTATTTTTTGGGTAGCAGGTGAGCCAGCAGCCCCTCGACGATTATCGGGCTGCGAGAAGCTCGAATTGCGCGGATGAACTCCTTCCGCATTTTTGGGAGATTAGCAATCTTCGTGCCGTCGACATCGAGCCTGTAAATTTTCTTCCTTTGGATAAGCGCGTTGAGATCGATCACTTGAGCATTAAGCTTTTTCGCGAGTGCTCGGGCAAAAATTGACTTTCCCGCGCCCGGGGTGCCACTAACTGCTATCACCAAGCGCGCCATCAGAGTTTCTCCGAGCGCCGGTCGATGACGCTCTCGAGCTCCCTGCCCGTCGAGATCAGAGCGACCGGCACCTTGAGCGCACCCTCGATGCGCTCGATGAACGCCTTTGCATCCGCGGGGAGTTGCCCATAACTTCGCACGCCCGAGCTTCCCTTGAAGAGCCGGTCCAGGCATGTTATCGTGAGCTGGGTCGCCCCGTTTATCATCACCGCGCGCTTCGCTAGCTCGAAGTCGAATTTCCCGATGCGCCTCCTCCGCCTGGTAACAGTGCCGTATTCGACGATCCCGAGTCGCTCTGCCTCCTCCTGAGTCATCTCAGTCGGGAAGGGACCGGAGCCGACCCGACTCACGTATGCCTTGAAGACGAGTATGACATCATCCACACTAGTCGGACCCACACCCACATCAGCCGCAAGCGTGCTCGCTGAAGTATCCTTGCTCGTAACGTATGGGTAGGTGCCGTGAATCAACGAAAGGCCGAAACCCTGCGACCCTTCAACGAGCACGGATTCACCCCCTCGTAGAGCATCGCCAACTTCCTGGGGAACATCGGTGAGAAAGCGTTCAAACTCAGGGATTTCCCCCGCTAGCTTTGCAGTGCGGTTCACCCTCGCAACGTTCGCTGGGCCGCAGCCCGTCCCCGTGGTGCCTATCTTGTCCTTCAGGTGCGTCGAGGTGCGGTCCTGCTCGATGTGCGAGGACTCGATGACCGCGCAGCGTCGATCCACGCCGAGCCTATCGCCCGCGCCCGTCAGCTCGACCTCCTTCAGCACAACCTCGGGGTTGATGAGCACCCCTGGCCCGATGAGCAGGCGCGCCCCTTCGTAAACGAATCCACACGGGAGCTGTCGCAGCCCGAACTTCTTTCCTCGGGAGTACACCGTGTGACCGGCGTTCGGCCCTACCCCCGCTCGCGCGACGATTTTCGGCTTATCATGAAGCGCGAGATATCCGACGATTTTTCCCTTACCCTCATCACCCCACTGGCCTCCCGCAACAATCATGCAAGGCAAACTCTCACCTCTGCCCACTAGGCAGCACCGCCTTAAATTTTTATTGAAACCCCAACACGAAGCACACATTTTAGGATGAGTGAGAAAAACGTCACGTAGTTCGAAATTTGGCCTTGATAAGCGTGACCCGATGTGTAAAAGTCTTCCCCACCCATGTAAAGCCATTAAAAACTCGATTTTCACCAAAATTGCCGTTTTACGAGCCCATTTTGGGAAAGGTTTAAATACTGCCCAAATAAATGGAAAATTTGCCCTATAAGTGGTTTGAAATAATCGAGGAGGCGGATAAATGGTTGAATTGCCTGTCGCGGCGATAGATCGCATTATCCGGAAATCGGGTGCCAAGCGGGTGAGTGAGGGCGCGGCCGTCGCACTGGCCGAGGTCCTTGAAGAGCGCGCCATCACAATTGCGAACGAGGCAGCTAAGCTCGCGGAGCATGCCGGAAGAAGAACCGTTCGAGACGTCGACGTACGATTGGCCGCAAAAAGGATATAGGTGACGCCTCCCACGCTTGAAAGCGCGGGCTTCCGTCTTGTGGGCTCTTTGAATTCTTCATTCAAATCATCCCCGCTTTCAGCCCGTCAACTCGGCATCGAGAAGCTATGTTGTGGGCAGAATTGAGATCCGCATCATATTTGAGGTTGCAGTCCTTGCAATGAAAAAGCTCTTGGGTTGGGCGTTCGGTGTTCGTCGAGCCACATCGATGACAAATCCGCGAAGTCCAAGCCTCTTCAATCGTTACAGCATGGATACCTCGCTCGGCGCACTTGAGGGTTATGAACCTCGTTGCCCGTGCATACGCCCAGCGATGCACTCGCTTGCGAAGTTGCTTGTCTCCGTCCCCTTTGAACATCCGCCGCTTATAGTCCGTGCGGCCGATCGCCACGATACAACCATTAGAATTCGATGCTACTCGGTTCGCCAGCAGCCAGTCATGGTATCGCGCAATGTTCGTTCGCTTGTATCTTAGCCTCCGAAGCTTCGCCCACTTTTTTCCTTGCTGCAACTCCGCAACCACTTCGTTGAATTTTTTAATCTGCTTCTTTCTCTCCTCATCAGCCCATAGCTCCTCAAGGGGTTCGCCTCCTTTTGGCAGCAACACGGTTGCCACGGCGCGGTTAATGCCGAGGTCGATACCCCTGACGGATTTTACTGGTCGAGCTTGAACCTCACGCACGATTGAAATGTGCGCGTAAAATTTACCATCACGTTTGACGATCTCAAAATCACTTATCTTGCCAGCCCTGAGTTGTTTAAGATGATAACGGGCTGGGTTGAGCGGGATGCAGATGGTTTCGCGCAGCTCCAGCGTTGAGAGCTTCAACCAGAGTGGGGCGAGCTTGCTTTTCTCAGCAAACTCAACACAACCAGTCCGAACGTCGAAGCGAGGAGAAATTTTCCTCACACTTTGCTTGCCGTGAAAAGGCGGCGAGGGTTCTCGCTTCATAAGTTTCTTCAGCCATTTCTCATCGTTCTTATGTTGGGCTCGCTTGACTTTTCGCGCCCAGATGTGATGGCGCCTGCGATAAGATTTCCACATCCAAAGATCCTTGTCTTCACATTGCTGGATGAACGCTGCATTTAAATCGGTTCGCCTGCGGATGCCATGCTCCTTTACCTTCGCTCGTAGTGCCTTGCGCGAGCGGATGTCGTATCGCTCGATAAGCTCAGACAGCAGATGGATACAATAAGTCAGACGGGCAGTGAGTCGGTTTAGCTTATTGAGCTTTTCCTTAGTCGTCGCATAGTGTACGGGAATCTTAACTGTTTTCACGACCTGCATTCACATCCTCCAATCGAGCAATGGTCCAAAGCATTCAAACAATTTTCGGGGAGAGAGGGCACCGAAAGTAATTTATAAAGCTATAAAGGGACAGAATCGGCTTTCGACACGCGATTCATCCGACAGCTAAAGCACGTGAGGTTTCTCGCTCGATTCTATGCTAAATTTTAAATTCTCCTCGCCCCAATGATTCTTGGGATTTGATTGAGCGAAGCCGAGCCGCGCGTAAGCGAGATGCCGCGCCTCTATAACGTCTTCGACATGCCGAAGCTCACGTCGGTGCGATCAACTACAACGCTTCGCTCAAAAGTTAATCTCAAAAAAATCCTCGAGGGAATCCCCCGCACGCGCAAGGTGAAAACATCAAACAAGGAGATTGTGAAATTTGAACTCAGCCGGGGCACTTACCTCCTTCTCTTTCCCTCACACTACATCGAGGTCCACGCTCCTGATGAAGGAAGCGTCCGCGAGGTCTTGCTGGCCTTCAGGGATGAACTTTTTAAAAGCGGGCTGATTAAATAGCTGGTCCTAGCATGCACGGCTCGTTAATAGGTGCACGGATAGCGGTAGAAACTTGTATGAGCGTCAAATCGGGAGAGCGCGTCTTGATTGTTACAGATCCCCCGAGGCGAAAGATTGCCGAAGCCCTTCTCGAAGCCGTTCGCATCGTCGGGGGCAAAACAATGCTCATCTGCATGCCAACCGGAACCAAGCACGGCGAAGAACCGCTAAAGCTCGTGGCAGATGCCATGCGCACCGCCGACGTCGTATTTGCACCCACCACATATTCACTCACCCACACCCAAGCTCGTCTCCACGCGTGCAAAGCCGGCGCGAGAGTCGCGACGATGCCCATGATAACCGAGGACATGATGCGCCAGGGCGCGATGCTCGCCGATTACAACCAGGTTCGCAAGTTGACGCTGAAGGTTGCAAAAGTTTTGGATAAAGCATCCGAAGTTGAGGTTCGGACCAGGGCTGGAACTCATTTAACCTTTGGCATCAGGGGGCGAAGGGCGCACTCGGACACGGGCATCTTTCACAAGCCTGGAGATTTCGGCAATTTGCCAGCCGGTGAGGCCTTCATCGCCCCGCTTGAGGGCACAGCCAACGGACGCGTGATCGTTGACGGCTCGATGGTGGATGCCCTACACGGGGGAATCGAACTTGGGGTGAAGAAAGGGAAGGCAATAGAAATACTAGGCAAACATTCTAGAAAGCTGACCAAAATGTTAGACAAGGTCGGAAAAAGGGCCTACAACTTGGCTGAATTCGGCATAGGTACTAATCCGAAAGCGAAACTCATCGGCAACGTGCTCGAGGACGAAAAAGTTCTCGGCACTTGCCATATCGCGCTCGGCGACAACTCGACCTTCGGTGGGCGGGTTCGGGCGGGGATTCACGTGGATGGTATCTTCTTGAAGCCCACAGTCAAATTCGATGGAAAGATGATAATGGAACGCGGGAAACTCAAAGTTTAGTTTTATTTTACCATTACCGACTTAGCGAGCTTTGCGCACAAGCTTGGACGCAGCTTCTTCGTCAAGGATAAAGATACAGTTGGGATGCTTCTGGAGAATAGACGAGGGCACATCGGTAGTTATCGGACCTTCAACGGACTTGACAACGGCCTCCGCCTTTCCCACGCCGCTCGCTAGGAGTATGATCTTTCTCACCTCCATGATGGTCCCCATCCCCATGGAGAGGGCTTGGCGAGGTACTTCATCGATGGATTTGAAGAATCGTGCATTATCTTTTATCGTTCGCTCCGAAAGGTTCACAACCCTCGTTCTGGAGTCGAATGGTGAACCTGGCTCGTTAAAAGCTATGTGTCCGTTACTCCCTATACCTAGCAGTTGGAGGTCGATTCCGCCTGAAGCTTTGATGGCTTCCTCAAACTCTTGGCAGGTCTTCTGGGGATCGTCTGTTAGAGCGTTCGGAACATGTGTGTTCTCTATTTTGATGTTTATATGATGAAAGAGGTTTTCGTCCATGAAGTGTCGATAGCTCTGGGGGTGGGTTGGTGACAACCCGATGTACTCATCGAGATTGAAGGTTATAACGCGAGAGAAGTCGAGTCCCTCCTCCTTGTGCATGCGGATAAGCTCCTGATAACAGCCCACGGGAGTACCGCCCGTCGCCAGGCCAAGAACCAAGTTCGGCTTGTTCCTTATGGCATCAGCGATTATTCTCGCGGCTCTCCTGCTCATTTCACCATAATCTTTTACGATGGAGAGATTGATTGGCATATTCACTTGACCCCTCTCTTCTTCAGTTCTTGTTCTAGCAGTTCGTGCACCAGTTTGCCATCGGCCCGCCCTCGTACCCGCTCCATGATGATTCCCATGAGTGGGGCAATTGCCGCTCGCCCCCGCTGCTCGATGAGTTCGCGATTGCTCGCAACGACTTCCCTCACGAGTTTTCTGAGCTCTGCCCGCCCCATCACGGCGAGCCCTAGCTTCTCGATCGCCGTTCGAACGCTCACGCCCCGCGCGGTCTCCCTCAGGACCTCTGGTACTGCTTCTTTCACAAGCTTTCCCTTCGCCACACTCGCGAAGAGCTCCTCAAGCGCTGCTTTTTGGATGACCTCAACCCGCACGCCCTCGCGCCTCAAGCTAACCAATGTCTCTTCAAGGGTCGTCGCGATCAGGGTAGGGTTGGCTTTGGACTTTCTGACTAGCTCCTCGAAAAGCTCCAGGTTTTCCGACAAGCTCATTCGCTCGGCCAGCTCCTTCCCAAGTTCGTATTCATCCATCAAGCGCGCGCGCCTTTTCTCAGGTAGCTCTGGCAACCGTACCTTAATTTGCCTCAGCCTTAAGGGGGTGATTGCGATGGGGGGGATGTCCGTTTCGGGGTACATCCGTCCGGCACCTGGCAATGGGCGCATGAACTCGGTATTCCCATCAGGCAGGGCCCGACGCGTCTCCTCGGGAACACCCTCGAGCGCTTGATTTGCTCTGCCGACAACCGCGCTGAGCGCGGCCTCCGCCTTCTCCTTGGCGTCCGCTACGAACACGATTGCATCGCCTTCCACAGCACCCGTCGCCCTCCTCAATCCATTGACCTCCTCCTGCGAGATCCCATAAGCCGGTAGCTCGTCCGTGTGGAATAGGCCGCCAACCCCGCCATAGAGCTTGGCACAGTCAGCGAGCTCCGTGCCGAACCTCCGGGCGGGCTGCAACTCTTTGCCCAGGAGCCCGGCGAATTTGGGCAGCTTGATGGTGAGCACGCTCCCACCAGCTCGAAGCGTGTTTTGGATGACCCTCGAGCCCGTCTTGGAGAATAACTCTGTCACATCGACGACCTTTTTAGCGATCCTCCCGCCCCCGCGCCACTTTATTTCATCTCGAATCTCCAAGAGAACCAGTTGTCTCTGAACCTCGCGTTCGATCAACGTCGAGATGAGGGCGAGTTCCTGCAGACCCTTGACCTCTTGGCGCGCGCCCCCAGCTATCGAGATGTTTATGTCCTGACGGATGGTGCCTATCCCCCGCTTGACCTTGCCGGTAGCGCGGAGGAGTTGTCCGATGTAGAGCGCAGCTTTAGCCGGCGTGTAGGAGTCGGAGAAATCTGGTCCCGTGGCGATCTCGACGAGCGGGATACCTAGCCGGTCCAAACGATAATCGATGAGCTCGACGCCCTCACCCATCTTCCGCGCCGCATCCTCCTCCAAACAAATGGTCTGGATCTGAAAGCTTTTCCCATCAACCTTGACGCGGCCACCTGTAGCTATTAGGAGAGTCCGTTGGAAGCCACACGTGTTACTCCCGTCTATGACTATCTTCCGCATCGTGTGCACCTCATCGAGGGGCCTAGCGCCGAGCAAGAGTGCGGCCTCAAGGGCGATGTCGAGCGCCTCCTCGTTGACGGGATGCGGGGGTTCCTCATCCAGCTCGACCAAACAAACGCTATCGGGATAAAGCTGGTACTTGAACCCCTTGCCCTTCAGCGCCTCCGCTAGCGCAGCGCGGTCCACCTCCCCCAGCTCGCTCTGGGTCGGACGTAACCTTCGCTTCACCCCGAGTCGCGGCTCTTCGTCCCGCAACCCTGAAGGGCAGTTGCAAAACAGCTTGTGGGTGTCAAGCTCTTGGTGGATCTCAAATCCGACGCGAAGGCCAAGTTTCCTGTAATTCAATTCCATCTAAAACTCTCTCCGACCCAGCCAGCCTAATCACTGGCTTTCAGGGAGAACATCGGCTTCAGGAATACGTCCGGCCTCGTCCGCGGGGTGATCTCGCCAGCCAGATTCGTGCGCATCAGCTTCGAAACCTCCTCGCCCCCCTTAGCATGGGGGAGCACCCACATTAATTTTACATAAGCGGTCTCGGGAAGCATGTCCTCTCCAGGAATCACGCCCAGCTGGAGCAAGTCGCGACCCGTCGAGTAGACCTTCATGTCGACCCGCCCCCAGAGGCATTGCGAAGTCATCATCACCGGCACGCCTCTCTTGACTGCACGCTTGATTCCGTCAAATAGCGACTCCGGCACGTGTCCTAGCCCTGTTCCCTCAAGCACGATACCCTTATTCCCGGCCCTGAGCATGCCCTCGATGACGCTCGAATGCATTCCCGGTGTGACCTTCAGGAGCGCCACCCTCGGCTCGAATTTCCCATCGACCTTAACCTCGCCCTCCAGGCTCGCGCGGTTGTAATCTTTACGGAAGAGCTTCAACTCGGAGCCGCGGACCATTCCTATCGGGATGTCGTTGATTGTCTGGAAGGTGTCGCGGCGGCTCGTGTGGCATTTCCTGACCTTGGTGCCCCGATGGATTAAGCAAAAATCATCCTCCGTCGACCCGTGCATTAACACACACACCTCGGCGATGTCGGACTTGCCAGCCACCGTGACCGCCCCTATCAAGTTTAGCGCCGCATCGCTGCTGGGGCGGTCCGAGGAGCGTTGGGAGCCCACGAGCACGACCGGCCTGAAGAGGTCCTTGAGCATGAAGCTCAGCGCAGCGGCGGTGTAGCCCATGGTGTCGGTGCCGTGAGCGACGACCACGCCACTAGCGCCCGCATTCAGCTCCTTTGCGATCGCCTTTCCAATTTTCACCCAGAGCTCGGGAGTCATGTGCTCGCTGAAAACGTTGCAGGCCTCGATGACGCGTATGTTTGCTAGATCAGCTAACTCTGGCACAGTGCTGTAGATCTCCTCAGGCGTAAACGCTGGATAAACGGCACCCGTCCGATAATCGAGCGTTCACGCCCGAGGAGATTTACAGCGCTGTGCCAGAGTTAGCTGATCTAGCAAACATACGCGTTATCGAGGTCTGCAACGTTTTCAGCGAGCACATGACTCC
>Ga0114919_10001791_pt1 | contig 17245 bp, 13 predicted proteins | sample BlataG_FD_88682 | JGI IMG/M metagenome (GOLD analysis project Ga0114919, IMG submission 88682) | Deep subsurface microbial communities from Black Sea to uncover new lineages of life (NeLLi) - Black_00105 metaG | ecosystem: Environmental > Aquatic > Marine > Oceanic > Sediment | place: Atlantic... | reverse complement strand
CTGCCCTGTTCTGAATAATACCGAGCCGCAGCACCATTCCTCGCCCATCACCTGGTATTTCAGCCCTAATTTATCGAAGATTCCAAGCATGGCATCTGCAATCTCCGGCACTCTATACCGGGCAGTACAACCAATATAATAGAGAACGTCCGCATTCTCAGCGGTCGTTTCCGCTTTGACTTTGTATTCATATTTCTCGCCATACGCATTCCTGGTTTCTTCTATCTTATCTGCAATAGACGTATGCACATCGAGAATCCAGCCTTTACTTGCCAGCTCGCGCCGCATCGCTTCAAACAGTTCCGGTGCTCCCAGCTCCATACTTGTTATCTGCTTACACTTCTCATAGCACGCTCCGCATACCGTACAGGCATAGACCGCGTTCAATAGCCCCTCTGAAGGTTCGGTTATCTCGCCTTCTAATATCGCCCGGAAAATCTCCATCTTGCCAGGTGCGTAAAATGCTTGATAGCCGTAATATTCCCCGCTGGGGCATAATGGCAGCCATTCCTCATTCGGATGAAAACTCGCAATGCTGCACAACTTACATTTTACACAGTGGTGAATTGCACTCAATATCTCTCCTTTTTCCAGTTCCATATTCACTATCTCACCTTTCCCCTAACGTTTATCCTCCTCCTATAAGGTTGTTTCTTCTTTAGCAATCGTTCACCGCACTACACATTCGACAACATAACCTTTCACCGCGTCCCTAAAATATTCTAAATCTTCATCTCCGTAAGTCACTTCATCGAGATATTTTGGATTCAATACCTTTACAGGAACGAATTTCTGCAAGATATATCGTTTACTACCTCGTATCAGTCTCCCTATTTCCAAAATATCTCGCTTACCGAGTTGAGATTTTACCACCGTTGTTCGAAATTCATAATCCAATCCGGAAGACATAATTAACTCGATGCTGTGTTCGATTTTTGCAGGGTCAACCCGGGAATCGGTAATCTCATGGTATCTTTCCAACGGCGCTTTTACGTCCATTGCGAGGTAGTCCACGATTCCGCGTTCTATCGCTTCGCTTAATATTTCGGGGTTGCTGCCATTTGTATCCAGCTTAACCAAATAATCAAATTTTTTGAGCTCGCTCATAAAATCCCGCAGGTCTGGCTGCAGTGTTGGTTCACCTCCTGTTATCTCTACCGCATCAAGCTTCCCCCTGCGATTTGCCAAAAACGATAAAACTTCTTTTTCCGGAATAGGAGTTTCAAATAGCTTAGGATTTACTAATTCTGGATTGTGACAATATGGGCACCTGAAATTGCAGCCCTGGGTAAACACAATGGCACATATTTTCCCAGGATAGTCTATTAACGAAAAACGCTGAAAACCACCAATTAACATAACATCTAATCACCTTTGTTATCAACACCACCACCAAAATCTATTAAATTTAACTGTTTCCCGGCATATTTCCTTTTAGCTTTAGCTTTGATTTGCGGAGCTTTTAAAGCTATATCAGCCTTTCTTTCTCTTCTCTCTTTTAATTTTTGTAGTGCTTCTGCTTCTACTACAAACGTTTTCCTTTGCTTGAATTCTTCGCGCTTGCCTTTATTCCATTGTGTCACCGGGCGCAGATAGCCGACTACACGCGAATATACCTCGGTCTCCGCACCACATTCCGGGCATGTATAATGCTCACCTGTTATGTAACCATGAGCGGGGCAAACAGAAAAGGTCGGCGTGAAGGTAAAGTAAGGCAAGTGATAGAGCTCACAGATCCTTCGCACCAAGACCTTCACCGTCGTAGGGTCTTCGACACGCTCGCCGGCGAAGACGTGGAAAACAGTGTTATGAACAAATACAAAAGTATCTCGCCCAGCCAAATAATTGTGATTCTTTTGTGTCGTTAAATCGTAGAACTGATTATCTTGGACTTCCTCCTTTGAAACTTCTTTTACCCTCACAACTGGCAAATAACGCTTCTTTCTATTCGATAAATATCTCTTAATCCGCGATTTGTTAACGGTAATGCTCAATTGATTTTTTATTTTTTTTCCTTTGCTCACCATAATCCCTGCTCGCGTACAGATTTCTAAAATATCTTCGGCTAACTTTGAAGAGACGGTTGAATATTCAAAATCTCCGTCCCTTTTTCCTATGTGCCCGTCACTGTCTCCCAAGCCAGAAAGAAGAGAATAGACATTGTCACAGCTTATTTCATCTTTCACCTCCTTGGGAATAGAGATATTGTAAACCTTCTTTCCAGGCATGAAGCCGAGTTTTAAGAAGAACTCAGCGACCTCTTTTTTAGAAGTTGTGACTTCTCGTAAAGGTTCGCTTCTCTTATCATTTTGAATGACTTTCACTTTACAGCAGAAATATTTGTTGAGAATCTTTGTTGCTTTTCTCAGCGCTGCTTGCTGTTCACTGGAGAAACGGACTTTGTATTTCTTCAAATTGTTCCCTCCTCGATTATCTACATATTCCGACACACTGCCGTCACCAATAAAGAACCCAATTAGCCACATCAAATCGGGGTTCAATTTGGTCCCTCTCTCTGGATAGAGATTGCATGAATTCTGCAGAATGTAGTCCCCTACTTCTAACTCGTCAGCTCTCCTCTCCACCACCCGGTATTTTGGCATTGCACGATATTTTATTCTGCATTCAGGGTTCCACCGCAGATGTGTAGCAAAGCTTTTTATATTCTTCACCCCGCATCCGCAAACAGGGCAGACCGGATTTGGCTTGACTTTCTCCAGAATGAAAAACGGATGCCAATCTGAGGTGACAATATCTAAACCCCTCTCTCCTTTGACCCTGATTTTATTCTGCCTCTTGAGATTGACAGTTACGGCATCTGTAATCTCGTCCCACTCGCTAATCCCTTCCTCTGGATTATAGCTCAACGCTTTAACCGGCTTGAGTGCCGCGAAGTCTTTTACGATTGTCTCAATCTTCAACATCCCCTTATCTGTCAAGACTTTGTTCCCCGCCTCTAAACATCCACCTGTATATTTTGTCTGAATCGCATCCTGCAGATCTAACGCCTCGAAGACATCTTCGGTATAATTTACCGGCAGTTGTGTGGAATTTGTATAAAATGGCTCCGCACCTTTCGCCCACTCTTCTTCATTCGCACACACTATCCCTGGATATTTCTCTTTATCCTTTTTTGCAAGCCGGTAAGAAGTCCCCTCAGCAGGCGTAGCCTCCAGATTATAGTTATTCCCGGTTTCCGCCTGAAATTTCAATAATTCCCCCCTCATAAAATCTAAAACTATCGAGGTAAACTCTCGCGATTTTTTTGATGCAATATTCTCCCCAAACATATTCAAGCAGGCTTCATTCATACCCACTAAACCAATTGTAGAGAAATGATTCTTCCAATATTCTCCAAAACGTTCTTTAACCCCTCTCAGATAATATCTCGTATAAGGATAAAGACTCTCTCCCGTAAACTTCTCTAAAATCTTCCTCTTTACCTCTAAACTCTCCTTCGCCAACACCATCAACCGCTCTAAAGCAGAGATAAACTCATCTTCGTCTTTGGCTAAATACCCAAGTCTTGGCATGTTGAGCGTGACCACGCCAATTGAACCGGTTAACGGACTCGACCCGAAAAGTCCTCCTCCTCTCTTTTCTAACTCTCTATTGTCTATTCGCAATCGGCAATTATGTGTCAAAATTCCAGTTGTGCCTACTGTGAACATCGGTTCTCCACTCTCAACTTCAAAACAATACGCCGTATTATCTGTTATCGGCTCAATTGATTTTATTTCGACCCAGAGTTTATTATCATGCTTAAACCAGATATTTCCGTACTTCTCTCTATTTAGCTGATAAATTAATACCGCATAATTTGGCTGTGTCCCTAATCTTCCTTCTCTATTATCCATGTATACACTGGTAGTAGTTCCCAGAGAGGCAGCCAGCATGTTTAGAGTCTCTACCATCTTTGGTGACGAGGTATAAATCCTGTTTCTGTTCCCTCCATCCGTTGCATAGTGCCCTTCGATTACAGCCTTTCTAAACTCCTTACCGGTGTTAAATAATCTTGCCCGGTAACACTTATCTCGCTCTTTTCCAGATACGAAATCCTTACACAGTCCAACCGCTGCTCTCGAATGCACTTTTAGTGTGTATAACTTACTATCTTCATAACTCTTTGTTGTGTAGGATGCTCCAAAATATTTTTTACCTATCCGAATTAGTTCCCTTACGAGTTCCCTCTTTCTCTCATTTTCCGATGATAAAGAAAAAACAACGGAGGTTTCACCATCAAATGAACCATCACCCGCAAATGCCCCAACAAAATAACCCATATCCTTGTTTCCACCACTTCCTTCGTAAGCCTTTAAGGAATAAGGGAGATACATACCTTCTCTCAATTCAATTCCTTTCAATTCTTCTATTTCTGATTGGGGACTTAGCATAACAAAATTCAAATGCTGCTCTGTCATTTTTAATACATGTCCATTTTCAAGTGTCACTTTAATCATCTTCTGAGCTGCGAATTTATTGAACCTCCCTTTAACGAACTTGCCATCACTGTAAATTTCATAAACATCTCCTTTGGCATTACCCTCATAGATATATTTAATAGTGGAGTATTCCAACCCTCTCCCTCTTATTAAATTAGATTTTATTAAAACTTTTTCATTCCCTCCGATTGGACACATGCTTCGGGCATCTTCAGGATTCATATCAGAATTTATAAAGTTAGAGAAGTAAGGCACACCGTATTTAGCGGTAACTTGCCATAGAACATCCAAATTAGGGTTCGCCCAGTCGAAATCCTTCGTAATATTGTAAGTGGGGATAGGAAAAGTAAATACTCTTCCTTTGGCATCACCCTCTGCCATTACTTCTAAAAACGCCTCGTTGAATAACTCCATCTCCTCTTGGAATTCTCTATACATATCTTTTTGTATCTCACCTCCGATAATAACGCCCTGGTCAGCATAATATTTCGGCACGGTTAAGTCCAGAGTAATATTTGTAAATGGCGTTTGGAATCCCACCCTTGTAGGAACATTTATGTTGAATACAAACTCCTGTAATGCCTGCTTCACTTCTTTATAGCTTAAGCCATCGTATCGGATGAAAGGAGCAAGGAGTGTATCAAAATTTGAATTATGAACAACTATATTATTTATCAAAAAATGTTCGTTTTCCGTTGTTATATCGTATACATACTCACTATTATTTTTAGCTTCAATAATTTTAACAACCTCAGATGAAAATTTTGGAGATTCTTTTACCTTGATTTTAACATTTTGAAGTTTAATAGATTGCCTAAAAATAGGAATATGTTCCTCGTCCACATGAAACCTTATAACATACGCATCTTTCCAATTTTTCTTTGCATTCTTATAAGTGGTATACCTTACTGTTGAATTTATACCTAAAATTCCCAGTATTTGTTTTAATTGCATTAATAAAGTGTAGCTTGTAGAATGAATTCTGACTATTCTTCCCCTATCAACATCCCCATCACCGTCTATTATCCCACTAATTATATCGCCTATATTCTCTTTTGTTAAATCAAATACAAACGCTGGTAAATTTTTTCTATGGCTTCCCTCCTGCAATTTAAGACGATTTCTTATAAACCTTCCCATTCTTGTAGTTCCGAAAACAATATTAAATTCTTCATTTTCATGATAAGGTATTTTTAATTTCTTTAAAATATGCTCTATTTTCTTCCTTCCTTCTGTGTTCTTTTTCTGTGAGATAATTGAATAATCTTTTGTTTGGTGCCCCCAACATCCCTCAGCAATCATAAAGCCAATAAGATAAGCAAAATCACTTTGCAATTCTATTTTTCCACTAGGGAAATCAGCCCTTAGATTTGTAGATAAAAGTTCATCACCCTCATTAAGTTCATTACCTCTTTTGATTGTTCCATTTGATAAAATTACTGGGTGGGAGCGGGTTATCCTAAGAATATTACCATCTTCTGTTTCTATTATTAATAATTCATCATTTTTACTTCCTATTTTGTGTCTTGATATAGCGTTTAATGGTACAAATCCCTTCTCTGTAAAAACTTCTATTTGGTCAAGCAGGAATAGAATTGGTTCTGATGGCAATCTTGAATCTAAATATTTTCTTTTATCAGCATCATCAATAGAGTATCTTCTGTAAATGTTCTCTGTAAAAATTACCTCAGATTTGTTTAATTCCTTTGTATGGTGCTTATAATCATTAAATAGCATCTCTAATGTAATGATTTCTATGTTACTATTTCTTTTTATAACAATTGGTGTCTGGGCATCGAAAGAGAACGCCTGAGCGCCAGCAGCTTCTCCCTGCAGTGTATAAAAGAAATTTACTATCTGCCCCAATGCAGAACGAAGATGTTTAGCAGGTTTACTTTCTATTTTACCCTGCGCTCCCTTAAATCCCTCTACTAATAAATCAAAAAGGTCCCAGCCAACACAATAAACGGAGAGAAGATTCAAATCGTGTATGTGAAAATCGCCATTTGAATGCGCTTGTCTTACTTCCGGCGTGTATATCTTCCGCATCCAGTAGATTTTACTGATTTCCGAAGAGACATAATTGTTCAAGCCCTGTAAAGAGAAACTCATATTACTATTTTCGTTTACCTGCCAATCTATCTTCTCCAGGTATTGATCTACTAGGTCAACGTCCGCTTTAGCCGTTATCTCTCTGATTCCCGCATGTTGTTCTCGATAAATAATATACGCCTTTGCGGTTTTGCGATAAGGGGAAGATAATAAAACCTCCTCGACCACATCCTGGATCTCCTCAACTGTTGGTATCTCACGGGGAATCGCTTGTTGAGCTAAATTTAAAACCTTTAAGGTCAATTTCTGTGCTATTTTATAATCGAACTCGCCGGTTGCTGCGCCTGCCTTCCTAATTACATTTGTAATCTTCTCTACCTCAAACAGCTCTACTCTGCCATCCCTTTTTTTAATACTGGTAAACATTCTTATCTCTCCTTCCTTGCCTTTTTCCTTCTTCCTTGCATTTCCCATAGTTTTAATATATCTCTGATTTGATTTTTTTGTGTTTATCTCAAAAAATGATTTTTTATATGAAGAGAAAAAGTTTAAAGAAAGTAAAAGAAGGAGAGCTTTTGACCATTGACGAGGTAATAAGATTGGAACTCCATTAGTTTATAGGTCTACATATTTTACCATCAAATAAACGAAAAAGCGAAAAATATATATGAAAGGTTGCACAGAGTATATTGGGGACACTGCTGATGCTGACTATGAGAAATGATTAAAGAGAAGAGGAGAGAGGGGAAATAGAGGAGGAAGGGTGATAAGATTGTTTTTAGCTGAACATTATCCGGTGCTTGTCATTGTAATATGCATGCTTTCCGCATTAACTATTTTGATTGCGGGATGGTGGAATAAGAAGACCTGTTTGCCTATTTCCATCGCGACCATTTCCGTGCAACTATTTATGGCTTTTTACATTTTAAATCAGGTCGTAACCAGTGGACGACCGATACATTACTGGCTGGGTGGTTGGATGCCCCCCTGGGGTATAGAATATGTTATAAACGCATTCAACGCATACGTGCTGGTTATCGTTCTATTCATCTGCCTGTTAACGGTGATATATGCAAAGAGGAGTATAGAGCGCGAGCAGCCCCGTAAGATCGTGACTTTCTATGTGGTCTTTCAACTTCTCGTTACCGGTTTATGCGGTATAATCGTGACCGGAGACATATTCAACTTATACGTATTCTTAGAGGTGGCCTCTTTAGCGGCGTATGCGTTAATAGCTGTTGCCGGTGGTAGATCGCTGAAAGCAAGCTATAACTACGTGATTATGGGTTCCATAGGCGCTTGCTTCTACCTTCTTGGCGTTGGTTTCCTGTATGCCGTAACGGGGTCGCTAAACATGGCGGACATTTCGCACTTTTTACCACCGCTGTACGAGAATAAAGTAGTGCAAGCGGCTTTCGTCTTCTTCGTTGTTGGACTGAGCATAAAAATGGCGCTCTTTCCTCTCCATATCTGGCAACCTGACGCATACACGTATGCACCTTCCGCGGTTACTGTAATAATAGCGGCAGCGATGTCAAAAGTTTCGATTTACGCATTTATAACGATTCTTTTTTCTGTCTTCACCACGGCATTCATCCAGATTTACGTGCCCATTACCACTGTTCTTTCTTGGGTAGCCGCGATAGCCATCATCGTGGGCTCGGTCATCGCAATAATGCAAACTAATTTGAAAAGAATGCTTGCTTATTCCAGTGTCTCACAGATAGGCTATATCGTGCTTGGTGTCGGACTATTTTCTACGCACTGGGGACTGACCGGTGCATTGATACACATATTGAATCACGCAATAACGAAAGGATGCCTGTTCATGGTCGCAGGCGCCATTATATACCGGACGGGTTTGTGGAACATACGCGATTTCACGGGATTGGGTAAGAAGATGCCGTATACGTGTGCTGCATTCACGATAGCGGCGTTATCAATGATCGGCGTGCCTCCAACCGTAGGATTTATAACGAAATTGTGTTTGCTGTTAGCGTCTTTAGAAGCGGTGGAATATGTTTTTGTGGGTGTTATACTTGCCAGCACGCTGCTCAATCTCGTTTATTTCTGGCGCGTGATAGAGCGTATGTATTTTGTGCGGGAGGAGGGAGAGGGAGAACACGCGATAAAGAGGGATGAAGCACCGGTGAGCATGGTTGTCCCAGCGTTAATACTTGGAGCACTCTGCATCATCATTGCTATCCTCTGGCTTGCGGGTCCTGAGACACCTTTACTACCGATAGTTGAGCAGGCAGTGAATACATTATTGGGCACGGGGGTGGGAGCAGCGCCATGATAGATGAATTAATTCCTGTGTCTTACATACCCCTGTTGGCGATTCTATGCCCCGCCACTGCGGCAATTCTTATATTGCTGTCCGGCAAGCGACAGAACGTAAGAGAGAGCTGGACGATTATTGCAGGCATACTCCAGTTCTCGCTCATTGCATCCATGATACCGACAATTTTGAATGGTGAAGTCATAAGATGCACGTTCTTCCAGACGATGTTCAAGGGCATTGCATTTGGATTTAAGGTGGATGCTTTTGGTCTTATTTTCGCGCTCACTGCATCCTTTTTGTGGATTCTGGTATCGTTCTATTCCATAGGATACATGAGGGCTTTGCGCGAGCATGCACAGACAAGATACTATTTCTGCTTTGCTATCGCCATATTCGGTGCTATTGGCGTTGCACTGTCCGCGAATTTACTCACGATGTTCATATTCTTTGAGATATTAACGGTGTCAACGTATCCGTTAGTTATCCACGACCAGAGCAAAGAAGCGATAAGGGCAGGTCATAAATATTTCGCATATTTGCTCACAGCGGGCGTTTTCCTATTGTTCGCAATAATGATGACTTATTATCTTACGGATACTACTGACTTTACAAATGGGGGAATAGAAGCACTGAACGCGGGTCTTAAAGCGGGTGATGTGTCATGGTTGGCACTGGTGATTTTGTTCTTCTGTTTCTTGTTGGGGTTCATGAAAGCGGCGTGGATGCCATTTCACTCATGGCTTCCTACTGCAATGATTGCACCCACGCCAGTAAGTGCGCTTTTGCATGCAGTCGCGGTGGTGAAGGCGGGAGTATTCGGAATCGTCAGGATTGTATGCTACATCTATGGCGTGGATTTGATGACTTCGCTCTATCTTGGAATAGCGCTTGCATGTATAGCGGGCTTTACAATGATTGTCGCTAATTTGTTTGCCATCGCACAGGATAACTTGAAAAGGAGACTTGCATACTCTACCATAAACCAGCTATCTTATATAATCTTAGGTGCGGCATTGTTAACACAAGATGGAATACTCGGTGCAATGATGCACATTCCATTTCATGGATTCATGAAGATAACGCTGTTCCTTTGCGCTGGTGCGATAATGGTCGTTACAGGAAAGAAGAACATAAGCGAGATGGGTGGTGTAGGGAAAACAATGCCGGTAACGATGCTCGCATTCACCATAACTGCGTTTGGAATGTGTGGTATTCCGCCGGCGGTGGGCTTTATAAGCAAATGGTATTTATGCATGGGGTCATACGAAACCTACTCTGCATATTCACCATTCCTGTTTGTCCTTTTAATCGCTTCTTTGCTGGATGTCGTTTATTTCTTCCCCATAATACATACCGCATTCTTCAAGAAACCGGAAGGAGAGGCAGAAGAAGTAGAAGTAAAAGAAGCGCCTTTGTTCATGCTCATTCCGTTATCAATAACTGCGATTTTCTCTGTTGTATTCCTTTTAGATTATATTCTGGGGTTAAATATAATCTCAATGTATATTTATGAGCTTGTGAGGGTAGCAATTGGAAACGTAAATCCTGAATGGGCAATGCCATGATATTGGTTTTAGGTGTCAGGTTTCAGGTGTTAGGGCTTCCATGCAGATTAGAGGAGTTGTTTTTCTTTTTTAGCGATTTGCTTTTTCGGTTATCTAAACCGCTAACTCGCTAAACCGCTAATTGTACTAACAATGCTAAGCCAGCCACCCCTGCACAAGCATAGCAATCAAATATAAAGCGAAAAAGAGAAGCACCAGCAGCACGCCGGTTCCAATGCTCATTCGCTCCAGGGATTCTTCCACTGGTCGCATCTTCACTTCTTCCAGGTCTCGCTCATAATGCCTGTACACCGGCTGTATTACCCGATTGTAAACGAAAACAAAAGGTTTCAACAGCGCTACGCCTATCGTGTCCACCACCATTCTTATCCCTCTTATTGGATTCTTGCCGAAAGTGACGAAAGAATCCGCAATTCTCAATACCTCTTTCTTCACCGCAATTGCAAAACTCGTTGACTCCTTTTTATCCATTTTTATTCCTCCTTCATACTTCCATTGATAGCACCGTTAAATTTATAAAAGCTATAATCCTTTTTAATTTTTATAGGAAAAAGAGGTGAAAGAAGAAGATGGCGATGGAGGCATTAGAAGTTAGGGATGTAATGACACCGCAAGTGGTTACCGAAGACGAAGAGGCACCAGTCACTAAAATATCAATGGACATGGAAGTGTCGGGAATAGGGAGTGTGGTTATAACAAAGGAAGGCAAACCAGCAGGGATAATCACCGACAGGGACATAGCAACAAAAGTTATAATGAAGAATAGAAGACCGAGTGAAATCAAGGCAAAAGAGATAAAGCCATCTCCTTTGACCACTATCGAGCCTGATGCATCTGTTGAGAAAGCATGCAAACTCCTGGCAGAGAATGGCATAAGAAGACTGCCGGTGATTAAAGACGATAAGCTCGTAGGCATTATAAGTGTGAGAAACATATTGACGAGAAAACCAATGTGTGTAACCAAATTTTATCCATTGGAATGAATGATTTTGGCAAAAATCGAAAGTTATTAATATACCAAAACTCTAAGGAACATAAGGAGGCGATAAAAAGATGTTGTTCATAACATGCGTGAGAGTCAATTCGGGTATGGTGGAGGACGCGAGAAAATTCGGCGACAAAATACTTAAAGAGCCACCCAAAGGCGTCAAGTTCCTGCAAGTGTATCATACGCTGGGCAGGTATGACGCGGTATGGATTTACGAGGCTGAAGACGCAAAAGTGATTGAAGAGTTCCTTCATCAAAGCCGGGATGTCTCAACAACCGAAACCTGGGTTGCGTTTGCAAGGGAAATGTAAAAGGGGTTGGACTTCTTATCTATCAGTCCCCCTTTTTTATTTTTTTTTATAAATCTAAAGCATTGCCATACTTCAAATCCAAATGAGAAGTAGAAAAAAGGACAAAAAGATATCAATCACACAGAGTAAAAAATGTTGAAGATTGGAGGTGCCCCCCAATCCCATTCCCTTTTGGCTATCCCCTATTCCCTACCTGCCTATTGGCTCCGATTACACCCACAACACCCAATATGTGAGAGAAATAATCGAATACGCCACAGTGAAAACAAGCGACACAAATACCAATGCTCCTATTGTCACGCCTTGAAGTTGCTCTTCAGGACATCTGCTCTTTCTCACTTCTTCTAAATCCCGCTCATAGCGCATGTACGCAGGACTGAAAGGTCTCATCACCGCCATACCCACTATATTTACCAGTATCTTCGTTGCAAGCGCCGGGTTCCCGCCAAAACACCTCCACGAGCCAAAAACTTTTTTTATTCCCATTTCCTTTTCCTTTACCTCCTATTTTTATTCTTCCGAGAACACCTTCTTTGCCCCGCTTTTTATCCCCCCATTCAGAGAGCCTTTGGTGACGGTGCCCGCTCCTATACAAAAAAGGGAAATATGTCCGCTGGACATTTGATAAAACATTTCAATGCACCAATGAATTTACTTCCCATTCACTTTCATCTACCCCTCATATACGTAACATATCCTTATAAATATTTCGTATTTAATTTGTCATGAATATGATATAGAGAAAAAGCGAGGAAGATAATAAAATGGCTAATGATGAGCCCGAGGGGAAAGAGAAAAAGATTATCGAGCTTATAGCTTCCGTTCAGCGAGCGGGGAATAAAAGAGGAAAGCGGATTTATTTCGACAGTAAAAGCATAGAAGAGATAAAGGAGAAATGTGGCGATGACTTTTTCTTATTCACCGAAAGGACTTTACTTGCTTTTGTTGACCCCGCGGAGGAGAAGATCACGCTCACCTCGCTCAAGGGCGTTTACAAGAAGTACCTTTTTTAACTTAAAATGATTTGTGCGACTAAGCCAGCCACCCGTGTACAAGCATAGCGATCAAATATAAAGCGAAAAAGAGAAGAATCAGCAGCAGTCCGGACCCTATGCTCATTTTTTCCATTTCCTCCACTGGGCGCATCCTCACTTCCTCCAGGTCTCGCTCATAATACTTATATACCGGATGTATTACCAGGTTGAAAACGAATATAAAAGGTTTCAACAGCGCTACTCCCATTGTGTCTATCATCACTCTTGTTCCTCTCAGTGGATTCTTGCCGAAGCTGACAAAAGAATCCGCAATTCTCAACACCACCTTCTCCACTCCAACCGCAAAACTCACTAATGGACTCTCGCAGAACCATATAAATCCTCTGCCCCCCTTTCTATACAAATAATCTATATCATACGTTACTCTCTCATGTGGCGAAAATACAAATTGCAGCATGAAGAACCCCAGTGCGGTCATCATCAATAGCCCAAATGTGCCTATCGTATGCCCAAGTGCGTATGCGTGGTAGTGGAACGCTACCCAGGGATAAGGAAGTATTCCGTAGAGCAGTTCTGGATATACACCGAGGACAACGCAAAGGGACGCTACAACGCACATCGGAATAAGCATAAACAGCGGCGCTTCTTTCGCTTTTATTCCATCATTTCGCTTGAAAAACACGAAATAAGTGAGTTTTAAGAAAGATAGGAACGTACCTATTGAACCCAGCATCAAAACGAGTGTAAGAATATGCATGTGTGACAGTTCCGCTGCGTGAATTACCATTCCCTTGCTCACATACCCATTAAAGCCCGGCACGCCAGAAATAGAAAATGCTGCTATCACGCATGTTATCATCGTTATTGGCATCTTCTTCGCCAATCCACCAAGTTCTGTAAGGTTGTTCCTTCCCGTCGCATATATCACCGAACCCATACACATGAACAGCAGCGCCTTATACAAAATATGGTTGAAAACGTGTGCAATTCCTCCGTTTATCCCTATATACGTGCCGATCCCTACCCCCGCTACCATATAGCCAACCTGACTCACAATATGGTAAGAAAGGAGTTTCCTCACATCATTCTGCAGCAGTGCAAATACAACACCGTAAACACACATCACTCCGCCCATATATGCTACAAAAAGGATTCCTTCACCGAAGATAAAAGCTTCTGCACCAGGAAAAGTCCTCGCAAGTGCATACACCCCCGTCTTTGTCGTGAATACACACATGAATACGGCACCTGCTAACGTTGCTTTCGGATATGAATCTGGTAGCCATGTATGCAGTAGAATAAATGCCGTGTTCACTCCTATCCCTATAAGCAGAAGGAAGTAGCCTATGCCCGATTCCACAAAGAAGTGTCCTATGCCCAATTCCCCAGGTACCATCGTGAGAGAGCCTGTGCTCATGTAATTTATTATTATCCCGGCGAGAAGGGCACACCCACCAAACAGGTGGAACAGAATATATCGCATCCCCGCGTTCGTCGCCCTCTCTGTCCGGCTGTACCATATCAAACCGAGAGAGGAGAAAGCCATTATCTCCCAGAAGATGTACAAAGTGAATAAATCCCCGGCAAATACCGCTCCCATCGCACTTCCTAAATATAGCAATCCACATACGATCTCGCCATTCTCTTTTACTACGTCTAACGAATATAATATCGCCGCAGCGCCGATTATGGCAAATATATAGCCCATTATACGGCTCAATGGATCGACATATAGGAATATCAGCTCAAATCCCGAAACAGAAAATTCCCAAGTCGTATCTATTCTTAGCACTGCCACGCCTATCAACCCAAGCGCAGCTAAAATAATGAGATAAATCTTCCTCACCTTGCCCTTCCCGAGCAGAGGTATTAACGCAGCTCCTGCAAAGTAAATAAGAACCGGAGGTATATTTGGTATGCTACTTATATCAATCATCCTGTTTCCCCTCTCTTTGTATTACCGACAATATCTTCGTAGTTAGCAGAAAGAATCCAACTCCTATCGCACCGTATAAGACATGAAAGCCTAAAAAATAATGCTCGTGCCCCACGAATATAACAGTTATAATTAAACCCACGCACACTCCTATTACGAGCATTCCTTCTAACTTTCTTTCAAACCCCATTTCCTATCACTTTTTAAACTTTATCATAGGCACCCAGCACCCTCGCCCGCACTTCATGTCGCTGCTGTTCCCACTATAAGGATACAAGATATAATATAAAAATATGTACGGTTTTCTATGATCATCAAGCGAAGTTGCGATGCAAAAATCGAAAGATATTTATATATTCAAAATATGTAGAATAAAGTGAAAGAAGGAGTTTCTGATAAAGATGGGCATAAAAGAATCTTCCGAGAAGGGGATAATGGATTGGCGAATTTTAGCCGTGATAGCGGTTGCCGCAATTTTAGGGCGAACACTCATAAGTCTTGATAAAAAGGTAGAGCTTTGGGAAAGTATCGGCTCGGGTGTGCTTCTCATTATACTGGGCTGGTTTATCTTCGGTTCCCTCTATTCGCTATCTAAGAGAGAGACGGACTGGATAATTTCTAACAAGGTAGCCCAGGGACTTGCCATTACCATAGGCACCCTAAATGTTTACGTCCTTATTTACTATGCGATGAGATGGTATAGGCTAATGACCATAACTGAAGTTTATGTGCCACGCGATTTTCTTCTCCGGGATGTGAGATTTGCAGTGCTGGTGCTTGCGTATTGTGGAATAATCTGGGCGACGGGGTATCTAAAAAAGATGCACGATAATTACCTGTTGGTAACAGAAGAAATGCCGGAGATGCGAAAACCGAGCACAGCAGAATCAATGTTCAGGATAATAACCGATGAACGGACGGTAATAGTGATATTAGGCATGATATTTTTATGGCGTGCAATCATAAGTTTCGACAAACAAATAGTTCTTTGGGAGAGCATGTGCTCAGGTATGGGTCTTTTCATACTGGGCTGGGTCCTCTTCGGCTACATAAGTTCATTGGCAGTGAGAACGACCAGACCAAGCGTTGCGAAGATTTATCAGGGGATTGCTTTTTCTTTATTCGCGGTAAATTTCTATGTTCTCGTTTATTACGGAATGAGATGGTATAGAATAATATACATGGCAGCCTCGGAAGAAGCATTGGTGCCACTGGATTTTGTGTTCCGCGATATAAGATATTTTGTGCTGGCGATATTTTTTTGCACTTCAATAGTGTTATCAAAATATCTGGAAAGGGCATCAGAAGAGTGTGAGTTCTTGATTAAAAAAGGAGAGAAGGAGTATAAGGAGTAGTATCTATATGGCGCTGTAAACCCCGAGATTTCACAAGGTCGAACATAACGTTTTTTACTTCCTAAAAATTGTGTCTGCGCACTTTATAACTCAAAAAAGCCTCGAAGGTATTGAGATTTGAGAATTTTGAAATGAACAAGAGAGATTTTCTATTCCGGGCAATAACCGACGAAAGGGTATTGATAGTAATAGTGGGTATAGCGCTCTTATGGCGAGCGGTCGTAAGCTCTGATGAAAAAATAACCTTCTGGGAAAGTGCCTGCTCTTGTATTTCGCTTAGCATAATTGGCTGGCTCCTCTTCGGATATATGTACTCCATGAGCCTGAAACCGACGGACTGGCCGGTCACGAACAGGATTTATCGCACTATTGCCGTTAGCCTACTCGTTATAAACATCTATGTTGCGATTTACTATGGAATGAAATGGTCGGGATTACTGCGTGTAGAAATTTCCGTGTCGCAAGATTACATCTACCAGGACTTGAGATATGTCATCTTTATGATGTATTATTGCGTAGCAATTGCCGCGGCACGGTATCTACGAGGGATGCGCGAGAAGTACAGACTGCTAATAAAAGAAAGAGCGCGGAAACGTGCGAAGAATATAAAAGAAGCCATTTTCTTCGTGATGACGCATGAACGAACATTAGTGGTGGTAATAGCAGCGGCGATTTTATGGCGAGTAGTTATTATACGCACTGACAACGGGATTACCTTCTGGGAAAGCACGGTCTCAGGTATTTCGCTTATCGTATGGGGGTGGTCCATTTTCGGTTACCTCTGTGCATTGAGCGTGAAAGTGAAACGCAAGCCCGATTTGACCAAAGTCATCCAGTATGTAGCACTTGGTCTATGCGCCATAAACATTTATGCCATTTTTTATTATGGGCTGAGATGGTATGAACAGATATGCAGAATTATGGGAGAGGTAACAGAGACGTACGTGCCGCAGCCGCTGGATATGGTCTTTAAGGATGTAAGATATGTCATGTTAGTGCTTTTTTATTGCGCAATAGTACTATTAGCGAAGCATTTGGTGAAGGCATACGAAGATTACACCGTGCCCGCGCGGAAAAGTTAAAACCCCGTATTACACCGATTTGCACAAGAAAACAGAAAATAAATTATTGACACAGATTAACGCAGATTAACACAACACTTTTTCTTTTTAGAAAAAAGAAAACCTGTGCTAAAAGAAAAACATCAGGAATATTTTAGTCAAGGTTTTTACCGAAGGTAAAAAAGTTGTGTGTAAATCTGTGTCTTAAATAGAAGGAAGCTATACATTATATACAACGAGAAAGTATGAAGAAAGG
>Ga0114919_10001789_pt1 | contig 17246 bp, 18 predicted proteins | sample BlataG_FD_88682 | JGI IMG/M metagenome (GOLD analysis project Ga0114919, IMG submission 88682) | Deep subsurface microbial communities from Black Sea to uncover new lineages of life (NeLLi) - Black_00105 metaG | ecosystem: Environmental > Aquatic > Marine > Oceanic > Sediment | place: Atlantic... | reverse complement strand
TGTTAATGGTGATACATATCCCAAACTTCCTTGCACAATGAATTGCAACCGATCTGCGCCAATATGCCTGATGTCCCACCCTATACCGCCGCCCTTTCGTCCTGCAAGTATTCCAGTTGTGCCATATCGTACAACAGCCTCAATAACAATATCCTTTGTACCCATAGAACTAGTGTCTGAAATACCGTACCATTCTCCAACAGTTCCAGTGATAGATACATCATCTGCACCGTTACCCAAGGCAGGTTGATTAAACAATGGAGAAGATGCGCCTGATTGCAGAGACAACGTTGGTCCAGAAACAGCTGGCCAATTTGACGGTGTTGGATCTTTGCCCTTATAGGATCTCACTGCTGAAACAGTAGTACTTTCAAGTGTGAGATTCTCTGATATTTCGCTAATCCCACTATCCCCATCTACAGTCCTTAAAGCATATGAATCTTCAACACGAAGAGACAAACTCCCAGTGTGTGGCTGAAAAACATTCTTTGTTAATTCTCCACCACCGGCAGGTATCCAGTCCACAACCGTTGGGTCTTCCATGTCACCATCGAGAAGTGCGTTGTAAGAGGCCACCCTGAGTGCACGGGAGCCTGTATGCGGGTCCATAGTGGTCTTTGTTACAACTGAATTTTCCTCACCTATAAATAGCGCATCAAACGCGCCTGATTTTCCAACACCTGGAGAAACAACAAGGTCAACATTTGTATTAGTTGCAATTATAGAACCTGAAAACTCTTGCCATGCTGAACTTGAAGTGCTTGTGAATACTAGATTTCCACCGATTATAACCTGTACTGGATTTGTCCCATCACCCCTACACCACCCATGATAAAAATACGACTTTCCAATTATAAGAACACTCTGTCTGGCAATGCCAGAAATTCCAGCAGTTGATGTTACCTGGAGTGCCCTTGAGCCTTCGTGTGGCGACAAACTTGTCTTGTCTAAATCAGCACCGTTTATCGGAGTGTACGCACTGGTGGATGGAGATTCCATATCTCCATCTGTCATGAGTTGGCCAGTGGTTCCTTCACTCCAATCTATAACTGCTGCGTTCTCCATGTCGCCGTCAAGTAAAAGATCAGCAACTTGATAGCCAGGAGGTATAGTGTAGTCAACAACTGTGATGAAATTATCGAACTCTCCAAGTTCATCTGCATCTACATCATGTCCTGGAGTTGTTGGATCAACACACTGAGCATCTACTTCTCCGCACATTGCCCCATACTCGATACTCTGCAACTCCAAATCGCCGTTTACAACCAGTTCTCCGTTGTCATAAAATTGACTCGCAATAGCATTCTGATGGCCTGCAACAGCATCCTGGTGAGCAGCAACAATCAGTGACTGCTGATCAAGTATCGAGTTAGGGTCAACTACAGGGTCATTCCTGTATACAAACAGATTTGGAAATCCTGCCAAGTGAAGCTGGTTTTCGAGGTATTCTGCACTCCCGAATCTTGCAACTGCATAGACAACAACAGCCAACTGGAATCTTCTCTCGTCCTCTGTTGCGCCATCGGGTGGAGTTATACCATATTCGTACTCAAGATCTTCCAGCCATGGAGTTTTAAACGGGTCTCTGATTGACGAAAGAAGTAGTACGAATTCACGAAGCTGCTCATGATTATCTGCGATGCCTTCCAGCAATTTATCATAATCATCACCATCCTTTGGTTGCCATGCGGAACCTTCAGGAAGTAGTGCATCTAAGGCAGCTCTCGTAATATCAGACATACGTCACCGTTCCGACTTTTACTTTTTGCCCTGGATTCAGAAGATATGAAGCCAATGTCATACCAGGTACCAACCCAAATTCAACACCTGTTGCGTACCCACTATTTGCTTTTAAAACATCTTCAACTATGTCAGATATTGTAAGCCTAGTTACAGTGTCGTTTCTCTCTGCTGTAACATCTATGCCCTCTACGAACGGACTGAGCGACCGGAAATGAGTATCGAGAGCTTCTTCGATAGCGTCCTGCGTGCTGGTCTCTACAGTTGAGTCCACATTGAGTCCAGTTATGGTTACATCGATTGATTGCCTCTGAATTGACAGTACAAATAAATTCGAATCAACCAGACCGAGCGGAAGCCTATCCTCTCCGGTATCAGGATCTGTGTTGATATTCGTTCTGACAGCATCCAATAATGTCTGGTCTGCTATTCCATCAGGGTCCAGCGATGAATCAGCCTCTACGTAGACAGTTCTCTCGCCAGGTATTGAACTCGGAATGTCTGGACGACCAGAATATGGATAAACCTGTTTCACTCCGCTTGTGGCTGTTCCCCATCTCCGATAGTCTGCTTTATTCGCTCCACCACCAACGTTTCTGATCTCATCAAGGATACGTACCCTGTATGCATCATCTGTTTCAGTATCGGTTCCATCCGACATGACATTGGCAACGGTTGTCGCCTGTCCATTAACAGCTGGAACATTTACGCTCATTGTGAGCGGGTCTCCGAATTGAATGTTTCCAGCAACCCCTGGAGTCTGAGCTGTTAAAGTTGTTAAAATAGCAAAAACAGGACCAGAAGGTGCAACCACTGAAATTCCAGACCGATAAATCTGTCCGTTCTCATCTCCGTTATACAGAGTCCCTGGAGGAATGGTTGTCGATATGCTTGCCTCTTGCAGAACGTTAATTATTGCAGAAGTCTGAGGCTTTCGAATGATTCCAAAATTACTGCCTATCACATCCAGGTCATCACCTGTTGCTGTGATAGCCAATGTCTGAAGTACTGCTACAGCTGCCATTCTGTAGAGTCCAGCAGCAATCGGTGCCTCGGTTCCTGCAAGAACTCTTAGGAACGACTTATCATTCTGTGGTGCATACTGGTTCAGTTGTGTCTCAAGATTCGACAAGAACTGAGCTGCAAGGTCAGATGTCTTTGGGATGTTAAACGCTACCATTATACTCTCCCACTTGCAGGCTCAAGTTTCTGGATGATCCAGTTGTTGCCATGCTTGTTCACCAGGAGAACCTGCTCGTCCGTTCCTGGAGGTGCGATAATTATAGATGTATTTATATCGTTTCCTGTCGGATTTGTCACTGTAACAGATACGCTTTCAACCAAATTCGACTTCACCATCCATACAAGCGCCTTCTCTGCTGCATCGCGTATATCGTTGAGTGCGGAAACGGTTATTGGTTGATCGTGCGATATTTCGTACCTGCTTCCAATGTGCTTGGAAACGTCACCGAATAGAGTATTTCCAGCCCATCCCTCACGAGTGAACAGTGATATTACAACAGCGTTCTCAATCCCACCATCCATGATTGGCTGGCCAGACTGAAAAATCATTGTAGTACCCTGTTTGGATATGAATATCCTAGGGTCTCCTTGGAATAAAACTACCATCAGTCTTCCTCCTCCTCCTGCTCAAACGTTGGAATCATGACGGTTTCCACTTTTGACTTGCTCATATCGGCAGAAGACTTACTTGCTGGACTCGTTGGAGCAGATATAACACCAGGAGTAGCTGAAGCTCCAACCGTTGCTGTGGTAGCATGAATATGACCACTCACCATATCCACCAATGCATTGAAATCTGCCTTCAACTCATCAAATGCTAATTTCAATTCCGAATATCTGACTACAAAATCTTCACCTTCGTTTAGCCCAAGTTCTCCGGTCTTCTTGTAGTAAATCTGAGCAGTCTTCTCATTGTCATCGTTTAGTGCATATACCCTGCGCTCTCCAGGTTCAACAGTCGAAACCTGGAAATCCTGAATAGCTGTTATTATCCTGTACGCATCACCTTCTGGAAGCCAGTCGATCCAAACCCTTGCACCTTGAAGGGGAACGTAATCCATGCCATTCTGGAACAGTTCAAGAGTCTGAATGTCATCATCCTCTGTTGCATCTGCTGTTACCAGAAGAACATCTGTCTCGCCATCCATGTTCTTTCCGACTTCAGTTCTCTGTACTACCCCAATTTCCATATTAAAACCCACCTACATCCAATGAGGACCATGGATCTATGATTTCCTCGCCGGTATAAACCTGCGGAGGAACCAAACTCAATGTGGTTGTAGCGCCTTTCAAATCAAACGTGAATTCCACCTGCTTTATCAGCATCGTGTATCCACGTTTTAGCATCAGTGTTTCACTTACCAGGTTTATGTTTGTGTTCTTTCTCCATATTTTACCGTCACTATCGAACCACCCTGGAACAGTCACTGGTATGGTCAATGCATCTGCGAGTGCCATGGAACGTTCCCAATCAGCTGCACGCTGCAAATTTCCACCCGTCGTATCGTTGGCTGTAAAAACAGTGTTCCTGCCAGCTGGAATAAATTCATCGACCGATGTGGCTATCTTCTTACTCTTCCGAGAACCTTGCGCCTTGGCAGTATATGAATTGAATCTCTTCCTTCCATCGAACTTTGCCTTAAACCCGGTGCCTGTCGTGTCGAACCCTGCACCATCTATACCTGCGTATTCAGTTATGGTCTCGACTGGCGGATCTCTGCTCACATCAACAAAAATGATCTCGTTGGCACCATCTGATGAAATAAGAATCCCGCGTTGACTCGCAAGTTTCATAAGAAACGAAAAAACCTTGTCTCCAGACTTGGCCTTCACACGTTTGAATTTGTCGTCAAACGATGCATCGTACCTTACGGTGAGACCAAATGGCTCAACAACTTTGTTGGCTATCTCTTCGAGAGTCATATCTGAGAACTGGTATGGTGGACGCATACTACTGTCAACGATGTCAATTGTATTGCTCCAGCCCTCCAGGGACATCGTTCTGCCCTTTTCAGAGTATTCCGGGGCAACACTGTACAGTCTTCCAGTTATCTGCCTGAAGCCACCGGCAAACGCCCTTGACGGAGAATAGGAGTATGGCCTAAGCATTGGATACAATGAAAAATCAGTACTGTCCCATGCCATGGTAGCAGTCCATCCATCTGAGCATGTTTCAAGAGATCTCAGTATCCTTCCGCTCTCCATTGGAACTTCAACGTCATCGAGAAGAATAGTAAAGTCTGTTGGGCCTTTATCCATGAGGTCTTTCTCAAGTAAGTTCTCTCTTATTTGTTCTATTTTCCCATCGGTTGGAATCCATAGGATTTCACCAGGATAAATTAGGTTCGGGTCATTCGACCGAAGATTGCCTCGATTGGCATCGAATATTACGGAATACTTAAGAGGCGTTCCATATGCTGCACGCGAGATCTCCCACAGGGTATCACCTCTCTTGACCACATATCTTTTCCCAGGAGTAGCCTTTGGAACCTTCCGCGCCATGCGCTTCTTACGGTCCTCTTTCTCCTCTGAAGCACGATATGAAGTGACAGGATCTTTTTGCTGAGTTTGTATCCAACCTTCAGGCATAGATCACCACCTCTTCACCGGAAGGAAGAATTAAAATTTTGTTCCCTTTTAACTTGTTGGAATCGATGAAAAGCTGATAATTCTCATCGTCTTCACCAAGACTTCCATATTCAGATACAGTGATCTCCCACGGAGAACGCGGCCTATCTAAAACAAAACGCTTCTCAATTTTTGCATCAAAGAAATTTATGAGCAGATACTTCAATGAAGCTGCATTCAATTCGTCTGCTTGTCCTCTGGTTGTTTCCTGAGCAATATACTTTTGGTCAATCCTTGCGTTAGCGAACAATTCCTGGTCATTCTCCATGTCAGCAATCATGGCATAGTGCGCTGCCTTTATCCTATCGATAGAATCAATAGTTCCAGTCTTGGTTGGAATCTCGCTTGTAGTAGCTATTGTCGCATGAACACTTATAATGGATGAGTATGCAAGCTCCTTGGCGAACGCCTCGTTTATATTGTCCTCATCTGTCTTCAGATTGAAAATTTCAGTTATCATATTTTCGTAATAGTCGAGCCTCGATTTGGCATCTGCTGTAGCCAGCGCTGGAAGCTGTAGTATCTGCTGAAATTGAGCTGCCAATGCAAGTGGTTGCGTTATCGTCTGGAACAAAACTGCACTGATAAAATTCTGAACCTCGTTAACAGTATTGAATATGGTATCGCTCAACGCAGACAATGGTCCAAGAACAACGTCTACTGCACCAGAAATCTTACTGAGAGCACTGGATAAGCTGAATTGATCCCTTGGATTATTAAGGTTCACTCTGTCAGCAAACTGATTTGCTGCAAGGGCATCATATTCACGTACTGCCTTACCAAGATACGCTGCCAATTGAGCAGCAGTAAGAAGCGTAGATGGATCAATCGGTTCAATCCATTCAGTTGAAAACTCGGTTACATTACCCTCTGTTACCGGCTGGTCATTCTCAGTAACAGAAAGGAGCTGGAGTCCAAGAAATCCATGCATTGGATGTGTAACATCCCAAATGCCTCTTTCAGCTCCAGCAGCTTCAAAAAACTCACGGGCATCATTGTCATGATCTTTGCCAGAAAAATAAAAGGTTATAGGATACCTTGCAGACGATGCATCTAAATCCTGGGCAAATGTACCTCTCAGATTTGGATAGTCGAATAATCCAACTTTCCTTTCGGCACTACGAGGACTGCCAATCCAAAACGCTTCGAATTTCTTACCAGATGGTGATGTTAATCGTATCGTTTTATTTATCCTGTTTGTCCAGTTCATCTTGCGTAATCCCTATTTCCTGCATTAGGTGCCAATCCTCCTGGTCTTGATCCTGGACCGTAGTTGTATCCACCGCTCCCAACATTTAGAGCTGGAGCACCCTTGAACCCACCAGATGCCTTAGCTCCAGATGGTAGGCCTGTTACGTTTATATTTCCAGCCAGATTTACTCCAGCTATTCCTCCAGCGCCAGCGCCAGATGCGAGGCTGTAGCTGTTGTTTACATCTGGAACATATGTACGTCCGCCTATACTTCCCTGTGTTCCGGCTCCTGAAAGCATACTGAGAACTTTGCCTGTATCGAGATTTGCTATAGCTGTCACGAGTCTATCAATCCATGCGAACAGTTCTGCTACTACATTAACTGTATGTTCAAACGCTGCAACAAGACCACCCCATATTTGGACTGCATTGTCGAACGCTTTAACAATATCATTCTGAACAGATTTTGCGAGAATACCTGCAAGATGCAGAAGTATTGTCATTCCGTTCGTTATAATGCTTAGATTGGTTATGAAATTATCGAACATTTTATTTCCAAACGCCTGCCAGAAGAATTGACCAATAGGAGCAACAATTCCCATCAATGTTCCAAACAGAGATATGGCCATGTTTATCTGTCTGCCCAAATCCTTGAACAGAGATAATATGCTCCTGAATGTGTCATGCACAGCAGGGTCAATATTCAAATAAGTACCTATCGAATTCGAACCAGAATCAAGAAGTCCACTTAGACTTGTTGCTATACTTGAAGCAATATCGAAAATCACTTTTCCTACTTCAAATAATGCCTTTCCAAATGGCGTTAAAAACCTAAAAATAGACTTGATTAATTTCAAAAAAGGTTTCAATGCATTAATGATTGCCTGCGGTTTTATTTTGAAAACCATCTTTTGCAGTTGGTCTACTGCTCCTTTTGCATCTCCACCTATTGCATCTATAAATTTAAACCCAACTTCAACAAGCATGGATTTTAAAACTTTTAATTTATTAGTAAGCGACTCTCGAATTGTGGTGGCCATTTTACTAGACGCACCGGTAGCATCGTTGATATTATCTCTGTAGTCACGTAATGACTTAGCATCCATCTGGAGGACAGCACTGATACCTGCAATCGCTCTCCGTCCAAATATCGCATTGATTGTCTTAAGTTGCTCTTTAGTGCCCATGTTCTTCATTGCGCCCTTCATGTCGAGCAGAACATCGAGCATATCTCTCATGTTGCCTTCACTATCGGCTGTCTTGATACCCAATTTATTGAGTGCCTTTTCAGCCTTTGGTGTAGCACCGGTCAATCCTAAGTACGCACTCTTCAGCGTTGTACCTGCGAGAGAACCTTTGATATTGGCCCTGGCAACGAGTCCAGTTAGAACGGCCATATCTCTAAAACCTGCGCCTGTCGCGGAAGCAACTGCGCCAGAGAACTTCATCGTCTGATTGAAGTCGTCCATCTCTATTTTTGCAGAGTTCACAACCTTGGCAAGAACGTCATTAACATCTGCAAGATTTCGTTCAGTTGTGATAGCATTTTCAGAACGAAGACCAAACGAGTCCAAGGCACCAAGAGCGATATTCGCTGCCTGCGCCATGTCGGTATTTGCATTTGTTGCTAGTTCTGCTGTACCAGAAAGCAGTTTCATTGCTGATGAAGCACTGAGACCAGCCTTTGCATATTCTTCTAGCCCCTTCGCTGCCTGTGCAGCTGTGAACTCTGTTACAGCACCTATCTCTCGTGCTGCACCTCTGAGACTATCCTGGAATCTCTTAAACTGCTTGGTACCTGGCTTTGGAGCATCTTGGAACTTCGCCGATGCAACTGTGACTGCTTGGTCGAACTCAAGCACCTCGTCAGTCATGGCCCGAATTCCGTTCATGAACATTACGAACCCGTGCGAAATAGCGCGGGCCATTATGATTCCTGCGAATACCTGCCTGATACCCATGACACGCTTGCGAACTCCATCCAGAGACCGGCGCGCAGTCGCGCCGAATCTCCGAACAGAACGTTCAGCAGACATGACACCAGCGTTCATGAAATTACGCGATTTTATCGGAAGGACAAGTCCCTTTTTAATCGGCATTAGGAATTATCTCCGTTTCGCGCTATCAACACTCTCTTTTTCAGCCCGAAGCATTTCATCATGCCACCCATTCCAGTACTTCATTCGCCTGTAGGTCATGCACTCAATCTCGGACGGCTGAACGCTTCTTGAGAACAGTTGCCCCATCCAAGCGTGCATCCGGGCTACGACGCTATAAAAACCAGGCCAACCGCCTCAGCAACACCAAGATCCTGTGCCTTGAGTTCCTGTATAGGCTGTGCTCCAAGTCCACACAAAGAACCAAGAATCATATAGATCTGCCCGTACGTGTCATTCTCTCCAGCCTCGCGCATGGCAATCTTTGCCTTGCCATCGAGAACTCTGTATTTCAGAGTGTCACCGCCATTCAAGCTACTAGGTGGCCACTTGAGTTTGTGAATCACTGACAGAGAACCGTCATTATCCACAAACTCAAGCATTCCACGCATGATTGCTTTTTTCATTTTTGCAACAGAGCGCTGCATTCCCTTCGAAAGATCATCATCCATGTCATCAATATCGATGTCGTAGTAGGATAAGAATCTGTCGATTTCAGCCTGTGCGCTCTCTTCGCTGATTACTACTTTTTTCTTTTCGTCAGTCATAATTTGCCCCTTGTGAAACTATGTTTAACCCTGGAACAGAGTCCAGTCGTCTTGTGGCAGAAGTTGGCAGGAAGTCCTGTTTTCCTCTGTTTCGTTGTTCTCGATTTCAAGTGCACCAGTACACCGATAGGTGTCACCAGCTGCATTCACATATGTGAGTTGCAGCAGGTCAAGAGCTTCAGAGAATGATTTCAGGGTGGCACGGTCTGCGGAGTTCGTAACAAGAACAACCCCTTCAGTCGTTGTAACCCTGCGAACCATTTTCCTCATCCCCTTACCAGATGTCGGAATGATTGAATTCTCAAATCTCGAAACCATCTCAGTGAAGTTTGCATCAGCAGCCACATTGAAGGAAATGCCTTCAACAGTCAGCTTTCGATTTGAACCCGAAATATCCCTTGGCATATCTTACCTCCTACAGCAACACAGACAGAGATGTATCCACCTCTACCCGAGTGTCAATGATGCCACCTTCACCGCTGAGAATGACTTTCACAGTAGCATCGAAACCGGTGCCACCAGCACGGATAACAACAGCATTCGCAACTGCCAATTGTTCAACAGTATAATCAGCCGTGTAGATCCAAGCTTTGTCTTCCCATCCAAAGGCCAAAGACACGTAATCATCGATTACGCTGTCAACATCTCGTGTTTTCTCTCTGTCTGTTGGATTCGAAACCCGTGTCAAATCCTGAACAATCGATACACCTTCCCATTTTTCCTGTTGGAAATTGGTGCGAATTGAATTCGCAATGTTTTGGATAATCGAAATATTCCTCATTGAACGGTACGAATTCGAATCTACAGGAACCGTGTCAGGGCGATAGAAGCTAACAACGTTCTGCATGATAACAGCGCCGTTCCGAACATACGTTGGGCTAACTCCACCTTTTACTGCGATGTCTCTGTTGTCGTACTCGCTGGTCCATCTGTCTGCGATTGCGCCAGGAATGATACCAGTAAGAATCTTACCAATATAACTCTCAGCAGCTCTGTTCTGATTCGTCTTTGCCATGATGCCAAGAGCAAGAGCTGCAATTTCGGCTGGATGGTTTGGGGAACCAGGAACACAGATAACACCATCTGCTCTGTCCAGTTTCCGAGCATCTGCAAATGCAAGTGCAGCGGTGAGACCGGCGGTGTCTGCGGTGACATCTCCGTTCAGAGAACGGAATGGACGGGAAACAATCTTCTTGTACAAACCAACAAAATCGTTTCCTTCACCAACATACGTTGCAACCTTCGTAATGGTGGCACTGTCGAGTCCGTATCCATGAACAACTTCGGTGAACCAATCTTCATTTGCAGCATCTCCAGTACCGGTACCATCCAGCGCATCATCGATATCAGGAATACCAGCTCCTGTGCTCATCGCAGTAACAACTGCTGTGAGATTGGCTGGAAGTTCCTCTCCAAAGCCCCAATTGAAGGTACAAGAAATATCATTACCCCATGGTCCTGCGGATTTGGCTTCAAAGTCAACCTTCTCTGGCGTAACACCGTTTACAGCAGCAGTAACTGGCAACGTAACATCGGCAGTAACAGCAGCTACAACGGCAGTTGCAACCTGGGCGGGGGTAGATGCAGCTGGAACTACAACTGGAACCCTGTCTCCTGCAATGTACATAGAAAGCGTACCTGCAAGGATACCAGTTCCACCAAATAAGATTTCTCCAACTGCCTTGACAGCACCGCCAGTTTCAGCTTGCGGTACCAACCACGTTTCCCCACCACCATTACCGGCAAAAGTTTTCAAAGCCAACCTGTGCGCCATGAAACCCTGTCCATATCCTGCTCCTACCATCTCTGGACTCGTTACCTGAACTGGAACGTCGTCCACGATGGTTGTGATAGCAGGATCATATGTGGCAATAATCAAATTCTTTCGCGGCAGATTAAGTACTGACACAGCGAATTGTACATTCTTGATGCCAATACCATTTCCCGCCGCGAGACTCGTTGCGTCTAAAGGCATTATTTCCTCCTATGGCTCATTTACGAGCACTCCGGTTTTTTCAACATCATCACCCTTAATATCAAGCACTGTATCAGTCGATTCGTAATCAGTTCCTGTCTCTCCAAGAACCTGCTCGTCCATCGTGCATTCGATTTCCATCGCTGCTGTGATGGTTACAACATCACCCTTCGGAAGAGGCTGGTGTTTCGTTATGGTCTCAATATTCCTGCTCGAAACATATATCGGTGGAACCTCAAGCTCCAGCCCGAAATCTATGTTTCTAGCATCCTGAATTATCTGGTAAACGATTTCGATCAATTCATCAACTGAGTCGTCTGCCAAGCTGGACGCTGCCTGGAAAGTCTGTATTGCTGCAATGATTTGTGCTGGAGTTGACGCAGGGTTTTCAAGTACATCGAGTTGTCCCTCTGCCACTTTCGAGGCTGTCAATTCAAGCATGAACACCATATTGTGTTTATGGGGTCCACTTATCCCACCAGTGGATTTTGGTAGAGTACCACGTTGATAGAAAACCTGGACAGAACGGTCACTATCCAGATTCTCTTCGGCACTCTCTCGCTGATGCTGGTAGCCAATTGTGCGGTATCTTCCCGCCTCTTCAGCTGCAAGCAATGCAACGATTTTTGACTTCACCAGTCGGAAATTCATCATGGCGTAGCCTGCTTTGTCCTAGTGCAATACAGTCTTATGAAACCAATAGAACCACCATCCTCCCGAGGATTGTCACATACGAACGTTTCCTTTGGAGCAGTACGGGAAGGAATTGTGGGCATATGAACTACCCACAATTCTCCCGGCTGTGGAACTCTCAACAACGACGATCTGCGAACTACGAAAACGGCGCGGTGAACAATAATCGGTGCGCCGGTCTCGGAGTCAACCCCAGATGTATCGTAAATAATCTGCCCGAAAATCTCATCGGCTGTATGGGCCTTAACACCAGTTTGAGGGTCAATTAGGATACCGGGCAAGCCGAATCCATTCACCGAATCCTCTAGGGTTATGGCCAAATCAGCCTCTGCGAGTTCTCGAAGATTAGTCACTATTTGTCGCCTTCTTGAACTACGATTCTCTTCTTACCGATATACTTTACAACCTGCGCAGGCTTCTTCTTCTTGTCTTCCTGTGCTGGCCTTACAGTCTCCGGTGCTTTATTTTTGGGTTTTTCAGTCATTTGGTTTTATCCTTCTTTTTGTCGTCCTTCACTGGCTTTGCTGGCTTTGCTGGTGCAGCTTTGCCTTCGGAAGCCCAACCTTTTTCTACAAACTCGGCCAGTCTTTCTTTTCCACCGTCCAGCTTGTTCTCATCGAACTTTTTGCCAGGATGGATAAAGACAGGTTTGCCTTCGTCGTCTGTACCAAGATTCAGGCATCCTTTTTTCAAAGGACCAATTCCGAGCCAAATAGCCATTACACAACTCCTGTGATGGTTACGAACCCGTCAGTCTGAGTAGTCGCAAAAATCGGTGCGGACTGTGTTCGACAAGAAACGTTCTTGCGGTTATTGGTCGGATACGCATCGCAGTAGAACATCGAAGGCGTAACAATCGAACCAGCTCCCTTTACGTTCGGGGGAAGCATCGGAGTGTTCATGTTCATTCCAAACAGGTCTTTGTACCACTGGATCTCACCGGATGTCACTGGCAGTCTCTCGGGTGGTCCGAAGTAACGGTCACATCGAACGTTGCTCGAAGTGATAAGAACCTGGTCAACTGGCATGTAAGGCGTGAACGTACCACCAGCACTGGTGTAGCCATCGTTGTAGGTGAACAGCCAGATTTCGCGGCCTTTCGTGGTTCGAAGACGACCGTACGCTGTCATTCCAGCGTTTACGAAACGGGCGAATTTCTCAGGAACTGGCATGTTCGGATTTACCAGAACCAGCTCATACCTGCGATTGTCTGCGAGACTCTGCATGGTGCTGTCTTTGGCAAGAGCATCAATTGCTCCAGTTCCAACCAGTGCCATATCATACGAAAGATACGCATCCTGTCGTCCGAGTTCCCATGCTGTATCGAAGTCGTTCATGATGTCGGGTGAAGCTGTGTCCCACTTCGCAGGAGCAGCAAACGTGTGAGTTGACTTACGAAGGAAATCGTAAATCATCGCAGCGTTCGTGGTCCCGAGAATTGCTGGCATCGTACCTGTCAAAATGGAACTTGCGGCCAGAACTTCAAACAAACGAACCGAACGGCGAATCTGCTCTTTGTGCTGGTCATTGGCCAGGGTCCGCAGGCGGTCCAACCTGGTACGCATGTCGTAGGGGTTTTCGCCAGCGGTGCGAGTGAGAATCTGATTTGCATTCAGATCGCCCTCTTCCTCTACGAGAGGATAAAGACGCGAGAACGTGGAATATCGCTCTTTCTCAGTGTTCTTCTGCGTGTCTCCAACCGTCCGGGAGATACCACCACGAGGAATCAGAGCGGCGATGCGCTCATTACCACGGATGATGTCAATATCGATGACAGCAGAATTCTCGCTGAAAACAGTCTTCGCGCCAGTGGAAGGCACTCCGAAGAATGCCTGAAAACCAGTTGGCACACTGATCAGGTCTTTTTCGTTGAACCGATCCACCATATAGCGTGAATACATGTCCTGGGCTTGAGGTGTTGCTCCGTACATTTGTGCCTCCTAGGTATTTTCAAGCTCGTCAATATTGACGGTGGCTTCGGTTACAATACCAATCATGCGAAGCATCTGCTCAACAGACTTGTTCAAGTTCGTTGGAACGTTGATGATGGTATCAAGTGTTTTGCTGCTCTCGATTACCAGGAGGTCTTCTGCGATGATCGCATCTCCAATCAGAACAGGAATGTTTACGACATCTCCAGCCTTAATTGCTGCCTCGGTAATTGCCTGAAGAACCACACCAGCTGGAATCTGAGTTCCATCTGTTGCAGTTTCATCTTCAAATACAACCCACTTTTTGGAAGTAGGATTGTATGAAACCAGCGTGTACGCTTCGATGTCTCCAGATCGTCCGGCATCCTGCAAAAACGTTTCAGACTCTTTTACAAGAGAAATCGGTTTTCCTGCCAGAATGAACGCTCGATTGGTAATATCGGCTCTTGCTTGTACGTTCATTTTTATGCCTCCATGCTCTTGTTGTAAGCAGCCAGTTCAGCCTGATACTGAGCCTCGTTGTCGATGGTTCCATCCTCAGAAACAACAACCTGGTTGTTCGATTCGATGTCACCGTCTTCTTCGGATCTTGCTCTCGCAGATTCCGAATTCTGTGTTTCAAGCAATGCATCTACTGCTGAAACAGCAGCTGTCAGAACATCCTTAGACACTTCGCCAGAAATTACCTTCGAAGCCAATCCTTTGATCGTATCCGGGTACTTGTCACTGCTAAGATAAGCAGATGCTACCTTGATACGAGCTTCGGATTCAGCTTTCGCCTCTTCGAACCCCGCCTTACGAGCGTCGGCTGAAATAGCCTCAACTTCTTGTGCAATTGCGGAATTCTCTGCCATGATCTCTTTGAGTGTTGGCATAGTCTTCTCCTCGTGGTTCAAACCCGCATTTGCGGGGAGTTGATTATTTTCGGATTCAGGAACCCCTGCCTGAATATCGATTACTGTACTTGAAACTCCTGATTTTATCATCGATACAAAATCGTTCATGCTTAAAATTTCGTCAATCATGCCAGCTTCCTTGGCACCAGCTGCAACCTTGACTCCACCCTTCCCAAACTTCTCAACAACTGTTTCTGAAGATACCCGACGGTTCTTTGCTACCGCATCGATAAATACCTGGGCCAAATCGTCCACCAACTTCTGCCTAGCAGCTATTCCCTCTTTTGAATCTACCGATAAAACCTTATTTGGAGACTGAGATGAAACGATTGTCACCTCTCTACTCTTTGGGTCTTCTTTGAACGCAGTCATCACTGTGCCGATTGAACCAACGATACCGGTGTCGGCAGAAACAATCATGTCACAGGCAGATGCAATCCAGTATGCAGCACTCGCTGCCATTCCCCAGACATACGCATATGTCTTCTTTCCACATCCTGCTACAACGCTGGCGAAATCAGAAATTCCCTTAACGTTTCCGCCAGGAGAATCAATCACAAGCGCAATATTCTTTATCGTGTCGTCACTATCGAATGCATTGAACTCCTCTGTCAGAGCACCGATGGATACGAGTCCTGAAGAATTCGAAAACGCAGTAGCACGAGGAATCAATGGTCCATTAATGAACAAGTACCCAGTGTCTCCATCTGAATACGAATACAGAGTTCCTTCGTCACGCTTCCCGAGGAGAGACATGTTAGCCTTCGCCTCTTCTTCAGCAACTGCATGAAAAATCTTGTAATCATCTGAGGTAAGTTTCCCATCGAGAGCACCGATGATTCCCTCAAACGAATCATGGGTCATTGCCCATTCGTGGTTCATCAGTTCAATCATTAATTTTACGTGGTCCATCGTAATCCTTTACCAAAACTAGCTGATTACCATTACTCGACGTTGGCCAGAAGGCTCCGTGTAATTAACCGTTATATCAACGTCGTCAACAGTCGCCCACCATGCAAAGTATTCGTTGTAATAAGTCAGCACAAGCCCGTTGTTCGTGTGTCCACTGTCAAGTTCTGTTTGAAACCATGAAACCAAATTCGCAGTGGTGCCAAGCGTTTTTAGACCCGTGCCCGTGAACGGTCCATTGCTTGCTAGAGCAGTCGGCCAAGCCGTAGAGCTGCTATTATTAGGATTCTGGTTCCACGCAGGGACGGTTGATCCGTTATCCGACCAACTCGCTTTGTTCTGCTCCCTCACTGTTAGCGTTCCACCTGCACCACCTGTGTTATTAGCGCTAATGTTTACATCGACAGTCGCACTGTCAATGGTGGACCCTGCCGGAATAGAACTTAGATCAACATCGAAAAGAATTTCCCAACAATAGATTATGCGACCCATATACCCGCCCATTTTGGCGGCATTCTTAGAATACGCATCTGCTGTATAGTTGGTCAGCCCGAGTAGGAAGAAATCAACGTCTTGATTTAGTGTACCCATCTAAACCGCCTCTGGATCTTCTATGTCAGTAACCAACGGTAGCCCGCCGTCATTTTCAGACACTGAATAAACGATGTACTCTACCGGTTCCTGCCCCGTGTGGAACTCGTTAAGCGCCTGTGCCGTTGGTACGTCCTCAACGTACCCGACCGGCGAATAGTTTACGCCGTTTTCATCAATGCTTATTTTTGCCACAATATGATACATGCTAGTCCTCGGTGTAGATTACAGTTATCGACAATTCGTCAACCGTCCCGCTTTGAGCGGTTGTTTCAATCCACACGAAAGAATCCGCAACAATGGTTGCGTCGTTAAAGCTGGTAACATCCGACCCGGTTGTGATGCTCGTTGTAGTGGTTCCACCAGTAACAGCCTCCGCACCAGCCGCACTTCTGTCCGTGCCGTGCCTCAAAGTCCAGGTTACGGATGGGGTTGCGGACCCCCGGAGCACCGCCCGGATTTCGGTGATGGTGATCGCCTTGTTCGTAAAGAACATTGACAGATCCTCGTCACTACCGGGCTCTTCTACAGTGATTGACTTGCTCAATGTATAGCCGAGAATCGTCTTGACCTGTGCCGCCGTCAAGTCTGTTGGGTCGCCAGTACCTGCACCACTCGCCCGCCCTTTGATAGTGGCCTGTGCCATGTTCGCGGCCTTGGCGTTAGTTACCGCATCATTTGCAATCGTAAGCGCACCACTACCGGTCACGTCTCCAGTATGATTTGCATTCGTTACCTTGAGAGTATTGGCCTCTACCGCCGTGATGTGCGCTGCCGTTGCGAGGCCCTTTTGCGAATTAGTGGCGCTTTGTATATCGTCTGTACCATCAGTGTGACTCGCTGCGTGCGCGGTTGGTGCTCCAATTGCGGCAGCATACGCCTCATTGATACCGCCGAATACGGTCTTGTTAGGTGTATTTAAATCCGTGTGTGTTGCGTCCGTTAAGTTCCTAGTGGCTGACAT
>Ga0114919_10001788_pt1 | contig 17247 bp, 16 predicted proteins | sample BlataG_FD_88682 | JGI IMG/M metagenome (GOLD analysis project Ga0114919, IMG submission 88682) | Deep subsurface microbial communities from Black Sea to uncover new lineages of life (NeLLi) - Black_00105 metaG | ecosystem: Environmental > Aquatic > Marine > Oceanic > Sediment | place: Atlantic... | reverse complement strand
TTTTTTTTATTTATCCCCCCTTCATGCTTTCTATTTACATCCTCATCCCTTTTCCCCGTTCTTCCTCGTCATCCTCATTGGCATCACCCCCCCCCCCCCTTCTTCATTAATCAAAAAGTAACATTCATAGCAGTATTCTCTACATATACACATCTCTATCCATTGATAAGATCAGAATAAAAAAGAAAGATTCCCATCAAAATCAGCATTATTCATTCATTCAACTCCCTCTCTTCATCATAATTCATTTCCTACTCCCACTACCACCACCACCACCACCACCAGCACTGATCATCTGTGCCTTGGAATGATCCCTCACGGCTCTCTTCTTGTCATCAAACAACCCCCCCACATCACTTATTGCAGGTTCATACGCTGTTATAGAAGGAGGGTTATCCTTTGTATTAGTGCCTGCCCCCGCCAGAGCTCTAAATTGCTCCATTCCACACAATGCACTGTGTGTCGTATACAACGCCGTGTCCACCACAGCGTCCACAGCACTGGGTCTCAGGTGAGCCTCTGTCAGCTCTGTTGCATCCAAGAATCTCTCAGTAGCTGCCTCCCATGTCAGTTTACTAATTTCTTCCTTGGGGAGAGGCTTGGGATCGTGGGACAGTGCGTATTTGACACATTTGGAGAACTCTTCTGGTGTTTTGTACACCAGGCAATTGCTAAATTGGGAGAAGAATTCGTTGGAGGGGTGTTGCGCGCATACCACCCATTTCCCCATGGCCAGGGCTTCTGCTGTGGTGGTGGCTACAACGTCGCTGGTGGAAGGGTTGATAAAGACTTTGTACTCTTGGATGGAGGTGTCAGCGTGGTCTCTGGCTCCGTGGAAGGTGAGTTTTAAGGAGCGTTTGGCGCCTTCCGCCCTGACTGATTCCAGGTCGTCTCCTGCTCCAAAACAGTCTACTTCAAGTGGGGGTGCAGCAGTACTACAAGATGAAGAAGTATTAGAAAGTTCTTTACTGCTATCATTCTTCTTCCTACTACTGGAGCCTTCACCACCACCACCACCACTACTACCACTATCAATCTTTGCAGCAACAGTTTTATCGTGTTTTTCCATCAAATCCAGCAGCTCAGTGTACCCCTTGGCCCAAACTGCTTTACCAATGAAATAAGCACCCTTGGTAAATGGTGTTTTAGTATCCCCACTCGCCTTCTTGTTGGCAATATTCTCCCCGACTTTAAGGAAATTCTCCGCCACACCATGCACAAATAATGTCATTTCTCTGGGCAGCTTTTGCACCGCATCGGACAGTTTCACTACTCTATGACAATGTGCTCTGGTGACCAGTGAGTTGATGTGTTTCAGAACAAACTCTTTTGTCTCCCCTCCTTCTTCTCTACGTGCATAATCTAGATAGTTTGTGTGCACTACTCCGACAACGTGGTTGAACTTGTCAGTCCATCTTTTACCCGCGTGATACCACGTCAGGTGCTCTGGTTCTTCTAATATTGCTACGTCAGCCTCTGAATCAGGAACGTATGCAGTAGGGTCTCCAACTGGTAGAATTGAACACTTTTCTGGAGCATATCTTCCAGGGTAAAATGTCACTTTAAAACTAGGGTCAAATCCAGTTCTCTTTTTAGCCCAGTCTTTGATGTAAGTCTCTTGCTGATCTGGGGTTTCAAAGGACATACCATTGGGGTATATTTTAGCTTGATCAGAAGCAGCAAGCCAAGGAACCATGAGCGTGACTGTTCTATCAGAATCCTTGGATAGATATGCTGCTCTGAGGAGGGGATTGACAGCTGTGCCTGTCATCCAGGGAAGAGCAGCAGTGGTGACAATGGTGAGCTTTCTTCCTGATTCTCTCAGGCTGCTGCTGCTGGATTTCTTGCCTGTTGCGGCTGTGCTGCTTCTGCGTTTGGCTGCTTCTTTTTGGAAGGGTCCAAAGGGGCGGCGAGCTGCTCTGCTGGTGGGGGAGAGGTCGTCGTCGTCGGTGGTCAGGTCGGTGGTGTTGTTTGGTCCAGAGGACAGTGAGAGGTCGTCGGTGCTGCTGCTGCCACGGAGGCGAGTGGTGAGGGAAAAAAGACGAGCGAATGCACTGCCTTCACCTGCATTTCCTGCTTCAGTTGGTGATGAAGAGGAGGAGGAAGGCTGTGCTGTTGCTAGAGATGCATCACCAGTAGTCATAGTAGAACGTTCCCTCAATCTATGTTCCAAAGTTGCCTGTGTAGCCAACAATTTCTGCTCAAAAGTAGCCCTCCTCTCAATAAAGCTCTGAGACAAGTTCTGTTGTAGCACTGCAAAGTTCTGAGAGCAGTTGTCCAGGGTTTGTTGGGCAGTGGACAGAGCCTCTCTAGCTTTAACTGGCAGCTGAGAGGTTACGGACTCCAGGCTGAGGGTGGAAGCGCTGTGGACGAGTTGCTTGGCTTGTTGTTCGAAGCTTTCCCTGCTTGGTAGTTGGAACTTAAGCATGTTTTGTGCTCTAGCTTGGTTGACAGTCATGTTGATGGCTGTTAGGAGGGTGTTGAGGGTTTCTGGAGACTGGCCGATGGGGGTGGGGGCGTTGGAGGTGTCTAAGTTGGAGCGTTTGGAAAGACGACGTGGGGCTCTGGCGAAACGTGGTGATGATGGTCTGTTGAAACGTTCTTCGCTGACAGAACGACGCATCATAGAGGGCTTCTTAGGCTCTTGAGCTGAGAGTTTTAGTAGAAAACCTTCTTCAATTGTTGTTTTTTCTTTCAGGCGCTGTATTATCGTCTCGCCATTCCTTCTAACATCAGCTAGTGTATTTTGCACAGTGATAGGTACTATATTAAGGTTGTCACTACTGCTAAATTTCTTCGCCAAGCTTTCAAACTGAGGCTCAATTGTTAATTGTTTTGTTGTCTCTTTGCTCGGCATATTTTCAATACCAGCCCTGAGAGACAACGTAGGCTCCAATAGTTGAAAGTATACCAAAGTTACAATTTTTGTCTCCATTCGTTCTCACACATTTATTCTAGTAAGGCATGCCATGCGTCAACGTCGTCACCTCCCTCCCATAATTCACAACAGCCCACCATTTTTTTTAATTTTTTTCCACCCTCTCTCTATCACATTACCCCCTCCTCATCTTCATCATCGCCAAATGACAGCAGAGCCTTCTTCTTTACGCCCTTAATACCCCCCCCTCTTTGATCACCATTCTTCACCTTACCATCTTCACCACCATCCCCACCTTCTCCTCTCTTTTTCATCTTAAACACATGCTTCCCCGACTCCTCTTCCTCCTTTGCAGCCTTCATAACCCTCGCCAACCCTTCTTGAATACTATTATTATCAGGCTCCAACTTCATAGCCCTCCTATATGTCTCTTCTGCCTCTACATAGTTTCCCAGCAAGAAGTGGCATTCCCCGCATCTCACCCATGCCTTGGCCCACCCAGTCGCCAATGTCACTGCTTGTTGAGCATCTTTTAATGCCTCATTCAACCGCCCAGTGAGCTTCATCAGTGCAGCTGCTCTATTACTGTAATAAACTTCATTTCCAGGGTCTAATCTAATGCATTGGGTGAATATATCAGAAGCATGTTGGTAGTCCTTTGCAATGAATGCTCTGTTGCCTTGTTCTTTTAATACTGCAGCTTTGGATTTGTTTATTGTATCTGCTAGTTCTGGGTGTTGTACTACTAGAGATGGGTTTTCTTCTATTGCTCTGAGGAGTGCTTCCCCTTCAATGTTGTCATAACCACCATCATCGTTGTTGTTGTTCTTCTTGTGGTGTTTTTTCCTTTGTTGGTCATGTGGTGACTTTTTCATTGTTCCTAATGCATCGTCGCTATCATCACCTTGGTTGGTGATGGTGGGATCTTCTTCATTGGATATAGATCCTCCCAGCATGTGGGCATGTTGTTGTAGGAACTTGGGGACTTGTCTTTGGAAAATAAGATCAGGTTTGCGACCACCACCGCCTAGAGATGAGTCGACGAGGAGAAGGGGTCAGGAGGGAGATTATGAGTGTTTTGTTTTATTGAACGGGGGGAATGGGGTTGCGAATCGTGTCTTACCTGATCCACCACCAGCTGATCCACCGCCTCTGCCGTTTCCAGTGAAGTGTTCTTCCCTGTCTTGACCCCCACCAACATCACCAAACTGATCTTCACTGGGACCTTGATTTCTTCGCCTCTTGCCCATTATGATGTAATTAATTCGTTGTCTTCCTTCAGATAGTTGGTATGAATTTTTTTCACGTGCTAATATGATGGAAATTCTGTTCTCAAGCGGAAAAATAGCCCTTGGAAGTGGTAGTAAAATTGCAGAAAGCACCTTGAAAGAGACGTCGAGTTCGCTGGGAAGGTGGTGGGTGGCACTCAAAATGCCCAAAACCTTGGGGTAATGTGCCAAATAAACAAAACATACACTCTATCTCAATCACTACATTAGAAATTTGATAATATTAGTCTTATAAAAGACGCCAACTCAAGTTTGACAGTAAACAAGCTGAGCTCAAAAAATAAGATGGCTGCCCAACCAGCCAACGGTGCCAGGATTAAGCTTCCAGTAAAGGATCCTCGAGGTATGAATGCATCAGCAAGAGGTCTAGAACCTTGGAAGCCCTCGATCACTCCGATTACCCAACATTTTCCTCACAATTTCCCCTTCTTTTATTGCCGCAGTTGAGGAATTGTTGCTTTGGAGGGACCCAAAGAAGAGTGGAATAGCACTTGGTGGTAAGTTTCACTAGTCTACAATTTAATAAAGAAGGCTACGGGGCAAATGCCATGCACCCAGATCACTTTGCTTCGAGCCGCCTCCACATTCTCTCAACTCCCCAACACACAAGTACCTACAACCCTTACCTTACCCACTTTTCCATCTCCCTCGACCTCTATCCAATCCCCATCAGGCATGACACTCATCCTAATCATCGTCCAATTCGCCAAAATCAATGTCATCGCCAGCGTTTCCTACTTCCTCGCTGCCATTGTCGTCGGCTGCTTCCTCTACAGCAACGTCGCCAAATTCACCTCCAGACCACCTCTCCCCCTCCCAGACCTCCTCAAAAACGGCATCTCAGAAGCAGAAGTCCGCGCTCACGCCGACCGCGTTGCTGGCGTCCTTAACATGGCACTTGGCTACGGCTACCGCCTCGGAACCGGCCGTGAACCCGCTTTGACCGGAGCAGTTGCCGGCACACTCTACTTCACTGCCCGTCTGGCTTCAACCTTCTCTCTGTTGGGCCTCACGTATGCAGCAGTATTGACAGCATTCACCGTCCCCAAGGTGTATGAAATGAAGAAAGATGAAATTGACGGTGCTATTGATCAGGCCAGGTCTCAAGCTACAAGTGTATATGATAAATACATGAGAAGTGTTGTGAACAGGATTCCACGTGCTGCAGCAGCAAAACCAGCTGAATCTTCATCACAGAAGAAAGAAGAGTAGAAAAAGAAATATTATGGAGGGTAGGAATAAATACAGAATAGTGGTCGTTTTGTTTTTTGTGTGTGCGTGCCTCTGGTACAGTTGAAGAAAACAGAGGACGCATACATGTTCTTTCTTTCTCTATTTTCCTGACAACAGAACAAGAAATGAATCCATTTCCCCATTTCCAATTTAATGAATAGGCACAATCATCAATTAGTTGAGGGGGAGCATACATCCTTCTCCTCCTCCTCATGTCAAGAATAACACATCTCCCAACATATATATAGACCGGTAGATGTAACAAGTTGAGATCAATACTTTCCATTAGGGAATTGGATTGCATGGCTGCTTTTGTAACACAACAGCGGCAGCACATAGTTTATATACATCATCATCATCACTATTATTACACAGAAATAAAATCCTAGACCTTATTCTCTATGAGCCTCAGGCACCCATCTTCTGATCATTCTCTCATGTACCGCCCACTGACTGAGACACCTGGGACTGTCATAATTATCGCCCCTCCCCCCTCCACTGAGATCCTTCACATAGAACAATATGAGCCTCTTGCATACCTGAGTGGACATTCTATTGAGTACTTGGACATCATGCCAATCTAATGCAGGCCTCATTGGGGACTCCCCTAATTGTTGTTGTTGTGCTGAAGAGGAGGAGAGGGGGATGATCATGATGGAGTAGTCTGAATGAGCAATGGCAGGATGACGTTGATATAAGACATAATCAGCACCATATTGCTGGCCAGTCCTAGCTATCCAGCCTTTAGATCTATAATGATGGTAAGCAAGGTACATGGGAAGGAAGTCGGAGCGAAGGGAGCGACAGCGTTGCCATAGTTGGGTGTGATCGAGCTGCTTTGCTGCTGATGTTGTTGATGATGTTGTGAGTGTGGTTGTGTTATTGCTGTTGTTATTGGGTACAAGGTCGAATACTGTGAGGTTGTTGAGTGTGTAAGACATGTAGAAAGCTTCATCCAAACCAAGCCTGATGGTATGATGGCCAGTGACGGCGACACCAATGGCAGCGAGTTTTTCCTTGACAAAGCGGGCGGTGCCGGCTCCCCCATCTAAATGGCCGAAACAGGCTTCGTCCATCAAATTGATGACGGATGGTTCTGCACATATCCATACGGCTGTGTCTATAATGAGTCCTTGGACGTTTTGTTGCTTTATTAGCCTAGCCAGTGCGAGTTGGTCGGTGACGTATTTCTTTGCATGTTTCTTTCGTTTGTATCTTCTTTGCTCATGAGCTGGATCCATCCTGTTGTCGTTTTATAGCATGTAAAATCGTTTGAATATAACATTGTGCATTCACTCGAAACTTGTCAAAACCGAAGTGTGCTCCCTAAGGCTTGATTTACAACGACCGACTTCCACCTTCCATCACCTCTCCTTCTCTCCCATACAAGATTCTCTATCTACCTAATGATATAATGCAACTCTGGAGGCAAGAATGCTCTTTGAGCAGCTTGTGAAGATCTCCTATTCCTCCTACACACATCACTAAACTCATCGACCGCCTCCAACAACCTTCCTCCCAAATCATCAAATGATGCCCCTCCACCTTGCATGGCCACATCCTGACATGATGCCAGAAACCTCCTCTTCTCCTCCACAGTCGCCGCTTCTCTTGGAACAGCTTCTACCGCTTTCACTACCCATTCAAACCCCGTTATACCTCCAACGTTTAATATTTCAAACAAAACTGATCGTATATCTACCAAGCGAGATGCAGGCACCGCTCCCGCCACACCTCCCAGCAACAACCTGACCAAGAATGGTATTCTGGGAGACAGAGCAGTTTGTAAGTCTTGTAGACTCTGTGGAGGGCATTTAGAGTGAGTTGCTGGGTCACAGAGGCGTACAAAGAAGGAGAGAATTGAACCACTGGCTTCTCTGTGCTGCACCAATACTCCAGCCAGCGCTGCATCGAGTAAAGCGGGCAACAGCGGTCCGGATACCAACACCAATCGAGGGGCGTAACTCAGGCCTCTTCCAGCTAGTAAGAAGGTATCATCCGCAATATCAGGTGCGTTAGTCACATCTTCTAATGTCCTCAACACACTACAAGCCCTGACCATCATTGCAGCAAACATCGGCCCAAGGTCAGCATCAAAACGACCATCGTCTCCAAATGTTTTGATCAGCTCGCTCGCAACAAACAGAAACGCCGACTTGCCCGATTTCTCAAACCAACCAGGAAGAGCTGTTGCTATTGTATTTACCATAGGTGCAATTGCTTTCCCTGCATTTCGTATAGCATAGCGTGGTACTTTGCATATTGTTTCTACAGCTTCAGTATCATCCGGCCCAAACCTGTCCAGTGAAGCTTCAATCCACGGCCACAGCCTGACCACCCCCTCCACCAGATCTTCTGTATCTTTAACAGATTTGAATATCGTTGTTATTCTGTTCATCAGCGTCAATACTATGGGCAATCTCTCCCCAGCAGCTACTGCATCAGCTGCTGTTGTGATGCCTCTATGCTGCTCTATTATTTGTTGAATAGGCTGCACCACAATGTCTAGCATTCTTTGAACATACCCTCTTCTTTGGTCTACTGGCAGGGTGGAAACTGCAATGGTAGTAGCCTCTATCAGCTCTTCCACGTCTTTTTCACTTAATTCCAGCCCATTTGCTGTATCAGCCCCTATATCACCGCTGCCCTGTATTCTATTATACAGAGTGAACAGGGTATCAATTGTAGCAGCAGGGAGAATCTCTGCACACCCAGTCACCAGTCTCCTGATAGACAGTGCAGCTGCTGCTGAAGCTTCTTCATCCCCCAGTCCTCTACCCACCATGGTCAACATGTCTCCCAGCAATGCTGCCCCTTGCCCTGGTGGCAGCGCTGTCCTGGAGGTGTCTGCCAGCCAAGTAGAGTAGGCACTCACTGTGAGGGCCATGGTGTATTGCAACTGAGGAGGAGGAGCAGGGAGACCAGGGAGGCTTTGAAACAGCGATAGGAGCAGAGCATCTCCTGGAGGAGGAGCAACATCGTGAATACACCGGATACAGTACAACGCTGCTTCTGCTGTCCTCCAATCAAACGCCTGCTGACCAGCTGATGCCACTTGCCTGTTCAGTTCCAACAGTGGATCTACCAACAATGGCAGCACTTTATCTCCCCCCAAAACATCAGCAGCATCGCACAGCGTGTCTCCAATGTCGACACGTCCTCGTTTGAAGTCCTGCTTCTCTTCTCTATGCCAAGAATCGAAATCTGGGGGAAACTTCACCCTCCCTCTAATTAATGCTACCAGCCTTTCATATGATGGTGTGAATACTGCAACTCTTCTCCTTCTTTCTTCCTCGGGGAGAGGTGAAGGTTCATCTTCAGGGTGAGATCTCGTAGAACCAGCACCAGTACCATTGAATCCCACAGGTTGAGGGTGAATGCCAGTAGTCAGCGCCATTGTTAATCGGTGCCAGAAATTGAACGACATGGCACATATACTGTCATCTGGGTGAGAAGCTACATCCAGCAAGGCATCTACTACTGGTCCTGCAACTGCAGGCTCCCCAGTTGATATTAGATCTGTGTAGGCTTCCCCGATTTCCGCGAATAATCGTGCCATGCCTTTGGCTTCTTCCTCACCGTCATCTCCCCAAGCTCCTCCTCCTTGGTTGTTGTTGTTGTTATTCAAGGCATCTGCATCAGCACCACCACCCCGTAGATCTGCCATAGCTTGCTGCATGCACACATGAAACCTTGGTTTCAATGACATCACTTGAGGAACCAGTATTTGCACCAATTGAGTAGCTTCCAGTCTGGGTCGTCCTCTACAAGAAGTCACAAACACCATCTCTACCACGGCATCCACTGCAGCAAAGAATATCTCACTGGATTGCAAGCCACCTAGGGCTGCTTGCACTAGAGGAGAGGAGGCGGTCAACATGGTAACATTGAATTTAGGTCCACACAGACGAAGCCATGCTGCAAATGCTTCCAACACACGTTCCTGAGTCCGTTCTCTATGCAAACTACTCCCTTCTGCAGCAGTGGATAATGAAGTTGCTAGACATGATGTGAGAATGTTTATTGCTTGGGGAGCAGCTGATATCATCTCTTCTTCTACTTCTCTTCTTCGTTCTGGTCTCACACTCGACAAATGCCCCCCTGCTGATTGTTCGGGGAGAACAAGCAATAGTTCTAGCATCACTTGTGTGGATACTTCCAGGGGTTGGTTTGTGGTCAGTTGCTCTGTCAGCCATCCTACAGCTCCTCCAGTAGTAAAACTATCAGTATTACCCCTAATGATCCATTCTGTAGAGGGGAGATGGGCTACTAAGGCCGCCATTGCCAGGCATAGTTGAGTTCTGACTGGCGGAGGGCCATGTGAAAATTTCAACAACAGTTGAACCAATGATTGTTTCAATTGAGGTATAGCTTCTGGTGGGAGTTCTTCAAAATCTCGTTCCAGTTTAGATCTGAGAGTATTGGAGCAGAAGTATTGAGCTTCCATGCCAATGGCGTCGGAGTGGAGGAGCTGGGCGGTGATGGTCCAAGCCTCTGGGGAGGATTGCCATTCCTCCAACCAATGGCTGGCTTCCTCTTTGATCTTGGGGTCGCTGTGGTGGTAGAGAGCTTCTAATGCATTTTGAAGTTGTTGTAGTGCCATGGTGGTAATGGTGTGGGATGGGTGGGGAGGAGGGGGGGGTGTTTTGTGGTGTTACTACGAATTTCTGTTGCTGAGTCTACGGTCGGGAGACTATTGATCGGGATGAAGAGGTTCAGCAGGACGACGGTATGGGTTGCTGGACAGTTCAGTCGATTGAAGACTGCTTGTATATTAATAATTCTGAACCAATGCAACAAACACAGTCAACATAAAGAGAAATGAAATTGTGATCGAGGCAATTCAAACGTAATGTTCAGAGATACGTGAACCTTATTATGTTTTATGGTCTTATTTGTGGAACAATACCTTTTCAATTGTTGAATAGTGCTGCATGGAGCTGTTTTTCACTAAAATTGGACCCTGCCCAAAACCACCTTTCAGAAGCAAGAAAACGTGCATTTCCCATTTCATTCCTAGCACATTTGCATTTTAGCAGTAGAATCGAGTTCACAGATTTTCTGTATATCAATAATTCTCATTAAAAACCAACGCAGACAACTATAATCTAAGATCACACAAGATGCAAAGTTTCCTATCAAGCACACCGCTTTTACGTCAATTCACCCTCTCCACAACAAACAGATCCTTCCTCAGAACCACCATATCTCCTAAACACCTCTTCACGTCCTCACTAACATCATGCGCAGCAACTCCACCGACCGAACCGCCTCCCCCTCCTCCTGCAGACACCAAACCATCACCACCCAGAAAAATCCCCCCCATCAAGCGCATCACGAGAGACGACGTCATCATCCAATTCGCCAGGTCATCAGGCGCTGGTGGCCAGAATGTCAACAAAGTGAACACCAAGGTAGACATGCGATTCCAACTTAGAAACGCCGACTGGCTCGACCCAGACGTCCTCCAAGCCTTACAGCAACAAGAGAAGAATCGTATCAATAAAGATGGAGAATTAGTCATCCAATCCCAGAGGACAAGGTCCCAATTAAACAACGTAGATGATGCATTAGATAAGTTACAAAGTATATTAGATGCTGCATGGAAGAGTGTGCAGCCTATCGAGGAGGATCCGGGGAAGAAGAGGAAGCTTCAGAAACAGATTGAAAAGGGCAATGAGAGGCGCTTGCTGGGGAAGAAGATGCATTCTGATAAAAAGAAGGATAGAAGATCTAAAATAGATTACTAATTGATATAGAGATATTGTGTCTACAGAACTATGTTTATTATTATTATTACATTTTGTTAAAACTTGAGTCCCCGTTGAATCAGTTCTGCTTCCAACTGCACAGCATCTCGGAATACAATCCCATCCCAGCCAGCACGTATAGCTCCATCTATATTGGGTTTCCTATCATCTATTAATATCAATTTTGTTGCTGAAGAGTCACATCCATTGTTATCTTTATTGTTGATTCCTAAATGCTGAGAAACAGCTTGATAGCATTCTGGTCCTGGTTTCCTCATGCCCACCATTGGGCCTTGACAACTGATAAACGTCCAAGCAAGGTACCGAGATAATTGCAACTTGTTTTCAATCATTTGCCACCAAGAGGGATAATTAGACATTGCATGTATTTCATAACCTGCATCTGAGAGTCTCTGTAGTAGAGATTGCATGTTGGGTTTCCAGTCGTAGGCTGCATACATGGTTGATACCAGGGCTGGGCCATCGAAGGTAGTGCCTTCTTTGAAGAATTTGGAGAAGCATTCATCTTCGGTGATTTGAGCAGTTTCGAATTCTACCCATGCAGTAGGGTGCTTCGAATCGAGGAGTTGTTTGAAGGACATGTTGAAGAACTTGGGCATGTGTTCGTAGAAAGGGTCCATAACGACAGTGTCCATGATGTCCATGAGAATGATGGGGCGGTGAGAAGAAGTGGTGTTTTCGGAGGCCATGAGTCTTGATGATTTCTGAGTAGATCTATGGGCTGATGGTGTCATGAGAGTATGATTGTGGAGAGTGTGACCGAAATGGGAGGCTGTGCACCTGTGAATTGTTCTCTGAAAGGCTGTCATAAATAATCCAGATCGATTGATCGCTTGGTGGGAGATACACACAGCGATTGAGTGGTTGAAAAAGAGATTGACACAAGATGTTAGATATCGATACTTGGCAATTGCATCCTCCCAAATCACGCATTAAAGTAGAACCCCAAGAAAAAACTACACTAAACATTTGTGGACATTTGTAAACCCCTTGAAAAAGCATTATAAGCGTCAAATGCAGCCAATTCATCACTTTCTACCACTCTAAAATGGACGGCAGAAACTTCTTATAAGCTATAAGAACCTCAGCATTACGAGTCAAGGTTGTTGAAACCTGATTTAAAATCAGCAAATATGCAGGTTGAAGATGAGTTCCTAGGTCCAAGGAGCATGATCCAGAGGTCTGAATACATCAGGCTCCTTGAACAAGCACTACAGAGACTAGGTTACTCGGAACTGGCAACCAATCTGGAACAGCAATCGGTGCGTTGTGTGTGTTCTCTCCTCCTCGTTCACCTTCCACACCCACTCCCTTCTCTCTCTCACACACACACATACCCTTTCTCTCACACTCCCTCCCTTGCTCCCTCCATCGCTATCAACAGGGCATTCCAATGCAACCCCAAGCAGCCACACTCTTCAGAAATGCAATCTTATCAGGACATTGGGACACTGCCCTCTCCCAACTCACCCACCTCCAACCTGGCCGCTCAGTCCTCTGTCAAGCTCGTTTTCTCGTATATCGTACCAAGTACTTGGAACTCCTGTCATCTGGTGACTCTTCTGCGGCATTAATGTGTCTAAGGAAGGAACTACAGCCTGCTGGGGAGGCAGCTGCTCCTTACACAGATCATAGAGCTATGCATGCTTTAGCAGCTTTACTACTCAGACCACCTACTACTAATCGTGCCATTACCACAGATAACCCTACAGTGATACCTAACAGTATAGCATCATCCAGGAGCAACTTACTCTTAGACATCCAAGCTCTCCTACCCCCCACCCTTCTCATCCCCGAGGCACGGCTAGAAGAATTGTTAGAACAAGCACTCATGGCCCAATTAGATAAAAGCCACTACCACAACGCAGGCCACCTCACACTCAGTCTATTCTCTGACTACACAGCGGGCCCAGACCAGCTGCCCAGCGTGCAGGCGGCAGTATTGGAAGAAGACAATGCTGGTGGTACTGGTCATACTGATGAAGTCTGGTCGCTCTGTTTTAGTCATAATGGACAGTACCTGGCATCATCTTCCAAAGATGGTACTGCTATCCTCTGGCAAGTAGGAGTAGGAAGAGTTGTTAAGAAAGTAAAGGTTGTAGCAAGGTGCAATACTGGTCCTATAAATGTAGTGGCCTTTTCCCCGGATGATACTACATTGTTGGTTGCTGGAAGTGATTTCACCATCAGACTTCATTCAGTACCTAATGGTAGAGAAGTACTGAAGTTAACGGTACCAAATTCTACTCAACGACATACTAATGGTAGTGGAATAGAATCACAAGGACTTGCAGCAGCAGCAGCAGCAGCAGCAGCAACAGGATCTGTACTGGATAACAACAACAGAGGATGTAGTTGTGATGCCATCAACGCCGTCGCATGGTTCCCCAGCGGCCAATTCTTCCTCGTAGCCCTCCTCAACAAGCTCATCCTCATCTACTCCAAAGACGGCACCCTCATCCGTAAAATAAAACAACCAGGACACGTTTACGATGCTGCAGTCTCTCGGGACGGTACCACCATTGTAGCTGTCACTCAGCATAGAGCCAGTCATGCTGCTGGCATACGATTCTTCAGGTTGGTAGATGGTAGAGAAGCTACTGTATGTGAACCTTCATCAGCTGTTACTTGTATATCCATGTCACCTGATGGAAGGTTCATGCTGGCTAATTTAGCTTCGCATACCATTCATTTATGGCCTATGGGGGATCTTGGTGTCAGGGGTGCTACTAGTGCTACTGGTGGGGATGTTCTTATGAATAATAATGGTCATAATGGTGGTGGTAGTGGTGGTGGTGGTACTTTTTCAATGAGGCCAGGTGGATCAGACCCACTAGATGCCATCCCCCCCACTGCCAAACAAGAATACAAAATGGAAGACACACAACCAGGAAGATACATCATCAGAAGCACTATGGGTGGAGCAGGGTGCGGTTTTGTTGCCAGTGGATCAGAAAATGGAAACGTCTACATATGGCATAGAGAAAGTGGGGAGCTGCTGAACGTATTGAAAGGACATAGTGGGACGGTGAATACAGTAGCTTGGAATCCTAGAGATCATTATATGCTGGCATCTGCTGCTGATGATCATACTATCAGGATATGGCTGGCTGCTGCTGCCATGTGATTTAAGGTAATGGTAATGGGGATGAGAAAGGAAAGGAGGTTTCAGGGTTTAGGGTTTAGGTTTGTATTATGAAATTGTTATGTGTACATGTATATGTGGTGTAAGAACCTTGTATTATGGATGGATGAAGAATGGCAGAAGGATGGTGTTCCCTTGTTGTAGTTGTTCGGTTATGGTCGGTGGAGTGTGGACTAGATTGGAGGTGAGTGAAAACCATAAGAATTCGATGGTGTAAGCACTTTTGATCTGATTGGAGAACTGGAGCCTACATTTGCTTGATTTATAACTCGAGAGAGCATCTAAGGAGGTGGCTACCAGTTGGACTGATTGCACAGCTTTGATTGCATTCCCTTTCCGAAGACGATTTGCATGCCAATATAGTTCGATTAACTTGATTTGTTCAGTGCATCGTAGAAATGGATATATCAACATTACAGCTAGGGAAATTATATAAAGGTCAGAGGCTTGGCGACACATCAAGCTCTCGAAGATGCATTTTAATTTCCCTTCAATCAAGACTGGTTAAAAGGTCGAGAACTGCCTCTCTCACGGCATGCCAAGCTGGTAAGCATACCTTTTCACGTTGGGTTTTCCCCATTCATAGCTGTTCACCACTCTCTCTACCCCCCATCCCTATCCCATCCCATCACCCCCACCGCTCCACTCCTCTCTCTTCCTCTCACCCCATTCTCTCTCCACATACGCGGATTACTACACAGGAAACCCAAATAGAGGAAGAGGAGGTCCAAAAGGACCTAGACTGAGAACCCAAAGTGATGGTGTAGACCATCTAGGCTCAGCAATGGGCACTCCATCAGCCAAGAAGAGACAATTCCCAGGGCCCCCTCCGGGCCAAGGCCCCCCCCTCCGCATCCTCCCCATTGGCGGTCTAGGAGAGATTGGCATGAACTGCATGCTTATAGGAGTCTATGATAGATACGTTCTAGTAGATGCTGGCCTTATGTTTCCAGATTTCCAAGATCTAGGTATGCAGAAGATTCTCCCCGACACATCCTTCCTCGCAGAATGGCGGGATCGAATTGAGGCCGTGATCATCACCCACGGCCACGAAGATCACATTGGCGCCCTCCCTTGGGTGGTCCCTGCCCTTGACCCAGGTACCCCTATCTATGCTGGAGGCTTCCCTATGCAGCTCATTAAGAGGCGCCTACTAGAATATAATCTATGGGATGCTTCACGAATGCATGTTATCAATATGAGAGAGCCGTTTCAAGCTGGGCCTTTCCAGGTGGAACCCTTCAGAGTGACACACTCGATTCCTGATTGCTGTGGGCTGGTACTAAGGTCAGACCAAGGAACAATAGTACACACAGGTGACTGGAAGATTGATGAAGATCCGGTAGACGGGGAGGTGTTTGATCGCCCGTTCTTTGAGCAGCTGGGGAAAGAAGGTGTGGCATTATTCATGTCTGATTCTACTAATGTCTTGTCCCCAGGAAGGACCACAAGTGAAGCTGTAGTTAGAGAATCTCTAGCACAACGTGTGCTGAGTCATCAGGGTAAAGGAAGAATCATCACCACCCAATTTGCTTCTAACCTGCACAGACTGGCGTCAGTGAAAAAAGCAGCAGATGCAGCAGGGAGGAAGATTGCCTTTATTGGTATGTCTCTCACAATGTACCTTGAGGCAGCCTTCAGAGAAGGCAGAGCTCCATTCAATCCAAAGGAACTGGTCCCACAAAGTGAGATTGACAACATGGACCCAAATGAGCTGCTCATTGTCACTACTGGTTCTCAAGCAGAGCCTCGTGCTGCTCTCAGTCTTGCTGCAAGGGAAGCCAGTCACATGTTGAAGCTGCAATCCTCTGATCTCATCCTCTACAGTGCTAAAGTCATTCCTGGCAATGACACAAGAGTGATGCAAATGATGAACAGTATCAGTGAACTGGGCCCTGAAATAGCAATGGGAAGAGATGAAAACCTCCACACATCTGGACATGCATATAAAGGCGAACTTGAGGAGGTGCTGCAATATGTTAAGCCCCAGCATTTCCTACCTGTACATGGAGAATACGCTTTTCTATGTGCACATGCTCAGTTGGCGAGAGAAGTGGGGGTGAAATACACCAGTGTGATAAGAAATGGTCAAATGCTGGGAGTTCATGAGAGGATAAACGCCAAGACGGTGAGTACTGGGAGTATGGCAATGCTGGGAGATGTCGCCTTGACTAACTTTTACAATGATGGAAATAAAGGGACGGGCAGTGCGAGGGAGATGGCATTGGAGGAGAGACAGTTGCTGGCTGTAGAAGGGATTGTTATTGCTGCTATTGATGTGTTGAGAGACAGTGGGGGTAATAGTGCTAGTAGCAGGAGGAGGGAATCAGACATACTGATGAGTGATGATGGAGCAGCAGCAGCGGTTCGTCGGTCATTGAAAGCGCGTATACGCATCACCACCAGAGCAATGTGGATTGATAAAGGACGCCTACTAGAATCGATGCACATTGCAGCAGAGAAGGCCATTGCCAAGCTCCCCGGGGACGCATCTTTGGCGGCGGTGGAGAGGGTGGTCACTGATGCTTTGAAGAGGAGCGCTAAAGCGTTCAATAACAGGAGACCTGATGTGGTGGTTATTGCTCATGAAGCTGATCCAAGAGCTGGAGCTGCTATGCAGGCATCGAGAAGATCAGGCACCGGTGATGGTGGAGGTGGTGCTCCTCAAGGAGAAAGAGAAAGAGGAGGTAGAGGAGGAGTACCAGGAGGAGGAGGAGGAGGAGGTGGTGGTGGTGGTGGTGCGGTAGGGTACATCAGTGAAAAGGAGGCAGATGTGTTATTGAAAGAAAGAGATAGCCGTCGTCGTCAAGCTCAGAGGGAGAAGGATTTATTATTTGCAGGAAAAGGTGGTGATATCGGTGAACTTGCCAACCCTGCTGATAGCAGTGTCAGCGAAGAAGAAGAAGAAGAAGAAGAAGAAGAAGAAGAAGA
>Ga0114919_10001787_pt1 | contig 17258 bp, 19 predicted proteins | sample BlataG_FD_88682 | JGI IMG/M metagenome (GOLD analysis project Ga0114919, IMG submission 88682) | Deep subsurface microbial communities from Black Sea to uncover new lineages of life (NeLLi) - Black_00105 metaG | ecosystem: Environmental > Aquatic > Marine > Oceanic > Sediment | place: Atlantic... | reverse complement strand
TCTATGGCTTTATAAGGAGTAGGATTGATTCCACAAATATACTCTACATCCAGAATTTTTGTTTCTAAATCATCTCTCGCCGTCAGCGCCGACAGGGGCACAGGTGTAAATCATCCTATTATATTTAAGTGCATTGAAGTCTCGAGGAGATAGCCACAATTTTGCTTTTACGTGTTGAATTACAACTTCAGTTAGACATCATATTACTGCTGGTTCTTCAGTAATAACACAAGTGGTGCATGCATCTCTCTGATTACAAAATCTAAATTAATACACCCTAGCGTGTCTATAAACAACCCTAACACATCCCTCAACTATCACATAACCCACACCCAATCAAAAATGGTTGGAGGCATTGAAATCGCTGCTCTAGAGGAAGAACATGCCGCCGCCACTACCGAGAAGCAATCAGTCATTTTCATCCTCGAAAACGCAAACTTAGAAACCGCCAAAGTTGGTAAAAACTATGAGCTCCTCAACTGCGATGACCACACCAGCTTCTTAAAGCGTCACAAGCGTGACCCGGCCTTATATAGACCAGATATCTGCCACCAGGCTTTATTAGCTATCCTAGACAGCCCACTCAACAAGGCTGGCAGAATCAAAGCCGTCTACGTGCACACATCTAAAAACGTCCTCATCTCCATCTCTCCCCAAGTCAGGCTCCCCAGAACCTTCCGTCGTTTCTGTGGCCTATTTGTCCAACTACTACAGAAACTCAGTATCAGAGCAACCAACGGACCTGATAAGCTTCTTAGGATTGTCAAAGGACCAGTTTCTAGGCTGCTTCCTCCAGATGCCTTGAGGATAGGCTTCTCTCACAGTGCAGGTGAGCCCCAGCCCATGAGCAAGCACATCAACAGATGGCTCTCTGGAAAACAACAACAAGAAGAAGATAATGATAACAACAGGCCTTTAGTTTTTTTCCTGGGTGCATTTGCTCATGGAAAGGTAGATCAGTCCTTGGCTGACGAGTACATCAGTATCTCCTCCTATCCACTGAGTGCTGCATATGCATTAGGAAGGATTACTAACGCATTAGAGCAAAGATGGGATATTGTGTAATACAATGAATAATAGCCAAGGTTGAAGGATGGCATATCTATACATACGAGTAAGATACCTCTCTTTTTCACACACAGACAGAAATAACACCAATTACTATAACATCTTCTCCTCTTTCTTTTCTCCTCATTCTTTCTTTCTTTCTTTCTAAGTGACAACCTTACTGTGACCAACCCACTTGGGATCAGTCAGCCTAGCATAATGCAACGTCCTCTCATTCACATCCTCCGCCAACTGCCACGCTTTATGGTTAAAGCCACCAGCAAACTGATGAACCTTCATTGCTCCCATAACACAATGTCCTAGCGGTTTCAACACCTGCCTAGTCTGCCATCCACCCTTCATACCTTTAGTCTCTATAGCTTTGACTTGGTCAATGGCAGCTGCCATCAGGTCGCATGCCCCTTCTTGGGCTGCCCATCTTAGTTCTATCACCAAAGACTCTCCTTCCCATGGGATGCTTTTTTTGGTCATCTGTTCTCTGAGGGGTTCGTATCTGTGCATCAGGCGCCCTGCTTGCTTTGATAGTGCCTCCATGTAGTCGGCAAGTCTATGTGACTCTTCGGCTATGTCTGCCCCTGATGGAATAGACCATGCTTTGAGTTCATCTCTGCATCGTGTCATCATATCCATGATCTCTGCTACTTCTATTTCAACCTCAGTTTTTGTTGATTTGCTGCTCTTCGACATACGTGGGACCTCTGCCTTCCTACCACTGCCAATCCTACCCCTATTACTATTATTATTACCAGCTGGGGTCAGTTCTACAGCCTGAGAAACTGGACCCGTATCTTTCTCCAGTTCGTTATAAATAGCAATAACCAGCGGACAACGACGGATGCCATCTTCTGTCGTTTTGCTCCTACTTCGGCTTGTCCTGCTACGCGATCGGCTGGCAGTGAGGAGATTGAATGGGCGGAAGGAGGGGGTGGCTGGTGTGGTGGATCTTCGGCTGGAGGGAGGTGGGGAGGGAGTGAAGAGGGGGTCGGGGGTGGTTGGAGTGGCGGTGGTGGTGATGATGGGTGGAGGAGATGGGGGGGTTGGTTTCTCCTCTTCTTCTATTACTGATGGCGGTGGAGGTGGAGAAGGAGGTTCTTCTTCTTCCTCCTCCTCCTCCTCCTCAACTTCAGGCTCTGGCTCAGGCTCAGGCTCTGGCTCTCGCTCTACTACAGATGGCAGATTTAGTGGAGGAGGTTCTGGTAACTGCTGAGCCTTTTCAATCAACACTCTCACGTGATCTCTAACATCTCCACCTTGCTGCTGCTGCTGCTGCTGCTGCTGTTGTTGTTGTGATGATGACGGACCGTCGTCATCATGGTCGTCATCACCCAGCCCAAGCCCTCTATTCTCCAAATCCTCAAATAGTTTAGCAACGACAGCATCTCGAACTCCCTCTGCGTCCTCCAAAGGAGGTTTTTCCTTGTGAATGAAGGTTTTTATATCCTTAAGTCCTGAGACTGCATCCTCAAGAGGGGTTAGTCGGTCTTTCAAGTTATGTAGTCGGCCTATGACTGTGGGATATTGCTGACTGAGCCAGGTGATGCGATGCCAGCCTTCCGGGTCATCGGGACTGGCAGTAGCCATGTCGGCTTCTATTTCAGCTTCTTTTTCTTTTGCTCTAGATAAAGCGTTGACTACATCATCATTAGCGCTTTCCAGGTCAAATATCCATTGCGCTATGTCTCTGAGGAGCTTGTCATAGTCAATTGTATGGAGGCTTTCCTCCATTGCTTTGGAAATGGCAGCTTGTTCGTTTTCTTCTGCTGTCCTCTGGAGTTCTTCATCCTGCTGAGTTGTGAATTGAAGTGTGGCTTGTTCCTCTGCTAGAGCTAATTGATAGGCTAGTTCAGCGTCTCTCTCTTCAATGGGGTCTGTCCAATTGAAGTCGAAGTTTTCTCTGGGGCGGCGAGGGACTCGGGCAGAGGAGCTGCTCCTGGAGACGGTGGGTTGTAAAGAGGAAGATTCTTGGCTGGGAGGGATGCCCACCTGAACAACATCATTGCTGGAAGAGTCTTTCTTGCGATTAAAGAGCCTGCCAAAGGCACCCATATGGATTTCCTACGTTATACTGCACAAAGAACAGAATTCCAATGCTTTAAACTACTTTGCCCAACGTGTTTTTCAGTAACGTTTGAATAAATGATATTTTATTAATGTTAGAAAATCAAAACAAGTATGTCGCGGTGTTTCTTTTGGTAACTCAGTGCAGATCGGCAGTGAAACTTTGTTTGTTTCGAAATTGCTTCTTTTCTAATAGAAGTGAATCGCCCATTTATAGGTCAATCTTTTCACAGTTGTATATTAAAGTTTTAGGACGACGAGCAGGAGTTGTAGCTCTTTAAATCATAACGATCTTGCTTTCATCAACTCCTCTCCGCTCGGGTGAGCCAGCACAGGAAGCCTGGTCAGCAGTCGCTAAAGAGAGGTGGTGCACCCTATGATACAGATACAAAGAGAGAACATGTGACTGGAGATTCTTCGATATGATAAGCTCTGAATGTAACTAGTGTTGTCAATTTGGGATCAAGAAAAGCGGCAGACTAAATGACCACCCTGAGGGCTGAGGATTGCAGAGGCTCTAGCTCTCTCTGAAAGTCGTTGCTGCACTGCCGTCATGATGGGAAAACGTGGTGCTTAAATGAGCGAAATGAGCATGGGGGGGATGTTAAAAGAACAATAGCCAGGAAACATGCCCTTATATCAATAACACCCCCGATAACTCGTTTTGACGTCCGGTGAGAACGCTCGACTCTTGAAAATTTCAAATTGTTTTTGACTTATTGTCAGTATGAGACTAGGAACTTCTAATATAGGACATAGAGGATCTTGTGGAATGAATTTGCCTACTTTTCAACTTAAAACAGGTGAGAAAACGTAATAATTAACTCGCAGCAGTTTGTTTGCTTCATGCCTCTCCAGCACCTACTCCCCCCTCTTTCTTCTCGCATATCAATGCCTCCTCCTCACATCCAACCCTATATCTTTACATCCATAATGCAGGCTCCTTCGTTTCCGCACCCAAATCCAGAGGCATCACCCACTTGAAATGCCAAGCCCCGGCCGACCGTGGCCTCAGTGCTCCTTCCACCAACGGATCCTCTGCCACCTCTGCTCCAGTTCGCCCCATTCTCTCCCCTGCTGCGTACGACCCTACATCAGCTGTCAGATCCTCTGCGCAGCCTTTCCAGAGAACAGCTTCACCTCCTCACCAAACATCAACATCATCACCACCAGCCACCACCATTACCACATCATCATCATCATCTCCCCCAAATCACAAACTCAGAGTCTTCTCAGGAACATCAAACCCAGCTCTAGCTCAAGAGGTGGCATGCTACTTGGGTTTAGAACTAGGAAAGATCAAAATCAAAAGATTTGCAGACGGAGAAATTTATGTCCAAGTGGGGGAGTCCATCCGTGGATGTGATGTCTTCCTCATCCAGCCCACCGCTCCCCCAGTCAACGACAACTTGATGGAGCTGCTGGTCACGATAGATGCCTGCCGCAGAGCTTCTGCCAGGTCAATCACTGCTGTGTTGCCGTATTTTGGGTACGCTCGCGCTGATCGTAAGACTCAGGGAAGAGAATCCATAGCAGCCAAGCTGACGGCCAACATCTTGACAGAAGCTGGCGCTCATAGAGTCCTCGCTGTAGATCTTCACTCTGGCCAGTGTGTGGGCTACTTTGACATCCCAGTAGACCACGTATACGGAGATTCTGTCATTCTTGACTACCTGGCAAGCAAACGAATTTCCACCGGAGACTTAGTGGTGGTGTCCCCAGATGTCGGTGGGGTCGCCCGTGCTCGTGCCTTTGCTAAAAAGCTCAATGACGCTCCTCTCGCTATTGTAGATAAACGTAGAAGTGCTCACAATGTCAGTGAAGTAATGAACCTTATCGGTGACGTCAAGGGTAAGGTTGCCGTACTGGTAGATGATATGATTGACACTGCCGGGACCATTACCAATGCTGCCAAGGTACTGCACCAAGAAGGAGCTAGAGAAGTGTATGCATGTGCAACCCACGCTGTCTTCTCCCCTCCCGCTGTAGAAAGACTGAGTAGTGGGGTGTTTCAAGAGGTTATTGTGACGAATACCATTCCGTTGCCTGCTGAGAGCCAGTTTCCAGAATTGACGGTCTTATCGGTGGCGAATTTATTGGGAGAAGCCATATGGAGGATGTACAATGCGACGTCGGTGCAGTCTTTGAGAGATTCAGCTTCTCCTCCTTCATAAATACTACAGGTGTATATGTATAGATTGAAATAGAAATAGAAATATACTAGGAGAAGAGAGGATAGAGTAGGGTATAATTGACTTTTAAAATTTTCTGTCTTTTTCTTGTCCAATTTTTAGATATTGACAGATGTTGTTGTTTGGTTCGGTTGTGATTGTTTTTGTTTTGGTATGCTTCCTCCCTTTTAAACAGAAGGGGGAGGGCAAGCAAGCTCAACACACCACCACCACTACCACTCCTTCTCCCTTGTATAGAAAGAGGGGGAGAGAAAAGGGAGGGGAGGGGGGAGTTGAGTTGACAAAGTTGGGTCATCAAACCATCCTCTTGTTTTCTTTGCTGTTTTCTTCCCCCCTTTTCCTCTGCATGGTTTTACAAAAACCCACACCAAAACGAAATACATGTAATCTATTGTGAATCAGTCAACCAAACCTAATCACGAATTCTTACAATGTCCAATTCCAAGCTATACTAATGACACTGCCATCCACAGACACGCCATTCACCCTTCCTATCCTTATAGACATCCCCTCCATCATACGTTGCAACTGATCCCCACATCCTATCAATCTCTCACAACACGCTTTATACTGCTCAGGACTCACATGATCACCACTATAATCAATACTTTGATGATGGTCATCATATCTTAGGAGTTTTCTCAGCCTCAGCCTTCTCTCCACCTGCTTCTTCAACACACTCAACTCCGCCTCCAACTGTTCTTTATTGGTGATTAGATATGATGATCTTGGACCTAGGGTTTTTAATACATCTATGAATGGCTCGCCTTGAAGTGATACTGGGACATGCAATGCTCCTGTTGCTTCGTCTATGGTACTCTTACTATTAGCGTTGGTTGTTGTTGTTGTTGTTGTTGGTGGTGGTGGTGGTGGTGGTGGTGGTAGGGATGATACAACTACAACTACTACTTTAGAAAGCCCCTGCAATAAAGGCCCACCACTATTATTATTATTATTATTGCTACATAGTGCAGCTGCTGCTTCAAGGAATGATAGATATTCATTGGTCAGAGCTAGGTGTGGATGTGTGCCAATAAAAGCAATACCAAGTCCAGATGCAGTCAGCATTGCCTGTTGGTGTAGTGTCACCAACAATGCTTTTCTCTGTCTGCATAACTGTAGATCGACACCTTTCTCTAAGAACAATGTCCACCTCTCTTCCTCCTCCTCCTCTTCTTCTTCTTCTTCGTTATTAATATTAGTACCATTTATAATTCCTAGCCAAATATTGCCCTGATTATCAATGCTACCATAGCTGCCATTGTCAGAGCCGATGATGATATTCAAGCCATGTAGATCTAAATCTGGCAATTTATGATCAAGTATCTGAACTAATCTAGACAATTTAGTAGATTGCACATGTGCAGGGAGGGACAGGCCATCTTTACCTCCAAAGCTGACATTCACACCTCTTCGGAACTTCAGTGCTGTTCTAATGGCGCTCACAGTGTGTCTGGGGCCGCTGCCTTGGATGGAAGAGTGGACTATTTCAGCTGCTTGTGGGATGAACTCTCTTAGACTGTTATTATTATTATTATTATCACCATTAATATTATTAGTAGGGTAGGTAAAGTCCGAGGATAGTCCACAGGAAGAAAGAAGGAGCTGGAGTCCTTTAATGGCGGATGGGGAGAGGGCACCACCACCACCACCAGCAGCAGCAGCAGCAGCATTGTTACCTGGTCGTCCGCTTGTGGGGGGAGGGAGGGTTAACGAAACAATTTTGAATGTATCTTCTTCTTGCTGTTTTTGTTGTTGTTTTAATGTTAATGCAGTAGAGGTGGTTGATAGACGAGGAGGGGAAAAGCTACTGCTGCTGCTGCTGTTGAAATTGTTGTTATTATTGCCATCATCATCACTATCACTACCACTGCCACTACAATCACTATCTTCAGTAAAGGATTCTCTAAGATAGAATTTGAAATGATAAGAAAGGCCTAGAGATCTACCTGGCTGAGAGGGATGCTTTGCTGCTTCTAGATATTCTTGGAGGAGTTTGAAACTTGTCTCATTGGCAGCCTGGGAGTTGGTAGCAAGAGGGGGAAGGGTGAGAGTTGGGAACGTTGGGATGTCGTTGGAGTGGGGGACGTTGTTAGGGTGGAGAAACGCGGTAAAGTGAGCGTACCTTTGCCTCTGGATGCGTGGTAAGATCAGGATGGATCAATTTATACAGGCTACGTAGTTTTCCTTTCAATGAAGGCGCAGTCTCTTGCGAATGATTAGATAATCCTCTTCTGAACACATTATACAGCCAACCCTTGGCTGCTACGCTTGTAAATCTCATCTACCTCCCTCTCACCTATCCCTTCATAGTGTATTCATACAATCGAATGCCTTCAACTCTTTATACAACGCTTTGATCTCCTTCACATCTACTCCTCCCAACTCTTCTGCTCGTCTCAACACTCTGCCATACATTGCCTCTAATTCCAATGCCCTCCCTCCCAATGCATCCAATCGCATTGAAGATGCATACGGTTTCATCTTCTCAGTCATCTCCATCATTTCCTCTACAACACCATCCTCCAGACCATGTCCATCTGCTATACTTAATGCCACGACTTCCCGCATGATTGCCTCTGCTCTCCTTCTGTGTGGCTCTGTCATCATAAGCACATCGGTCTCTGCATCTGCCACTACAGAGAGGCCATTAAAGGGGATATTCCAGCATAGCTTCTTCCATCTAGTTTTTTTCATGTCTTTTGATACTTCTATTGGAACTCTGGCACCATAGAAATCCTCTGCTACTTGTTGCAAAGCAGCTTGCTGTTTATTGTCATCGCCGTCGTCGTCAACAATACCAAGAATGATTTTACCATAATCTACATGAACAATGTGGTTGGGAGCCTTTCTATTTGAACATAAGAAACATACTCCTCCTACTATTATGATACTACTATTGTTATTAGGGGTATCTAATAAAGAGGCCATTTCATGTTCCATGTCGAGGCCATTTTGAAGACAGACAATGGTCAACATATTGTTATTTTTATTGGAGTTCTTGTCACGTTGAGCATGAAGAAGAGGAGCTAAAAGATGAGGGAGAGTATGATTCTCTGTTGCCTTGGTGGCAATGATCAAGACATCAGGGATGTGCAAGGAGGTGACTGTGTTGACAATTGTACAGGGAGGGATGGTGACGTCTCCCCATGTAGGGGAATGGACGAAGATGCCAGCTTCTTTAGCGAGAGACCAAGATGATCGGACTAAGAATTGGATTGGATGGCCATATTTGTAGAGCTGGGATCCATATAGAGCGCCTACTGCTCCACTTCCAACCACAGCGTATGATCTCTTTGTTGAGTGTGACATCTTTTCCTTGGATATTACCTCGTTGGTTGGTAGAAAAGTAAACCTTAGTTAATAACGTTAATAATATGGCTAAGAATACATGTTTCAAATTTCAAGCCTTCAAACCTCAAACCGAGAACGCTAAAACAAAAACAAAACTAATTCCTATTCTCCTGCTACGTCACGCCTACGTCTTCTTCTCCGCGACAAACCTCTTCGCTCTCCCTCTTCCCAACACAGCTCTCTCTTTAATTATCTCCATCCCACCTCCTCCCCCTCCTCCTCCTCCCCCTCCTCCTCCTCCTCCCTTTTCAACCATACTCAACACCTCTGTCCAATCCTCCAATGCATCACCCCATTTCTCCATCTCTTCATACAGTGCCGCTCTTGATGCCAGCACCCTCACTCTCTCTCTGAGAACACCTCCCATCATTTCATCTCCTTCACTACTCCTAGTACTACTAATATCCATTTCAAGTATATCTATGATAGAAGATAAACCTTCTGATGCTAATCTCAACCTTCCCAGTCCTTTATTGCACTTGGAATTTAATTCAAGGCTTTCTACCACTGTAAACATCACTTGCTTATTATTCTCACAACCCATCATCATCGTCTTGGCTGTTTCTTTCGTCATATTACCGTCACCACCTTGAGAGGAAAGTATTTCCAAGCATTGAGCGTACTGACCCTTATTAAATACTTCCTTTGCTCTCTCAGTGACTGATCTCAGCGTTTCAAAGCTGGGCACATCTATCGTAGTATCACCAGCATCATTAGTAGCAGTTGATTGTTTCGTTCCACCACGACTACCTTTCTTTTCCTTTAGATATCCTTGCTTTCCCTTCTTGAGCATCCTAGCTGTCCTTCTTAGCTCTGTTAGATCTACAGGGCCATTTGATATTGATGGATGGGGAAGAGATGCTGCCAAAGAAGATGAAGGAGGATGCTGGTCTGGTTCAGTAGTTGATTGGAGGAGGAGGGGGTGGTGGTTGAGAAGAGGAGGGGGGAGGGCAAGAGAGGGAGAGGGAGGGGTCTGTTCCAACTCTGCTTGGACGAGATCAATTGCGCCTTGGGTCATGTGGTTACCAACAAAGTTAGTGGTGGGTCCTGTTTCTGCACGTTCGTATCCCAGCTCGGGCTACAAGGAAATGGAGGAGGGGAGAAAAATGGGGCTTGAGATGTGGGTGGTGGGGGGGGAGGAGACGGTGTGGGAACTTTATTTCTATATTTCATGTTGTTTCAGGGCAAGAGTTACTTACCGTTAGCTTGGTTCCGTCCGGATATTCGATGAGAGGGTCATATCCCTTGTGTTCATTAGCCTACAGGGTGACAACGTGCAGTTTTAGTGGTAATGAACTAAGATGAGCAATGAAGTTTGACCAGCATAGAGCTGCGCCTACCTTGCGATATGGACCACCGTGGGCATCCTTGGTCCATATTTGTTTATGTTTGTGTGCTTCTCTGTCTGATCTTAGCTTTTCCAGCACTTTTTCAGAGGAGATTGCAATGGTGGAAATGTTTTTCGAATTAAGAGGCACAATGGCCGAGCTTATATTCTCCAGCTCCATTTCAGTGCAAATAGATAGTGTGAGAATTAACTTCTTGATCCATTCTGCTATCATTGTCGCTCTTGACGGTATATAGGAGGCCTTCAGAAAAACAAAACCCTCTGCTCTCTCTCCCCTCTCCCACCCGACCAGGGCCTGCGCGCCCCCCAATCATCACTCAAATATTTCAACCGTGAAACTGCAAGAGGAACTGTTGTTGGGTTGTTGCTATTAAAACGCTAATCAAATTTGCCACATACAACCTTTAATATAAAAAAATATGGACATTCAAATCTACAAAACTGCCAACAAAATTTGATGATAGTATACACAAGAGTACATTCTTTCTCCTTACCTCTTGCACCCCATTCGCTATCTCTCTCCATTCCTCCCAGGACCCACCCACACAAAAACATTGTCAAAAACTACGCACACACAAACAGAGAGAGAGATACGGGAAGCCAGAACAAGTCAAAAACTAAAATAAAAAAAAGGTGTGTATGTACTACTACTACTGCTACTACTACTACTAGTCTAATCTACAAAACAAACAGAAAACTCTCTCTCTCTCTCATTGTCTCTCTCCACCTCTCTCCACCTCCACAAAACAAGGAGGTGTGAAAAATCATAATCAAAATCAAAATCATCATCCATAGAAGAAAATAAGCTACGACATCAAACAAAATTGGCTGCCAAACACACACACATACGCATTGCCGTATTTCTCTTTCTTTCTCTACATACATAAATACTCCCTTTCCGTTCCTTCCAATCTCAAAAAATAAATAACATCTAAATATCATTTCAAGGGGGACATGTCAGCCTCTTCAAAAACAAAGAAAACGCATCCCAGTTATCAATCATCATATCTCCCATTCTCAAAAATGTCAACTTCTCCATTCTCCCCGACATGACCGTCTGACCAAATGCACTTTCCGTAATCTTGTCAAAAGCATACTGGTCATACCTTTGCAATGCATTCTCGCCAGCTAATGGAACATTATAAGCAGCTGCTGCAGCAATCATTTGCTGTAGTAGACATTCTGGGGAGCATCGAGCATGACTGGGGTGTTCGCAGTCTCTCATTTCTACACATGTGAACGACACATTGGCGTCATGTCTAGCGAGGACTTCCATAATGGGCCGGTAGCCGTCTCTTTCTCTGGTGTTATAGTAGCCAGCAGTGAGCTCTGCAGCGTGGGAACGAGATTTAAACCACCAGTGTACGCCGGCAAGTTTGACTCCTAGTTTGACTGCTGGGCCGAATACAAAGAGCAGCCCCCCGTCGTGTAGGTCGTGTGCTTCTTGGACAGATCTGGGTCTACACCGTTCTCCTATAATTTTTCTGGCTGCACCTAATACTCTATCTGCATGATCAATCAGTTGCTGAAAGTACCAATTAAGGAAGAAGTCACCATACTCTGTCTCCCAGCTGCCACCGTAGCTGGCAAAGAAGCCAGTTTCTGGGGCCAAACTGTTGTAATCGCCAGCATCGTGGGGACCACTATGGCCCCATTCCGGTCTTCCAACTGCATTAGCAGCAGCAGCTAGATTTGACAACATGAATGCATCATAGCATTGGAATGCGCCTACACCAGGGAAGCGCCACCGTCCGTCTCCCTCAGGGTAGGAGGGATACCTGAGCTCACCAGCGGGGCCTAGACCCACTGAGATTTCAGTAATAACAGAGCCAAATAACTGTTGAAATTCGCCTGTAAATGCTGCTATAAAGTCGGTATATGCTGTGAGTGGTGATCTACGGGTATTCTGGGGTCCCGGTAAGACAGGGAGCTCATCACAGCCTGCAGACAAGCATTCTCTGTTGCGTTGACCCCAAGCATCAGTGTAAAAAATATCAGGAAGAGATTCTCCTGCTTCCAAAACCCAAGGAGGCAGGGATATGGTACATGTATCACCTACGTTGCCTCCTGCAGCATGGAAGCTCATCACTGCCTGCACTTTCAGTCCTCGGGACGCTACTTGCTCAAACAGACGACGATAGGCGGAAAAATCATATTGACCTGGGCCTGCATGTTCTGCCATGCCCCACCAGATGTCAATCATGACGCCTTCTACCCCTGCTGCTACCAACATATCTAATCCTACCTCTATGGCTTTTTCTCTAAGAAGAATAGGTGTTTTTGAGTTTGGGTGGTCTTGGGTGGTACCGAGCCAGACGGTGTCCAATGGGAGCATGACGAAAACTGGCACTCCCCTGATTGGAGCACTGCGTCGACGTATTACTATTTCTTCTGCTGATACATCACTAATTCTATAAATTCTGTCTAGCAGTCTGTAGATAGTAAAATACATAAATTAGGGAGGGGTGGGAATGGATTTGTGAGAGAGAGGGTGGAGGGTTTTATTTAGGGTTTGGGGAACGGGGAATATGGTGCGGAGGGAAAATGGGAGATTATGGTGTGTATGCACTTACCCTCGTAACTCTGAGTCGGGTTTTGCGAAGCCTGACTTCTCGAAAGAAGGGAACTCTAAGCCCCCTGAAAAATTCTGGAAGCCTTGAAGGTTTGATATAGCTTCGGCCTGGGGAGTTTTGAGGATTTTGGGTCTAGACCGCTTTTGACCTCGCCATATAGCCTGTGGACAAAGAAAGGTGAGTGTATATGTTTAAGAAACGGAGGGGAAAATAACATGCGCATACCTTGTTTCCTATTTCACCAAGGGCCCCATTAGAAATTCTTTTTAGGCGGGATAGCGTCTTGCTCGCCTCCATACTCCGTCAATTCGCGATATATATTGTCAACATGCAATTTTGGGTGTTAACTTGATGTTCGAAATATTATAGGTAAAATTGGAGGTCGATAATTATTATGAATGCCTGGGTTGTGTTTAGCTTGATGCCCGTCTCGTTTAGAAACCGATTCGGTGATCTTCGTTAGTATTGAAACTTAGAAAGCAAATTGAGTGAGTTAATTGGGATTTTTATTGCTTTTGAAGCACTTTTTGGTCATCATCACCTACGCCAGCTCAGACACCCACACATCTCCTTTCTCTTCGGCCTGTCATCTTCCTTTCACAAAGGAGAAGGAGAAGAGAGACTTGGTGCCCTACACATTTATTTGCCCTGCCTTGCGCATCACGTGGATGCATATACATGCAGTTGAAGCCTTGATATGCCAATGTAGGGTTGTTGTTGACAGTGGGAGTGACAGTGCTATTGCCAGAAGAGCCTGCATTATGGAGAGAGAGGAGCAGAGAACGTCCAAGACTTAGTTGGCTGGAATACTTCTGGCTAGGATGATCATTACAATTTAGAAGTTCGATGTATTACAATGGAACGTCAATAGCTACATCGTCTCAGGGCTTGAATCTCTGAAGAAACGAGTTTAAAACACTGCATCTCTGATCCTTGGTTTCAAAAAACATGCAACGAGCTATCGCTCTTCTGGGCGGTACTATATTAGAATCCAACTGCCTCAATAGACACCCTACATTCCACTCCAGTATCACACCTGCAGCCATCAGCCAAGTTCGAACAAAGATAGAGATTGCCGCTCCCGACGGCAACATCAACCGAGCCCTCAAGCGACTGACGGATATTGTGCAAGCAGACAGGTTACACGATGCTTGGAGGAGAGCCCAAGTATTTAAAAGACCAGGAGTTATTGTTCAAGAAGAACGTATGGTAAGTTGGAACATTGCTTGAACAACAACTACTCTTTTCAAAAAAAAACTAAAACTGAACCATCCAATTGACCTGACACAACTCATCACACACATACACATCTTTCATTCCCAAATCACACCGCAGAAAGCTATACAGCGCCATCGTAAGAAACAATTCACTGATAAGATTAAATGGGTCCTACACAGAAAATCTAGAGGCTTTTAGTATGAAATATATTAATAGATATAGATATAGAAATAGGAATAATAATAGTAATAGTAGTCACAAAAAGGGTTGTGTTGTGTTGTGCCAACATCCAATGTAAACATCAAATTGGATGCACACAGTACTGGTTTCTTTAATTTTTTACATAGTATTCATTATCGCTACTTATGAAACCCTCACCAAAATCACTCTTCTTGCATTGGCTCATCATCCTCCACCTCCCCCCTGTCCTCTCCTCCATCAGTTTCCATGGACTCCTCCACCTCAACCTTCTTCTCAGCCTCGGCCTCAACCTTCTTAGGGGGAGGAGGTGGTGGTGGTTGACTCAATATAGGCCCCACCACTCTCTCCACCATCTCCCCCTTCTTTTTTATCTCATCCACCGTCAAGGCTGGATCATCATACTTATTCAGTCCCGCCTGAGCTGCCTCTTTGTCAGCCAACCAAGCCAGGGCACCTTCTGCTTCATTGCGCACTCTTCCCAGCTCCTCTGGACTGATATGGGCATACTTCCCTCCTTCGTCACCAGCACCTTGGCTGACTTCATTCAAGTACCCACCACACAGCTGCCTAAATTGATTTGCCATGGTGGCTCTCAGAGAGTCTTCAGTGGCCCTTCTTTCAATAGGGTCGCCGAGTTTCTTCAGTTCTGCCAGCTTGGAGATGTAAACACTCTTGGCTACATCTTCCCCGTCTTCATACAGCCAGTTCTCTGCATCCTCCAGTAGCTTGGAAATCTCGTCTCTCTTGGTCTCCTGAACAAAAGGGGCCAGATTTTCATGGATGCGGCCTCTGAGAGAGTAGATGTAGGCCTCGACAGCATTCTTGGCGTCGTTAGTTTCGGTGACGATTTTCTGCTGAAGAGCCATCTCGCATTCGGATTCGTATAGTTTTTGGATTTGGGGCTGGGGGAGGGCGTGGGTGGAGCGAGGCTCCACTGGGACGGGGTGTTTCTTGGTTCTCTTCTTCTTGATTGTCTGTGTTTCAACAGCTGGTGCAGCAGCAGCAGCAGCAGCAGCAGGAGAGTCTCCATTAGCAGCAACATCAGCTTCAGTCATAGTGGAGTCTTCTGGACTCTTCCTCTCCACAGTCACCTGTTCCTCGTACTCTTCCTCCTCCACGACATGCACGCTTTCCACCGTCACAACTCCATTCAAGTTCAACACCGTCTTCAGCTTCAGTTTTGCCTTCTCTACCCCTTTGGGAACAGTAAAAGGACCAATACACCATGTTCCAATAGCCCTATCAGCAGTACTTGGTATATCAGAATCTTCAGTGTACTCTGCAGATACTTCAAATGACTCAGTTCTGAAAAAGGACAGCATTTTAGCAGATGGTACCGGCGCACCTTTTTCAAACACACGTGAAGTTTCTACACCACCATCTTTGCCTATCCATTTGAATTGCACTGCGTAAGGAAAAGAGTCTTCTACCTGGAAATCTCTTACTTTGAAAGCAGGTGATAGCATGGCACATTGGAGGGCGCATCCACGGGAGACAGTCTCTTTGGCATTGAGAGTACGGTTTGGCTCTCTACCGAAGAATTCAGTCAACAGACGCTGGACGGATGGAGCACGACTGGATCCACCTACCACTTCCACATTGTCTATTTGTTCTACAGTCAGACCTGCATCTTTGACTGCCTTGTTGACTGGAACCAAGAGGTTGTCCAACAGAGGCTTGATGAGCTCTTCGAATTTGTCTCTGGTAACGCTGCTGTTGACGTCGACGTCGTTCATCAAGCATTCGACAGAGAGAGAGGCCTCTGGGTTGGTAGTGAGGATTTTCTTAGCCTTTTCTACAGCTAATCTCAATCGGAATGACGCTCTAGGGTTGGATTTTATGTCCAGCTTGTGTTTGGCATCGAATTCAGCGACAAAATGATCAAACAGAGCATTTTCAAAGCTACGTCCACCCAGCTCTCTGTCCCAAGCGTTGGAAAGCACAGCCAGGTGGCCCTTTTTCAATGCAACTACACAGACTTGAGTAGCAGTGTGTCCGACGTCTACAAAAGCAACATGGAAAGGCTTGTCTTCAGCCAGGTCAGTCTTATAGATGCCATAGGCCAGTGCAGTGGCAGTGGTCTCATTGAGGAGACGGAGGCAATTGAGACCTGCAATCTGTGCAGCAGCCAACATAGCATAACGTTCTGGTTCGGTGAAGAAGGCTGGGACACTGATAACAGTGTCAGAAACAGGTGTGTTGTGTTCCTTTTCCGCAATTTCCTTCAAATCGACCAACATTGCCGCCATGATCTGCTCCACTGTGAGCTGAGCAGGCTTGTCCAAATATTCGACATTAAAGAGACATTCACCATTAGGGCCCTCAGTAACCTTGAAAGGTAGGTATTTGAGGTCAGCTTGTACAGATGGGTCACTGAATTTCTTGCCTAGAAGTCTCTTTAAGAGTATGATGGTGTTTCTAGGATTAGTGGACAGGGAGGCAGAGGCGTCTGTGCCCATCTGTCGCTGCTTGGATGTAAATGTGACGACACTGGGTGTCTCACGGTTGGATTCCTTGTTAAGAAGGACATCCACACCTACGATCGAGGGGTAAGATCGAATGAGAGACATGATATAGTCAGGAAACTGTGTGTTTTATGATACTGGACTGACGGCTGGAGATTTTTGACTGATCAAGACTACTTACCTCCTTTGCGAGCCAAAGCTATGCAGGAAGTTGCATCTCCAATATCAATGCCTGCTACAGACATTCTAGCTGGATTTTATTCTACTTGAAGAAGTTTAAGAAGTGCTAGATTAAGCGATTTCAATAGAACTGTGCAAGTATTGAGACGGCTCTATTGACTTGGACGCTCGGATTTAGATTCTTTATAGTATGTATTTAACAATCTGATCCAGTAGATCGTCGAGCTCTGCCTTTATAACCTTTGCAATAACCAAGAAAAGCTCTTCCTTTTCATCGACGTCAAGGCACCTTCCAGAACTTCCTCCTCGACTTCCAGAACTGGCTTCCTCCTCGATCGCCCCCTGTTGTGTGAAGAGGGACCAAAGTCAAGTCGAGTCTTTTCTGTCAAAACTTTTGGTTACATCATTGCTATAATCAGCATCATTTTTTATAATTTATCAACCTTTCAGGCTTTCTATATACATCATCATCACTTTTCTCAGTTCTTCATCGTCATCGTCATTGTCATCAGCCCCCCCCCCCCTTCTTCCTTATCCTAAATGTATCATTATAAGCCCTATTCTCCACATTTACCCCTACTTCTCCCTTGATAATCTCCTT
>Ga0114919_10001786_pt1 | contig 17261 bp, 15 predicted proteins | sample BlataG_FD_88682 | JGI IMG/M metagenome (GOLD analysis project Ga0114919, IMG submission 88682) | Deep subsurface microbial communities from Black Sea to uncover new lineages of life (NeLLi) - Black_00105 metaG | ecosystem: Environmental > Aquatic > Marine > Oceanic > Sediment | place: Atlantic... | reverse complement strand
TCCGGGTTGAGGTTGTATCCGTTGCGTTCCAGGGCCTGCATATAAGTGTCGAATTCGGGTGTACCTTGCTCCGGAATGGCGCTCGCCGCGCCGGCCAAGGCCACCGCGGCGACCACGGCTCCGATCAGCGGCGTCATCACACGTGTCATATCCAACCCCCTGGTAGATCCGGTTATCTCTACACGCTCGCACACGCCACTGACACAGGCCAGACAGCCCTTCCCCGCGAGGGTGCGTCTCGGAACACCGACTCCGGACCAGGCTCAGCGTCGGTACGTCATCGGCGGGCGCTGCGCGAGGCGCGCTGCTTGGCGGCCGGCTTGGGAGCCGAATCGTCCGAATCAGCGGTCGCCGGAGCAGTGTTGCCATCGCGCAGGGTTTCGCGACCTGCGGCGGCCCTAACCGAGCTGACGGTGTTGTCCTCCTTGACGGCCACCCGGGCGATCGAGGCAGCGGGGTCGACCGCCGGCTCAGCGGATGCCGGACTGACGGATGCGCCAGCCAGCGCCGAGGGAACCGTGGGGTTGACGATGACCTGGCTGGTTCCGCCGGTCACGCCGGACACCACGCTGCGCACGCTCGGGATGAACGGATTGGCGCTGTCCCCGGTCGCGACACCGCGGCCGACGGTCAACTCAACAACATCCCCGACGAACCCGGTCGGCCCGACCAGACCATTCACCAACGTGTCGAACGCGAGCTCGACGTCCGGCAGGTTCCCGATCGCATCGCCGAATGTCGTCGCCAGCTCGGTGCCCAGGTAGACGGCGCTACCGAACGCCTGCTGAGCAAGTGCCACCCCTACGGCAGGCAGGAAGGGCAGCGCGGTGGTGATCCTTGTGGTGATGGTCGTGAGGAGGTACGTCGCGGCGGCCACAGCAGTCTCCAGGCCGTCGGTGATCGGAGTGACGATCTCGTCGAGGATGGCCTGCAGGTCCGGCGTCTGACCGGCAATCAGGTCGGCGACGATCTGGACCGCGGCGAACGGAATGGCGAACGCCGCGGCACCCACACCGCTGACCAATCCGGACAACCCCAGGACCGTAGCGTCGATATAGCCCGACAGGTTGGTTCCCACCGCGGAGGCCAACGGGAACCCGCCGATCGCCGTCGTCGTCACCGTGTCGAAGGGCGGGGGGGCAGGCTGCGTGCCAGCCCTATCCTCGTAGATCTTGGTCGTGTAGGTCCAGCCGCCGAGCAGTTGCGGAATCCAGCCCAGCGGAGCAGTCGCACCTTGACCGATCACGTACAGGGTGGGGTGCTCACTGGGCTCCTGCTGGATCACCTGGAGCACTTGGCCCTGCAAGAACGGGAACGCCCCGGTGTCCGTGGCGAACAGGTAGTTGGTGCCGAGGTTCAGGCTGCTGGCAAGTTCGGAAACCGGGTTGACCCACGTCAACTTCACGTCGGCGGCCACCTGACGCAACGACTGCACGATTTCGGGCTGAACGATCGGGGTCACCGCGATAGCCGCGGCACCCGCGACGGCCACGCCGGCAGCCATCTGGGAGCGGAGTAAAATTTTCATTTTTACTTCTTCCCCCATTGCGGGTTTCACCTGGCGAAAATCAACTTACCTGAGAAGAACCTGAGTGGTCGAACCGACATCTGCGAAAGCCATCTTGGAAATCCACCTGGACATCGGCGTCTGACCGGCGAACGCCGGAGTTGTGGGACCCTTCCTCCGGAGTGCTTCACCGCTGCATCGGACGAGTTAGTCGTCGGCTTCGCGGTCAACACGACGACCGCGCGGGCGAGGAGAAAATCGATGGCGATTCAAATCGACCAGGCCGGGGCGCGGGACCTTGCACCGCAGCTGGACGACGCGCTGCAGATCGTGTGCAACGAGTTCGAAGGACTCGATGCACACCGGGGCTACCACAACGCGTTCGCCCGGGTGCTCAAACCCGATCCGCTCGGACGAGTCCTGATGTTGGGGACCGACCAGCGGGATCTGTTCGTCCCCCTACTGCGGCGAACCGTGGCGGAGCACGTGCCGACCGAGGGCCAGATCTTCGATTTCGGCGCCGGGGACGGCCAGACCTTCGCCTACATCGCCGATGCGGTGCCGACCGGGACGACAGTCTCGATCGAGGAGCCCAATCCCGCGTATCTGGCCGCCTATCAAGCCTTCCTGAGAAGCCAGCCCCACCTTCGCAGCGGCATCGCCGTGAGCACCGGCCTCGACGAACTCGAGGATGAGGCCACCCACAACGCCGAATACTTTCCGGAACCGGGGAGCATAGATGTGGCCTTGGGTCTGCACATGCTCTACTTCGCCACCGACATCACACGCAGTCTGCGAGCCATACTGCGGTTCCTGAAACCTGGTGGCGCGTACTTCAGCGTGGTCACCGACGAGACGACCGCCTTCAGCGGGTCGATGCTGCGATCGTTCATCGAGTCCGGCGGCGACACCGGAGACAACGAAGGCTACTTCGCCGCGATGGACGAGCGGCGACGCCTGCTGGCCCCGGAGAACGAGGGCGGCGGCGGACTTGCCGAGGCAGTCCGGGCGGCCGGTATCGAGGTCCAGGCCGACGCGGTTCGGCAGGCCAGCCGAATGTACGGTCACAGCCTCGTCGATCTGCTGGCGCTGGCGAACATCAGTGTGCTGACGGGCCACACCGACACAAGGAAGTTCGAGAGCGCCGTACAGACCCTCCGAGACCGCCCCGAAGAAGTCGACCTTCGCATCGAGACCGAGGGTCCCCGGACCGGGATGTGGAGCGTGGTCCAGCCGCAATGGGTGACCCAGGTCCGGCGGGTGCGTTAACACCGGAGACGAGCACACAGGTCGTGCTGCAAACGCGGTTGCGCCGGGCGTCATCCCGCCCACCGCCGAGCCGCGGGGTGCAAGGATCTACCGCAGCCCGTACCGAAGGAGACAACCGTGGGATCACCCCCCGCCGCGCCGCAGCACCTGATCGAGGAAGTTCGCGGCGACGTCACCTTCGTCCGCACCGACCCGAACCTCCCGCCGGTCGCCATCATCGACCGCTCCCCCATCACCAGACGGCACAGGCTGCTTTTCGGAGCCATCGCGGTGCTGGGCGCAGTGGCGTGGGCAATGATCGCCTTCCTGCGCGGAGAGACCGTCAACGCCGTGTGGTTCGTTCTCGCGGCGATCTGCACCTACGTCATCGGGTTCCGGTTCTACGCGCGGCTCATCGAGATGAAGATCGTCCGCCCGCGCGACGACCACGCCACTCCGGCGGAGATCTACGAGAACGGCACCGACTACATGCCCACCGACCGGCGGGTGCTGTTCGGGCACCACTTCGCCGCGATCGCCGGTGCCGGACCACTGGTGGGCCCGGTGCTGGCCATCCAGATGGGCTATCTGCCGGGCACCATCTGGATCATCCTCGGAGCGGTGCTGGCCGGCTGTGTTCAGGACTATCTGGTGCTCGCGATTTCAACCCGCCGGCGCGGACGCTCGCTGGGTCAGATGGCGCGCGACGAACTCGGCCCGGTCGGCGGCACGGCGGCGATCGTCGGGGTCCTGGTCATCATGATGATCCTCTTGGCGGTGCTGGGCCTGGTGGTGGTCAACGCGCTCGCCGAGAGCCCCTGGGGCGTGTTCTCCATCGCGATGACGATCCCGATCGCCATCTTCATGGGCGTATACCTGCGCTACCTGCGGCCGGGCCGGGTTTCGGAGGTGTCGCTGATCGGGGTGGCGCTGCTGCTGCTGGCCGTGGTGGCCGGCGGCTGGGTCGGCCACACCGACTGGGGCGTGCAGTGGTTCACGCTGTCCAAGGTCACCCTGTCGTGGTGCCTGATCATCTACGGCCTGGCGGCGTCGGTGCTGCCGGTGTGGCTGCTGCTGGCCCCGCGCGACTACCTGTCGACGTTCATGAAGATCGGCACCATCGCATTGCTGGCGGTGGGCATCCTGTTGGCCCGGCCCGTCATGGCGGCCCCGGCAGTCTCGCAATTCGCCGGATCCGGCGCCGGTCCGGTTTTCGCGGGCTCGCTGTTTCCGTTCCTGTTCATCACGATCGCCTGTGGCGCGCTGTCGGGTTTCCACTCGCTGATCGCCTCGGGGACCACGCCGAAGCTGCTGGAGAAGGAAGGCCAGATGCGGCTGATCGGCTACGGCGGGATGATGACCGAGTCGTTCGTGGCCGTCATGGCGTTGATCACCGCGTCAATCCTCAACCCGCACTTGTACTTTGTGATGAATGCTCCCGCCGCGGCCACCGGGGGCACCGCGGAGACCGCAGCGGCCTACGTCAATACGCTTGGGCTGTCCGGGCAACCGATCACTCCCACGGAGATCACCGACGCCGCGGCCGGTGTCGGCGAGCAATCGATCGTCTCGCGCACCGGCGGCGCCCCCACGCTGGGCTTCGGTATGGCCCAGGTGCTGTCGGTGTTCGGTGGCAGCGGGCTCAAGGCGTTCTGGTACCACTTCGCCATCATGTTCGAGGCGCTGTTCATCCTCACCACCATCGATGCCGGGACCCGGGTCGCCCGGTTCATGCTCTCCGACGGCTTGAGCAACCTCGGCGGGCCGCTGCGCCGGCTGCACGACCCGAGCTGGAAGGTCGGTGCGTGGGTGTGCAGCATCATCGTCGTCGCGGCCTGGGGCTCCATCCTGCTGATGGGGGTCACCGACCCACTGGGCGGCATCAACACCCTCTTCCCCCTGTTCGGCATTGCCAACCAGCTGCTCGCCGCCATCGCCCTGACCGTGGTGACGGTAGTGGTGATCAAGATGGGAATGCTGAAATGGGCCTGGATTCCCGGGATTCCGCTGCTGTGGGATCTGACCGTCACCCTGACCGCCTCGTGGCAGAAGATCTTCTCCGGCGATCCCAAGCTGGGCTACTGGACCCAGCACTTCCAGTTCCGCGACGCCCAGGAGGCCGGCAAGACGTCATTCGGTGCCGCCAAGAACCCCGAACAGCTGCAGGACGTCATCCGCAACACGTTCATCCAGGGCACGCTGTCGATCATCTTCGCCACGGTGGTGCTGATCGTCGTGGCATCGGCCGTCGTCATGACGATCCGCTCGATGCGCGGGCGCGGGCGGCCGCTGGCCGCGGAAACGCCGGTGCCGTCCCGGATATTCGGCCCCTCGCGGCTGCTCGCCACGCCGGTCGAAAAGGAGGTGCAGAAACAATGGGACATGCTGGGAGACTCGCCCGCCAAGTCCGTTGGTACGTCGGCTCATTGATGGGCGACAACCACTACCAGCGCTACCTGACGCACCGTCGTCGCGATCACCCCGGCGAACCGGTGCTCAGCGAGGCGCAGTACTGGCGAATGCGCCACCGGCAGACCGAGACGAACCCGGGGGCGCGCTGCTGCTGACCCGGCATCGGCCCTGAACCCAGGTAGCGTTCGACGCCGGCAACCGCCGGGGCATACCGTTGCGCCGTGGATCCCAGCGCGTCGACGGTCGCCGGCGCACCGGTCGACGACCAGGAGAAGCCGGGTCGCCCGTTGCGGGGCTGGCCCAACCGGGTGGTTGCCACGGTGGCTTTCGCAGTCGCCCTGCTGACCATCTGGCAGGTGTTCCGACCGCTCGCGCAGGGCAGCCAGTTCTACCTGATCGTGTTCCTCGCGGGCACGCTGCCGCTGGTGTTCCTGGTCTACCGCCCGGGGTGGGGCCGCATCGACCCGCCCAACCGGCCCGGCGCCGCGGATTGGGTGCTGGCCACGGTCACGCTGGTGGTCTGTCTCTACCCGGTGGCGCCGGCGTGGATCGGCGCCGGCGGCTACGACGACTTCCTGGACCGCCAGGGCCTGCTCGACCCCACCGACGTGGCCATGGGTACGGCACTGCTGGTACTCATCCTCGAGGCGTGCCGGCGCACGACGGGCTGGGCGCTGCCGATCGTCTGCGGGCTGTTCCTGGCGTACGGCTACTACGGCGGACTGCTGCCGCAGGGCTGGGCGATCGCGCATGCCGGGCTGAACTTCGACCAGATCATCGACGCCTTGTACAACTCCGGCAGTGGCTTCTTCGGCACCCCGCTGGACGTCGCAGCCACCTACATCGTGTTGTTCACGATCTACGGCGCGGTACTCGAACTATCGGGCGCCGCAAGGTTTTTTGTCGAACTGTCGGTTGCTGCCTTCCGTCGATCGCCCAGTGCGGCCGGGCGCACCGCGGTCGCGTCGGGATTCCTGCTGGGCACGGTATCCGGTTCGGGCACCGCCACCGCCGTCACGGTCGGCGCGGTCACCTGGCCGATCATGCGCCGGGCCGGCTATACCCCCGAACGAGCGGGCGGCGTGCTGGCCGCGGCCGGCGTCGGTGCGCTGCTCTCGCCCCCGACGCTGGGCGCGGCGGCGTTCATCGTCGCCGAGTACCTCGAGGTCTCCTACCTCACCGTGCTGGGCTGGGCACTGATCCCGACCGTCCTGTACTACCTGGGGATCCTGCTCGCCGTGGAGATCGATGCTCGCCGTTTCGGCCTACGGGCCGCCAGCGCGGACGTGCCGTCCGCCTGGCGCCTGCTCGGCCGGTCCGGCTACCACTTCTCGTCGCTGATCCTGATCGTCGTTCTACTGATCACCGGCATGTCGGCCACCCGCGCGGTGGTCTACGCCACCGCACTGGCGGTGCTGCTGTCGTTCCTGGACCGACGCACGTCGCTGACGCCGGCCAGGTTGTTCGGTGCGCTCAGCGCTGGAGTCCGCGGCGTGCTGCCGGTGGTCGCGGTCTGCGCCGCCGCCGGGGTCATCACAGCCATGACCACCAAAACGGGTCTGGGCGCCCAGTTCTCGGCGGTTCTGGTGGGCGGGGTCTCGGCGATCACCGACAACCGCACCGTGATGCTTGCGCTGACCGCCATCGTCGCCGCGGTAGCGCTGGCGATTCTGGGCTTGGCCATCCCGGTGACGGCCTCTTTCGTGATCGGCTGGGTCATCATCGGACCGGCCCTGCTTGCTCTCGACGTCCCTGCTCCGGCGGCGGCCATGTTCGTCTTCTACTACTCGGTGCTCTCCGAGGTCACCCCGCCAACCGCGCTCGCTGCGGTCGGTGCTTCGGCGGTAACCGGCGGGCAGGCGGTGGCGACCATGTGGACCACGTTGCGTTACGCGGCACCGGCGTTCCTGGTCCCGATCGCCTTCGTGGTGACCCGGCCGGGGGAATATCTGCTCGGAAACGGCCCGGTGGCCGGGGTGCTCTGGGTGTCGGCCGCCGCCGGGGCAGGTATCGTCGCGCTGTCGGTCACCTTCGGTGGATGGGTGCTCGGCGTGGGACCCGCAAGCATGCCCGCGCGGCTGCTCACCGGAGCCGCCGCCGCGCTGATGTTGTTCCTCGACCCTGCCACGATCGCGGCGGGCTCGGCGTGTCTGCTGATCGCGGTCGCGCTCACCATCATCGGCAATCGGAGGAGATGCTCATGACACGGGCAATGCGGACGGCGACGGTGCTGGCGATACTGGCGATGACGGGGGCGACCGTCAGCGGCTGCGGCGGCCGCAAAGATGCGCCCGCAGCAGATTCCGGCGGCCAGATCACCTGCGAGGTCGGCACCGACACCAGGGTGGGCATCGCCACCGGAAACGCCACCGGGGTGTACTTCACACTCGGAAACGCCTACGCCGAACAGATTTCGGCCGCCACCCAAGGCCGGGTCAAGGCGACCGCCGCGGAGACCGGCGCCTCGGTCCAGAACATCCAGCAGGTAGTCGCCGGCACCTACCAGGTCGCCTTCGCGCTGGCCGATACCGCCGCCGATGCCGTCGCGGGCACTGCCGCCTTCGACAAGAAGCAACCGTTGGCCGCCCTGGCGCGCATCTATCCCAACTACACCCAGGTGATCGCCCGCACGGACAGCGGCATCACCTCGATCGACGGTATGCGGGGCAAGCGGATCTCCACCGGTTCGCCGGGATCGGGCACCGAAGTAATCGCCAATCGGCTGCTGGAGTCGGCCGGGCTCAACCCGGGATCCGATGTCGCCGCACAGCGCCTGGATCTGACCAAGACCGTCGACGGCATGAAGGAGGGCGCGATCGACGCGATGTTCTTCTCCGGCGGCTTGCCCACGCCCGGCATCACCGATCTGATCACCACCGGCAGAGACAAGGTGACCTTCATCGACGTCACCCCGCAGCTGACGCAGATGCAGACCATCAGCTCCGCCTACGAGCCAAGCGTCATCCCGGCGGCCACCTATGGCCTGCCCGCCGACGTCCCGACCATCGCGGTGGCCAATCTGCTGGTGGCCCGCGATGATCTGAACGCCAACCTGGCCTGCGTGCTGACCAGGACACTGTTCGAGCGCAAAACCCAACTGGAACAGGCGGTTCCGGCGGCGAAAGGCATCACCCTGGATAACGCCCGCGACACCGCGCCGGTGCCGCTCAACCGCGGGGCGCAGCGGGCACTGGACGACCTCAAGGCGCCGAAGTAGCTGCCGCACATCCCGACCTTCCCCCTGGAGGGTTTCCCAACGAAATTCATCTCATTGCAGCCAACTGGCCGAATTAGCCGCCGGACTAGTTCCGTTCAGTTGCGAAACCTGTTATTCCACAATTGAATTAAACACATCACCCACAGACCGCAGGTTCAAATCCTGTTCTCGCTACCGGCGGAAACAGTCTCCGGAGGAGATTCCAGAGTCATTTCCTTCGTCCGATATAGTGCGCGGATGTCCGTCGCACGGTCCGGCCACCGGCTGACGCTGAGTGCTTTCCTGGCGTTCCTCATGCTGATTTGCGGCACGCCGACACCGGTGTCGGCGGCGCCGGCCGTGGCGGGGGTGCGTCCGGGCATCGAGGTTTTCCTCGCTGACGTGCCGGCTGCCTTGCGCGGCAAACGGGTCGGCCTGATCACCAACAACACCGGCATCGACCGGTCGGGCACCTCGGATATCGATCTGATCGCCCAGAGCGACGACCTGACACTGGTCGCCCTACTGGCGCCGGAACACGGTATCCGCGGCACTGCCGAGGCGGGTGTCACGGTCGGTGATGGTGTCGACGCGAAGACCGGCGTGCCGGTCTACTCGCTCTATGGGGCGCAAGGGCACAGCCCGACTCCGGCGATGCTCAAGGACGTCGACGTGCTGGTCTATGACCTTCAGGAGGTCGGCGGACGCACCTGGACGTACGTGTCGACGATGGCGCTGTCGATGCAGGCCGCGGCGCGCAAGGGCATCCCGTTCGTCGTTCTGGACCGGCCGAATCCGATCGGCGGGAACATCGTGGAAGGTGCGCTGCTGGACCCGGCCTTCGCGTCGTTCATCGGCATGTACCCCATCCCCGCGCGGCACGGGATGACGGTCGGCGAGCTGGCCGTGCTGTTCAACCGGCAGCAGGGTATCGGCGCGGACCTGACCGTCGTTCCGGCGCAGGGGTGGCGCCGCGCGCAGTGGTTCGACCAAACGGGTCTGCCCTGGGTGAACCCCTCACCCAACCTGCGATCGCTGGCGGCCGTGGCGAGCTACCCCGGCACGGTCTACTTCGAGGGCACCAACATCTCGGAGGGCCGCGGCACCGACCGGCCCTTCGAGCAGATCGGGGCGCCGTGGCTTGACGCAGCGGCGGTGGCCGCGGCGATGAACGCGATGGGGTTGCCGGGCATCGCCTTCGGGGCCGTCGCCGTCCCGGTCGCCGAGGGCGCCGCCAAGTTTCCCGGACAAACCATCCCGGCCATCCGGTTGGCCATCACCGATCGGCTGGCATACCGACCGGTCGGCACGGCGCTGCTGCTCATTGACACGATCCGCAAACTGCATCCGGGGGACTTCGCCTGGGGGCCGTCGATCGACGCGCTTACCGGATCAGATCGGGTGCGCCTGGCGATCAACGCCGATCGACTCGCGCCGCTGCTGGCGGAGTGGGACCGGGCGGCCGCCCAGTTCCGCGCAAGCCGGGCGGGTTCCCTGTTGTACAGCTGAACCCCTACATCGTCTGTACGTCATTCTCCTGGTGGCGATGGTCGCCTGAGAACGATGTCCTGATTTGTGGGTTACGCGGCGTAGACGCCATAGCCGAAACCGCGAACACTGCGAGGAGAAGCCATGGCCCAGATCGCCATCGTGCTCTACCCCGGATACACCGCCCTGGACTTCATCGGCCCTTACGAGGTGCTGCGCAACCTGCCGGACACCGAGGTCCGTTTCGTCTGGCACGAACCCGGTCCGATCACCGCCGACTCCGGCGTCCTCGTCATCGGAGCCACCCACTCGTTTGACGAGACACCCTCGCCTGACGTCATTGTGGTGCCCGGTGGCATGTCGACGTTCGAGCACGCGCAGGACCGGAAGGTGCTCGACTGGGTACGCCGGACCCACCAGACGGCAAGCTGGACGACGTCGGTGTGCTCGGGATCGCTGATCCTCGCCGCGGCCGGGCTGCTTAGCGGCAAACGTGCGACGTCCCATTGGATGGTGGTACCGATGCTGCGCACATTCGGTGTCACGCCCGTCGGCGACGAGCGCATCGTCCGGGAGGGCCGGATCGTCACCGCCGCCGGGGTTTCGGCCGGCATCGACCTGGGACTGTGGCTGGCCGGGCAGATCGGTGGTGACGCACGAGCCAAGGCCATCCAGCTCGCGATCGAGTACGACCCGCAGCCACCGTTCGACTCCGGCCACATCTCCAAAGCGTCGGCGACCACCAGAGCCTCGGCCACCGTGCTTCTGTCCCAGCAGACCATTGCCGGAGATCAACTCACCCAGTCGATCCGGCTGTTGTGGCATGCGGCCCTTCAGTCAGCCAGGGACAAGCGCAAAAGGGGTCGCGCCAGCTAAGACGCTGGCTTCGCTGGTCACGGCGGAGGAGGTTGGTCGATCATGAACCTGATATGGAGGCCAGTTTGTCAAGGGGGCAGGTGAAAGCCGCCCCGACGGTGCGCCGAGGCGGCTTTCGTTTGACTGGGCCTGGGTGATGGTCTCGACGGTCGTTGCTCACGACGGTGGTGTCAGGCTGATATGCGCGGGTTGGGTACCGCAGGACGATGTTCGGATGTGAACGGTACTGCCGTCTACAGTCGAGCGTCACGGGCAATGATCTGTGTTAATCATGCTGTGGCTCATAGGTTCTCCTTAGGTTCGTTCACTCACCGCGTCGCTGCTTGATCAGCCAGGCCCAGTCAAGTTCTCAAGGCCTGCGGCCCTACTGCAGGGTGGCCAGAGACCAGCACCAACCGGCCAGTTCGCGGGCGATGGCGACATTGGCCACGATCGGGTTCTTCCCGCGGTCGATAAAGCCCTGCCAGCGCTTGTTCAGACGTCGGTTGCCGGTATGGCCGCGGGCCCGAAGGGCGGGATCGACCTTGGCCCAGCGGGCCCGCAATGTGGGCCCGGAGGTGCTGTAGGACTTGCGGTGATGTCAGGCCGACTCGATCAGCAGGCGTCGCACGTGGGTGTTGCCGGCCTTGGTGATCGGGCCCTGCACCCGGGAGGTCCCCGAGGAGTGCTCGGAGGGCACCAGTCCGACGTAGGCGCCGATCGAGGACCCGGTGAACCGCGACCAGTCACCGATCTCCACGGTCAAGGCCAGGCCGGTCAGCGCTGAGATGCCCCGCAGGCAGCCCAGCCGGTTGACCGGATCGGCTAAGCGCGGCGAGGCAGCCACCTCCAGGATGTGCTCGTCGAGACTGTTCCGCCGTAATAGAAGATGCCCTGACGCAGAAGCAGTTTGGACAACCGATGCCGTACCCGCATCAGGTCAGCCCGGGCATCTTCGCGGGCCCGCACCAGATCCCGGACCGCCTCGATCTCACGCTCGGGCACCGCCACTTCGGTGATCTCACCCAGCCGCAGCAGCCGGGCCAGGTGCGCGGCGTCGCGGGCGTCGGTCTTGATCCGATCCCCGGCTGGGCGCTGCAGCTTCGACGGCGCGGCGACCAGGCACACCATCCCGGCCGCAGTGATCGCCCGCGCCAACCCGAACCCGGTCGGACCCGCTTCATTGGTCACCCGCACCGGGGCACGCAGCTGGCCCAGCCAGCCCAGGACCTCGCCGTAGTCCGGACACAACCGCGCCCGAGCGATCTTGCCTGTTTCCTCGTCAATGCCATGCGCGACAACCGAAAGCGCATGCACGTCCAACCCGACACTCGTACCCTGAACAATCACCGGAGGCCTCCTGATCTGCAAATGTGGCACTACCAGCGCGAGTGTTCACCCACGCCGGCAACCCACGAATCCTTTTGCAGCACGAGGCCTTCGGCCTCAACTAGCCTCCATACCGTCTACCCAGAACTTCAACGTACGCTGACCCTGTTACTCGTCCTCGCTGAAGACGGCATCGCGCTTGCGTCGTACGGCCGGGAGGATCGCGATGACCAGCCCGACCACGGCGAGGGACAGCAACACAGCCGAGATCGGCCGCGTCACGAACACGCTCAGGTCCCCCCGGGAGATGATCAACGCGCGCCGCAGGTTCTCCTCCAACAACGGGGCAAGGACGAAGCCGAACAGCAGCGGCACGGCCTCACACCCCCAGCGGACGAGGAGGTAGCCGAGCACGCCGATGATTGCGACCACATAAACGTCCCAGGGGTTCAGACCGAGGGAGAAGCAGCCGATGGTGGCGAAGGCGATGATCGCCGGGAACAGCACTTCGGAGGGAACCGAAATAAGCCGTACCCAGAGGCCGATGAGCGGCAGGTTCAGCAGCACCAACAGCAGGTTGCCCACCCAGAACGACGCGATCAGGCCCCAGAACAGCTCCGGCTCATCGTTGATGACATTGGGCCCGGGAGTGATCCCCTGAATGATGAACGCGCCGACGAGCAGCGCCATCACCGGATGTGCCGGCAGGCCCAACGTGAGCAGCGGGATAAAGGAGGTCTGCGCCGCGGCGTTGTTCGCGGACTCGGGTGAGGCGACGCCCTCGATGGCGCCCCGTCCGAACTTCTCGGGGTGCTTCGACACCCGCTTCTCCACCGAGTACGACGTGAACGCCGCCAGGATGTGCCCGCCGCCGGGCAGTACGCCGAGCGCGGAGCCAATCGCGGTGCCGCGGAGCACCGGCATCCGGATCCGGCGGAAGTCGTCGCGGCTGAGCCACAGCCCCTGCACCTTCGTGGGAATCACGCTGTGGGTCTGACGGCGTTCCAGGTTGCGGATGATCTCGGCCAGGCCGAACAGTCCGACCGCGATCGAGACGAAGTCGAGTCCTTGGTAGAGCTCGCGGATGCCGAGCGTGAACCGGGGAACTCCGGTGGAGAAGAGGTCTTGGCCGACGGTGCCGAGCAACAGCCCCAGCACGATCATCGCCAGCGCCTTGGCCGTCGAGCCGCTGGCGAGCGCAATGGAAATGACCAGGCCGAGTACGACGAGTGAGAAGTAGTCGGCCGGGCCGAACTTGAGCGCCACCGACGCCATCGGCGGAGCGAAGAGCGCGACGACGGCGGTCGCGACGGTCCCGGCGAAGAAGGAGCCCAGCGCCGCAGTGGCCAGCGCCGGTCCGGCTCTGCCCTGTCGTGCCATCTGGTACCCGTCCAGCGCGGTGACCGCGGCCGATGACTCGCCCGGAAGGTTGATCAGGATTGCGGTTGTCGAGCCGCCGTATTGCGCGCCGTAATAGATGCCGGCGAGCATGATCAGCGACGCGATCGGGTCGAAGTTGAAGGTGATCGGTAGCAGCAGCGCGACGGTGGCGGTTGGCCCGATGCCCGGGAGCACCCCCACCATGGTGCCGAGCGTGACGCCGAGCAGACAGATCAGGATGTTGCTCGGCTGGAGGGCCGTCTCGAGCCCCAGTGCCAGTCCGGAGAGATCCAAACTCAGCCCCCGAGCCAGTCGCCCAACAGCGGCAGGCGCAACTGCAGCAACCCGACGAAGATGCCGAGACAGAGCACCGTCAGGCCGACTGAGATGCCCAGTGCCTTGAGCGGACTAACGCCGCGGCATGCCAGCGCGGCGACGAACGTCGTCACGAACAGCGTCGGCGCGAGCCCGAGCTCCTCGATGGTGGCGCCGAAGAAGACGATCCCGCCCACGAGCATGCCACCGCGCACCCAGGGCACCGGTCCGCGCTCGGCCGCTGCCTCGCGGTCGTGCGGGTTACCTCCACGGAAGCCCTGCACGGTGATGACCGCGCCCAGGACGGTGAGGATGACGCCCAGCACGAATGGCACAAAGCCGGGGCCCATCGCCTGCGTCGATCCAATTCCGTACGTCCTGCCCCCGAGGGCGAAGGCTAGGCCGAGTACGACGAAGGTGCCGCCTGCCAGCATGTCGGGGACGCCGGGCCGGCGGCCCGCTGTCCTCGACGACGCCGGGTCGTTGCTCATCCGCCCTTGACTCCGGCACCCTTGATGATCGGGGTCCACAGCTCGATCTGCTCGGTGAGCTTGACCCTGTGGGCGTCGGGGGTCACCTGGTCCTTAGCCACCGGGGTGGTGCCGAGGTCGGCCAACTTGTCGATGACGTTCGCGTCCACGAGGGCCACCTGCAGGGCGTCGGTGAGCTTCCCGACGACCTCGTCGGAGGTCTTTGCCGGCACGTACAGCCCGTGCCAGACGGCGACCTGGACTTCCGGAAGGCCCGTCTCGGCAGTGGTCGGCAGGTCCGGCAGCGCCTCGACCCGCTCCGGGGTGGTTACCGCGTACGCCTTAATCGCACCGGACCGGATCTGCCCCGCGGTGTTGGTCGTCTGGTCGCACATGAAGTCGACCTGGCCACCGACCAGATCGGTGAGCGCGGGCCCGGTGCCGTCGTACGGAACCTCGGTCAGGTCGACGCCGACCGCCTGCTCGATCAGCAGCCCGCACAGCTGGGAACCTCCCCCGGCGTGGGCGAGGGTCAGCGTGTCAGCGTTGCTCTTGACGTAGGCGACCAGTTCCTCCAGCGTCGTCGGTGGGAGGTCCTTCCGGGCCACGATCGTCATCGGTACATCGGTGATCAGACCTATCGTCTTGAAGTCCACGAGCGGTTCGTAGGGCAGGTCGGGGTAGAGCGCTGGTGCGGTCGACATGGCGATGTTGTGGATGAGCACCTCGTAGCCATCGGCCTTGGCGTTGGCAACCTGCCCGGCCGCGACTGTTCCACCGGCGCCCGTGACATTCTTGACCACGATCTGCTGGCCGAGCTTCTCGCTCATGGGCTCCGCGATCAGCCGGGTGACGGTGTCAGTCGGTCCACCGGCTGAGTAGGGCACCACGAAGGTGATCTCGCGATCCGGGTACGCCGCTGGTTTGGATTCTGACCCACCGCATGCGGCGAGGCTGCTGATAGCCAGGGCGGCAACCCCGGCGAGGGCCCAGCGTGGCGTGCTGAGGCGCGACCGCCCGCTTCGATCCGAAGTGTCGACGGACGTGGCCATAGAAGCTCCTTCATCGGCGACGAGGCAGGATCGGAATGAGACCTGGGTGACACTCTGGACCGTAGGACGATCTTAGGGACGCACTTCGTGGGCCGCGGATCGGCTATAGCTTCAAGCCGAACCATCTCGCATCGGCGGTCTGCGATGGCGAGCTCACTGTCAAGGATCAGCCGAAACAACGTCAAGCATCACCCGAAGACGAAATTTGCAAGCATCAACGGAAGTAATAAAGGCTTTGTAGGGCGGGCGGGGCTCGAACCCGCGACCAACGGAATAGCGACGCCGATATTGACCTCTGTCCGTCGCCACCGCCCAGCCCAGTTCCACACGGGACCGAACAGCCGCACGTGGAGGCCACGGACGAAGTAGTCGCTAAGAATCTCATCGAGCGGCAATGAACCGTCGATAGCCGCTGGCATCAACTCGTCGGTCACGCGGTCCTGCAACCCTTGCTCTAGGTCGTATACGGCCGCCCGAGTGACGGGCTCACCCAAAACGACGACGACCTCTCGGGAAGCAGCGCGGCCAACTCGTCATGCGGAAGTGGAGTCTGACCGTAGCCGGGTGTCAGCGACATCAATGCCCAGGCGGCTGCTGCTCTGAAATGTAGGCCGCAACGGTGGCTGGCCGAATGTAACCCGCAGGCACGACCCGACCCTCTAATTTGGCCGAGGACTTTGTAGCGCGCACCCCCGCCTTCTTGACGGCAGCTTTTGTCACGACCACCTTCTTAGCGGACTGGCGGTCCATGATTACACCTCCAAACCAAACCGTAGACGTGGCCCTAATCCTACGGCCAAACCGCAAATCTTGAACAGGGCAACGATGGAGCGCAGGAGGCAGAATCGGCGACGATGCGTTCGATCGCCTCGAAATCATCGGTGTTGAGGCGGGCCCGGAGCACCTGCCGCGGGCGCGGTTGGGCTGGCTAACCTTGGTGTGTGCCGGGGTTGGGGTCGTGATCCTAGTCGGCCTCGATGGCTTCGGGCCCCGACCCGATCTATGGTGCCGGATAGACGGTAGCGCTCCGGTCGACGTCCTTGATCAGCGCCGGCCAATCGCGGTAATCCAGCGTGAATCCGTCTTGGTAACAGCGGACTCCGGTTCGAACAGTCTCGACGATGTCCATCGCGACTTGATAAAACTCGTCATAGCGCGGGTCGTCCATCTCGATGTCCAGTTCGCCGCTGTTCTCGCTTTCATAGGACGCGAAGTAGCGGCAGACGTAACTCTCACCGTCGGGGAACTCGACCAGATAACGGGTGCCGGGGTGGTTGTCGTTGTATTCCTCGAGGACTCCGAATTGGAATTCCTCCTCGGGATGGAAGTAAGTCATCGCGACTTCTCCTTATCGGGTGTGGCGAAAGCATGCACCAGAGCACCGACACCTCGATCGGACCGTTATCGGGCCCGAAGTCCGGCCAGATCGCTCCTGTTCCCGCGATCGCCGGTCGAGACCGAATAGATCGGCTCTACGAGAGCCTTCCGTGGACATAAACGATGAATAAACGATGACCCGGGGCGCCGAGAGTCGTAGCACTAGGAAGAAACTGGATCTACCAGGAACTAGTAGGGCGGGTAGGACTTGAACCGACGACCAACGGAGTAGCGAAACTGAGTTCCGGCCGTCTCCTTAGGAGTCCGAATAGTGCTGTGGCCCAATTGAATCAAGCTTCAATGAGAACCTGTTGGACCCGTCTGGTTCCGGTAGTTTCCTGGACGTATTCGATGAATAAACGATGACTGCGCAAACGGCCGTGAATCGGGTTTGCCGGCCTAAGCCGGTACAGACAACTTTCCGGGGCCGTCTGCGGTCAGTGGGTCTCCCCCGGTTCGCAGGCCAGCGTTGGATCAGCACAGATGCTTGTCGGCATGACCGGCGAGTTGGAATGCGGGTCGCGGTCGACCGTGACCGAGGACTCGTCCGGAGCTGACGGGTCGGCTTCGTCGGCGGCCGCGGGTGCCGAAAGAAGGCCCGAAGACACCGTTAGCGCCATCATGCCGGCTAT
>Ga0114919_10001785_pt1 | contig 17263 bp, 28 predicted proteins | sample BlataG_FD_88682 | JGI IMG/M metagenome (GOLD analysis project Ga0114919, IMG submission 88682) | Deep subsurface microbial communities from Black Sea to uncover new lineages of life (NeLLi) - Black_00105 metaG | ecosystem: Environmental > Aquatic > Marine > Oceanic > Sediment | place: Atlantic... | reverse complement strand
CACATAAAATACAGTTCCTTCAGGATCATCAGTTCCGTTTCCTCTTATAAAACATTCTAAAGTAAAATCATTTAGTCCCCAACACACTCTTGCAAATACAGGAACGTAAGATGCGTTAGCTGAACCTTGATAAGTAGGAAATTCATAAGAATTAATACCTGAAAAAGGAACAGTAGTAGAAGCAGATATACCTGAATTTATTAAATTATAGGTATTAGTTTGAATACTGGCACCTACGACAAAATCTGCCATTAGGTTTCTCCTTAAGCTATTCTAATAATTGCAGCGGCTGTTGTAAAAGCAGGAAGCTGAATTGTAAATGTACCAGCTGTTACTGTTTTATCCGAACCAAAATCTAAAACTGCAACTGCAGCGTTTGATGTAACTGCTGAAGATGAATTATAAATTAATGCACCTCTTGTATTAACAGTTACTCCGGTAAATGATAAATCTTGAAAATCTACAATCGCTGTACTCGTAGCAACAGATGTTCCACCATTAATTAAAGTTCCTCCACCTGCAGCGTATTGTCCGCTAGCTGGAATTTCTTGAGTTGTTGAGTAAGCAGTAGTTGATGCATTTAAAGTTGCATTAGATGTATATAAAGCTAATTTAAAAGTATCTCCACCTGTTGATCTAAAATCCATATCTCCGTCAAGAAGACTTTTCTTAAAAGAATCTGCTAAAGCTTGTGTTATTGCCATAATTTTTCTCCTATTGTTTACTTAATCTTGGAACTCCATCTTGATACTCGTCTCTTCTTCTTCTACCCACTTGCTCAGCTAAGAAACCTTGAACTGATTGTGTGTATTTTTGTTCATAAAATTGAAGCATATCTGCAGGACCTTTTAAAAATCCATACGCTTCAACAAGACAAGCATACAAAAGACCGTTTGGAAATTCATCACTTAAGTATGTATTTGTATTAGTACTCGATAAACCTTCTGGTTTCAAGATGTAATTTACTTGAATTGCATAAGTATTGTCAGGGATAGGAGCTAAAGCAATTGTATTTTCATCCCAATTTGCGTAGTATTTAGGTTGTCCTCCTTCTCCTGTAGAATTAAATTCTGAAATAAAACTAGTATCTCTTTTTTCTAAAAAAGTTCTTGTTGTACCTGCGTTGAAAGTTGTACCATCTGAAACTTGAGCAGATCTAATAACTAAAGTATTTGCAGGAATATCTATAAATCTTTGCCCATTTATTAAATTAGAAGTATCATAACGTCTATTATTATCTGAATCTACATCTCTTAATAATCTAAATTCAGCGTCTTGGATAAAACCATTAACAATAGTAGATGTTAAAACATTTGCATCTACTTCTGTATAATCTCTAATTTTTGTTACTAATTCATCATATGTCATGGCGTTAATGTTACTGGACCTATTGATGCAATAGCTCCACCTCCTCTTGTTGTTTCTGTTGCAGCAGAACTTAAATTAACTGTTAAATTAGTAGTTGTAGCTGAAGTTACTACAAAAGACAAATTATTAAAACTAGAAACTCCTGAAATAGGAGAAACATTTCTAAAAACAACTACATCATCTACAGCTCTTGGACTATTGATAGCCATAGATACTGTCATAGTAGTAGAACCACTTTCAAAAGAAAAAGGATTACTAGTTAATAAAGCAGCTACTTTTGGCTCTGTTCTTGCAGGTCTTGCATTTCTTAATCCTTGTGGATCAGCTACTATAGGTCTTGGTTCTAATTGTGGGTGTTTCTTTTCATATTCTGAAATATGAACTCTTGCACCGTTCCATTCAATAACCATTTCAGAGTATGGAAATTCCAATCCTGAACGATCAGAAATAAATTTTGCGTATTTTCCTGAAGATAAATTAGACACTTGGATTATATGTTCTAGGACTTATAAACGAGCTGCTAGAAGAGCCGTCTTCTCTTAGCGCTCTTTGAAGTTCATCTTCGTAAAGAAGCTTTAATTCTTGAATTCTTGCGGGTGCTTTTTTAATTGCAAGATAGTAAGCTAAACCTGCAGTCATACAAGGAACAAAACGATAAGGTACATCTGCTACATTTGTATAATCACCAGCGTCTTTAATTCTTTTAACATAAAAATAGTTAATAGTATTTCCTGCTTCATTTGAACCAGGAGCTAGATACAAAGTAATTGTAACCCTATCTATAAATCTTTGGACCCAATATTGAGTAGGTAAACCTGTTTCAGTTTTATTTGATAAAGCTTGATATGCAGATCTATTTATTTTTGTAAGGGGAAAGTCAACATTTTGTGAGTTTCTATAAACAGCTTCTAAAACATCATCTACTCCATAAACTGCTGTAGCATCAGATGTTCCATCTGAAGGATCTCTAAACATTGTATATTCAGATTGACCATCAACTAACGTTAAAGAATTATTTGCAACTTCCCAATAATGAAGACCACGGTTAGCCCATTCTTGAAACATTATGTTTAAAGAACGTCTAGCTGTTTTTAAATCATATCCAGAATTAACTTGTAAACCAAGTCTTTCGTATGATTCTTCTATAACTTCATCAATAGAAAAAGTCGATTCAAATTTACTAGTTGTGGCTATTGCCATTTAACCTCCTACTTATCTAGGTAAACCGTCAATCCTGTTATAGTACCATTATGAACAAGATAAACACCATCGGTAAATAACACTCCATCATCTGGAATATATGGATCTAATGATCCCACAGCAACTGCTACGGACATAACCGTAGTACCTTCTCCTGAAGTAGTTTTAAATTGCATAGTACCTGCAGTGCCTATAACACCATGCATTCCTCTTACTCTAGTTCTCCCTGCAAATAAAGTAGAAAATGCACCATCTGAAGTTACTCCTACAGACATAGATGTAAGAGCCGCTACTGGAGGTATAACTCTAGTGACTGTGTTGTAAAATTTAGTTGTTGTTACAGTTGAATTACCAGCTGGAGCCTGTAAAAATTCTTGAATAGCATTTCCATCTACATCAGTTCCTTGTACTAAAACTTGAACAGTGCTGTTATCAGTTGCTCCAGAAGTTAATGTAACCTTTTGAACATTACCACTTCCTGCAAAAGTCCCAGCGTCAGCTGTTAAAGTTAGATCTGTATCTGATGCTACACTTTGTGAAGCAGCTATTACTGCTACACCAGTTGCAGTTCCACCAACTGCAAATATACCTTTTACGTCTGTTGTTGACATTTTTTTTCTCCTTTTAAAGGACGCCTGCATTACCAGGCGCCCCGAGTTAATTTATTTATTACCTATTAACTACCTGCACTAGGTGAAATTGCAGTTGGTGTCTCTAACTGTTGTTCACCCGTCTTACTTATACTTTGATACTGTATACCTAAACTTGTGTTTGTAGCATTCTCAGTTTCACATCCAATATAAGGAATAAGATTTACATTATCAGCTAATGCAAGACTTTTTCCAGTGCCTGAAGTAACTGCAGTTCCTGAAGTTCCTGCTGTAGTAGTTACATTGTACTGAATACCATTTACAAAAATAGATATTTTTCTTGCAGCATCTATTTTAATTCTTAAATGATAAGGTCCATTTGGTTCTGAAGCAGAGCCTGCTTTATTTAAATCAATCGGTAATTGACTAACATAGTCAGTACCACTAACGCTATAAACAAAATGTAATTTAGAAAAATCACTAAATGTTTCTCCATTAGTTGCACTTGATTGATATTTAAAAAAAGCTTGAGTAGCGTCAGTTGCAATTAAATGATCATTAGTTAATTTTAAACCTGCCCAATGTTTTGAATTTGCATTTGAGTTTATAGGTAAAAATATTGAACATTCCCATTCAACTTCGTTGCCTGTTCCAAACTTAATACCTGACCATTGTGATTGTTCTTCGCCAGCCCCTAGTGTATCTAAATGTGGAGCAACTACAACATTATCTCCTGTAGCATTATATGTCTGAATTACAATACCTGTACCAACACCATCTTTTGGAAATTTACAAGATTGAGTTGTTTGTGGAGCTTCACCACCTGTATGTACTAATTCAAAGTTTTTATTTGCATTGTCATTTGCAACATCACCATTTGTTGCTACTCTTTGTAAAAAGACTTCATTTAAAAATTGTCTTCTTGAGTCTTTTACACCGTTAAGTACTTGTGTTTCATTAACACCGTTTTCATTTACTACTTCGAAACCATTCTTTGATGCGACTGGTCCGCTAAAAGTTGTTCTTGCCATAATTATATCCTCCTAGTTTTTGAACATAGTCTCTAGGCCGTCGACTATACGCGTCTATGTTCTAATTAAATTGTATAGTGTAATTAAAATATAACTAATTTTAGAAAAAAGCAATAGATACTTATAAGTGTTGACCACTTTTGTAGAGAATATATTTAAAAACCTAATTATCCAGCGAAAAGGTGGTTCTCACCATCTTTTGGATTACTAGGCTTAGCTTCTTGTGTTAATAGGATTTCTCTGATCGTTTTTTTGATCTGATCTCCTAACACAGACATATCAGGAGTTATCACTCCTTGATTCTTAAGAAACAACTGATTCCATGTGGATTCAAGTTGGATTTTTCTCGCGAACAATGCCATCTTGCTCGTAGCCATCATTAACCTCCTCATAGGTTATGTAAAAATCATTTGTAGTACTATTATACTTCAAATCGTTTTTTTCCCATTCTATACTATTTTCTCCCATATAGTCAATGATTATCTTATGTACATCTTCTATGGTATCTAAAGGTTTTTTACTTTCTGTAACAAATTTAGTTTGTATTTCTTTTGTATATATTTTTATTAAATACTTCATTTTTCCTTTCTATCAAAAAGAAAGGCCCCAATCAATGGGGCCTTTCAATAAAAAATTTAATTAATGATTAACCAGTTCCGCCGCCAGTTCCAGCGTTGTATCTGTGATTATTAATCATTACTACAACGTTACTTCCTGCAGATAGTATGTCACTATTATATCCAGTACCACTGCCTTGGAACTCTGCGTCGTCAACACTAGATCCAACATGCATAAACTTGAATATTGCATTTGAGTTGAATGAAGCGCTACTATTAGTGTTCAATTTAACAGTAGATCTTTTCTGATCAGCACTAACAGATGCAGCTGTATCGCCAGCATAATTTGGAAAATAGTTTCCATTCATTGCACTTACCGTCATATCTGAATCAATCTTAATCGAGTATAATTGATAAGGATCATCAGTAATAAAGAAAGATGCAGTCTCTGTTTCGTAATTGAAATTGTTTGTTGGTAAGCTGCTACCAAATACGTGATCAGCGAATACAGGTTTATCAGTGTTTCTGTCAACATATTGACATCCAACAAATGAACCTGTGATTCTATCAGTAGTACTATACTGCGGTCTTACGCTAGTAAAACCTGTTTGAGTCGCAACTTTAACTGGCATTTGAAATGCCAAGTTATAGCCACCATATTTTGCATTGAAACCACGGTATTCAGTAACCTGAGCAGCGTTATAGTTTGAACCTACTTTGTTTATTGGTTTAAGTCCGAAACCAACTTGTGATAATGCCATAATTATCTCCTCCTATTTTCTATTACGCAGTTCCAGGTGAACCAAACATACCTCTAGGGTCAGAAAAACCAAAAGAGTATCTCTCTCTTGCTTTGTATCTAACATTACCGGTATCGAAGTCACCTTCCATTGCTGTTTTGATTGGCGCTCTAACAAAATATTTCATTCCATTAGGCACATCAGTTTTGATGAAAAACGCATCTGTATCAGTTAAGAAATTATTCACAGTGTAACCTTGTGGAATCATTCCCATGTTGTTGATAGCGTTGATGTCGTTGTCAGCAGTTCCAACTCTTTGAGCAGATTTCATTAATCTCTCAGCTGTAAATTGTAACTCAGAAGGAATAATCATTTTTACTCCTCTAGCTGCAATTTTTAAACCTCTTTCATCAGTGAATGCATTAATATCAATTAATGATTGTTCTAATGAAGTTTCGTTTAAGTCAGCTGCAGTGCTTAAAGTATTGCTGAAAGTTCCAGCAATTGTTGGGTGGTCAGTCGCTAAAAGCGCTTTTCCGTCACCGCCAGGAAACGCAGAATTAAATGCATCATTTAATACATTTGCTGCTTTCACTTGTTTAGTATTCGCCATAGATCTTGCTAAAGCTTTTGTATATCTAGACGCAAGTCTGTCATACAAATTATCCTCAATCGCTTCTTCAGTAATTGAAAACGCTAGAGCAATAGTCTCGTGCGTGTATCTCGCTGTAAATGTTTCGTTTGCAGTGTCATATTGAATTGCAGCGCCTTCACCTTTTGTTGCAGCGTTTGCGAATCCTGATAACATTACTTCCTCTTCGAAAGCTCTGTCAGATGACTCTTGCTCGAATATCTCAGCGTGTTGGTTTTCGTATCTTGAATACTCTAAACCAAATAAGGCATTTAAGCCTGGTTCCAGTTGTTTTGTTAACTGGGCTCTTGAAATAGCCATGTTGTTCTCCTTTTAAAGTTTATATTACGTACTTGGTATCACTAAAAAATTAATTTTTAGGGCCACCAAAAGTTACGCGACTTTGCCTATCAGCGTTGATGGGCATACTACTGTGCTGGTCCTTAAGAGGGTCGTTTGCTATTGCTTCGTCTCTATCTCTGGTCAACTTTTGATAGTATTCCTCTCGAGACTTTGCGAGCTCTTCCGGTATCCTTGCCAACACAAGGCCGCCTCCGCCTATAACACCTGAGTATTTTCCTTCAGCATAAGAGTCATAATGTTTTCCTGGATATTCATCAGCTCTCACTAATTCCCATCCTCCTCTAAGTTTTCCAGACATATTTTTTGTATCTTCAAAACCTAGTACTTCGGCTCTTAGCCATCTTTGCCTATAACCCATAGGCGCCTCGGGTGCATCTAGTGCAGACGGTGGAGTCCAAGTTTGAGGTCTGTTTTCAGATTCTCTAGTTTGACTCGCACGAGGGGTCTTTAATTTATCTTTTTCCATATGCTTAAACCTCCTTCATGATTTTCTTTTGTTTTGCATAATCTTCTAATGACACTCCTAATTTTTTGGCGATAGCAACTTCAGAAGGGGTGAGTCTGATAGTTTGGCGACCTGTTTTTGTGCTTCGCGTCGCCGACGCTACTGTCTGCACAGGCTTAGTCGTTTCACCTTGTTTTATATCATTAGTTCTATCAAATTTATGTGGAAATTCAACCCTTAATCTTTTATCAATTTCAACATAATATTCGTCTGATTTAGGGTCGTAACCTTCCTCATCAACAAGTGTTTTATGTAGGTCAAAAGCCGTATAAGTCATAGCTTTATCTGTACCAAACCATCTATTTCTTGAAGCCCATTGTTCTGCTTTGGGATCAGGCATAGGTTCTTCTTGTTGAGTTTGAATAGGTTGAGTAAACTCCTGTCTTGGCTCATAAACTTCTTTTTCAGCTTTAGCAGAAAATTCACTTAATCTAGCTTCTTCATAACCTAATCTAGATATTTCTTTTTGAATTTCTACTTCAGCATTGATATCTGATGCTTCTCTTGCTTGAGCTAATTTTGCTTTTGAAGCTTCAAGTAGAGATTGGATTTTACTTGTTCTATCTTTAATCGACTCTGTTTCCAAAGAATTATATCTTTTTGATTGAGCTTTGGCATAATTAACAGCTTCATCTCTCTGTCTTTGAGCTTCATCTCTTTGTCTTTGAGCTTCTCTCCATTTACCTGTAAGCTTAGCTATTCTTCTTTGAACATCTTTACTATAATTCTCTAATTCTTCTTTCTTTTGTTGTTCCTCGCTACTAGCCTCTTTAGGCTCGGAGCTAGTTTCTTCTAGTTTAGTTTCACGCTCGTTTTCATAAGTTTTATCCGTAGCGTCAGACGTATCTTCTATTACCTCTGGTTGTTTATCTTCTTTTATTTCAACATCATGTTCTGGACCTGATGTATCAATATCAACCATAGGAACGTTTTTGTTTTCTTCTGTTTCTTGCATAGTCATCCTCCTATGTTATATGTAATGCAACACAGATTCTGGATCTTTAATAGTTCCAAGAACCTCATCGTCGTTAAGAAGACGAACTTCTCCGCCTTCTATTGGTATACGCGAACCCGCATATCGTGCAAATAGCACCCAATCTTTTTCTTTACACCATGCACCTTCAGGAAATTTTTCTTTATCCTTATAAGCTAATGGTCCTACTTTAATTACGTATCCACAGTTTGTAGCAATACGTGATTTATCTAAAGACTCTTGTGAAAATATAATACCACCTTTAGTTTTTTCTTTTGGTGTAAAAGGTAAAACTAAAAGCCTCCAACCTGATGGCTGAGGTAATTCATTTTGGATATCTCCAATATTTTCTTCATCTAGTCTTTTTGTTTCTTCTAAACTTTTAACTTCTTCTTTATATTTTTCTTCTAAAGCAAGTTTAATTTTCGGTTCTGTCGAGTTTGACGACGTTTCCGTTTTCTCTTTGATCATTTTTTGTATCCTCCTTCGGATTTAGCAGGTTCATCATTTCCTGATTTATTAATTGTAGCGCATGCGCTTGTCCCAAAAGATATTTATAATTTTCCATATCTTTTACCCCACCAGCCATCATAGTATCACCTATTGATTGCTGTGAATCATGTATAGTTTTTCTTAGTTCTTGTATAAATTTTTCAAAAGTCATTATATTTTAAATACTTGTAGTTCGTTTAATTTTTCTTGTGCTTCGGTAATTTTAGTTAATTGTTTATCCACTTCATCAATGTGTTGTGGGTGCTCTCCAATACCCACAGAATTTTCTAGATATATTTTAATTGTTGCATCAGCTTCAATTATCTGTGCATTATATCTTGCTTCAAGTGCTTCTAGTATTGCTTTTTTCATTTCTTTCTCCTTCTTTTTTTTAAAATTTTTACTCTTGTTTGCCAACAGTATTCTGTAATTTTTATAGCATATGTTTCAATAAATGCAATTGCTTTATCAAGTCTACCAAAAAAGTTGTAAATTAATTTGTCTAACATTTCCATCTTCTACGTGCCTGACGGATACGAGAATTTGGATCGTTACGAGTTTTTGCTGATGACCTTTTTAATTGTCCTAGTGATCTAGCGCAGTATGATTTTCTACGATTAGCAGCTTTTGATCCTGGCTTCACTTTTCCAGTCACGGCTGTTTTTAATTTACTTCCAGGATTTTCTGCCCTGTAAGCTCTTACACCTTTAGCTGTCATTCCAGCTCCGGATTTTGTTGGTCTATAATTGGCGTTTTTGCCTTTAGTTGTTTTTCTAATAGTCATTAAATTTTTTGCATATCAGGATTAGTTGATAAAATATTTTTTTCTGCTCTAGGTCTTGCATTTGAGTCTTTACTTCTTTTTCTAAGTTGAGCAATAGCAGATTCTTTTAATCTTTTTTCTCGAATTTGTTTTTGTAAATCTTTTTCTAAATTCATTAAATCATTCCCTTATAATATTTTTTATAACTTGGGTTTGAAACTTTTACACCACCTAAATCTCCAGAAATATAAGTTCCTACGTAAGGAGTATTTGTTAAACCGCCTCCAGCTTTTTTAGGTCTTTTTGCAAACGTTGCAACATTAGTTGGTTTACCACCAGGATTACCTGCTGCTCTTTTTCTTTTAACTGCTGAACTTTTTTGTGAAGCACTCATACTTTTTGCTTTTGCTAATGGTACACATTTTGGATAAGCACGTTTAGATCCTTTTGATCTTCCGCAAGGTTGATATTTACCTTTTTTCTTAGGTGCTCCAATATCTACCCACTTTTCTTTTACCCATGCTCTTAAACCTTTATCAGCCATTGTAATTATTTTTTAAATTTTTTAGGTCTACTTTTCTTAGTATCTATTCTTTGACCAAGATTAACTTTGTTTTTATATGATCTTTCATCAGGGTTTCTCGGTCTATTAATAATAGTGGTTCCTATACCTGTAGTAGTATCCATTCTTAAACCTCTAGGTAATTTATTAATATCGTTTTTTAATTTTTTTGGTCTATTATATCTTCCATCTGTAGTTTTTTTTATAGGTGAAGCATATCTTCCATCGGTAGATTTTTTATAGTTTTTACCATATTTATATTTTTGCACCTTAGGGGGAGATTTTTTTATAGGTGAAGCATATCTTCCATCAGTAGTTTTTTTATTTTTATCTGTTGCTTTATACACTGCCATTATACTAATCCTTTGTAATAACTATTCATACTCATTAAGCCACCCGTAGCAGCTTTCTTTCTATTTTTCTTTTTACCACCAGGCGTTACTTTGCCCGAGCAAACTGCTGATGCGTACATGTTCGCGTACGCCGAAGGGTAAACTTTAAATTTACGCTTCGCTGCAGCTTTTCCTCTTGGGCAAAGTTTAGCCATAATATATTATAAAGCTTCTACTTTTGCTTTACACTCATTCCAAAACTCAACTCTATTTGGTAGGTCTTTATCTCTTTTAAGATTTTCCTCAAGCTTAGCTAAAGAAGTTTCTTTATTCTCTACTTGATACCACTTGCTGTTTTCGTCTCTCCATTTTGGATATTTATTTGGTTTTTTTAGTGCCATGATTTATCTCCTTTTCTAGGTTGATCACCTATCCTTTTCTGAAATTTTTAACGTCAGATCTAACAGCGCCAAAACCTTTAACTTGAGCTCTTGGAGCATTAGACATAACTTGACTTTCAGAAATTGTTATTTTACCGTTTTTACCATAATTGACCATGCCGCCAGTAGCTTTTTGAACTCTACCGCCGTCTTTCATGTAACCCATTTTGTTTCTTACCTTTTTAGGTAATTTAGCCAAACCAGGATTTTTCTTTTTATCTACTTTTTTAAGCATTTGTTTTCTCCTTTGGGTTTTTACATGCACAATCGTCATTGCAAAAACATTGTTTTATATTTAACACTTTTAAAATGATTTCGCAAACCTTCTGTTTAATTTTTTTTATCATTTTTTCCCTCCCTTTGTATTTATAATATCCGTAGCCTTTATTCCATATACGGCCGCAACGACGCTGACCCAAAGTCCAGTTATCCACCACGGCATATTTTGGAGTTTTTCAAAATATAGGTCTAATTTTGCTTCAATTTCTTTGTCTTCTGCAAATACAGAATATGCAAGCAGAAACAGGGGCGATGAGAGCGTCAAAAGTATGAACTCGTCCTTCCAGTCTCCCTTCTGGTTCTCAAATACCTTGCCTTTGTACTCGATCTCCCCTCGTTTCATCTTTTCTGCATGCAAAAGCTTCGCTTCTGACAAAGCTTCTTTAGTTTTTTGCTTGTCAGAGTATAATTTTGCTCCGGTTTTAAGTGCCATTCCTACTAAATTCCAAGGTAACATATTAATTTCCTAAATTTTTACTTAAAATTGTTTTTTGTATTGAAGTATCAGCTCTTAAATTAGCTAATTCTTCGTTTTGTTGTAATTTTTCATCTTGATTTTGTTGATTCATCATAGTTCTCATCTTATCAAGATTAATTCTCTCTTCACCTTCCTTCTCTTTTCTAGCATTTTCTTGTGCTCGAAGGTCTAATTCTCTTGCTCTTAGTTTTGCAATAGGATCATTATCAAATTGTGAAGTAATTTTCTTTTCTTCTTCCTTAAATTCTTCCATCATCTCTGCAATTAACACAGCTTTTCGTGATTCTATTTTTTGTGTTATCTGCATAGCCTGCATTTGCATTTGTTGAGCCATTTGTGGGTTCTGTTGTGCCTGCATTTGCATTTGTTGAAGCTGTTGCATCTCTTCTCTAAATTCCATTTCAACTTGTTCTTGAGACATTAATGAAATGTGTTCAAAAATATTTTTTTCAAGACCTGCCATTACAGGTGGATTGTTTCTAGCAATATTAGTTGCCATAAAATTTAAGTGAGCGGTTATATGCGCTCTGTGATCCTGTCCTGGAAACGCTTGAAAAGGTTTCCCTGCAAGTGCATCGATGTGCTCTAATGCAGGGTCCTTTGGTTGTGGTGGTTGTGGTCTAATAAGTATTGTGTCAACATCTTTTACACCAATTGCTTCATACATATTTCTATATGCTTGATACAAATTGTGCATTTGTGGATTTGACATTGCTAATTGTAATTCTGTTTGTGCTAAAGAAATTCTTTGTGTTTGTGAAAATATATTTGGATCAGCAACAGGTAAAATATCTACTCTATCATCAAAGTCTAGTTGTTTGACTGTTCTTTGTCCTCCAACAACATCATAAGGATAATCTGCAGGTAAATATAATTTAAACACTCTTGCAAGTAATTTAAATTCATTTTTAAGAGCTGAGTATATTCTCTTATGAATAGCAGACATTGTTCTGCTTCCTCTTTCTAGCAAGGCGACTGTCGTACCCACCGCGGCTTGCTGATTCCCGTCTCCTACTTGCAGGTCTGCTATTGAAGCAAATCTTTGCCCTGCATTTACTACGACACCCATTAAGTTTAATAATGTAGCTGATGGCTCTTTAAATGGAAGAGTCATAAATGCATCTCTTATATTTCCTCCAGGTGCATCTACATCTCTAAATTCACCTGGTTTAATTGATTGTGCATCATCTCGTATTCTAATTCCTCTTTGTTTAAATCCTGCAGGTAAATTTGATAATGTTCCTGCATCTATTAATTGTCGTAAAGCAGATGTAGCAGTTCTTGATAAACCACCAATCATGTGGATCAAACCAAAACCATAAAAACCTAGTCCTGGTAAAAATTTGAAATGTACAAAATATTCTATTTTGTTTTTTAATGGGTCGTTTTGTTCGTAGTTTCTTCTAATTGATAATATCTCTCTTGAGTTTTCTTCTATAGTTACAATGTAAGGTAATTTAATTCCTGTTGGTTCACCATCAGGTCCCATATCTTCAAAACCTTCTAAGTCTAAATTTACGTGACACTCTAATAGAGTAAACACGCCTTCGTCTTTTCCAGTTTTAGATACACCTTCAAGTTCCATTTCTTTCTTTTCAATATCAGATAAATTATCTTGGCCAGGAGCTATATCTATATCTCTATAGAAACCAGCGACTTGTTGTTTTCTTAATTCGTTTTCTGATATTTTAATTTTGTGAACAATTGCTTCCGCATCTTCTAAAGATGTTGCAGTGTATGGAACGATTAAATCTTCTGCAGGAACAAATTTACTTACCGCTCTTTGTAATACTTCATCATAATAAATTTTTTTAAAAGCTGATCCACTTAATGGTAAATAGAATAACATCTGATCAAAGTCAGCTTCGTATTCTTTCATCTTATCCATTAACTGATAATTCATGAAATCTTTTACACGATTTGACTGCTGTGTTTTTTCTGGAGTTTGAACTCCTACAACTTGTGTTCTGACTGGTCCATTAGCTGGGAGTAACTCTTTATATGCCAACGCCTGAAACTGAGTAACAGCTTCAGCAAGCACCGGATGAGAGGCACCCGAAGCACCCGAGAATGGTTCCGACCTGTCTTCATATTTAAATCCTAACAGATCTAATCCTGATGTATAGGCTTTTTCCCAATCTTTTCTTGAAGTTTTATAATCAACATAGTTTGAATATAAACCGGAACCAATAACGGTTAATTGTTGACTATCTAAAAATTCTGCTAAGTTAGCATTAAAATCTGATGCATCTCCCGGATCCATTTGGTTAGGATCAAAATCTACTTCAACTCCACCATCTTCAGTGTCTGTAATTTCTACTTCTCCTGGTTGAGCTTGTTCTTGTAATTGCTCAGACATCTCAACAGCTAATTCATCTGTCGTCTGTTCAGGTTGTTCGCTTATGTTAGGTAATACCTTATCTATGTCTGCCATTTGTTTTTTTCTCCGGGTTTATTATCTTTATAGTATTATACGAAATATTCAAGCCTTGTGGTGTTGGTCCTTTTTTTGGCGGTGGGCCAAACTGTTTACCCCCACTTAAACCTTTACGGTACAAAGATTTCTGTTTCGTCATCTTTTCCTCTTATCTTATCTTTATAATCTGAATAACTTTGTGCAAGTTCTGGACCTGCTAAATATGCAATACCTAATTCTTCATTTCTTAATCCTCTTCCAGCAGCTTTAGCTACATCTGCTCCACCCATAACCATGCCTGCAGTTCCTAGTACAGGCACAAAAGGTGCAACTGCTCTAGCTATAGGTTTTGAAATTGTTTTACCAATACTAAAAGCTTTTTTAAACATCTCTCTTGTTTTTGATTTTTCAGGTATATCTATTTTATCTGTTGTTGTAACACTTGGAATTTTTCTCTGTAACAAATCTAAATCTATTTTCTTCTTACCTAAAGATATAATTTCATCTGCTTGTTCTTTTGTGATTTTAGATAAATCAAGTTCACCTAATTTATCACCATACGCTAATCCTTTTTTAGGATTAAAACCTGTATCTTTTAATTTTGTTATGTTTCCATCTTGATCAATATCTAATAATTCAAAGTTAACCAAACCTTGAGCGGGCGTTCCTTTTAACTGACCTCTTAATCCCTTCATAGTATCATTAAATTCTTCTATAATTTTTTCTTTATCTCCAATTGAACGATTAGGATTATTTAATTTAGACATTGCGATTTTAAGAGCATTATTTCTAATTCTTTCTGTTTTTTCTACAGGAGCAGACACATTTACATCTGCTGGTATTAATCCAAATCTACTTAAAGTTTGAGTAGTAAATTTTGGTTGTCCATGTTGAATAACAACATCTCTAGACATTGTTCCTGGAAACTTTTCGGTTTTATATTTTTGTAAAGCTTTGTAAACTCCATAAGGATCCTGCTTTCTATACATCTCCGCCTTAGCTCTTTTTATAGCTAGTTTTTCTTTTGAAGTTAGAAAAGGAGTTACATTTTTTTCGTACACTTCGCTGTTAGATATTTTTATTATCAAATCTTTTAATTTTTCAATACCTTCTCTGTCTGCAGGGAAATATTTTGTTATGTTTCCACCTAAAAATTGATCCATGATTTCTTGATATTGTTTTCCTATTCTTAAACCAGCAGATTTACTTTTAGTACCTGTGCTCTGAATACTTATTCCTTTAATATTTTTTGTAATATCTTTTAGTTCTTTAAATGCTTTTTCATCAACTTTAAATACTCCGGTGTTTTTTTTAGCTGCAGATGCGGCTCCAGCTTTCTTACCAGACTCTACATAAGAACTAACTTTAAAATCATCTCCTTCTTTTAAATATTTTCTGACAGAAGTTGTTGAAGATTTAGTTCCTCTAGCTATTTCCATTATGGTGGGAGCTGTGCCGTTTATTTTTTTAAAATTTTCTACAAACTCTACAAGTTTAGTTTTAGTGCCTTCACTAAATTCTTCTCTAATAACGGTTTCACCCCCGATTGCAAACTCTTCTCTAGTCTCAAGACTTGGTGAAACTTCTCTATCGTCAATAGATCCATCGTAGACAACGAAACTTGAAGTCAGATATTTTTTAGGGCGCATGGCTTTTTTATAATCACCTAGCTTCATTATACTCCTAATAAATAACTTAGTCCGCCTTTAGCTAATTTAATTGATGGTGCACCTCGTGACGCCATTTGCCTGTTAGGTAAAGTTGGTCCCGTAGGTTTAGGTGCAAAAGGATTTACTGGTTTAGTGGGGTCCGATGGTAATGGTTGACCACTACTTATAAGATCATCAAACATTTCTTCTAGATCTATAATTTGATCTTCGGTTAAATCTCTTAAAGGTTTACCATATTCTTGCATTGACATCATTTCTAAAACTTGATTTCTCTCATCCATACCATCTGGTGCTGAAGCAAACTTATTCATCAGTCTCATCATCTCTTCTTGAAACTCTTCTAATTCATCTGGAGTTAAATCTTTGTATGGTTTGTTAAACATTCTAAAAGAATGTTCGTCTGCATCTGAATCTCTGAAAAAAGGATCATCCATAGATGCCATTAAAGAATTTAAACCACCTTCTGCATTATCTCTTCTAGTTTTTTTTAATCTTTGAAGAATACTAATAATTTCATCTGGGTTTTTTCCTTGTCCAGCTAATTCCATGGCTTGATCTAATGTTGCTAATGCTTCAGCTTTATTTTGTGGATCTGGGTCATCTATAATTTGAGTTAATAATTCTTCATCAATGCCTGGATACTTTTGTTTTAATTCAAATCGTTCTACTAGTTTAGGAGCTAATGATGCAGCTTCCTTATCTTCTTTTAAAATATTTAAAAATTCATCATCAGGTATTCCTTGATTCGGATTAGTTGGTACTTCAATATCAAACAAACCTTCTATTTCTAACATCTGATCCATATCTTTCATGCCACCACCCATTTGATCTATTTCAATCATTTCTTCAGCAAGGTTTTTAACATCAATTATTGAATCTCCAAAAATTTCATTGAAAGCATCTAGTGGATCTTTACCAGCGAAATCAATTCCTTTCTTTTCTAAAATTCTTCTAGCTAGTGCACGTGTAAGTCCAGTTGTCATATCTAATCCACCACCAGGTCTTCTTGGATTTTTTTGTAATGTATTTACAACATCTTCTAAATTTTTCATCATAGGTGAAGATTCTTTAGTAGACATGATTCCTTCTTTTTTCTTTGGAAAAGGAATTACATTTGATGGTTCTTCTTTTTTAGGTGGTTGTTTTTTAGGTGCTGGTTTTTGTTGTAATTCTTTTTTGCCTTGATTGAAAGCATCGTCAACTTGTTTTTTAAGTTGATTAAATCTTGGTCCTAATTCTCTTTGTGCAAGTCTATAAGCATCATCAATTTTTTTAATCGCACCTGATCTAGTCAAGCTTCTAATTGCTTGTAATAATTTTATAACGGTTCCTATAGCCATTAGTAATATGTCCTTTTTTGTTCTGGTAGCTCTTCCTCCGGTTCATCTTCTGGATGAATTAAAAAACCACCTTGTCTAAATCTCATAACAGCTTGAGTCGTAGAGTCAACTAAATCGTCATGATCCCCATAAGGGAACGCAGCACACTCCTCTATTACTTCTTGAGCAAAGCTTTTTTCTGTGGGCGCCCATATGCATCCACTCTCGAATAGAGGTGCAACGCTATTTACCCTTGTATGTTTATCATTTCCTTTGCTCGGTGTAAAGTTAATTACAGGTATTCCCATTTGACGTAATTCGTATGTCAAAGGTAGTCCAGATGCTTTAGATTCAACAATAACTGTTTCAGGTTGCCAATAATCATATTGTTCTTTTGCAACACGACGAAGTTCCGGAAACTCTAATCTATCTTTTATTGCATCTAATAAAATTAATTGTGGACCATTATAACGTTCATCATAAAATATACCCCAAGTAGTAATAGCACTATAGTCTGCAGTTTCTTTTTTCATAAACGCTGTATCGTAAGATTG
>Ga0114919_10001784_pt1 | contig 17267 bp, 11 predicted proteins | sample BlataG_FD_88682 | JGI IMG/M metagenome (GOLD analysis project Ga0114919, IMG submission 88682) | Deep subsurface microbial communities from Black Sea to uncover new lineages of life (NeLLi) - Black_00105 metaG | ecosystem: Environmental > Aquatic > Marine > Oceanic > Sediment | place: Atlantic... | reverse complement strand
TCAGACGCACGGTCTACAAGTTCATCAAGCGGTTCCACGTGGTGGAGCGCACTTTGGCCAAGGAGGGCAAAACGCCGGAGACCGCCACCCTGGAGGAAATGGAGGCCATCTGGCAGGCGGCCAAGAAGAAATGATTCAGGATGGCCGGGGTTCCCTCCTGTCCCAAAATTAATTAAAACGCAGCCTCAAGCTTTAGCTGGCTAAAATAATTATCGAAATAGGCGCAGGCTAAAGCCTGCGGCTACAGAGGAGATGAAGACGTTTTTGTTGCTCTACTGAAACGTCATTGAGCCCGATATGGAGTGAACTCAACTATATTCTCCCCGCGGTGCCGGCTTGTCAGGCGGAGTCGAAAAAGTTATGGTTCAACGTTAATTATAACCAAGAATGGGGTTAACAGGCGATGAAGCCGAGCCGGCCGCGGGGGACCCTGTCCCTCCCCAAAATCCTGGTTTTTATTTTGGCCGGCACCATTCTTCTCTCCCTCCTGTTCTACGCCTCCTGGCAGCGCCTGAATCAGAAGGTGGAAGACATCCTCGAGGCGCAGTTCAACCAACAGCAACTGGAGCTGGCCCGGAAGATCGCGGACAACGTCGAGTCCTACTTCGATTACCTGGAAAACGAACTTTTGGCCTACCCCTGGCGCTTTCGTCTCGCGGCCCTGGATTCCCCCGATTTTAACGCCTATATGCAGGCCCGCTTCAAGGATATGCACCGCCTGGGCATCCTGGAGATAGGTTTGTACGATGGGACCGGCCGACCCTTGCGGGTCTGGCGGTCCGATGACCTCGCCGCCCCCTCGGAAGCACTGGGCAAAGTGTCTCCCGCCATCCTGGCCTGGGTGAATACTCCCGGCAACCAGGGCCACCTTTACCTGGGGGAAGTGCACCGGGCCACCGAGCCGCCCTGGCAGGGGCGACTGGTGATGCCCTTTGTCACCGGCCTCTATGAGTCGCCCGCGGCCTCAACCCCCTATGGCGTCCTGGAAATCCTCATCGATCCTCTGTTCATTGCCAACAAGGTGACGGCCGGGGTGCGCTCCGGGGAAAGTGGCTATCCCTGGATCATCGACCAGGACGGCACTTTTTTGGCCCATTATGAAGAGGCTTTTGTGGGCCAGGAAGCCCTGAAGGTGAGGAGGCAACGCAGCCCTGATATCACTTTTTCCGGCCTGCCGCAGCTCCAGGCCAAGCTGCTCAGCGGTCAGGAAGGCACGGGGGGCTACATCTCCGGCTGGCACCGTCAGAGAGTGGGGGTAATACCCAAGCTCGCCGCCTATACTCCCATCAAGTTTGACAAGGGCCTCATCAGCGGCGTTACCGACGTGGAAGACCCGTCCCACAATCTCTGGGGCGTGGCGGTGGTGGCGCCGGTGGCGGAAGTGGCCGGTCAGGTGAGCGGCATCATGCACCAGGAACTTTTCCTGGTGGCCCTGTTTTTCCTGGTGGTTATTTTGGCCACCGTGGGCCTGATCGCGGTGGCCCTCAACTGGAACAAGATCCTCTCCCGGGAAGTGGAGCTAAAAACCGAGGAGCTGCTCGAATCCCAGGAGCGCCTGGTGCGTTCGCAGAGCTTTGCCGCGGTGGGTGAAGCCGCGGCCTATGTCAGTCATGAAATCAAAAACCCCCTCATGGTCATCGGCGGGCTGGCCCGGCAAGTGGAGCGCACCATCGAGGACGGCGTGGCCATCAGGCAGAAATTGCAGATTATCCAGAGCGAAGTCCAGCGTCTGGAGAATTTTCTGGGAGATCTGCGGGATTTCACCCGGCCGCCGGTGCCCAGCAAACAAGAGGTGGACCTGAACGAAATCATCAAGGAAGTGGACGTCCTCATGCAAGAGCAGGCCCAAAGCCAGGGCGTCACGCTGCAGGAGCGCCTGGACCCGCACCTTCCCATCCTCCAGGCCGACCCCAATCAGATGAAACAGGTGCTCCTGAACCTGGTCAAAAATGCCCTGGAAGCGGTGGACAGCGGTGGCCGGGTGACCCTCTCCAGCGGCACCGAAGACCGGCAGGTCTGGTTCGCAGTGGAGGATAACGGCGGCGGCATGCCGCCTGAGGTCCTGGAAAAGATCTTCAATCCCTTTTTCACCACCAAAGAGAAAGGCACGGGTCTGGGCCTGGCGGTGATCCACAAGATCGTGGCCGACCACCACGGCGAGGTCAGTGTAAACAGCACTCCCGACCGGGGCACCACCATCCGGGTGAATCTGCCTTATTGAAGAGAGGGCGGTCTTGGCGGAGGAGTGATCGTGCTGGCCGCTCGTACTGTTTAGTTCGGTTCCCAAGCAAGGCTTGGGGCAAAATTGGGTTTCCCAAGCAGGAGCTCAGGAACGAGTTGACCAAGAAGGTGCAGCAATTTTTCCGGGTGAATCCACCCGGTAACCCCGTTAGGTTTTTATGGCTGAACCAGTACCTGCCGTGCCGACCCCGGATCGGCTGAAACGCCGGCGGGAAAAATTCCTCATCGGCCTGCTCCTGCTGCTGGTGGTGGTTCTCACCAGCGTGGAGATCTACCTGGTGCGCCAGGGAGGCTACCCTTTCACCGGCAGCCTGCTGGTTTTCGGCCTCCTGAACATCAATGCCATTCTCTTCCTGCTGTTTACCTTTCTGGTGTTCCGGCATCTGGCCAAGCTCTTTGTGGAACGCCGGGCCAAGGTCTTCGGTTCCCGCCTGCGCACCCGCTTGGTGCTCACCTTCATCAGTCTGGCCCTGATCCCCACCCTGTTTATGTTTTTCATCGCCTGGCAGCTTATTTCCGGCCGCCTGGAGTACCAGTGGGATAACCTGGTCAAGGATACCCTGGAGCAGACCCTGGCCCTGGGGAGGGTGTTCACCCAGGGCCTGCAGGATAAACTCCAGGCCGCAGGCGACCTGTGCCGCCAGGACCTGGAAAGCCAGGGGCCGTGGTGGCTTAAAAAAGAGGCGGATTTGACCTCCCGCCTGGCTGCCTGCGCGCAAACTTATCAGCTCACGGCCCTGGAAATCGTTTCGGCCCAGGGGAACAAAATCGCGGCCACCGAGCCTCTTATCCCGGAGGGCCAGGCCAGCCCCGAGCTGCCGCGCCTGACGCCCGAGGAACTGGAACAAGGCGGGTTCCTGCGCCAGGCCGTGCCCCAGGGGGTGCTCATCCGCCGGGTGGTGCCGCTGAAATCCCCGGGACCCGAGGGAAAGGCCTATCTGGTGGCCAACCAGCTCTTCCCCGGCTCCCTGCTGCACGGGGTGGTGGAAACCGAAGCCCAGGCCAAAAAGGTGCGCTATTCCCAGCGGCTGTTGCGGCCGGTCCGGGTGAGCCATTACCTCACTTTGGTGATTGTCACCCTGCTGACCATTATGTCGGCCATCTGGCTGGCTTTTTACATGGCCCGGGAGATCACCACCCCCATCCGCCAGTTGTCCGAAGGGACCCTGAAGGTGGCGGGCGGGGACTATGATTTTCGCATCGACGAGAAAAGCAAGGATGAGATCGGTTTTCTGGTGCAGTCCTTCAACAAGATGACCCAGGACCTCCAGGCCAGCCGGGCTCAGTTGGCCCAGGCCCTGGCTCAATTGCGCCAGAGTCTGACTGAACAGGAGGCCCAGAAGCGGTACATGGAGATTCTGCTCCGGAACGTGGCAGCCGGGGTCATCGGTGTCGACCCCGAGGGCCGGATAACCAATATCAACGATTCCGCGGCCCAGATTTTCCGGGTGAGCCGGGAGGAGATGCTGGGCCAGCCGGCCCGCAATCTCCTGCCGCCGGGCGAGCACCAGGAACTGATGGAATTCGCGGCCGCGGCCCGGCGCTCCGGCCGCACCATGGAAAAGCACATTCACCTGACTTATCCGGACAAGAGTCTCTACCTCCTCCTCAAAACCACGGCGCTCAAAGGCGACAGTGGCCAGGACCTGGGGATGGTCACCGTGTTCGAGGATCTCACCGAACTGGAGCGGGCCCAGCGCCAGGCGGCCTGGCGGGAGGTGGCCCGGAGCATCGCGCATGAAGTGAAAAACCCGCTCACCCCCATCAAGCTGGCGGCCCAGCGCCTGCGCCGTCGGTATCTGGGGAAAATCTCCGATGACGGCAAGATCTTTGATGAGTGCACCCAGATCATCAGCGACCAGGTGGATGAAATTAAAAATCTGGTAAACGAGTTTTCCCATTTCGCCCGCCTGCCCCACCTGACCCGGGCCCCCCACGACCTCAACGCCCTGGTCCGGGAGGCCCTGACCCTGTACCAGGAGGTGCAGCCCCGGGTTACCCTGAACTTCGAGCCCGATCCTGCGTTGCCCCTCATCCCCCTGGACCAGGAGCAGATGAAGCGGGTGCTGCTGAACCTGGTGGACAATGCCCTGGCCTCCATCCCGGACACCGGGGCCATCACCCTGTCCGTCCGGGCGGAGCCGGAGGCTGAACGGGTCAAACTTGTGGTGGCCGACACCGGCACGGGCATTACGGACCGGGACAAGGGCCGCGTGTTTGAGCCCTATTTTTCCACGAAGCGGGGCGGCACCGGACTGGGCCTGGCCATCGTTAATTCCATTGTCGCGGACCACGACGGGCAGATTCAGGTGGAGGACAACGAGCCCCAGGGGACCCGCTTCATCATCGAACTCCCCATGCGCCGAGAAGACCATGGCAGCCACGATACTCGTAGTTGACGACGAACCCCAGATCCTGCAGGCCATCTCCGGGCTGCTCCAGGACGAGGATTTCGAGGTGCTCACCGCGCCGGAGGGTGAGGCCGCGCTGAACGTGGTGCGGGAGGAACATCCGGACCTGGTGCTGCTGGATATCGCTCTGCCCGGCCGGGACGGGCTGGAAATTTTAAAGGACTTGAAAGACCGGCATCCCAGCCTGCCGGTCATCATGATCTCGGCCTACGGCTCGGTGGAAAACGCGGTGCAGGCCACCCGCCTGGGGGCCTATGATTTTATTGAGAAGCCGCCCCACGCCGATAAGATCCTGTTGTCGGTGCGCAACGCCCTGGAAATGGCCCGTCTGTCCGAAGAGAATCGGCGTCTGCGGCAGCAGGCCGCGCCGGCCCGGAAAATCATCGGCCAGAGTGAGGCCATTCAGCAGGTGCGGGAAATGGTGCGCCTGGTGGCGCCCACCTCCGCCAGCGTGCTGATCAGCGGCGAGAACGGCACCGGCAAGGAACTGGTGGCCCGGGCCCTGCATCACCTGTCGCCCCGGGCCCACCGCCCTTTTGTGGAGGTCAATTGCGCGGCCATCCCCGAGGACTTGATTGAAAGTGAACTTTTCGGCCATGAGAGGGGGGCGTTCACCGGGGCTACCACCCGCCGCCAGGGGAAATTCGATCTGGCCCACGAGGGGACGCTGTTTCTGGATGAAATCGGCGACATGAGCCTCAAGACCCAGGCCAAGATCCTGCGGATCCTGGAGGAACAGCGCTTCGAGCGGGTGGGGGGCAGCCGCCCCATCCAGGTGGATGTGCGGGTGGTGGCGGCCACCAATAAAAACCTGGAGGAAGAAATCTCCCGGGGCACTTTTCGGGAGGACCTCTATCACCGCATCAACGTCATTCCCCTGCAGGTGCCGCCCCTGAGGGAGCGCCGGGAGGACATCCCGCTTTTGAGTCAATATTTTCTAAAAGAAGTGGCCCGGGAAAACCAGGCGCTGCCCAAAACCTTCACCCCCCGGGCTCTGGAAGTCCTGGCCGCCCAGCCCTGGCCGGGAAACGTCCGGGAGCTGAAAAATTTCATCTGGCGGGTGTCGCTGCTCATTCCCCAGCCGGTTATCGACGCCGAGGACCTCCCCCTGGAGCGCAGCAATTCCCTGAGCGCCGCGGGGAATCTCAATGCCCTGCTGACCCTGCCCGATTTTCGGGAAGCCAGGGCCCGGTTCGAACGGGAATTTTTGCGGCGCAAACTCTCGGAGCACGGCGGCAGCGTCAGCGCCACCGCGGAGGCCATCGGCCTGGAGCGCACCCACCTCTACCGCAAACTGCGCACCTACGGCCTGGAAGCGGGCAAGGAAGGAGAAGCTAAACACGAATGATGAACAACCGGCCAAGTAACCAGATCAAAAGGGGGTTGCTTTACCTCGTTCCCCTCGTACTCCTTTATCTGATGACTCCGGACTGGGTCGGCGCCGCGGAAAACGGCCATGAATCGGCCCTGTTATTCGGCATCAGTATCAGCATTCTGGCGGCCACGGTCTTGGGGTTTGTCTTCAACGTCCTCAAACAACCCCTGATCCTGGCCTACATCGCCGCGGGCATCGCCATCGGTCCGCAAATCGGTTTCGGGTTGATCCAGAGCAGAAGCGACATCGGGACCATTGCGGAAATCGGTTTGATTTTGCTGCTGTTCATGATCGGCCTGGAACTTGATCTCAAGAAGGTGAAAGAGTCCGGCAAGTCTCTGATTATCACCGGCATTTTCCAATTTATTCTGTGCGTGTCCATGGGCCTGGGGTTTTTTCTGCTCCTGGGTTTTACCTTTTGGGGACCGGCCCCTTACACTTATGAGATCCTGGGAGTCCAAATCCTGGGCGGCCCCTATGACCTGCTTTATCTGGCGGCCGCCATCGGCTTGAGCAGCACCACCATCGTGGTGAAGCTGCTCTATGAAAAATTCGAACTGGACACCCTGGCCGGACGCCTCACGGTGGGGGTGCTGATCTTTCAGGATTTGTGGGCCGTTATCCTGCTGGGTCTCCAGCCCAACCTGACCAATCCGCAGATCGGCGTGATTTTATGGTCCTTTGCCAAAGGCGCCTCCCTGGTCCTGGTCAGCCTGCTCATGAGCAAATATATCCTGGGCTTTCTTTTTCGCACCATCGCCAAGGTGCCGGAAATCATGCTGGTGGCCTCCCTGGGCTGGTGTTTTCTGATCGCCGGGCTGGCCGCCTACCTGGGACTCTCCATGGAAATGGGGGCCCTGATTGCCGGGGTGGCTCTGTCCACCTTCCCTTACAGCCTGGATATTATCGGCAAGATCATCAATATCCGGGATTTTTTCATCGTTCTCTTCTTTGTCGCGCTCGGAATGGTCATTCCCAATCCCCTCGACAAACCGGGCCTGCTCCTGATCGCCGGCCTCACTGCGGGATTCCTGGTACTTACTCGCTTTTTGTCCATCTACCCCCTGCTTTACGGTCTCGGCAACGGCAATCGCGTTAGTCTGCTGGCCTCCATCAATCTCTCTCAGGCCAGCGAATTTGCCCTGGTGATCGCGTTCATCGGTTCCAGAGCCGAGCCCCCCCACATCGGCCCGGACATCGTCACCCTGATTATTTTTGTCTTTGTGCTCACCTCCATCGCGTCCACCTACATGATTAAATACAACCAGGGACTGCAAAATGTCTTGCGGACGGGTCTGGAAAAGGTGGGCCTCAGGTCCATGGAGCAGGCAGCTCAGGAAGACCGGCACGCGGCGGCACCCGATATCGCGCTTTTGGGCTTTTACCGGGTGGCCAGTTCTTTTATCGCCGAGATGGAGATCCTGCAGTGCCATTTCAAAGAAAAATTGCTGGTGGTGGATTTTAATCCGGAGGTTTTTCGGGAGTTGAAGCGGCGGGGCATCAAAGTGGTGTACGGCGACATCAGTAACGAACAAACCCTGCACCACGCTGGCATCGAGGAGGCCAAGGTGGTGGTGTCCACCATCACCGACGACATCCTGGTGGGCACCAGCAATTTGAATTTAATCAGGCAGATCCGGCACCTGGCCCCCCAGGCCCGGATTGTGGTCACCGCGGTCAACCGCTCCCAGGCCCTGAAGCTTTATGAAGCCGGGGCGGATTACGTGCTGCGGCCCAATTACCTGACCGGGAGGCACTTGTTGGACGTCCTGGAGCGCCTGCTGCGGGAGGATGTCAAGGACTGGGCCGAGGTGGAGATGGAACGGCTGCGCCAGGAACAAGAGGTGCTGGCGTAACTGAGAGGAGGGGGACCTTGGGGGAATTTGGGGCATGGGGTTTCGAGTTTCGGGTTTCGGGTTTATCTAAGTCATGTCAAACACCCCCCACCTTAAAAGTGCAATTTATGGTGCGTAAGACGCACCCTACGTAATCTACCAAATTCCTTGGGCGGGGAGACCCCGCCCCTCCGTAAAAATGCCTTGCCTCGCTTAAGTGGACGGTATGGCGCCAAAAAAACTTTTCAGAGCAGCATCAAAGGCTTAGCTAAACCTTGGCGCCGGGTTCCTCTCCGAGTTTGACGGTAAATTCCGGGGCCGTCTTCAAGTGCAGGTCCTGCTGGGGGAAGGGGAACTCGATGCCGTTGGCGTGGAAGGCATCCCAGATGCCCAACTGGATGTCGCTTTTGATGTTGACCACCCCCCGTTGCGGGTCCCTGATCCAGGCGCGCAATTCCAGATCCACGGAGCTGTCCCCGAAGCGCATCAGCCGGGCCGCGGGGGGAGGCGTTTGGAGCACCCGGGGGAATTTTTGGGCCACCTCCACCATCAATTCCATGGCCCGGCGCACATCCGAGGCGTAGGAAATCCCCACCGGAATCTTCAGACGCAGGCCCTTTTCGCTGAAGGACCAGTTGATGACCATGTTGGACATGAACTGCTCGTTGGGGACCAGATAGGCGGTGCCGTCCCGGGTGATCATGGAGATGTAGCGGGCGTTCAAGGATTCGATCCAGCCGTAGACCCCCTCCAGTTCGATGACATCGCCGGGGCGGATGGAGTTGTCCATCAGGAGAATGTAGCCGCTGACCAGGTTGGACACCACTTTTTGGAGGCCCAGACCAAGACCCAGACCGACGGCGCCGCTGAAAACCAGCAAATATTGAAAATCGATGCCGACGCTGTCCAGGGCGATCAACAGGGCCAGGGCATAGAGGATGGTTTTGGAGATTTTGACCAACAACACCTGGACGGTGGGCCGCAAGTGCTCGCTTTGTTTAACCCGGCCCTCAAAAAAGGTAATGAGTTTGTTGGCCAGGGCAAAGAACAGCGCCAGGAGGACCCCGGCCTTGATAATGAGCCAGGGGGTGAGGCGCTGCCCTTCCAGGCTCAAACCCACGCCGTCCAGGACCTCGATAATCGGATGTAAAAATTGGGCCAGGTCGAGGGCCACCACGGTCCAGACGATCAGGGCCACGAACTTGGCCCAGTATTCCCCGAACAAAAACTCGGTTAACAACCGGATGACCACCCAGGCCAGGGTCAGTTCAAAGACCACCAAAATGAGCTGGCGGCTCAGCTCGCTTTTCTGGGCCACAATATAGGCCAGTCCCAGGAGCAGTGTGGCCAGAAAGGGGCCCGCCACCCGGGCGAACTTGCGTTCAAAGGTGAACAGGCTGGATTCATCCGGGACATGTTGGCGCAAGCGGGGAATTACCACCCACCGCCGGAGCCAGGCGGCCAGCGGAAAGGCCAGCAGCAGCAGGACTGCTATCACCACGACTTGATACAGGGTGCCCCAGACGAGAATTTTTCCGGTAAACCATTGATGCCAGTTCATCACAAGATCTCTTAGGGTCGGCGGCAAAAAATCGTTCATGGTCTTAATCCTCGAAGGCCAGGTTTAACGCCGGCCGAATCAGGTTCCAGGAGTCCCCGTTTCATTTCAACTAGAACCTGGTATAAGGTTGTTTTTTTTCAGCCTCAGGCTGCAAAAGTTTTGCACCCGAAAAAATGTTGTCATTGGCGCCGCGAGGTAAAGCCTGCGCCAGCAGAGGTTGAAAATCTGTGCCACCAAAATATTTCATTTATAATGTTCTGTGGGGATATAAGGTCTTGGCCTACAAATTCTCGGTGGGCAGAGCCCAGCCTACGAAAGTCTTTGATTATTCGTGACCATCTCGCAGTGGAAAATCCCGGAATATTATAAAGAATTTTTGTATCGGACCCTACTGAGGCTGTCAATCTTTAAACTGATTGCTAACTGCTAACTGCTAACGGCTCGGGTTGTGGAAATACAATTGGTGCAGGATAAAAAAGCGAGGTGCCGCAGACCCCGGCCCCAAAAACCAGCAAAAAAGGCGAAGCCGAAACTTCGCCTTTATTCTCTATTGTTTTACCGTCCAAAACCGTTTAAATTTCCGCGCCCACCTCTTGCAGGGTTTGGAAATAAATACGGCGGATCAATCTCACCCGGCGCTTGATGCACAGGCCCAAATCGATGCAGGCACTGTAGAAGGAGTCCCGGCTGAAATTCAGGGGCAGAAGCTTGCTCCCAATATCCGGCTCGAAATCCCGGGTCAGATCCTCCACCTTCTGGCGGGCCGTTTCCAGATTGTCCCAGAGCGGCAGTAAAACCAGATCCGCTTTGCTCTGGAGGCGGGTGATTTCGGCTTTGACGGCCGCAACTTGATTTTCCATCTGGGACTCGGGTTCGGTTTCCTGAACCACCTCGACGCCCAGTTTTTCCAAAAAGCGCAAGAGAAATTCCCGGGAGTTGTTCTCCCAGGTGCTAAGCTGCCAGGCATCCGCGGGGATGCCTACCCGGGTCACTTTGCCCTTGCCCTTGAACCAGCCGCGCAGATTGCGCACCCGGGAGGTGAACTGCTGCTTGAGATCCTGGATGTAGCTGCTCTTGTCCCAATGTGAACGCCAGATGAGCAGGCGGGCGTAGGCCTTCAGTTTGACGTAGAACCAGTCCCGGGCAATGACCCGGCGCAGGACCGAGCGCCAACTGTAAAACTTTTTCATGGCCCGGATGGTCTCGGCTTGCAGCTCGTAAGGCGTGAACTGGCGCGGCTGGAACACGATGTGGTGGCCGTCGTATTGGCTCCAATCCCGGCAGATGATGCGGTTCTGCTTTTCCAGCTCATCGTAGACCGGGGTGCCCGGCACCGGAGTGAGGATCAGGTACTGGAGAGAGTCGAGGTCAATGCGGCGGGAAAATTTGACGGTGTCCCGGATGATCTGGTAATGGTCCATTTCGGAGCCGAAGACAAACATGCCGTGGACCTTGATGCCGCACTTGTGAAAATTGATGACACATTCCTTGATGCTGTCCACATCCTGGTGCTTGTTGTAAGCCTTGAGGGTGGCAGGATTGATGGACTCCAGGCCCACGAAGACCACGTAGCAGCCGCTGCGGGCCATGAGCTGGAGGAGTTCCGGGTCCCGGGCCGCTTCCACCCGCACCTGGGCACTCCATTCGATCTTCAGGTTTTCCCGCAAAATCCGCTCGCACAGTTCCTTGATTCGGTCCCGGTTGGCGGTAAAATTATCGTCGCAGAAGAAAATGTGGTGGGCCGTCTTGCCGTTGACCCGAATTTCTTCCATGATCCGGTCCACGGAGTTAGAGCGGTATTTGCGGCCGAACAGGAGGATCACCGAGCAGAAACTGCAGTTGAAGGGGCAGCCCCGGGAGGTGGCGATGGAGACGCAGTGAGCGCCGTTGCCTTTCCAGCCATGGATCAGCCCGTAATTCGGGATGGGCAGATTGTCCAGGTCATCGAAAAAAGGCCGCCAGGGATTTTGGTGGACGATATCGCCCTCCATGTAACTGAGATTGCGCACCTGCCCCATATCGCCCCCCTCGGAGAGGGTCTGGAGCAGTTCCGGCAGGGCCTCGTCTCCTTCGCCGCTGATGACAAAATCGGCGTGCTGCAGCCCTTCATCCGGCAGGAAGCTCGGATGAGCCCCCCCCAGGACCACCGGGATGCCTTGCTCCCGATAGTAGTCAGCCAAATCATAGGCCCGGGGAGCGGTAGAGGAAATGCTGGATATGCCGACCAGGTCCGGTTTAAAGTCCAGGTCGCGATAGTCGGGCTGGGCCACTTCTTCCACCACGACCTTGACTTCCATTCCCTGGTTTTGAAGGATGGTTCCCAAGAGAACCGAGCCCAAACGGGGGATTACTACCCGGCTGAAGATATGGGGCCGGGGAGCCCGAGGCTCAATGAATAACACTTTTTTAATGGGCCTTGCCATGACCTACCCTCCTGTGAGCCTCCGACCATTTCCTTGAGCCAAAGATATTCATAGGTAATTGTAAATGATAGTCGGATCAAAAGACACGGTTAAATGATAACCGGGTGAAAATAAAACAGCCCGAGCCTCGGGAGTGCTGCCAAGACCAGCCAAAGGGCGCAGGTGGGCATCGGTCCGCACAACCCAACAATTAAGGCAGATTCCCACACCAGAGGCATGAAAACCTGCCTTCAACAAATACCCAAGGGTGCTTAAAAAGGCGAAATAGTGCTCAGACGCAGCCGGTGGGCTTGGGAAGCCCCGCCATTTTACAGGCACCCTTACCTGGTCCGGAAGGAAACAGCTCATAAATATACTTCAGCTTGAACCCGGTTACCTTGGAAAGGATGCGCACCATGGGGGCGATGCCATTTTTCTTGAAGTAATCCTGGAGCATGTTGATCACCTTCCAGTGGTCGTCATTGAGCTCCTTGATGCCTTCAAGTTCTTTAACGTAGTCAACCCACTCTGTGCCCCATTCATCCAGGTTGGCCAGGAAGCCGTCCTCGTCGACCTCAAATTTTTTGCCCATATGTTCCACTACGGCCATGTTTATGAATCCTCCTTAAAGATTTATAGGCCAATTTTTTTTGAAAGGCTATGCCATTGTGAAAATTTTGTCAAGAGTTAATAGTTATAATCCTGGACCTTTTCCATTACCCCAAAATTTCTAACAGGTGAACCACCTTGAGATTCTCGGCCAACCGCTGGAGCTGTATCAGGCAGCCGCTGCAAGAGGTGGCCAGCACCCCGGCGCCGGTGGCCTCATAGGCCGCCAGCCGTTCCTGGCCCAGTTCCCGGGAGATCTGGGGCGAGGTGGCGCCGAACACGCCGCCCAGCCCGCAGCACTCCTGGCCGGCCGCCTCTATGAGGGTGTCGCCCGTGGCGGCCTGCAACAGCTCCCGGGGCTCGGCGGTGATGCCCTGGCCGCGGCACAAATGGCAGGGGTCGTGATACACCACCCCTTCGGGCCGGACCAGGGGCACGGGCCGATAGCCGGCCTCCTGCACCAAAAATTCGCTGGCTTCCCGGACCTTACCGGCCAGGCGCCGGGCGGCCTCGGCTTCCGGTTCCCGGGCCAGAACCTGGCCCAGGCGCTTCAAGCGGTAGCTGCAGGAGGCGCAGGCGGTTACATTAAAATCCACCGACAAACTGCCGAAGGTGCGGACCAGGGCCTTGGCCTGCTCCAGGGACAGTTCCGCTTCCCCGGCGCTTTCGGCCAGCAGGCCGCAGCAGCCCTGCTCCGGCGGAATTATTACTTCAGTTTCTAGATTCTCACAAATACGCAAAAAAGCAAGCCCGGCCTGGGGAAAAAGGGCTTCAATGCCGCAGCCGCTGAAAAAGGCGATGCTCAAGGGGCCCCGGCCGGCCAGGTAAGGGGGCGCCTGGCGGCGAAAGGGGAGGCGCTGCAGATTGGGGAAGCGGTGCAGGGCCTGGGAGAGGGCCGGCCACAGACGGTAGGCCAGACCGCTTTCCTCCCCCAGCCAGCCCTTGACGCGGTTGAGCAGAGGCGCGAAGGGCGCGGCCCGGGGGATGAGGTGGGGGGCCTGCCAGGCCAGGCGGGCCAGCAGCCAGGGGGGACGGAAGGCCGAACCGATCTGGCCGGCGATCTCGGCCCGAACCGCTTTGACTATCTCCGGCACGGGGAGGCCCACGGCGCATTTGTCGGTGCAGGCGCCGCACAGCAGGCAGAACTCCAGAAAATCCCGCAGCGCCGCGGGGGAGGTCAGTCGGCCCGCCTGGAACAACTCCCACAAGTTGAGCTTGCCCCGGGCCACGGCGCCTTCCCGGCCGGTGGCCCGGTACAGGGGGCAGACGGTCATGCAGGCCCCGCAGCGCACGCAGGCCTGGGAAGGAGAGAAGTCGGATTGAGGCAGATTTTCAGCCAGAATTTTCTGCCGATCTTCTTCCAGGTCCCGCCCCGGCTTTAATTGGTCCAGGGCCGCTGAGTTTTGGGGGCTAAAATTCGTCATCACCATACGTGGAGGGAGGGTCGGGGACGGAGGCGCGGGGTAACCCCGCCCCATCCGATCTTTTTGAGAGATCCGCCCATAGCTTCCCGCCTGTCATGCTAAAGGCGAGTTTTTCATTCAAACTTGATGCTCCCCAGGAAAGGCTCGAAAAACTCCTTATTGGTTTCCTGAAAACGGTTGGCGTCGGCGGTGCAAAAAAGGGCCAGGCCTTTGCCCTGATGAATCAGGGCTATCTGTCGAATGGTCCTGGGTTTCTTGACTTGCAAATCAAAAATATGCTCCACCGCGCGCTTGGGCGGCTTGCCGATGGTGGTGTATTGGACCGCCACTTTGGCGTACCCCGGCTGCGGCAAGCCCTGTTTCTCCAGTTGGGATTTCAAATAATCCAGATCCACTTCGTCGGTCACCGCGGAAAGATTAAGCATGACCAGATCGCTGGGTTTCCATTTGTTGACCAGAAAAAACTGGGTGCTTTCCTCGAAGGCGAAGGGGCCGGGATTTTCGGGGGTGTACAAGATCATGTCAGCGGTGATGGGAAAAGAAAAACCCAGTTCGGGATTATTGTAGCGCTGTTCCTCGCCCCGGGAGAGGCCGTGGAGCATTACCAGGACAGTGATAATAATCAAACCTGAAAACCAGCCGCGTTTCATTGTGCTCATTTTTGGCTCCGTTCTTCTACTATTCTAATCTAATTGAGCGTGATGGCCGCAGGAAAAATTTTGCCGGGGTTCATAATATTGTGGGGGTCGAAAGCCTGTTTGAGGCGCCGCTGCAGGGCCAGGGCCGCCTCCGAGATCTCCAGGCCGAGGTAGGGCGCCTTGGTCAGGCCGATGCCGTGCTCGCCGGAGAGGGTGCCCTGAAGGCGGCGCACCAGGGCAAAGAGGTCTTCGGTGGCCGTGTGGGCGGCTTTCCGCTCCCGGGGCCGGGTCTGGTCGAACATGATGTTGACGTGAATGTTGCCGTCGCCGGCGTGGCCGAAGCAGATGATGGGGAGGTCCCGCTGCCGGGCGATCTCCTCGGCTCCGGTCACCAGGCGGGGGATGGCGCCCAGGGGCACGGCCACGTCTTCGCTGACTTTGTGGGGCTTCACCTTGAAGGTGGCCGGGGAGATGGCCCGCCGCGCCGCCCACAGGCGCTCGGCCTCGGCGTCGTCTTTGGCCGTAAGGAGCAGGGGGGCCTTGGCCTTTTTGCAAATCTCACCCAGACGCTTGGCCCGCGCGGCCACATCCCGGGGATGTCCGTCCACCATGAACAGCAACAGCGCGGTCACTTGGGGCGGCACCTCGAAAGGCAGCATCTCCCGGACGCAGTCCAGGGTGGCCCGGTCCATGAACTCGATGGCCGTGGGCGCCAGCCCGGAGCGCAACACCTGGCCCATCACAGCCAGGGCCGCGTCCAGGGTGGCAAAACCCGCGGCCAGGCTCAGGCGGCTGGCGGGCTGGGGCACCAGGCGCAGGATGATTTTGGTGATGACGCCCAGGGTGCCCTCGGAGCCCAATAACAGCCGGGTCAGATCGTAGCCCACCACGCTTTTGATGGTCCGGGCCCCCGCGGCGATGATTTCACCGGTGGGCAGGACCACCTCAAGCCCCAGGACATAGTCCCGGGTGACGCCGTACTGCACGGCCACCGCGCCCCCGGCGCCTGCGGCCACGTTGCCCCCGAGGGTGCAAAAATCGGCGCTGCCGGGGTCGGGGGGATACCAGAGGCCGTGCTCGGCCGCGGCCTTTTTGAGGACCCCGGTGATCACCCCGGGCTCCACCACCGCCACCAGGTCCTCGGGGTTGATCTCCAGGATGCGATTCAGGCGGGTCAGGACCAGGACCACCCCGCCCCGGGACGGCACCGAGCCCCCGGCCCGGCCCGTGCCCGCGCCCCGGGGCACCACCGGAAAGCGGTGCCGGTTGGCCAGCTTGAGGATGGCGGCGATTTCTTCGGCGGAGCCGGGAAACACCACCAGATCGGGGAGATAGGTCAGATCCGTGGCATCATAGGAATAAGTCCAGCGGTCTTCTTCGCCGGTTAAGATATGTTCCGGGCCGACTACCGCGGCTATTTCCTTGATTATCGAATCCTGCATGAAGGGGGTTTTCGGTTTTGAGTTTTGAGTTTACGGTTTTCGGTAAAAAAAATGTGAAGCAGGGCCCTTGTCTGCTCAGTTGTGACATCTTTTATAAACTCGTTCCTAAGTACAACTTGGGAACGAGAAGTGACTCCAAATTGGTAATGAGGTTCTCAAGTACCCTTAGGCACCAAATTCCTAACACTAAACACTAAAAACTCGAAACTCGAAACCCAAAAACTACAACATATCATGCTCCGCCAGGCTGTAGTAGCCGTGGCGGCTGATGATCAGGTGGTCGTGGACCGTGAGGTTCAGGGCCCGGCTGGCCTTAACCACGGTCTCGGTCAGTTCCCTGTCCGAGGACGAGGGGTTGGGGTTTCCGCTGGGGTGGTTGTGGACCAAAATGAGTCCCGCGGCCTTGTGTTTCAGGGCCAGCTCCAGGATTTTTCTGGGATAGACCACGGTCTGGTTCACGGTGCCTTCTTGGAGGATTTCCTCGGCGATGATTTCGTTCTGGCTGTTGAGATAGAGCACCCGAAACTGCTCGTCCTTGAGGCCCCCCATGGCGGTGCGGCAGTAGTCCACCAGCACGTCCAGGGAGGGAATGCTGTGGCGCTTCATGGCCTCTTCCTTGAGGTAGACCCCGTGGCAGGCCTTGACCAGGTGAATGAGACAGGCGGAGTACTCTTTGAGGCCGGTGAAATCCATCAGCGCGTCCGGGGTGGCGTCCAGGACCTGGCCGAAGGAGCCGAAGTGGGCGATGAGGCTTTTGGCCAGCGGTTTGACATCCGAATAAGGAATGGCAAAAGTCAGCAGCAGCTCCAGGAGTTCGTAGTCCTGGAGCGCGGCCGCGCCGCCCTGGAGGAACCGGGCCCTGAGGCGGCCGCGGTGGCCGTGGTAATGGGGCTTCGTGGTGCCGGACTTGGTCTGTGAGCTCATCTTACCCAAATAATGAGAAATTTCTGCTTGTTATTTTATGCGTGGGGAAATTTTTGTCAATTTACTCCTGAGAAACCTGACAAAAAAAAAAGGCAGGGAAGCTGATTCCCTGCCTCGCAACTGATGAAGTTGTTCTTGTACGTTGCCGACAGTTATAGTTACCTTGGTTGACCCAAACTATTGTCAGCCGGGTCGGAGTAGGTACCTTAGCAAAGGGAAGCGGCCAGGAGCGGACGTCCTCGGAGTCCGCTCCCGGTTCGATTTTTCAGTCGGTTTTTACTCTTCGCCGGCCGCTCTTTCTTCCATTTCCCGGCGCATTTCCATATCGTAGAGCACCCGTTCCCGGGCCTTGTCGATGCCTAAGGCCTGGCGCTTCTTGTCGATGTGGGCGATCATCTTCTTGGC
>Ga0114919_10001783_pt1 | contig 17274 bp, 14 predicted proteins | sample BlataG_FD_88682 | JGI IMG/M metagenome (GOLD analysis project Ga0114919, IMG submission 88682) | Deep subsurface microbial communities from Black Sea to uncover new lineages of life (NeLLi) - Black_00105 metaG | ecosystem: Environmental > Aquatic > Marine > Oceanic > Sediment | place: Atlantic... | reverse complement strand
GCGCTGGCGGAACCCCACGGCTGGGTCATTTCGTATGATATCGCCAGAGATTGATTGTAGCGCACCTCTGCCGTCTTTCCGAATATAGTCACCTCCTCGTAGTCGTACGAATTCGCACCTGCTGTATATTGAATCGTGAGCTGTCGCCTCGTGAACTCGCTGTAAGGGAAGACACTGTATTCAAGAGCTGGAGCCAACCGGAGTGTGAGGTACTGGTTCAGACGGGTTGAGGAGTTTGCCGAAGCCCGCACACCTGCTGACCAGTGGGCTCCCAGACTTCGAGCGACCAGAGCATCGAACCCCAGGGTGTGCGAATAGCTTATGACTGTGCCACTACTCAACACATTGCGGTTCTCCGTGTAATTACCATCCAGCTCCAGATCTATCTTCCAGTCTTCTGTTACTCTTCGAGCTGAGAACGATCCCCGGACTGAGTTCCGGCTCGAGGACTTTTCCGCATCCACATCACCACTCAGACTGGTCCGGTATATCCAGTAGTTCCACGGGTCCTTGTGTGCTACTTCCTCGACCTCCTCCCGCCTTCTCAATTCCCTGTACAGAAGATCGATATTCACACCGACAGGCGTTTTCAGAACGTAGGGGACCAGCCCCAGCTTCATGATCCTCACAACCGCCTCACGCAGCTCATCCTGGGTATCTGTCTGGCTGGAGGTATGCACCAGTGTATCCACTCGTCCTTCGAAGGTCTTCCTTCCTAGGAAATCAAAGGTATAAGCGCTGCCTCCGCTGCCAGCCCGCTGCGAGGTCACGATGATATGAACATCCGCGTCGGCCGGGTCGCGGACCCAGTCCACAAATCTGATCTCGGTCCGGATAAAATCGAAGCCGATCCTATGGTACTCGCCGTCTAAAAATACACGCAGCAGTTCCTGTCGAGGTGAATCTGAAACAATCTGTGCCCGGGAGGCAGCCGGCACGAGCACTGTACAAATTGCAAATGCTATGAAGAGCCTCTTCATTAAGTGCCACGCTCTTCTGAATGCCGGTTGTGAACCGCCTGATTTTTCTGGTGATATATTCATACTGGAGTTCTGCCTTCCCAATTATGGTGTCTTTCACTTGGTGTCTTTCACATATGGGTTTATACAAGTTGGTTTCCCCTCCTCTTTGACACAGAGAGCAAAATCAACGGTTATACACAGCCTGATCAACCTGGATGGTTCACTCAGTTACTTTGCCATGAAACATAGAGTAAGTGAAGAACGCGTAATAATCTGGATGATCCAGAATGAAATCCGGTGACTCCGGCCGACAGAGGCGCTTATATTCCTCCCGATCTTCCGGGGTCAATTCCGACTCCACATCTACCCATCGCATGCTAAAGAGCGAAATCAAAGCACTGCGGATATCCTCGCTCAGAGGAGCGCAGACGTCGTCCACGAAAGTTCGGGCCACTGGATTTTCAAGGCCGGTTTCACGGTACCAGCCCAGTGCACGCAGGAAATGTAACTCCGGTTCCCTGCCTTGTATGAAAGGGGCTATTCCGGAACAGGTAGCATTCAGCCGGGCCTCTAAACGGGGATATCCCGGAAGCAGTTGCTGAGAAGACCAGGCAAGGATAGCCACACTACCGCCGGGTCTCACCACTCGTGCAAGTTCTTTCACTAATGGAAGAGGTTCGATGGGAGCATATCCAACGCAGTTCGCACTCCACACCCAGTCGAAGGTATCATCGTCAAAGGGAAGTCTGCTCACATCCCCTCTCTGAAAGGAGATACGTGCCGCCATACCGGACTTCTCTATTTTGCTCTCTGCGTAGCGAAGTAACTCGGGAGATACATCAAGCCCGGTGACATGTCCTCCAGGTCCCACCGCCTCTGCAAGCATCAAAGCCTGCAGCCCGATTCCGCACCCTGCATCCAGTCCGCGGCTGCCAGGCAGAAGTTCCAGTATCCGGATCGCCTTTCGGAATGCCGATTCCTGTAAGGGATCAGTCACCACCAGGTTCTGGATATAGGAATCCGGGTCAGGCTCCTCTCTTGCAGCTTTAACCTTTTCATCGCCCATAGAGCTTACTTGTTCTTCAGGAACCGGGTGAAGAAATCGTCCAGAGCGTTGAACGTTATCAGCCATCTATCAAAGAGCAGGGAATCGTGCACGTCGTCGGGGAAGACAATCAACTCATAGTAGATGTCATAAGCCCGGAGCAGTTGGACGAGGCCTGTGGTTTGAGAGAAAGCGACGTTCCGGTCATCATCACCGTGGATCAGCAGAACGGGCGATGTCCACTTGTCGATCGCGGCAATGGAGGAAGACTGGTAGGAAACATTCGCCGTGTCGATGGAGCTGCCCCACAGGTGGATGCCTGCAATATCAACCCCGGCGGAGAAGATATCGGAATTCCTGGCCAGCCCCTGCGCCGTCAGGATCCCACCGTAGGAAAGACCCCACAGGCCGATCCGTTCCGGATCGACGTTCGGGTGGTTCTGCAGGTACCTTCCCGCAGCCTCGACATCCTGGTATTCCGAATTGCCGCGGCTTCCTCTGTCGGGAGCATTCCTGAATTCCCTGCCGTAGCCGATGCCGCTTCGGTAGTTGACCGAAATTACGACATACCCCTGGTTGGCCAGGTACTGGTTGATCGCATACGCCATGTGGTAGAAGTGCATGTAGTGATAGCCGAGAAGCATCTGCCTCTGCGGGCCACCGTGGGTGAACAGAACGGCAGGCCTGCGCTCGCCGGGTTTCAGGTCTTTGGGCAGGAAGAGCTGGTTGCGGAACTCCAGGCCGTCTTCGGCGGTCAGGGTCACATTCCCGGGGATGACCTGTTCCTCGAGCGGAAAGTCGGCGGGCAGCTCCGGGAAGATGACCTCCGGCCGTCCACCACGTGCGGGAAGAGTCGCGACGGAGAGAGGCTGATTCGACCCCGCCTGCAGGACCGCCACCCTGTCGCCGGAAGCCAGGACGGCCGGGTAGGTCTCGATCATGTCGCCTTCGGTCAACTGTCGGGTCCTGCCGCCGCGGGTGCGTGTTCTCCATATGTGGCGGCGGTCAATATCGCCGACATTCGTGGCGTAATAGAGATAATCCCCTTCGCTTGAGAGACCGACATACTCTGCAATCCCATCCCCCGGGGTAAGGTTCACGGGCTCGTCGCGGCGGCCTGAAACAGGTAACGAGTAGTAGTGACGCCAGTTGTTGCGCTCGACCCTGAAAATGACGTTATCACCAGCCCACTCGATGCTGCGGACGGTGACGAAAACGGTATCGTCTGGTGCCGTGTGCCATAATTCCTCTGCTTCCCCCGTCTCCACATCTCCGACCCAGAATGAGAGCGTATATCCTCCCTTGAATGCGGAACGGACCAGACCCGGCCGCTCCTCCTCTTCCACAACTGGCCTGCCGGGCATCCGGGATCCGGGAAAGCCTGATCTTGCACCCGAGAGTTGCGACCCGAATGCCTGTCCAGGCCTCCGGATGAAGGCGACCCTTTTCCCATCCGACGACCAGGTCGGGCTGCTGTCGCGGTCCACGCCTGGAGCCAGATAGGCCACCCCGGGGTTTTCGACATTGTAGACACCGATATAGGAATGGTCGCCGCGATTGCTCACGAACGCGATTCTCCTGCTATCCGGCGACCAGCGGGGGCTGCTGTTGGTGCCCCACGCCAGGAAGAGCGGCTCTTCGGGATTGCCAGCTCTCGAGCGGATCTCGCGCCGGTCGACAGGAACCCTGTATAGCTGGCCATCCCTGGTGAAGAGAACCCATCTTCCGTCAGGCGAGAGCACGGGATTGGCCGCCTCGACCAGCTTCCACGGCTCACCTCCATCGGTCCTCACAGCCCAGATCGCCCTTTCACCGCCCCTGGGGTCGCTGGTTGGATTTGCTATCCATCCCTCCCTGTTGGGTGCATGCCCCCTGATGAATACTATTACCGAACCATCATCAGATATCCGCAGACTCGTCAGATCGTTCCCGTCGTCTTCCAGGTTACTGGTCAGCCGGACCGGCCTGAAATCGGGCGCAGCCGCCGTATAGACGTTGCGCATCCCCCGTTCATACGCGATCCACGCGATGCGGTCCGCCTTCCTGGCAGAGACGAGCTCGAAGGGATACGCAGGGCCCAGAATCTGTTCAATGGTGAACTTCCCCTGCGCCAGCACACTGGATGCTGTGGCAAGTGTGATTACGGCGACAACAGCGCCTATCCTGACTCCGGTCCTATGTATCATCTCAGGCCCCCCTTAGTGCACCGTTCTTAGTGCACCGTTCCGCAATTACGCTGGTATTCGATCTGTATCGGCCAGAAGTGTCTGGAATCACTGACCCCCGATCTGCATGGATCTGATCCGGAATGTCGGAGCGGTCCTCGACAGGTTCAGGTCGAGGTCGGTGCCGACCATATCGATTCCGTTGAACATCTCATCCGCTGTAGAGGCGATTGTCAGCCCCTTCACCGGAAAGGCGAGCCTGCCGTTCTCTATCCAGAATCCCTGTGCACCGCCGCTGAAGTTGCCGCTGACAGGATTTATCCCGTATCCGGTAACGCCGTTGAGATAGAGGCCATTTCTGGTCGCCCTGATTATCGACTGCGGGTCGCTCTCGCCCGCTGCCATGTAGAAGTTGTGTGAACCAATACCTGGAAGGCTCGAGAACCCGCCCCGCGATGCGTTACCAGTGCTCCTCACTCCTGCCCTTGCGGCAACGATCGTGTTGTACATGAAGCCTTTGAGCGTACCCCTGTCTATGATCGTTCGTCTCTGCGTCGGGACTCCTTCACCATCAAAGGGACTGCTGGCCAGTCCTTTCGCCCTGATGCCGTCATCGATCACTGTCAGGAGATCGGAACCGATCTTCTCACCGACCCTGCCCGCTAGAAAGCTGGCGCCCTGCATCACCCGCTCGCCGTTGACCGCCCCAAGAATGCCACCCAGCAGAGAGCCGGCTACATCGGGATCGAAGACAATCACCGCCTTCTGCGTCTTGACCATACGCGGGTCCAGCATCTCGTAGGCGCTCCTGGCGGCTTTTTGAGCTATCTGTGACGGAGGCTGCAGGTCGGCGAAGAATCGCCTGCTGCACGATTCACCCCCCGACGATTTCTGATCACCCTTCTCTGCAACAACCGAAACGCCGAATCCGCAGGCCGATTCCCTGTAGCTCTTCAGTATTCCATTTGAATTCGCCAGATACACCTCGCCTTCGCCTTCACCGTATCCGGCTCCGGCGCTCTTGGTTATCCTGCGGTCCTGCAGCGCCAGTTCCTCGACCTCCCTGATCATCTCGATCTTCCTGTCCATCGGCACTTCGCCGATAGCTGGATCGTAAAGACCTTCCACCTCCGTAATACCTTTATCATCCGGAAGGACGTTGTACTCATCGGAGGTCATGTGCCCGGCAAAATCCACAGCGCTCGTAATCGTACCATCCAGCGATTCATCGGAAAGATCGTTGCAGTGCGCGAACGCCATCTTTCCCCTGACGAAAACCCTGAAACCGACACCGTGCGAAGACGATTCCTGGATGGTCTCAACTTCCCCGTTCCGTACCTCGATGCTCAGCTGCCTTGCTGTCTCCAGATAAACCTCCGCGGCATCGGCGCCCCTGTGCAGACACCTGTCGACGAGCTGCCCTGCTAGACTTTCATAATCCATGATTCAATCTCCCTGTGTGGTACGGACCGTCACCCTATGCCCGGCTTCCGCCGACGTTGATACCGCGTATCCTTACCGTGGGCTGACCGGCCGAGACTTCCGCCGCCTGTCCCTTGCCGCATATTCCAGGACCGAATGCAAGATCGTCCCCGACTGCATCAATATTCGATATGACATCGAGACAGTTGCCGACCAGCGTCGCGCCTTTGACCGGTGCTGTTTTGCGACCGTTTTCGATCAGGTATGCCTCCCGGCAGGTGAAGTTGAACATACCTGTTATCGGATTGACGCTGCCCCCGCTCAGGCTTTGAACATAGAGCCCATTACCGGTGGAACTGACGATATCTTCAGGATCGTCTTTCCCTCTCTCAATGAAGGTGTTCGTCATACGCGGAATGGGGATATACCGGAAACTCTCACGCCGCCCGTTGCCGGTGCGCTCCAGATTCAACTGCCTGGCGGATAGGATATCCGTCATGTATTTCCTGAGGACCCCGTTTTCGATCAGGACGTTGCGCTTCATCTGGGTGCCTTCATCGTCGAAGTTGGTTGTACCCCTCATATTGGGAAGCGAACCGTCATCGACCATTGTGAAAACGCCGCTGGCAACTTTCTGACCCATCTTCCCGGTAAACGCACCGATCTTCTTCGCGATGTTGTCCGCCTCCAGAGGATGGCCTACCGCTTCGTGCACCAGCACGCCGCCCCAGCCATTCTGCATCACGACATCCATCTGTCCGGCCGGAGCATCCCTGGCATCGAGCATTACGACAGATTCGCGTGCACAGGTACGAGCAACCTGCTCCGGAGTCACCTCGTCGAACATTTCAAAACCGGAATGGCGGCTCAACCGCTCACGACCCATGTGGCGCGTACCGCTGCCGACACCCAGAGTCTGAACTATGAAGAAGAGGAGCGGGAGCTCGTCACTCAGGAAAACCCCTTCACTTGTGGCCAGTGTGCGGCCCCGGATCTCGTCGTAGTAGCTGATGCTGGCCATCTTGATCCGGCTGTCGTAATCGAGCGCCGCCTGATTCGCCCTCTGCATGATCTCCAGCCGCCTGTCATCAGCAATCCTCTCCAGCGGCAGTTCCACCGTGATAAAAGAATCACGGCTGGAGGGCTCTCCGATATGCTGCGGATGGGTTGCCTCAGTTCCCTGGGCGACGTATGAGGCGATTTCGGCAGCCCTTGAAAGGTTCTCCTCGTTGATCTCTTCGGTGTACGCGTAACCCGTCTTATCGCCCGCTATGACCCTCACCCCGGCACCCTGGCTGACGCCGAAAACAGCACTCTTGAACTTGGATTCCTCCATCAGGATGTTCCGGGATATCCGGTTCTCAACATAGACGTCTGCGAAATCGCCACCCTTTTCGAGCGCCTTGTGAAGGGCACGGTCCAGAAGCTGGGGATCGATATCCACTTTCGCGCTGCCCGATCTCATACCGCTGCAAGATTCCAGGTAGCTCATGAGGGCGGGCGCCGACGCAACCGCGATCCCTCCCTTGATGCTCCTCTCCAGGAACTTCCTGCGCGGAATATCCTCGACGAAGTAACTTTTTATCTCCATGCCGGACTCCTTCCGGGAATCAACTTTCAACTAGGATATCAGAATACACACAGGGTGGGAACATCAAGTAGCTGCCTAGCGCGGGGTTTTTAAGCCTCTATAAATCGTGTGAGCTGTCAAGCACAGGGCATTTGGCAATGATACGTGTCCGGCGGCCCTTTGGATTCTATATAATCGTTGTTAAATGCATGCACATGCATGTATATTGCTTCTGGAGGTATCACATGCGAACGACAATAGAAATGAAGCCTGAACATCGTGCGAAATTGCTGGAGCTCGCCGCACGACGTGGCAAGAAAGGCTTCTCCGGCGTTGTAGCTGAGGCTATTGAGACCTATCTAACCCAGCAGGAGGCGATCAGGGAACGACAGAGAAAGGTCTTGAAACTCAAAGGTTCCCTTTCTACAGAGGAGGCTGAGAAACTGAGGGGGGAAATCGAAGGGATCAGGAGTGCCTGGAGATGATAGTGGCCGATACGGATGCTCTAATTGATTTCCTGTCCGGCGCTGAACCGGGCGCAGGTCTCGTTGCAGGATACTTGAAAGGCGGTGACCTCTGGATCACTGTCATCAACCGGTTTGAACTGTTGGCCGGAATACAGTCCAGGAAGCAGGAAAAGATAATTCAACAGCTTCTCCGGGCTCTCCCCACCCTTCCCCTGGACGAGCAGTCAGCTGACTCGGCAGCAGCTGTACGGAGCGACCTTATCTCAAAGGGTGCGGACATTGGGATGGCAGACTGCCTCATAGCCGGGATAGTACTGGAACAGGGAGCCTCACTGCTCACCAGGAACAAGCAACATTTCAGCAGAGTGGAAGGCATATCGCTGGTATAGCCGGGTAACCATGACCGACAGTGAACACAGCTGACGTCGTCATAATCGGTGGTGGCGTGATGGGCACGAGCACTGCCTATCATCTGGCTCTGAAGGGCTGCCGGGACGTGCTGCTGCTCGAGCGGGAACCCTTCTTCGGTACACAGGCTACGGGTAAAAGCGCCGGCGGCATCCGCTACCAGTTCGGCTCTGAGATCAATGTCCGCCTCTCATTGCTCAGCCTGCCGATGCTGGATCGTTTCGAGGAAGAGCTGGGCCAGCCGATCGGCTTGCGCTACTGCGGCTATCTCTTCCTGCTGACCGATGAGAGGGACGTGGAGGTCTTCCGCCAGAGCGTGGAGATGCAGCACCGGCTGGGCGTAGAAACAGAGTGGCTTGAGCCGGACGAGATCGCCGGGATGGCACCGCTGATCGATCAGGAAGGTGTGCTGGCCGGGACCTTCCACGCGCGTGACGGTCTGGCGGATCCCGGTAGTGTGGTTTCGGGGTATGTTTCGGGAGCGCGGCGGCTCGGTGCCCGGTTACTGAATGACGTGGAAGTGACCGGTATCCGGGTTGAAGGCGGCAAGATAGCGGGTGTCATTACCGACCGTGGGGAGATATCAACACCGGTTGTCGTAAACGCCGCCGGACCGTGGGCGGGAGAAGTTGGAAGGATGGCCGGTGTGGAAATCCCCATCGTCGCGGTAAGGCGCCAGATCGCCGTCACCACCCCATTGCCTGAGATCCCTTCAGACTTCCCTTTCATCATAGACTTCGCTCAATCCCTCTACTTCCACCGCGAGGGACCTGGCATCCTGACCGGCATGTCGAATCCTGACGAGATAACCGGTTACAACCAGTCAGTGGATGAAGAATGGGATCTGGTCCACCTGGAGGCGGCCATGCAACGCCTTCCTGTACTGGAAAAGGCCGGGATCGTCAGCCGCTGGGCAGGCCTCTACGAGAACTCACCCGACGCACATCCCATACTGGGTCCCGTACCCGAGGTGAATGGGTTCTGCTGCATCGGCGGGTTCAGCGGTCACGGTTTTCAACACGGCCCCGCGTGCGGCCTGCTGCTGGCCGAAGATATCGTGGACGGAGCGGCCCACACGCTGGACATCTCGCAGCTCGACCTTGCCCGGTTCAGAGAAGGCAGGGAGATCGTCGAGCACAACGTCGTTTAGGAACCCACATTGTTACCGGCGCCTGCCGAGAAGCCGACTCCCAGGTTCACGGCTTTCAAACAATGCCTTTCTACTCCCGCTGGGGCTCAAATATTACCTTGAGGGCCTTTCGCTCGGCGAACCTTTGGAATCCTTTCTCCCACTCGGATAGGGGCAGGATGTCGGTGACGAGGGGCCTGGCTTTGATAAGTCCCCGGGCAGCGAGAGAAATCGCCCTTTCCCAGGCTTCGTACTTGTGGCTGAACATCCCCTTGACGACGAGTTCTTTGTATAAGATCCGGTCGAAATCCAGCTCGAAGGGCCGGCCGTAGATACCCACCAGGATAAAACGCCCGCGCTTCTTGATCAGCTGCAGGCCGAGTCGTGCCGCCTCGGGAGCACCCGAGCACTCCAGGACGACATCTATGCCGCCGCGCCCCGCATATCCCTCGATACTGTCCACGGCATCTGGTTGGGTGACATCCACCGTGTAATCGGCGCCCAGTTCGCGGCCGATTTCCAGCCGGGCGGCATCGGCGGGTGTGCCCGCCAGGATGACCCTGCCCCCTGAGAGTTTGGCGTACTGGGTGCTGAAGAGCCCCATCGGACCCACACCCAGGATGAGGAGGGTATCCCCGGCTCCCGCTGCGCCTTTTTCACAGACCGCACGGTAAGCACAGGCTGAAGGGTCCGAAAGCGCACCGGTGATAAAATCTACCGAATCCGGAAGGATATGCACCCTTTCCGCCGGAACAACGCAGTAGGGCGCGAAAGCGCCATCGTAGGCGTAGCCCGTTGCCAGGCGCTCCTCACACAGGTTGTAATCCCCGGTCATACAGTATTCGCAGCGGCCGCAGACGGAACGCGAGTTCTCCGCGGTCACCCGCAATCCGACCTCAAGTTCGGTCACACCCGGACCCAGAGCGGTAATGATACCCGCGAACTCGTGACCCAGGGTAACGGGTGGTTTCACCGGAATCTCGATGTCGCCATGCCAGATGTGGAGGTCGGAGCCGCAGATACCGGCGGCATGAACGGCGATCTTGACTTCGCCTTCGCCCGGTTCCGGCTCCGGCACATCCCGCAACCCTATATAGCCGTCACCTGTCTGGTATTTGACTATCGCCTGCATTGCATCCCCCTTGCGAGACTCACAAATCCTGATAGTTCCTACTTCTCCAGGACTCCCAGGATCAGGTACGACGGGTATCTCGCTGAGCGGTAAACCCTCTGTGTGGCCTTCTGGAAGTCGGAGGGCTCGGCACGGTAGATATCCATGAACTTCTGCGGGTTGCGGTCGATCACCGGGAACCACGTGCTCTGAACCTGCACCATTATCCTGTGGCCTTTGAGGAAGGTGTGGTAGCGGTCCCGCAGGTCGAATCTGATCTCTGTAACCTGACCGGGAACCATCGGCTCCGGCGTGGTGTAGCTGTTGCGGAATTTCCCTCTGAACACCTCACCGGCCAGGAGCATCTGGAAATCACCCATAGGCACCCCACAGTCGGTATCGGGGGCATCTCCCGGTAAGACATCGATCAGCTTCACTATCCAGTCGGAATCGGTCCCGGTGGTTGACACGAAAATGTCGGCTATGATTGGACCGGCAATGGTCAAATCCTCTGTCAGAATGTCGGTCTGATAGACGAGCACGTCGGGGCGGGTGGCGGCAAACCTCTGATCTTCAATCATCCACAGGTGTCCCTGTGTGGTACGGATCTCGGCCGAGAAGGGAACCGGCTTGTCCGGGTCGCTTATATAGGAGTCGCAGGCGTCGGCGGATTCCTCTTCAGGGGGTGTAAAGGAGAGCCTGCCGTCTGGATGAAAGTAGAGATTCCTGTGGACCACATCTTCGGGCGGCCATTGGTCGTAGGTCATCCAGCGGTTAGAACCGGTCTCGAAAACCACCGCCTCGGGCGCTTTCCATTCCCCCTTATTCTTCAGGAAGTAGCTGAAGAACGGATACTGGATCTCCCTCTGGAAAAAGAGGGAGGTCTCCGAGCCGAACTCGATGCAACCCAACACATCCCCAGTCATGCTGCGCCAGCCCCCGTGCAGCCACGGGCCCGCCACCAGGGTGCTCCTGTTATCGGGGTTCTTCTCCTCGATGGTGTAGTAGATCGACATGGGACCGTAGAAGTCCTCGGCGTCGAACCAGCCTGCCACGTTCAGGATCGGATGCTGAATATCTTCGAGGTGCTGCAGGGCACACTGTTTCTGCCAGTAATCGTCGTAGGTTCCGTGCTCCATGAACTCGATCCAGGCGGGAACCTGGTTGCCGAAGTATAGGTCGTTGATCCTCGCGACCGTGCCCACATCCAGGAAGAACCTGTACCCCCACGGAGTCCCGTAGTCGAAGCGACCACTGCGCTGCTGGGTCGGCCCGGACCGGGCGCGTGCATTTCTCGATAGCCATGAGAAGGCATACATCAGCCGGAAGGCGCCGTTGTGGTGCCAGTCATCCCCGATGAACATGTCTGATGGGGATGCCTGGGGTGAGGAGGCCTTGAGCGCGGGATGGGCGTCGATCATCCCCATCACCGTCTGCCAGCCGCTGTAAGAGATGCCCCACTGCCCGACGCGCCCGTTGTGATTCGGGATATTCTGGAGCAGCCACTCTATCGTGTCGTAGTTGTCGGTGCTCTCGTCAACATCCTCGGGACCGGCCTTCACGGGGACGATCGGCTTGATGACCTGGAACTCGCCCTCCGAACGGTACTTCCCGCGCACATCCTGGAATACGAAGATGTAGCCGTCCCGGTCGAACTCCGGAGAGGGCCCCAGTCTTCGAGCATAGTTGTCGGACCCGTATGGGGAGATGGAGTACGGGGTGCGGTAGAGAAGGATAGGGTACTCTCCCGTGGCATCCCTCGGTGTATAGACGATGGTGAACAGCTTCACGCCGTCACGCATGGGAACCATGTGCTCCGATTTCACATAGTGCTCCCGGACATCGAAAGCACCTTCCTGAGCCCATGGGACCTGCAGGGACAGCAGCGCTATCAGGATTACTGCAAGAGATCCCGGAATCAGCAGTCTTTTAAGCCGCATTGTCGGCCTCCTTTAAGTTCGATTCGGTCCCCACTCCCTATTATATCATTAAATTGATAAATACAACCTTCCTGTGCGACCGGGTACCTGACCTACCTGTTCATAAGGGCACGATTGTCATAGCAGCATCGCTGTGTTGTTGCCCACCGGCTCATTCATGGATATATGAATCCTTCTGGCTGAGGCACCAGGCGCCAGACAACATAATCCCCCCGGTCGGTCTCGGAGTCGGTGACTTCGCCCATGAAGAGGCCCCGCATGATCCGCCCCACAGCCGGGGCCCGGGTGGTTCCCAGATATTCGCCTTCCGGATTCAAAAGGCAGTAGGTGAATCCTCCACCCTGATCCCTCCGCTCGAAGTCCATCTCGTAGCCTTCAATCCATATATATCCTTCGTCATCGACCGAGATATGGTTCCAGAGCGTCTTGTATTCGGGAAAGACAACTGCATTCCGCATCCACTCCAGGTATACCTTGGTATTGTCATCAGCAGTTGTGATCTGCTCATCCAAATCCCGGTAGAATCGGCGGATGTCCTGCTGAGTTACGGATTGCATGGACAGGCCCAGGTCGATCCTCTTCCGGATCGACCCGTCCAGCCAATACCACCACAGCACCGGTTCCACACCGTCTGTCAGGAGGACGCTCCCGTCGTGAAAGTACCGCCCGAACGGCCGTGCGGTGAACGGCATGTCCGGCCGGCTCATCCCCCCCTTTCCATGACCAGGAGTTGGGAAGGCATACTTGATCCGGATCTCCCGGGTCTTTGCCGTCCCGAAGGTGTCCATCCCCGCGGTCATCGCCAGGAAGCCCGTACCGAGCCATAAATGCCCGTTATCATCATAATGAGCAGGTCCCTCGAACCTTACGAAGAGCTCATGATCTTGATAATAGCGCCCCCGGCCCCGGACCATCTCCACCAGCGTGCCGTCCGTCCGGTAGCAGGTGGTCCGATGCAGGGAATGGTCGTAGATCTTCAGGATCCCATCCGACAGCTCGTACAGTTCGCCTAGTACAAACTCGCCGGGACCCTCTCCCCGCCGCCCAATCGCCCGCTCGAACCGGCCGGTAGCATCGTAAACGGCGATCCGGGCACCCCCACTGTCGTTGACATAGAACCGACCATCTTCGTCCAGGAAGAACCCCTTCACAGTTCGGATAAAAGAACGAGATTGGTAGAGGAAGGACTCCGGCCGGTCGGGATCCTGCTGCAGAGTCACTACCTTCTTGTAGCGGAACAGATCCCCTTCGTACTTCGGGCCGCCGGTATTGGCAGCAATATTGGCACCATCTTCGACATATTCATGGAATGTATGCTGCTTTACCTGTTTATCGGAACACCCCGGAAGAATGAATGGGAACAGAAAGATGAGTAGCAAAAGCGGTTGGCGGAGCCTCATAAGCCGATCCTGACTCTATTTTTCTATACGCTTCAGCGGCTGTCTCATCGTGGATCCCTCCTGTATGCGTTCAGAACTCACCTTATCATCACTCTCAGTCCTCACCTCAGCAATGTGAAAAATCCCCGAGAGATAACATCCTCCGAAATACTCTCGGTGCGCCCGGAGAGATATCAGAAAAGCAACCGGATGGAGTTTTGGCGAACTACAATGAATAAATCTCAGGTCAGTATGCATCACGCCGAAGATCAACAGTAAGAATCGAAACGATGTCCTCTTTTTCATCGATCCCATAGAACAGCCGGAATTGTCCTATGCGATAACGCCAGGTTTCCGGCGAATATCCACGCAGTTTCTTGATATTGGGACCGAAGAACGGTTCCTGGCGCAGTTGAGGGTAGATATGCTCGTCCAGCTTACGCCGGATTAACCGGGAATCCCGTACCTGGAGCTTCTTCAATTTCTTCAGGAACTCCTCGGTTTCGAAGATCCGGTATTCAGGCAAACTGCCCCCGCTTCTCTTCGGCATCGCGGTGCCCTCGCCTGATACTCTCATTGAGACTCTTGTTCGCCTCGATCTCTTCCATTTCGAAGTCATCAACAAACTGCTCAACTTCGATTAAACGGAGTACAGCTGTTTCTATAAAATTCGAGAGCGGCCGATTATCACTTTCGGCAAGCCTGCGAAAGAGCTCATAGACCCGCTCATTCAGGCGTAGCGTAACGGTCTTGGACATCTTCAACTCCGTGTTATGTATCCACACGAAAGAATACAAAAGAATACATATATATACAAGTCAGTTCCGCCACTGCTATCCCTCACCATAATCTCATCCAGCCTAAAGGCATCCGTAACATGTTGCGGTTCATAGAAGACGGGAATATTCGGGGGGACACCCCTGAAACCACTGGCAAGTCTCACTCATCAACCGCAAACATAGGTTCTACAAGGCCGGATGGAGTTTTGGCGAACCACAGGTGCTCGATAGACGGAGATGGTCGCAAGTACACGCATCACACTGGTGTCAGATTGAATGAATGCAGGCGCCATTGCGGCAGGCTCCTGCTGCGCTCCGCCTGATATCAGAACGAACCCGACCCTCGAGGAGCCGGCACTTCATGCGCGAAGAATCCGGTACTACCCTCCAGCGCGAACTGCGTCTCTTCCCCACCACGAACATGGTCATCGCCAGCATGGTGGGGACCGGAATCTTCACCACCTCCGGCCTCCTCATGGCGGACCTCTACAATCCGCTGCTCATGCTCATACTGTGGGTGGTCGGCGGTGTCATCGCCCTGTGTGGGGCACTCTGCTACGGTGAGCTAGGAGCGACGTATCCCGAGGCGGGCGGCGAATACATCTTCCTCAACCACCTCTACCACCCCATCTACGGCTTCCTGGCCGGCTGGGTCTCTCTCTTCGCTGGATTCTCAGCCCCCATCGCCGCTGCTTCTCTCGCGTGCAGCGAGTACCTCTCCGAGGCCGTTCCGGTCCTGTTCACCTGGGGGGATCCCGTTCTCCTCAAACGGCTTGCGGCGATAGCCGTTATCATCGGATTTTCGCTGCTCCACCTGCGGGGGATCAGGATCGGGGCGCTGGTGCAGAACTACATGGTCGTCATGAAGGTGCTGTTGATCATGGTCCTGGTTATCACCGGTCTGGCGATCGGCCGGGGGAGTTTCTCGCACTTTTCCCTGGGAGAGGTCTTCACCTTCGATTTTGCGGGGCTCAAGACCGTCGGGCTTTCCCTGATGTGGATCATGTTCGCCTATAGCGGCTGGAATACCTCAGCCTATCTCGGCTCCGAGATCAAAGACCCTGAACGTAACCTGCCTCGATCCCTGCTCATCGGTACGGGAACGGTGATGCTGCTCTACGTTCTGCTGAACCTGCTCTTCATCTATTCCGCGACTCCTGTCGAGATGAGCGGTGTGATTGCGATCGGCGGCATGGCGGCCGGCAACCTCTTCGGCCCCACGATGCAGGGTCTCATCTCGCTCCTTATCGCCTTCGCCCTGCTCTCCTCCATCAGTGCCTTTATCATCCTTGGACCGCGGATCTACTATGCCATGGCCCGCAAGGGCCACTTCTTCCGCATGGCCGGTCGGGTCCATCCGGTCTCCAGAGCTCCGTCAGGATCAATCATTCTGCAGTGCGGCATCGCCCTGCTCATGGTACTGACCGGCACATTCGACCAGATCCTGACCTATATGGGATTCGCCCTGGGTATCTTTCCCCTCTTCGCGATATTCGGATTGTTCCGACTGCGCCGGGAAGGTCTGAGCCGGGCACCGATGCCGCTCTTCCCCCTGATACCGATCCTCTACCTGCTCATCTCGTCAGCCATTCTCGTGCTGGCCTATTTCGAACGTCCCGTCGAATCCTCGATCGCACTGGCAACCGTTCTGACGGGCATCCCGGTCTTTTACGCCTTCACACGGGCCCGGCGACGGAAGCAGGTGGAGACGGCTGACAACGACGAACACGAAACAGTCATGCCGGAGGAACCGCCGGTATGAGAAGGAGCCAGATCATGAAGTACCTGACGTTTAATGCGACCGTCACCTTTCTGTCATTCCTTACTTTTGCCTGCATCACCGGACCGACACTGACCGCCGCCCAGGAACAGGAGACCGCTCTCGACCGACAGGTTCGGGAGTTTCTCGACAGCCACAGGCGAGTCTGGCGGGACATGAATGTACCCGCGGTTGACGGGCAGAAGCTCTACGACATCATTGTAGAACACGGGTATACGCGGGCGGTGGAGATAGGCACCTCCACCGGACACTCCGGGATCTGGATCGCCTGGGCCCTCAGCAAGACGGGCGGGAAACTCATCACGATCGAGATCGATGAGCGTCGTCACCGACAGGCGGTGGCCTACTTCGAGGAGGCGGGTCTGAGTGAATATATCGATGCCCGCCTCGCCGACGCTCACGAACTGGTGCCCCAGCTCGAGGGCCCGTTCGACTTCGTTTTCAGTGACGCCGACAAGGACTGGTACACCCGCTATTTCGAGTGGATGCTTCCCAAGCTCGAAGTCTGCGGCTGCTTTACCGCGCATAACGTGCGACAGTCGACCGGACGCAGCGGCCGGTACGGAGGGCGCGGCAGGGGAGGCTCGGGAGGAACCGACGCCTTTGTTCAGGCACTGCTGGCTACCGAAGGTCTCGACACCACCTTCTACACCAGCGGTGGCGGTCTCTCGGTGAGTTTCAAACTGCCACCAGGGAGTGACTGAACAACCTCGTTCGTGGAAAGTCTGGGTGCTCGATGTAGATTCTTCGGAACCGGTATCCGTCAATCTGATAGTAGTCCGGTCCGGTAGAGTCGAATCAGCACTACCCGTTGAAGGGCGTTCTGCAGATGACATCCTGTTTCCCTAGAATTCGCCAATCCTCGAAATGACAGATCTACTTGTTCCTCGCCAAAATTCCATCCAAGTTGATCCTGAAGCTAAAGAGCTATATCTCAGTCAATAAGAACTTCTACTACCGCTTATTCCTCGATGGTGAACGAGCCTCAAGCACTCTCTGCTGCGATGTATTCCTTCAATACCAGGCACTATAGATCTGAATTACCTGCACCAAGGCGAATCGAGTGGACGTTGATCGGCACGTTGTATCTCATGGCAAACAGGTACCCAGAATTGAG
>Ga0114919_10001782_pt1 | contig 17277 bp, 13 predicted proteins | sample BlataG_FD_88682 | JGI IMG/M metagenome (GOLD analysis project Ga0114919, IMG submission 88682) | Deep subsurface microbial communities from Black Sea to uncover new lineages of life (NeLLi) - Black_00105 metaG | ecosystem: Environmental > Aquatic > Marine > Oceanic > Sediment | place: Atlantic... | reverse complement strand
CCACGAGGCGCTCGAGAAGGAGTGGCCGATGACGGCGGCCCGGCGGATGATCGCCCACGGTCAGGCCATCGGTTTCGGCAACGCCGACCCGGACCGTATCAACCTGTAGGAGGTTTCCGGTTTTGGATTTTGGATTTTTGATTTTCGATTTGCGGCCTGGACCCGCCACGGCCCAGCCACCTCCGCCATAGCCCCGACGGGACGGCGGCCGGACGGCGGGTGTCCCGCCCGACGCCCACAAAGCGTCTGGCGCGCGGTGGGTGTGGACACCCACCGCGCAAAACTTATGTTGGAGCGCCTAGCGCACGGCTGGCACTTTCCGTTCCTCGGCCTGGCGGGAGATCAGGAAGACCGGAATCGCCGCATCCACGATGTCGGGGTCGAACGCCGAGCCGCTTCCCTTGACGAGGATGTCGATGGCCAGGTCGCGGGCACGCGCCTCGCGGTAAGGGCGGCGGCTGGTGAGGGCGTCGAAGGTATCGCAGACGGCCAGGATGCGGCCGCCGATGGGAATCTGCCGGTCGGTCAGGCCGTGCGGGTAGCCCGAGCCGTCGAAAGCCTCGCCGTGAGACGCCGCGATCCGCGCCACCTCCTCGAGGCCGGGAACCGCACGGATGAATTCCTCGGTCTGGGCCGGATACTGCCGCACGCGCGCCAGTTCCTCTTCCGTCAGATGGCTGGGCTTGTCGAGGAGGCTTTTGGGGACGGCCACCAGACCGACATCATGGACGAGGGCCGCCCACTTAATCTTGGTCGTTTCCTTTTCCGGCAGGCCGATGGCCATCGCCACCAGGACCGCCAGGTTGGTCACGCGGCGGGAGTGACCGATCTTGTCCGACATGTGGGTGTCAGTCAGGCTCCCGAACAGTTCCAGCAGGCCGGTGACTTCGGCTTCCGTTGCGGCGAGGTCCCGGGCGCAGAGGCGGCGGATCGCGCCTTGAACCAGGAGGTTCACGTCCTCCGGCGCGAGCAGTTGGGCGTAAAAGTGCGGCTCGCCGAGCGCTTCGGCGCCTGCGTGAGTGACGGGCGGGCTGGTCTGGGCTTCCGCACGGCTCTTGACGGCGTGGACGAAGGCGATCAGGTCCGGCGTGGTCTGCTCCCGCAGGACCATGTCGCACGTGTCGGCAAAGCGGAGAATCTGAGCCGCCGGCGAAATCTCATCCCCACCCTTGCCGCGAGGGTACCCGTGCCCGTTTATCCACTCGTGATGATCCATGATGATGGGGGCCACGCCCAGCAATTTCGGAACCGTCGCGACTAGTTGCGCGCCCACCAGCGGGTGGGACCGCAGAAGCGGCATGTTAGCCTGTTCCTCGAGGCTCCAGAAGTGCGGCGGTTCGATCTCGTCGCGCGCGGCGCCGATGTCATGAATCAAGGCGGCGTAGAAGACGGCCCGGGGGTCCACCCCGCTGGCGCGCGACGCCGCGGCCGCCGCCACCGCCGCCACGCGCGCATGATGTGATACCTCCGGCTCGGTCGTATAATCCAGCACGCGCGCCAGCGCCGCCAGTACGTCACCGCGGCAGGGGCACACGCTCGCCATCTCCTGGCCCACAGGGGAACACGAGCAGGCCGTCATCTTCCCATTCTCCTCAAGCGCAGGGGGGTGCCTCTGTAACGTGGGGTGCTTACGTCATCCAACCGGTTTATCGGCCCGTCGGAGGCGAACCGATAAGGAATTCCTCGCGGCCGGCGTCCTTGCGGGTGTGACCACGGATTATGGCCCGCCGCCATCTTTACCTGCCGTCCGGCCGCCGCCCCGTCGGGGCTATGGCGGAGGCGGCTGGCGGGGCGGGCAAGCACGAGGCGGCGGCGCGGGCGTACGCCCGCGCTACCGGCTGTCACGCTCCACCATCCCCAAATGGGTGCTCTCATCAGGTAAATCCCTTGATTCTCATGCCCGACGGGCTACCCTAACGTAAACCCACTGAATGTGTCGTCAGTTGGCGGGGATTTCACCGTGGCCCAATCGCTGTTGGTCGTCGGTTCCATTGCTTTTGACACGGTCCGGACACCGTTTGGCGAGGCCCGGGACGTGCTGGGCGGGTCGGCGACGTATTCTTGCGTGGCGGCCGCACTGTATTCCCCCGTGCGCCTGGTGGGTGTGGTCGGCGAGGATTTCCCCGACGAGTACCGCCGGGTGCTGGAGTCGCGGCGCATCGATACCACCGGGCTTCAGGTCGTGGAGGGCGGCAAGACGTTCCGCTGGAGCGGGTCGTATGAAGGCGACATGAACGAGGCGGTGACCGAAGACGTCCGGTTGAACGTCTTCGGCGACTTCGAGCCCGTCATTCCCGAGGCGTGGCGTCAGACGGACCTCGTATTCCTCGCCAACGGCAGCCCCGTTACCCAGATGTCGGTTCTCGACCAGGTGGAAAGACCCGCGCTCGTCGTGGCCGACACGATGAACCTCTGGATCGAGACGACGCGCGACGAACTGCTGGCACTGCTGAAGCGGATCGACGGACTCGTCCTGAACGACGGCGAGGCCGTCTTGCTTACCGGCGAGGACGACCTGGCCGGGGCCGGGGAGCGGATCCTCGAGTTGGGCCCGAAGTTTGTCGTCATCAAGATGGGCTCGGCCGGTAGCAGACTGATCGGTCGCGACCTCATCCCGCCTGTGGACGGGCGCCCGACGATCCTTAAGGCGATCTTCCCGGCGTATCGCGGCGCCGAAGTCCGCGATCCCACCGGCGCCGGCGATTCTTTCGCGGGCGGGATGCTCGGATCGCTCGCCAGGTTGGATCACCCAGTCACGTTGAGGGACCTCAACTCGGCCGTTGAATACGGCACGGTGACGGCGAGTTTCGCGATCGAGGATTTCAGCGTTCGCCGGCTCGACGCCCTGACAATCGACGAGATCGACGGGCGCCTGCATGAATACCAGCAGATGCTCGATTCGTGATAAGCGGTGTCAGCCGCCGGGCTTGCCCGGCGTGTCATGCCCTCGGCAGCCAGACGGTCATGGCCCCGGCCTTGCGGTTGTCCCACAGGAAGTAGGGAATGGCCCGGATCTTCGTCGGCCTGGGGGCGCCGAGGTCGGCGGCGCGGCGGTACAGGTTCCCCTTCCATCCCGACGGCGCGGGCGCAAGGCCCGATCCTTCTATCACCACGCATCCGCCGAGGATCCGCCTGGCGAAACGGGCCGTGAGCCGCGTCCTGTCGGGCAACGCAATCGACCGCACGGGCGCCCGGTGGTCGCACTGTTCGAGGCAGTACACGATCGGCCCCCGGGTGATGGCCACCCGGCCCAGGTCCTCGGCCACCGCGGGATGGGCGGCGACACGCTCCACCGGCATCGCCAGCGCCAGCGTCACCGTGTCGCCGTCCTTCCAGACGCGGCGGAGTGTGGCGTGGCCTTTCGTGACGCGAACGGCCGCGCGCTTACCGTTCACCGCGACGGTGAACTTCTTGCACCAGCCGGGCACACGCAGCCGCAGACTGAACTTGGCCGACCTGTCCAGGCCGATCACGAGCGCCATGTCGCCGTTCCACGGATAGTCCGTCTCCTGGGTAACCGCGACCTTCCGCCCGGCCACCTTGGCCGTGGCTTGGCTCGCGACGTATAGATGGACGTAGAAGGCGTCGTCGGAGGCCGAGTAGATGTACGTTCCCAGCGATGCCAGCAGCCGCGCCAGGTTCGGCGGGCAGCAGGCGCAGCCGAAGAACGGCCGGCGGTGATGGTCTCCCGCCGACGCCAGCGGGTTGACGTAGAAGAACTTGCGGCCATCGAGGCTGATGCCGGACAGGACGCCGTTGTAGAGGGCGCGCTCCATGACGTCGGCGCAGGCGCCGTCGGCCTCGGTCTGGAACATCCGGTGCGCGAAGAACACCAGGCCGATGGCTGCGCACGTCTCGGCGTAGGCCGACTCGTTCGGCAGTTCGTGGTTGCGGCCGAACGATTCGCCTCCGTGCCGTGCACCGACGCCGCCGGTGATGTAGAGTTTCCGTAGCGCGACGTTCTGCCACAGTCGCCGGCACGCCGCCAGGAGCGGCTCGTCGCCGGTCTCGGCCGCCAGGTCGGCCATGCCCGAGTACAGGTACATCGCCCGGACGGCGTGTCCGACAACTTCACGCTGCTCGCGCACGGGCAGGTGGGTCTGCCAGTACTTGAGGCTGCGGTCGCCTTGGCGATGGCGCAGCGGCTGCTCGCCGCGCGCTTCGGCCTCTTCGTCGAAGAAATGCGGCCGGCGGCCGCGCTCGTCGATGAAGTATTCGGCCAGCCTCAGATACCGCTCCTCGTCCGTGACGCGGTACAGTTTCGCGAGCGCCAGTTCGATCTCTTCGTGGCCGGGATAGCCCGTCCGCTTGCCCGGGCCGAAGACCGAATCGATGTGGTCCGCGTACCAGCACACGGTGTCGAGGAGCGTGCGTTTGCCGGTCGCCTCGAAGTGGGCGACGCCCGCCTCGATCAGGTGGCCGGCGCAGTAGAGTTCGTGCCAGTCCCGCAGGTTGGTCCAGCGCCGGTCGGGCTCGACGACCGTGAAGTGGACGTTGAGGTATCCGTCCGGCTGCTGGGCCTTCGCCAGAAGATCGATGACCGCGTCCACATGTTTCTCGAGCGCGGCGTCGGGGCAAGCCGCCAGGCTGTGGGAGGCGGCCTCGAGCCACTTGGCGGTGTCGCTGTCCCAGAAGATGTGCGGCGGATTCTCATCGCCGGGCTTCCACGCGAGGCGCAGCGCGTCGAGCCGGCCCGTCTTCTTGAGCATGGCGTAAATGTGTGGGATGGACGCGGTGCGGTTGACGTCGAGGCGCGGCCGCCAGAAACCGTCGGCGATCCGCACCTGGGCCAGGGCCAGCGGCTGCATCTTGCGGTTCGCTAAGGCCATGCGAGGGTTCCTTCTGTTATGGACTGGTTGCCAAGCCGCCGGAACGATATACTGTGGCCCGCCGGTTTACAAGCCTTGCACGCAGGCCTGATATGAGTGAAACCGTCCGAACGTTCATCGCCATTGAGATGCCGCCGCCCGTCCGCGAGTTCCTCGACCGTTGCCAGGAGCGGCTGCGGCGCGCCGGCGGCGATGTGCGCTGGGTCCGGACGGATCTTGTGCACTTGACGCTCGTGTTTCTCGGCAACGTGGCGGCGGACGAGATTGGCGCCCTGACCGACGCGGTCCGAGAGGCCGCCTCCAGCGCCGGGCCCATGACGCTTCAGGTGGCCGGCGTCGGCCGCTTCCCGCCCACGGGACGCCCGAGGGTCGTCTGGATCGGTGTCGAGGAACCGACCGGAATGCTTGTGGCGCTTCAGAAGCGTCTGGCCGAGGTGACCACAGCCTTCGCCGAGAAGGTCGAAAAACGCGAGTATAGGCCGCACCTGACCCTTGGCCGGGTGCGCGGCGGGGACCTTCGACCTCTGGCTGCCGCAATTGAAGAAATGGCCGAGGCGGAAGGGCCGGCGTTTGACGCCACGGAAGTTATAATCATGGAGAGCCGGCTCGCGCCCAAGGGGCCGGAATACACCCCCTTGGCTCACGTGCCGCTGTCGGGATAATGTTGTCAACTGCAATTTGAATCTTTGGTTTAGCATTGTCTTACTTTGCGTCCTTTGCGTGCTTTGCGGTTGAAAGGAGCCTCGCGATGGCGAAAAAAAAGACGACTGAAAAAGGCGACGTCCGGCGCATCGAAGACGCTGAAGAGCGGGAGGCCACACTCCGGCGCGTCGTCTCGCAGATCGAAAAGCAGTTCGGCAAGGGCGCCCTGATGACCCTGAGCCCCGACCGGCAGGTGGATGTACCCTGCATTCCCACGGGGAGCCTCGGCCTGGACATCGCGCTGGGCGGGCGCGGCCTGCCGCGAGGACGCGTCGCCGAGTTCTACGGGCCTGAAGCCTCCGGCAAGACGACGCTGGCGCTGTCGATCATCGCGAACGCTCAGAAAATGGGCGGCGTGGCGGCGTTCATCGACGCCGAACACGCCTTCGACCCCGCCTGGGCCAAACGCATCGGCGTGGACCTCGAATCGCTCCTCGTCAGCCAGCCCGACACGGGCGAACAGGCCCTGGAAATCTGCGACCTCCTCGTCCGAAGCGGCGCGGTGGACCTCGTCGCCATCGACAGCGTGGCGGCCCTCGTGCCGCGCGCCGAAATCGAAGGCGAAATGGGCGATGTGCACATCGGCCTCCAGGCCCGCCTGATGAGCCAGGCCCTGAGGAAACTGGCCGGCTCGATCGCCCGCAGCAAGACGGCGGTGGTTTTCCTCAATCAGCTGCGTATGAAAATCGGCGTCATGTTCGGCAATCCCGAGACGACGCCCGGCGGCCGGGCGCTGAAGTTCTACTCGAGCGTCCGGATCGACCTGAGGCGGATCCAGACGATTAAGAGCGGCGACCGCGTCGTCGGCAGCCGCACCCGCGCCAAGGTCGTCAAGAATAAGGTCGCCCCGCCTTACCAGAGCGCCGAGTTCGAGATCCTTTTTGATCGCGGCATCAGTTACGAGGGCGACCTGCTGGACCTGGCGACCGAGACGGGCACGATTGAAAAGACCGGCGCGTGGTTCTCTTACGGCGACGTAAAACTCGGGCAGGGGCGCGAGGCGGTGCGAACCTTCCTGGAAGAGAACGCGGACCTGGCGGCCGAAATCCGCGATAAGGTCCTGGAAGCCAAGGGCGTCCCCGGTCCAGCCGTGCCGAAGGAGAACACCGTGGAGGCGACCCCGCAAGAGGGTGGCGGCGAGTGAACCGAACGCAGCGGGAGGTGAAGGCGATGGCATGGAAAGCGTGGCGGGGCCTGGTGCCGGCCGCCGCCCTCTTGATGGCCGCAGCCGTGGCCGCACCGGCCGCACTGAATCCGGACGAAACGGCCGTTAATCCGGCCGCAATTGCGCGGGCGGTCGAGAAGGCCATCCTGCGCGCAAGCGAAAAGGTGGCCCCCGCGGTCGTCAATATTGTTGCCGTGCGCGAGGTGGCCGGACCCCCGCTGATGTTGGAGGGTTCTCCGCGCGCGCCCGACGTGCTGCCGGACGAGTTGAGGGAGCGGCTGCGCGACGAGTTGGAGAGGCGGCGGGTTCCTTTGGTTCCGTTTCAGGTTCGCGGCAACGGGTCTGGGTTTATCATTTCCGCCGAGGGGCACATCCTGACGAGCGAGCACGTGGTCCGCGACGCTGTCCGCCTCGAGGTCACGCTGGCCGACCGGAGACGCTACCACGCCGAGGCGGTCGGGGCCGACCCGCGGCGCGACCTGGCCGTCATTCGAATCGACGCTCAAGGGCTCCCGGTCGCCCAACTGGGTGACGCCTCGAAACTGGCGCGCGGCCAGTTTGTCATCGCGCTGGGCAGCCCGTTCGGATTCGGCCGCGACGGACAGGCCAGCCTTTCCTTCGGAATCGTCAGCGGCACCGGCCGGACGATTCCCGGCATCGGACGCGAACTCGACCGCTATTACGGGAACCTGATTCAGACCGACGCCGCCATCAATCCGGGCAACTCCGGCGGGCCGCTCGTGGATCTGGAGGGGAAAGTTGTCGGCGTCAATGCCGTCATCTCCAGCCGCGACGGATTCAGCGACGGCGTCGGCTTTGCCGTCCCCATCACTCGGCGGACGAAGGCCATCATCGAACGCCTGAAGCGCGGCGAGAGAATCGTTTACGGTTTCCTGGGGGTTGAGATTCACGAGGTCACCGAGGCCGAAGCCGACCAGATCGGCGCCGAGGTGGGCGAGGGGGCCTACGTCTCGAAGGTCCTGGCCGGGATGCCTGCCGCCGAGGCCGGCCTCCGTCCCGGCGACGTGGTCCTGCGCGTCGGCGACACACCCGTCCACGAGCCGGACGATCTCATCCAGATTGTCCAGGCGGCGCCCGTCGGAGAGAAGGTTGTCCTGACGATTCTGCGGGACGGCGAACGCCGCGAGATTGCGGTCGAAGTGGGCCGGCGCCCGGCGCCCGAGGCGCTGCTGGCGAGCGCGGAAGGCGGCCGGTGGTGGCGCGGCATGCGCGTCGTGCCGCTCTCCGACGAACTGCGGGAACAGACGGGCCTGGAGGCCGGGCGGCGGGGGGTATTCGTCCGCGAAGTGCGCGACGGGTCGCCAGCCGCTGACTCTGGGATTGTCCCCGGTATGGTGATTGACCAGGTCGGCCCGACGAAGATCGCCTCGGTTCGGGAATTTGCGGCCGCCACGGCCGAGGGCGAGGGCCCGGTCTTCGTGCACGTCGCCAGCGCGGGGATCAAGATCATCAAAGCGCCCGGGAAAGATGCGCCCGACCCCGGTGGGTCCGGTGAAAACAAGGACCAGCCGGGCGGCTAAGTCCGCAGAGAGTCCATCGACAGAACGCTTGCCGGCAGAACGACCAGGATAGGGATCCATGCGGCCAGCAGGGGACTGATGTGTCCCGAACTGCCGAACGCCGTCGAGGCGAATGAGAGGACGTAAACGCCGATGAAGAGCAGGACCGCGACGCCGATGCTGACGAAGTAGTTCCGCTCTTCGCGTCCGGCGACGAACGGGAGGCCCAGGAGCAGGACGAGGATGTTCAGAATGGGCATGGTGACGTGCTGGTGAAGGGCGACCTGGAGTTGGCGCCGGTTGCCGCGCATCGGGTCGCCGGCGAGGGTCCTCAGTTCCCCGTAGGACATGTAGCGGTGGAAGTCGCTTGCGCGATGGCGTTCGACCTCCTCGGGCCCGACGTTGGTGGCGTAAAAGTGCCACGGTTCGCCTTCCGACTCGGGTGGCTCGTCGGGGAGGGTGGTTTCCTCGAGGGGGCGCAGGCGGACGCCGCCCGTCAGCCGCCACCCTTCCGCCTTCGGGTCCCAGACGGCGCGTTCGGCTTCGATCACGCCTTGCGCCTGGTACTTTGAATCGCGCAGAAAGATGCGAACGCGCGCCATGAAGACGAGGCCTGCGTCCGGCACGGCCCGCGCCTCGGCCCGCATTTCCCTTTTGACGGGGTCGTAGATGGGGGCATAGATAATGTTGTTATGCTCGTCGCGGATGAAATCGACCGAAAAGATTTCCGTGGCGGCCAGGTCGTCGGGGCTGCGAGACAACCGGACGGCAATGCGGGGGATGATGCACTCCTGGTTGACGATGTAGAACCCGTCCGCCAGAAGCGCCACGAGAATCATGGGCCACATGACGCGGTAGAGGCTGATGCCGGCGGCCTTGACGCCGGTCAGTTCGTGGCCCCGGTTCAGGCGGACGAGCGCCGCCGCCGCCGCCACCAAGAGTGACGGCGCCGCCAGCCATTGGAAGTAGTCGAACGCCTTGTAGAAATAATAGTTGATGATGTTGCCGAGGATCGCCCAGAAGCCCGTCGCCTCGTCCCCGCTGCCCGACCCTTCGAGAAACTCGTTGACGTTGAAAAACAGGTCCAGAACCAGCGCCAGCCCCATCATCGCCGCAAAGACGATGATGAGCGAGACGATGAAGGTCTGAACGATGTACCGGTCGAGGGTTTTGATTTTGAATGTGGTCATGTGCGGCGTCCCTGGAGGACATCCCGGAGTCGCACAGGGCTTGTCCAGCCCCATACGAGATGCGCCAGCACGCCGGCAGCCAGGAGCAGCATAAGGAAGTTCGGCAGCCAGATGAGGTAGAGGGCGTCCTGGGGCTCCTCGGTTCTGGTGGAGACGGCTTCGACGGCCGCCATGGTCAGCAGAGTCGCGCCCAGCCAAGGCGCGATGGCCACACCGAAAGCGGTCAACAGGTGGCCGCTGTGGAACAGGACGCCGAGCCCGGCGCCGAGCAGCACCAGGGCGAAGCATCCGAGTGCCGCGGCCATGCGGCCGTGCATCTCGGCCATCGCTTCCGCGCGCACTTTGCTCTTGGCACGCCGGACGCTCTCTTCGGAAGCGTCGGGGTCGTCCACATCTCTCAGGTCCTTGAGGACCTTCGCGTATCGGCCGGGGGCCCGCTGGGCGACCATCAGATCCCAGAGGCTGAGGTCATCCACCTCGCGCGGGACCGTGGTGGGCAGAATCAGGGAGACGGTGTGCGTCCCGCGGACCGGCGTGGTGTGGGATTCGTCCAGGACCTGGGCTTCCGCAAGCGACATCCTGACGCGGTTGTTCCGCCGGTCGAACGTCACGCGGCCGTAGGGGGCGCTGCAATAGGTCTGGCCCTGGCTGCCGCGATACTTCAGCGTCGGCCCGTAAAGCATGTCGCCGACCACCCGGTCCACGGTGATCTCGAAGCCGGCATCCTTGACTTTGACGCGGCCTTTTGTGGCCATCTGGGCAAAGAACCACCGCTCGACGTTGTTCAAGGCAAGTTGCTTGGCGGCGTAACTGCTTGCCGGGAGCGGCCAGGTGGCCAGGAGCAGATTTGCCGAGGCGGCTACGACGGCCAGCAGGACGGCCGGCCAGATGAGGCTTGAAATCGGGATGCCGCTCGCGCGGCAGGCCATCACTTCGTTCTCGGCGGCCAGGCGGCCGTAGGCCAGCGTCGTGGCCAGGACCGCCGACAGGCCCAGCGCAATGTAGGCGGCCCCCGGGATGGAAAGTCCCATGTAACCGAGCGACGTAAGGGGGCCCAGCCCCTCTTCTTGCAGTTTCTTCAGGACCATGCCGAGGCAGACGACGCCGGTGATGGCGGCCAGGCTGAGCCCGAGCGCCTTCAAGAGTTCCCCGAAAATATAGCGGTGCAAAATACGCACAGGCATCCTCTCAAGCGCGCCGGCGGCCCAGCGCGCTTGGGCGTCGGTGCCGCCGGGCATGCCCGCCCGTACGGGCCTGCCCGAAAAGCCCGCGGGGCCGCCCCGAAAACGCGGGCCCACGGCCGGGACAGATAGGTTCTGCGCGCCAAAAGCCCCCCGCGAGGCAGCCGCCTCAGTCGGGAACGGGATGCGAGCGGCAAAACGCGGCCACGTCGTCTCTCGTCGCCTTGGCGGCGTCCGACGGGTCGTCCGCCCGAAGGATACGGTCGATCCAGCGGGCGATCCAGCGGACTTCCGGCTCGCGCGCCCCGCGGCTCGTGACCGACGGCGTGCCGAGGCGGATGCCCGACGCCACGGTCGGCGGCCGCGCGTCGAACGGAATCGCGTTGTGGTTCACCACAATCCCCGCCTCCTCGAGCCACCGCTCCGCGTCCAGCCCCGTCAGGTTCATCGGCGAAAGGTCCACCAGCAGCAGGTGCGTATCCGTCCCGCCGGAGACGATTCGATGGCCCAGGGAGACCATCTCCTCGGCCATGGCTCGCGCGTTCGCGACCACCTGGACCTGATACGCCTTGAACTCGGCTGTCTCGGCCAGCGCGAACGCCGCCGCCTTCCCCGCGATGACGTGCATCAGCGGCCCGCCCTGAAGCCCCGGAAAGACCGCCCGGTCGATGGCTTTCGCCCAACGGCCCTTCGAGATGATCAGGCCGCCTCGCGGGCCGCGCAGCGTCTTGTGCGATGTGCTCGTCACGAAATCCGCCACGGGCACCGGGTCCGGATGGAGCCCAGTGACGACCAGGCCGACAAAGTGGGCCATGTCCACCATCAAGGGCGCCCCCACGTCGGCCGCAATTTCGGCCATCCGCGCCACGTCGATTGCCCGGGAATAGGAACTCGCCCCGGCGATCAGCAGGTTCGGCCGGACCTCGCGCGCCTGGCGGGCCAGGGCGTCGTAATCGATCCGCTCGGTTTCGCGGCTCACGCCGTAGGTCGCGATCTTGTAGAGCCGACCGCTGAAGTTCGCCTTCATCCCGTGCGTCAAATGCCCGCCGTGCGCCAGGGCCATCGCCAGGATCGTCGCCCCCGGCTCGAGCGCCGCCAAATAGACGGCCATGTTGGCCTGGCTGCCGGAGTGCGGCTGCACGTTGATGTGTTCGCAGCCGAACAGACGTTTCCCTCGCTCGACCGCCAACCGTTCCACGTCGTCGATGACCTCGCATCCACCGTAGCAGCGGTGGGTGGGGTAACCTTCGGCGTATTTGTCGGTCAGCGTGCTGCTGACCGCCTCGCGCACCGCCGGCGGACACACGTTTTCGCTGGCAATCAGGTCGATCGTTTCGCACTGGCGCCTGCGTTCGGCGTCCAGCAGGTCGGCCAGTTCGGAATCGGTTTTTCGCAAGGCTTCAAAATCCATCGGCTTCTCGGGTCTGTTCGGGGCTCTCCGCCTCCTCGCCGGGCCTACCAACCTGCGCGGAACGATTGGAAACACACCTCAAAGTTCGCTTCTTCGCCGGCAAAGGAATCCGCCGGGACCGTCGCCGTCACGACATAGGCGCGCTCGCCCGCGACAAGGTAAAGTTGCCGCTGCGTGAGCGGCACGCTGAACGCCCCCTGCCGGTAGGTCAGGACGTAGGTCTTCCGCCCACCAGGTCTCTCACGCGGCTCCTCGGAAAGCAGTTTGAATTCCCGAAGCACTTCGAGTTCCAGCTTGTAGGAGGCCACATACTCTTCCAGCGTCGTGCCGGGACGGACTGGTTCGACAACTACATTAACGTTGGCTTGAAACCCCTCCGCCATGCGCGGGCCCGTCACGAACACCGCCGGCATGCCCGAGCCTTCACGGACGGTCCAGCCCGGCGGCACGTTCATCGCGAAACGGTAGGCGGGGTTGACGTAGTCCAGACCCGCGACGTCGTCCGGCGCCCCGCCCCCACATCCACCAATCGCCAACGCCAGCGCCGCAGCCGCCAGCCGGCACACACGCCGGACGAAACCGAATCCGTTTTCGTGCCGCATCCCGGCACTCCCGATTATTCTTGGGCGCCCGGTACCCAGCGGCTGGCGGCCGCCGGGACTTCGCCGGGCGCTCATCGCACGTTGCCCTACTTATTTGCACTTCCGGCCCGTCATTCTGACGAGTTTTGTTCGCCGGTCAACCTCTTTTCCGGCGGAACCGTCCCTCGGGTATGACCACCGATTCCGGCATCGAGTGGATTTCGCCGTTGGCCGTTTCGCCGTTTACTTCAGCGTTCGACGTCGAGTGTTGAATGTTCGATATTCGCCGTCGCCGTTTTGCCGTTCGCGGCGGAGCCGGCTTGGTCGTATAATAAAACGAGAGGCGGGATTTTTTTCGGAACGTCGAGGACGCGGAACCGTCCAAGAAAATGGGAAAGACGCCCAAAGCGGGAGACCGTTCGATGACCGCGACCGCGATGGCAGCGAGCGGACAGGCCGAAGCCCTGAGGGGCCTCACCGATGCACTGGTCCACCGGCGCACGGATTTCCAGGGCCTTCTTGAGGCCGCGAGGGACGGCGACGCTGACGCTTTTCGAGCGCTCGTTCGCCGGTCTGAAAGGAGCGTCTATCATCTCCTCCTGCGGATGGTCCGTCGGCCCTCGGTGGCCGAGGACCTTTCGCAGGACGTCTTCATACGGCTTTGGCGACACTTGCCGGAGGTCCACTCGGCCGAGGTTCTGCCCGGATGGCTTCGGCGCGTTGCGGTCAACGCGTGTATCGACCACTGGCGAAAGGAAGAGGCGCGCCGCCGACGGTTAGCCGCGCTTCGGGAACATCCGGTTGCGCGGCGGGCGGTGCGCCCGTCCGGCCGGATGGAAAGCCGGGAGTCGATGGACATCGTTCAGGCGGCGCTTCAGCGCCTGCCGCCGGCGCTGCGCAGCATCCTGATTTTGCGGGCGGCCGAAGGCCTGAGTTACGACGAGTTGGCCTCGTGCGTGGGCATTTCAATAAGCGCCGTTCGCAGCCGACTGTTTCGCGCCCGCCACGAACTTTACGAGGCTCTGAAACGGTTGCAGGCGCCGGATTACTTGGCGCGGATGTACAAGTCGCGGCAGGACAAGCGGTCATCTTAGCGCACGTCACGGAGTCAGGAGAGGAAAAGGCGATGGGCCGCTGTGTGGACGGGAAGGTGCTCGGCCAATACATGGACGGCGAGTTGTCGCCGGTCGCGGCCGAGCGCGTCCGCGCGCACGTGGCCGGGTGTGCTGCTTGCGCCGCCGCCCTTCAGGAACTGCGAGCCGCGGAAGAGGCCCTTCGGCAAAGCCTGCCCGCCGTGGCGGGCCCGCCACGGCGGGCGGGCGTGCCGACCGGCCGGACGCCGGACCTGGCAAAGCGCGTCACGGAGGACCTTCGGCGCCGCGGCGCGTTTCTTGCAGCACGCATCAGCGCCGGCAAGCGACGGTTGGTTGGCGATCGCGTCCCCCTCGGCCGCGCTGTGGCTGTCGTAAGCCTTGCCGCTTCGATCCTTGTCCTTGCCTTTGCAGGCTTTGACATCCTTTCGCGCAACGAGTGGGCGCGGCGGACGGCGCCGGTCGTGGCCGACGCCGAGCGCGTCCTCGTGCGGCTGGTGCGGGTGGACCCGGCCGAGCAGCAAGAGGCGCTGGCCCGGGCGCGCCGGGAGGCGGAGAACCTGGCCCTTCCGGAGCGCCTGGCGGACACGCGGGCGGGGGCCGACACCAATCTGGTGCCCGACCTCGGCAGCCTCCAGCGCGCCTTTGCGCTGCTGACCGCCGAGCGGGACCTGCCGCCGGAACTGGTCGCTCAACTCCATCGCGGCGACCTGCTGGAGCGCACCGAGCGCCTGCGCGAGAGCCTCGCCCTGGCCCGCTAGCGGGGCCGCTGAGCCGGGCGGCCGGTGGATCGTTTGCCGCTCTCACTCGGCCGGGGGCTCTGTTTCCGCGTCCTTCTCCTCTTTCTTTTCGGGCGCCGAGAGGGTGATTCGGACGAGGCGCCCCTGCATCATCCGCTTGACGGAGAGGCGCAGTTCCCGCTCGCCGGCGATGAGCCGCTCGAAATCCTTCACGTTCGCCACGGGCTTATCGTTGACGTGGGTAACCATCTCAAAAGGTTTGATGCCGCCGACCGACGCCTTGCTGCCCGGCTCGACCATTGAGATGATGACGCCCGGATCGTCGGGCTCCTTTTGGAAGTATCGGCGGACCTCGTAGGTCATGTCGCGCACCGTCAGGCCGAGGTCCTCGGCCTTGAACTTCGGCGCCGCGGCGAAGTGCGGCGGGCTCTGGACCACCTCGAATTCCTTGAAGACGACCTCGCCGCCGTCGGCGAACTCGGCACGATACGTCTTGCCGAAGCCGATGTCCGTCACGGTCCGCGTGAAGGTGTTCTCGGCGGGCGGCCAGGGCGGAGGAATGCGGTCGTAATACTGTTCCGACAACTCGTCCAGCCGGTCCCACGGGAACCGCCACTCGCCGCGCGAATCGCACTTCACGTCAATCGGCTTCGGGTAATCGGCCACGTGAAGCCGCAGGAGGACCCATCCCGGCTCGATACCCGCCTCGACCGCCGGGGAGTCCGGATAGACGTAGGATACCAGGGCTCCCGTCTCGCCGTCCTGCGTGAGATGGGAAACCTTGTTCGCCCGGGCAAGTTCGCGGTCCAGCGGCTGCAAGATGACGCCCATCCAGGCCAGCCGGCTCTCCTCCTCTTCCGAGAGGGGCACGTTGTTCGGGTCGGTGTGTGCGGCGACGTCCGCGAGGACCGGCGCGAGTTGTGCCGCCGCCGTCAGTTGTGCCTCGCGGCCGCGCCATTGGCGCTCGGGGCCCGCCTTTTCCCGCCGCGTGATCGGCAGCGCCACCAGGTTCCCCTCGGCGTCGAACAGGAAGGTATTCTGGCCCGAGCCGGGCATCATCGGATACAGGTTTCGTCTCCACCCTTCATCGAAACCGGCGATGCGTCGGCGGCACAGGTAAACCTGTCGGCTCTCGCCCTGGATGCGGACCTCCGCGCCCGTCAGCAGAACGTTCTTGAAGTCGCGGATGTCCCCGTCGGCCAGTTCGAGCGCACCTTCCAGCGGCGTTTCGAGCGCCGCCACGAGGGCCCCGTAATCATTCAGCGTGTGCTCGAACGTGGCGGCCACGGGTTCCCCTTCGGCGCGGTGGACCCGAATCCGCTCCAGCCGCGCCGTCACTTTCGGCTCCAGGTTCGCCAGGACGAGAATCCGCTTCCCGCTTACGAGGAGGCCCGGCACACTTCGGTCCGTGGCCGACTCCTCGTCTCGGCGATACATCTCCTCCCGCTCCTGCTTTTTCGGGCTGCGAAAATGCAACTCCACGCGAAAAATTGCCCGATCCGCTTTCCGGGCGATTGCCTCGCGGCGAGCGGCCAGGTCCTCGGCTGAAACCGTCGGCCAAGCCTCCGGCGACCCCTTCCATGAATCGTCCACCGCCAGGTCGCCCCGCATCGGGGCGGCCACCGGCACACCTTCCGAATCCACGACCAGCGTGTTGCCCATTATGGCGAGAAACGGCTCGTCGTCCGCCGGCACCGAGGCCTTCAGCGACAGCGGCTCCACGACGATCGTCCACGTCCCGTTCAACGAGTCGTAAGAGACGCTCAGATAAGGCGGCTCTCTGGAGGCGTCGAACTCGAGTGGCTCGGCCCCTTCGAGCGGCCTTTCGAGTTCCAGAAACAGGCCGTCCTGCTCCACGGCAAAGGCGGCCGGTTTGGCCCCCACGCGATCCTCGCCGAACGCCACCTCAATTTTTTCGACGAACCGCGGATGGATGGTAATGTCGGGCGTCAGCACCCGCGTCGGCGACACCAGATACCCTTCGACCTCCAGCGGCCGTTCCTCCTGGATGTATTGGTTGGCCGAGAGTCCGTGGTATCTCCCGCAGTTCGGGCACCGCCTGGTCCATCCGCCGACCTGCGGCTCTTCGCCCTTGTCCGTCCGCAGCGTGTACTCGACCCGCACGAGGAAGGGGGCCAGTTTCTCCGCAATCGCCACGCGCTCGGCCGGCGTCAATTCTTCGTTCTCTTTTTGCTCGGCTTCCTGGGCCGGCGCGCCTGCGGCCCACACCAGACCGAGCAGCGCGGCAGCCAACATTCGGGCCTTCATGATTCGCCCCTTCCCGACATTCGGTCGCTACTGCTTTTCGTAATCCCGCGAAAAATCCAGCACCGTTTGCCGAAGCAGCCCGTTACGGAGCACAGAGAAGATCGCGCGGTGCTTCGTCTTGATGTTCTCCAGGGCTTCGGCGCGAATGCGCTTCACGTCCTCCAGTGTCCGGACTTCCTGGCCGTCGATCTTCAGAATGATGTCTCCCGTCCTGAGGTCCGCGCTTGCCGCGTTGCCCGGCTGCTTCACGCCGTAGATGAAGACGCCCTGTTTGCGATGGAAGTACAGTTCCGGATTGTCGAACTGGTTGATTTGCTTGACCGTGAGGTCCCACCGCGGGCAATCGAGTTCTTCGCCCTCGACCTTGCCCTTTTCGCGCGGTGTAAGTTCCACGACCCTCTGCTCGCCGTTTCGCTGCAGGGCAATCCGGACCGGTTCGTGTTTCGTCAGCAGGCCGAGCCGGCGCCGAATGGCCGGCAAATCCTCCTCGGTGAGGGCCGTGACGGGCCGGCCGCCGATCGCCAGGATCCGGTCCCGCGCCAGGATGCCCGCCCGCCGGGCCGGGCTTTCCGGATCGGTCTCCGCCACGATGACCCCCT
>Ga0114919_10001780_pt1 | contig 17282 bp, 13 predicted proteins | sample BlataG_FD_88682 | JGI IMG/M metagenome (GOLD analysis project Ga0114919, IMG submission 88682) | Deep subsurface microbial communities from Black Sea to uncover new lineages of life (NeLLi) - Black_00105 metaG | ecosystem: Environmental > Aquatic > Marine > Oceanic > Sediment | place: Atlantic... | reverse complement strand
TAGTATATGAGGTGATAGTTGAAATATTAGTTTTTTTTTTTTATTTTGGTGATAGATTTGTATTTTTATTTTTTCCCCCCGGGCGCGGGGGGGGGGGGGGGGGGGACTAAAACCAGAATCACAGTGACAGTTTGCCTCTTCCCCGTCCCCCTCTCCCTCCCTTTCTTTGTTTCTTTGATTCCACCTTCTTATTGTGCACAAAGCTCGCAATTTTTGTCTTCTAGCTTGGCTTTTTTTCTACTTACAAACAAATGAGGACACTCTTATGCTCATGATACTTCTTAATTGAAATTTATGTTGATTTTTCCTTCCCTTCTCCCAACAAATGAGCCACCACAGAAATGATGTAACTCAATCAATCCATTATCACTCTCATTTCTCACTTGCAACAGCCCAGGCAGGTACCAGCCCCTCTTTACCATCCCTCGTCCTCATCACTCTAGCCCACCCTCCAACTTCACCATGCACCATGACCTTATCACCCGGCTCCACAGTCAGCTCGCCTTCCATCTCTCCTAGAAATCCAGCCACAATTCCTCTCTCTGGTCCTTCATATTTCAATGGAGATCCTGGCATTGACGGGTTGTTAGTGTTACTGTTGAAATCAGCAGAGGATGCAGCAGAGACATTTCGTGAATGTTGGAAGTATTGGTGCTTGGCACCACTAACTGTTCTGAACACGCCTCCACCTCCACCATTGCTACTGACTGGAGATGATACAGAGCCTCCTCTTTTGTGGAACGCAGCTGTTGTTCCTCCTCCACCTCCTCCACCTCCTCCTCCTACTGCCACAGCTCCAGAAGAGAATGGATTGTTACCTGCCTGAGAAGATGAAGAAAACAAACCCCCACCTCCTCCTCCTCCTCCATCACCACTAAATGTAGCAGGTTCTTCTGGAGTGGTAGGTAGTCCACTTCCACTCATTGGCTGCAGACTAGCTTCAAAGCTAGTGAATATATTATCCAGGTAATCTTCCTTACTCCTTGTATAATCTAAAGACAGCTGCCTGCTATGACTTCTAGAGTGATAGGGAGAGGAAGCCGTTGGTGTAGCGGCTGCTGCGGCTGCTGCCGCCATAGTTGTGGCTCCAGTCATGCCTCCAGCCTTTCCTTTACTGTACAGCTCCTCCACTCGGACATATGAGGTGGGTACGAGTCCTCTATTCCCAGAAGGATCCAGTACCAACATCCACCCATCACTTTCTTCCAGGATGTGTACTGTGTCTCCTTCGAATACGGAGAGTTCCTCTGGGTTGGAGGAGTCTGCTACAAAGGTGTGGAGCAGGAGACCGCTGCCCAGGCTATCTGCTGTCTGGTTGTTGGTAGTAGTAGTAGAAGTAGTAGTAGCATGACGGTGGCTATTGGGAGAAAATTGGGAAGGAGAGTGTGGTTGCAGTGGAGAAGATGGAGGAGATGCAACTGCTCCCCAAGGATCCGTATCTTGTTGCTGATCAGTGTATCCTCCTCCTCCTGTTGTTGATGTGCCTTCGAAACCACCACTGAATGGAGCAGCAAATGCATTACCTCCAGTTGGTGTTGAAGTACCACCGCCAATACTAGCTGCTATAACAGAATTTGCAGTGTAACTATGTGTGGCATTACCATCATCACTACCAGTATCCATAACATTCCATGGATCAGTGCCAGGAGCAGCATCAGCTGGTCTACCTGCGAGTAAATTCTCAATCTCTCTGTTCCTCTGATCCAACCCAGCAGTAGTAGTAGTGACAGAGATGGAGGCCTCACTGGCATTAGAAGCCAGACCAAATTGAGACGTGCTGCCAAACTGATCTTCACTACCTGCACCACCTCCAAATGAAAGAATGTCTTCTATTTCTTTATTCTTCGTCTTGGATATTGCCTTATCTATTCCTCCTCTTCCTCCTGAAGCACCAACATCAGCTTTAAGAAGAGCACCTCTAGAAGTCAACATACTATCATCATTATCACCAACATTACCAGCTGCTGCTGCATTCTTTTGAGAGAGGAATTTACTAAACACATCGCCACCTCCTTCTTCGTTAGAAGCAGTCATCAACACAGCTGCTGCTCTGTGACCAAGAATGCAGTATCTCTCTCGGGGAACAGTACATATTCTGTGCTCCACCATCATTGTCAGTTCTCTATTTCTTTTTGCTAGAGAGGATACAATGTCCATTGGCCAGGAGGCTGCTATTGTATTCTCCCCCTCTCCATCAACATCATTGCCCTCATTACTACCACTGTCACCGCCATATTCTTCGTAAAGAGCATCTATAGTAACCTGAGTAGCATATATTCTATCTAATATAGCAAGAGCTGGCTTTGCAACTGGTGCCAATCCCATGGCATCGTCATTCTGAAGACTATCTCCACTGGTGAGAGCAGTGAGAGCAGCGTAACATTGCAGTCGGTATGGTTCTCCTGAGCGTACTGCAATCTTGGTGAGGGCAGAGGCAGCTGCTTGTCTCACTTGCCATGGAGCAGTGGTGGCTGTGTCTTGTAGTGATCGGATTACCTGCAACATGGCAGGGCTTCTCTCTCCATAGGCTGCTAGTATTTTTTCTGGACCAGCATGTTTCAATGTCAATTTGATATTATTATTAGTGGTAGTAGTAGTGTCATTCTTCTTACTCTTCTTACTGCTCTTCTTCATGTCACTGTCACTCAAATCCACTGCAACAGCTGGCAATTCTACCTCTTTCCCAACATATTCTCCAGTCAACTCATTGGCATGCTCCCCTAGCCACCAAGCTGCAGTCATTTGGAAGGCCATCCAGCCATCTTCTTCTCTCGACGCTCTAAGGATCTCTTCTTCTCCTCCAGAGCCTTGAAGACGGAGGGTGGCTGGGCTGGTGGCACTGAGTGCTTCAATTGCAGCTCCTAGTGCTGCTGATCTGCCATCTCCTGCTGCTAATCCTGCAGAAGAGGGCCCTCCTCCTTCAGAACTACTGACACAAGATGATGATGCAGCCATATCCCAAAGACTGATGATCTTAGAAAGGTCGATACCAGATGGACAAATGGCCGCTACAGCAGAAGCATACCCTAAAAAGTTGGCGACGTCTTTTGGTCGAGCTTTAGCGCATTTCTGGATAGCTGCCAATAATGAGTCTTGCATTCCTGCCGACCAGTGCTGTTGACCTCCAGCTGCAGCAGCAGAGGTGAGTTTAGTTGGTGTTAATGGGTTGGGAATACCTCCAGCAGTCAACAGGAGCAAGGCTTCCAGAGCAGCGCATCTTTGTGCTGCTTTTAATGGGCTGTCCAGCAGCGCTGCCAGTTCTTTTCCCAAAATTTCCAACACTCTGTCCATATCTGGGGAGGCAATAGATGCTCTGGATGATCCAGCTCCACCACCACCTCCTACAACCATCATCATTTGTGCAGAATTCCCACCTGCCCAACCAGCTGCCAATCTCGACTCTGCCAGTGAAGCCACAATAGATGCTGCAACACAGAAGCGTGATTCATTTTCAGCTTTACGCAATGCCAACAGCAGTAATCTCCCCAAAACATCTACCAATTTCATATTTTGTGCTGGTGGTGGTGGTGCACCATTACCTCCACTCTTTCCACCCTGTCCAACTCCAACTCCAACTCCAGGCATAGTCACCCTACCCCCTGCCTGCCCCGTCAGCACTCGCCATGTTCTAGCTCTCCTCTGTTGAATAACCACATCATCACGACTAGATCTATACTGCAAATGCTGCTGTCCTTTGGTAGTAGCAGACTGGTGAAGAGCAGTGAGTGTTGCACTGGAAGCAGGGGTGAATAGAGCTCCAGATAGTGATTCCATGGCCCCAAATCTGACCATATCTGATTGGTCTCTGGTGGATAGAAGGACGAGCATCCTCCAAAAAGGACCACCCCCTCTGGATACATCTCCAGATGACTGGTCGCTGTATATTACTGCTGCACATAATCTTGCTAGATGGAGTCTGGCAAAGGTGTCCTTGATGTTGATGATCCCTTGAGCAGCAGCAGACAATGAAGTTGATGATGAAGATAAAGAGGAGGAGGAGGAAGTAAGAGGGGGAGGGATGGGTCCATGAGCATCATACGCATCAGCAGCTTCCCCTACAGCTCTACTCAGTTCTGACACTACTCTAGAAGGGTCTCTAGAAGCCACTTCAGCAGCTAAAGCCAATGCATGCCTGGCTGCAACAGGATCAGGGTTGGTGACACCGGCAAAAGATGCCAAACTAAGTTCATCTGTACCATTGCAAGCTCCCGAAGTTCTGCCTACCAGGTATGATGTGTGTTGGAGCTCATAATTGTTGGCCGCAGCGACTTGTGCAGCCTTGACCTTCTTACTACCTCCAACAACAGTACTGGATTGAGACCTGAGGCCAGAGAGAAGGTCAGAAGCGTTGGCAATACGGCGAACTGCTCCGGTGAGCTCGGTTCTTACGTTTTCATTTGACCTTCCTGCTGCTGCGATAACCGATAAGGCTGCTCTCCTTATTGCAGGGTCTATATCATGTTTTTGTAGGAGTTTCCATGTCTCAGAGAGCAGTAGTTGGGCTGATTTATTGTCTATAGTGGACTTGGCTGAAGGGGATGGGTTTGAGAGGAGAGTTGGAGTGCCAGCAGTTCCTCTTCCCAGATGAATCTCCATCAAGTAGAAGAGGGACTTCATGAGCCTGGCATCCTTGGCCAAGCTGGGAGAGTTGATGAAGGGAGCTAGTTGGAGGAAGATTTCTGATGGGAGCTCCTCAAAGTAAAAGAGAGTGACGAGGAGGCGACCGAGACGGGCACGGCCTGATTTGTTGTTGAGGGCGTCTGATGCTTCTAGAAGGGAACGTATGGCGTCGTTGAACTCGAAGGGTAGTTGAGAGCGGAAGATCTTGTCCTTGACGTAGGTGTTGAGTCCAGGATCCCTGGTGTGCTGTTGGAAAGAGGGTGATGACTGGCGATCACTAGTGTCATTTTTTGCTTCTGCAGTGATTGGGGGGCGTGCAAATGAATACACGGTCTTGGCTGCCATAGTGGCAGAGGCCTTTGCTCTCTGGAGAGCCTCTAGAGCTTGCAACTTAACGTCTTCACTCATTTTAATTATATCTGATCAAAACTCTGGGGTGTATTTATTACTACTACTATTTACTATCATAATCTGAACTGGTATCTTAACAAGATGATGTGTTATTTGGTGTATGTTTTGTAGATGGTCAATGCTATTGGTCCGGGGAAATACCTATATTTTCACGTTTCACCTCTTGATGAGTAGTCAATCCATCCCCCGACCTAACGCGGCTCTGTCTTCGTCTTTGAATGCATGCTTGTATTCCTTACTTGCGTCAAAGGTTAACTTGCTACCGACTATCTCTCTTATTTAAATAGATTTTAACACACATTACACATTGGAGGAAAAACAAAGTGCAGCCAGATTTCAAATTTCCCTCTCTCTTCTCTCAAAATTTGAATACCAATGTACCATCAGGAGTCTCACTCACACTCACACCATCAATCACCTTTTCTCCACTCCTTCCATTACCACCACTATTACTGTTACCTTTGCGATCATCTTTACCTATCAATGCCCCATTTATTAACTGACTAAACTCCACCCCTCCCAAATTAGCCAGTACAGTCTCCGCTCCAGGAAACTCCTGCCCCTCTGTTGACCCAGTATACGTAATAAGACACCTCATCCCTGCCCCCACAGCAGCCTGCAGGCCAATAAGACTATCTTCAATGACCAGGCAATCTCCAGGTGCAACACCCAGCTTCTCTGATGTTAAATTATATATTATAGGATCTGGTTTCTTCCTGGGTACATCATCACCTGCCATGTAGACATCTAGGGAAGAGAAACGGTCTTGTCCCAGGAGATTTGGGAGGACAAAGTCGGTGGCTTGCTTGGTGGAAGCTGAACAGACAGCTATGGGCACTCCTGCTTGCCTGGCTTGATCCATGAGTTCTAAGACACCTTCTCTGGGTGAGATAGATCCACTGCCAATGATGTCTTTGTACTTGTCAGTTTTCCAATCCTGAATGGTGTCAATCAGCTTGGTTTGCTCTTCTTCATTTTGGGGAGCGCGTCCACCTAGAACATTGGAGGTTGGCCAGCCATTTTCACCAAAGTACCATTTCATCTTGGGTTTACCACCACCAATCTTGTTTTGGAGGACTTCGTAGAAGGAAGAGGTCCAGTCAAGAGGGAAGGCTGCGTCTCCGGGGCAACGGACGTCGAAATGGGTGAATGCGGCATTGTAAGCTTGTCTATGGATGTCTTCGGACTCTACTATGACTCCATCGCAGTCGAAAATGAGGGCCTTGAAGGCTGTAGCAGAAGCAGCAGCTACAGTGAGCTGTCTACGAGAGGAAGAGGGAGGATGGGACAGGGAGGTTTTGTGGGAGACGACAAGAGCACGCTTGTGAGCGGTGGTGGTGAACGTGGTAGTAGTGCTGGTGCTGCTCAGATGAGATAGTTGGATATGGTATGGCATGCTTAGCGATGTTCTGATACGTTTGAAACGTTGTGCAGGTGCTATGGTTGAGGCAGGGATCATTTTGGTGGAGAAAAATGGATCTTTGTTGAATGTTGGATAGGATCACTACTTCTGAAAAAGTGTTCCTATGGTGCTAATTATCGCCGATTCAGGATATATTGAGTAGTATATTTCAGTTACAATAAAATTAACTATTGATGAATCGTTGATGGTAAAGCTGTTGAAGAGTGAAACTTGAAAAATTGGAGCGATGGCTGTTTTCCATAAATACATCCGTTTCCACACTTATACTTCATAAACTACACCATATTGCAATTGCATGATGCATGCATTGTATTTTCAACGCCAACAGGCCTGGAATATGATATCTCGACCTACTGTGGCTTCCCAGATGCAATTCTACACAGGATTTGCCACTTTCCAACCTCTTACATCCCTTGTTAATGCCATTTCTGCGATCACCTCCAAGTACGTATTGCTATCCACGGCATTAATGACAAACAACTCGCAAGTTTCACTGAACAGATCATCCCCAACTTGTCTCTGGCTCTGCCAGACAAGCAATATTCACGTTCTCAACCTCCCCTCCTCTTCCCAACCACATATACCCATACAGGCCTGAACAAAGCTACCCTACACATGTACCCCTCACCACCATCCAAAAAGGTGCGGTAGCTCTGCTCTCTTTAGCAGGAGCAGCCTCCAACCCACGTAGAGCCGACCTCGTTGCTGCAGCCGGTGAAACCACTGGCCATTCCGCCCTTGTTTCCATCAAAAATCGCATGCTAGAAACAGAAACTGGGCGCCTCATCCTCTCAGGGCAGCCTAGAGTCACCAATTCCAGTGTAGCCTATGCTTGGGACCTCCCCAAGGGAACATTCGGTGCTGCGTATGCCCAATTCATGGGATCAAGAAACTTCCAAGCAGATGAACGACCTCCAGTGAGATTTATAGACGACCCAGAACTGGCATATGTAGGGGTCAGAGCTAGGGAGGTACATGATTTCTGGCATGTATTATTCAATTGCCCAACTACTGTGTTTGGAGAGACGGCATTAAAGGCATTAGAGTTTGTACAGACAGGGATGCCGATGACAGGATTAGCAGTGATAGCTGGAGTGGGTAGGATGAAAAGAAAGGATAGAGATAGATTAGTGAAGGATTTTTTGCCTTGGGCAGTTAGAGCAGGTGCTAGGTCAGCTGATTTGATGTGTATTTATTATGAGAAGCATTTTGATCAGGATTTGGAAGAGTTGAGAGCGAGGTGGCGGATCACAGTGGCTCCCATATAGTGCTGTTGGCTTCCAATTGCCAGTGTGTAATTAGAAGAACTTGGTGTTCGTTGCCAACTCTCTCGTTATAGTGTGATCGTTCATGGATAGTATCTATTATTGAAAAGCTCAAGTGCTGCTGTGGTGATCTGTTGGAAAATATTCAAACACACTAATGCAAGCTGAAGTCCTCTCGTTGCGTTCTACCCTTCAGCAGTTGGAGGCAGAGTTGAAGAAGGAGAGGAGCTTGCGATTAGAAGCAGAGACAGCTCTCGAGCTTTCAGAAGCAGAACGAACACGACTCCAGGTAAATTGACTCCACCGACAATCCTCTCTCTTCACTACTTGCTCGCTGATGGTACATACTAATAATAACCACACACCCATCCTCCCTGTTCACCCATACCACACCATACCACATCACAACCTAACTATACAACAGAATACTAGAGATGAATTATCTGATGCCTTATTACAGGCTGAAAGACGAGTGGGAGAAGCAGAACAAGCTGCAGCTGATACCGCCAACACCAAACGCAACAGAGGCAACAATAAAAAGCTCGCCAGAGGCGACTCTCTCCAGGCAGATCTTGAAATCTTACTCAGAGAGATAGATCAAGAAAGAAAACACAGCGACGACTTGGAAATAGCACTTGAAACAGCATCAGCAGATGTGGAGAGAGCTATCCTTTCTCTGTGCGCAGCAGCAGGTGTTGCTCCTCCTCCACCACCACCCCCTCCTCCACTACAAAAAGGCGAAGATGAGTTTGATGTGATAGAAGCGGCTGCAGACAGTATAAAGAACCGTATATCAGTATTAAAAGCAAGTAGAGATAAGCTCATTGCAGCGTTGGATTCACAATCTATAGAAATGGACAAATTGGGTACTGAGAATAGTGCACTGCAAGGTGCAGTGTTGGATGCTCAGTTGATTGCTGAGAAGTGGGAGGTGCAGGTTCAGGCTAGTTTGGTTCAGAATGAGTTGTTGAAAGACTTATTGGAAGAAAGTGCCTCTTGGGATATGCCTAGCAATATTGACCTGCGTGGTGTTGATGATAATAATAATGATAATAGAGAGGAGACTAATTCCACTTCAACTTCCTCACAACAACAACAACAAGAACATCAAGAAGAAGGTTCCCACATAAAGATACAAAACTTAGAAAGACAGCTACTCAAAGAACGAGCGAAGACAGCTGAATTAGATTTAGCTGCACGTGCCTTGTGTGCTGAGCTAACAAGGGTGAGCAAACAAGCGGCGGAGGTGGAGAGGTGTATGGTGCCCATCTTGGGAAATGTAGAGACTAGATTGGCTCAGATGATAGCATTGCAACCAAGACCTGGAACTATGGTTGATGATAATGAATTATTTGATTGACTGGAAATGTGTAAAACAAGAGGGAAAAGCGCGACACAAAGAAACAAAGAGAGGAATGTGTTAAACTGAAGCTAAGGGGAAGCTGGCGGTTGCAACTCCCATTATCTTCTTTTTCCCCTAGATATATCCGGCATATTTTCAAAGCATTCTACATATAATTCGTGACATGCTAACACGAGCATCCATTAAAAGAGTGAAACCCTCTTTATTTAGACGGTTGAAATACGCAAAACCCGTAAAAAGAGTACCCAACTTCTCCAGCACCCATACCCAAACAACCATGCCAAGCACCCAGCATCACCGGCCACCAGTTGATGAGACCACGGCTCTCTCCCTCCTCCATCAACATGCCCTCACCCCTTCACCCCAACAATCCCTGGAGGACAAGCTCTTCAACACCATTGGTAATACCACGCAACTAGTACTCATTGGGGAAGCTTCACATGGTACACACGAGTTTTATAAGATGAGAGCAGACCTGTCTCTCTGTCTTATTAAAGACAAGGGGTTTGACGCTGTGCTAGCAGAGGCAGATTTCCCAGATGCCTTTCGTGCCAACATGTACGTCAAAGGTATGACTACTATAGGCAGTACCGATACTGCTGAAAGAGAGAGAGAAAGGGAAGGTTTCCTTCACGATCAGACTGCAGAACAGGCACTGGGAGATTTTGGAAGATTCCCAACCTGGATGTGGAGAAACACTGTAGTGGTTGATTTCCTTGAGTCACTCAGACAACACAACAACCACCTCCCTGCTCAAAATAAAGCTGGCTTTTACGGCCTAGACGTCTACTCTCTCCATGCATCTGCTGCTAAAGTCATAGAGTACCTCACTCGTGTTGACCCAGATGCAGCCAAGAGAGCCAGGGCTAGGTACATGTGCTTTGACAGGTACGGGGGCGACAGTCAGGCATATGGTATGGCAGTAGGACTCAGAGGATATCCTTCTTGTGAACCAGCTGCCTTGTCTCAGTTGATTGAGATGCTGAAGAATGAGGGTAAATACGCTCAACAACAAGAATGTGATGGAGTGCAAGGTGAAGAGCTGGCATTTGCTGCCACTGCCAATGCAGCAGTGGTCAGGGGAGCAGAGGAGTATTACAGAAACATCTACTTCTCTGAGGAGTCTACTTGGAACCTGAGAGATGAGCATTTTGCAGATACAGTTGAACGTGTGGCAGCACATCTGCAACGCAGATTGGGACGTCCAGCTAAGTTGATTGTATGGGCTCACAACTCCCATCTGGGAGATGCTCAATATACAGACATGGGGCAGAGAAGAGGGGAGATTAATGTGGGTCAGCTGCTAAAGGAGAGATTGGGGGAGGATAAAGTCCTCAACATCGGCTTTTCCACTCACACTGGTACTGTCGCTGCAGCCCACAACTGGGATCAGCCTGTTCAGCTGATGAGGGTGAAGCCATCCAGGCCTGGAAGTTGGGAAAACCTCCTCCATAAGACGGGCATCCCCAAGTTTGCAGTTGATTTCAAACACGGCCCCAAGGAACTCAGGGAGGTAATGGAGGGCCCAATGTTGGAGAGAGCTATCGGGGTGATATATAGGCCTCAAACTGAGAGGCAGTCCCATCTGTTTTATGCAGAATTGAGCAGGCAGTTTGATGTGGTGGTGCACATTGATGAAACCAAGGCGGTGGAGCCCTTGGATTTGAAAGGATGGGAGGTGGGACCTGATGTTGATGAGACATATCCTTTTGGATTGTAACCTGATGGGTAATGGGAAGTAGAATGGTAGTTATAAGTAGTAAGTTGCCTAAAGATAAGAAGAATGCTAAGCAGCAGTAGTAGTTTACGTTTCATATCACCTGTTTATTTATGTTTGTTGATATGCGTGTCGACCTGTCTATTTTGATTATCTATTACTTTACGTATGGCATACATGTAAAAAAAGTATCTCCTTTACTTATATCATTCATTCAGCAGTATCAGGATCTTTTAGCTTGGCAATAGTACTAATGATGACATTCCTTTCCTCCTTGAATTGCTCATCCTCTCTATCCAACTGAAACTCTGCCAAATATCTCTGTAATTTATCCTTATTATTGAACAACAACCTATGTACATCAGAAGATTTCTTTGGATTGGCTACAAAGATTTTAAACACATGAAACGCCTCGAACTGAATGGAGCGAGAGTCATCTCTGAGGAGCCTCATTATTAGAGCCAAGTCTTCAACTGAAGCCACATACTTCTTCATAATGAGTCCATTCTTCTTTTCACACAGTAGCTCTCCCAGGAGTTTGATGCTCTGTCTGCGAGTCACGTAGTTTTCACTTTCTAGCAGTTTGTTATATTTTTGAAAGAAGAAGGTATAGTTGCTGGTGTCTTCCTCTCCCTCGGGGATCTCCTCTTCTGTCGGTTTTAAGAATAGAGAGACCAGGGTCTTATGTCTGGTGATGAGGTCTTTGAAAGTGTTGAAGGCATCACTGGCTATTTCAAAGTTGGAGAGCTCAACTTTGTCGAACATTTCTTCGAAGATTGCAGAGTTGAGGACCATATCCGCGATCTTTTCATGTCGGATACAATCCTTCAACATCTCTCCGCAGTCAAGTGCAATTTCAGAGTCGTCATAGCCGTCAAATAATATTTCTAATAAGCCATTGTTTTGGATGATATAATCAGCACCTGGGAAACGGCCAGGGTCTGGGCCTTCTATTCGGACCATGGCCCCGAAGACTTGAACTGCGTCGCGCTTGGCTTCAAAGTCAAGTTCGTTAAGGTTTTCTACTAAATCGCCAATAAGGCCAATTGAGCAAGCCTCCTCAGTGATGGCCAGAGCATTTTCCTTGCTGCTGTCGTTTGCTGTGCCTATGCCTTCTCCAAACATGCATTCCTGGAAAGAGAGAGAGGCGGTGAGAATGGGGGCGATGGGGTTGATTTAGAGAGTCTCGAGCCAACCCAGTAAAATTTCATCAGGAATCGGCTATTTTGCTCACCTTCAGCCCTTGGAGAAGCTTTCCTGCTTCTTCTTGACAACGCTCTTTGTTAGATTCATATGGGATGCGCACAAAGGCTTGATGCAGTTTATCCACAAGCTCTTTGGGATTTTTATGCTTTTTCGCTAGCAATTTGGCCATATTATTTTCAACTACAATCTGTGATCCAAGAATCTAGTTCATTCGCTGTCAGACCTAACTACCTTTGGATTCCTCTCTTTGACGTTAATTATTCTGCCCAGGGCCTGCACAAATTCTTAATTGAAGCTTTTCATTCACTATTATTACCTCGGACTGTATAATACCACAGTATAAACTGCAACTGACGCTATGTTGAGCCCTTGTTCATATATCTCCCCATCTACCGTCCCTCCTCCCTCTCCCCTGCCACTCTGATCATCGCCAAAGCTTATGCACCTCCCTATTAATTATCACCCTCATTATCTCATTTGTTCCTTCCAATATAGAATGCACCCTCAAATCCCTCACCACCCTCTCTATAGAATAATCTTCCAGGTACCCATAACCCCCAAAACATTGCAGAGCATCATTTGCTACTTGAAAACATGCATCTGTGGCAAATCTCTTGGCTATCGCACAATCTAACGTAACGCTAGGCACCACCACCTTGCTGTTGCTGTTGTTGTTGTTTTGTGTAGAATAATCTAGGGCCTGTGCAGCATGTCGTACCAGCAGCCTGGAGGCGTGGAGAGAGGTGGCCATGTCTGCCAACTTGAACTGTGTTGCCTGGAAATCTTTTAGTTGTTTGCCAAACTGTCGTCTTGAATCTATGTGTAGCTTGGCGGAGTCAAATGCAAATTGAGCTCCTCCTATGGAACAAGCTGCAATGTTGACTCTCCCTCCATCTAGAGCCTGCATGGCTATTTTGAAACCATCACCAAGGTTGCCAATCAGATTGCGTTCCGGGACTCGTACATTGTCAAATATAACAGCAGCAGTCGGTTGAGCGTTCCACCCCATTTTCTTCTCCTTCTTTCCATAGCCCAGCCCTTCAGAGCCTTTCTCTACTATAAATGCTGATATTCCAGCTGGTCCTGGATCTGGTCCTGTGCGAGCCATGACTAGGTAGACGTCAGCAACTCCTCCACCGCTGATGAATGCCTTGCTGCCAGTGATGAGGTAATCACTGCCATCTTTTTGGGCTGTGGTTCTAAGAGAAGCAGCGTCGCTGCCACTACCAGGTTCAGTGAGACAATATGCAGCTAAAGATTCCATGGAGATGAGACGAGGGAGGAGGGCGGTGCGTTGTTCTAAAGAGCCATGGCGGTCAATGACAGAACACACCATGTTGTGAATTGTAAGATAAGTCGTGACGCTTATGTCTCCATGTGATAGAGCTTCAAAGATAACTGCACCATCTGCTCTACCTAGACCTGATCCACCTACGTCTTCTCGTACAAAGAGTCCTCCAAAGCCAAGGGCAGCTGCATGTCGGAGGGTGCCAATTGGGAAGTGGCGTTGGGCATCCCACTCTGCAGAATTGGGGGTGAGTTCACTCTTGGCAAAGTTTTGGGCTACTCTTTGGAACTCTATCTGATCTGGTGTTAGACCGAAATGGGTGGCTTCTGTGGAAAAGGCTTGTGTTTGACTGTTTAATGCCAGTGTCACACCAAACGTTTCATGAAGGAGTTGTCTAGAAATTGTCAAAGCTGAAGCTCTCAACATTTTCAAAGGTGCGTATCGGTTGCTTTCGTAATTGGCGAAAAGATGTGTAGATATACTTTGATAATAAGGGTTTACATATACTGGCGTGTATGATGTATGATGTGAGAAGGTGGCCAGAGAAGAGAGTGGAAGCGGTTGCTGACTAGGAGATTTTTCGTTCTTCTTCCCCTACTTCTTCCCACTTTTTACAGGCTCCCTCTTCATTGTGTTCGATTTTTACAACATACTGCAAGATGGAGGCAACTCTACAATCTCAGAAAGCACTAAAGATTGCCAAACCTGCATTTACAGGGCACAGGCTTAAACAAAAACACCAAAACAAAAAATCACCACACAATCATTGTGTATGCTCTGCAGCACAAACCCCCGAGCAACATGCCATCAATCCACTCCAATCCTCAGGTGTACAACTCTGCTGTCCAATTTGCCTATCCACTCCACTCACCTCCTCGCTCTATTGCAAGACTTGCAATCGCAACTTTGAACGACCGTCTTCTACCCCTTACACCGACCTCGTGATCACCGCTCCTTCTGCTAGTTACACTCAACCCTCTTGGGGAGGCACTGAACTCTTCAGATCCCCTGTCATATCATTCGTATATGAACGAGGCTGGAGGCAGGGCTTCTCCTGGGCAGGTTTCCCAGGTGCAGATGAAGAGTACAATCTCGCCATGAAATGGTTGCTTCCAGCTGCTCAGGGCCAGCCCCTGCTAGACTTGAGTTGTGGCAGTGGCCTCTTCACCCGTAGATTCATAACCAGCAAGAGCTTCTCCCATGTCATAGCTGCAGATTATTCAGAAAATATGCTCAAACAGACCAAGACATTCATATCTGAAGACGCATCTATCACCGATGATGAGTATAATCTAGTGAGACTGGATGTTGCCAGGTTGCCATTCAAGACTGGCTCTCTTTCTGCCATACATGCAGGAGCTGCTTTGCATTGCTGGCCCAATCCTATAGCAGCCATGGCTGAAATATCAAGGGTACTTAAACCCGGTGGAGTGTTTGTAGCTAGTACGTTTCTATCAATGACTGCTCCTCTTGGTCAGTTTCTGGGCAATGATGGGCTTGTAGAGCCGCTGGATGCATTTGAGCCTCAACCGGGGGCCTACAAGTGGTGGAAAGAAGGTGAAATTAAAGGGATTTGTGAAGCAGTGGGGCTAGAAAACTATCAAAGAGATAGACGACTGAGATTTATTATGTTTTCAGTTACAAAACCATTAGTAGGCAATGCTGCTGTAAGGTAAATAAAGTACCACCCAGTATCTTACGACTGCCTTGTTTTCCTCTCTCCTGCCCTCTGTCCCTCTCTCTATTGGTGGTCCTCCAGCCCGATCATGTAACTAATGATAATTGACACACAGTATTATAGACTTGTTCAAATGTGCAATATTTCCATCGATTAATGTCACTACTGATATTCCCCCCTCTGACATTCCAATCTTGGGAGCAAATGCAGACTCATCTTGATCTAGACACCTGGCCAGCATTTTTCTACATACATCAGAGCTGGCAACAATCAATACTACATTATTATCATTATTATTACTATTATTGTCGTTACTATTACGACTACCACTATTATTGCTATAACCATTCCAATTTCTACTATTGCTATTGCTACTACTGCTGTTTGATCTAGCTAAGACAGCTTCAGTAGCTGTAAGAATATCTTGACAACTAAGGGCAATCAATGGAACAGCAGTCAAACCATTGTCAGCCAACAATTTCAATGCTGCTCTTACTTCATCACCTCCTTTTTCTCCACATATTAGTATCAACTTGACGGCGGTGTCTCTGGTGTTGGCTTTGAATGGTGCTTCTGGAGCTTGATTCAGTCTTTCTAGTGTCACTGATACTTCAGGTGGAGATGACGGTGATGATGAAAATTGATGACCACCCCCACTGTTACTGCTACTACTGCTACTATCCAATTCAAAGTCTAATACTGTAAATGCAGCATTACTCTGTACTAATCTTCTGAAATAAGATGGAGGCAGGCCTAGGGCTGTGCATATCAGTGCTTGATTGACGGCATTGTGTGCCACCACCAGGCACTGGCAGCGTTGTTCTTCCTGACCCTTCTCCCCACCACCACCACCACCACCACCACCACCAGGACCAGGACCTCCTCCTTTCATATCTATCGCCCTCATTATCTGTTTCCATGCCACGCTGCCTCTGTACCACAGTTCCCTCACTGGAGCATGTCCATCTAATTCAAATTCAGCAGGCGTCTTTTGCCATGCTGTGTAAATATCACCCAGGGCTGCTTTTCCATCTAATTTGAGGCAGCCTTGCAAGGAGTAGAGGTCTATCTCTCTTAAACTTGGTAATACTTTGACCTTGGGCTTTTTATTGGCTATAATAGTACTATTTGCCGTTTTATCTGTTTCCTTGTTATTATTCCTACCATTGCTGATGTTTTGTTTCCAAATGATGGTGGCCGTCTGAGCAGCTCTCTTCAGAGGGCTGTGGAACATGGCTTGGAATTGCCAGTCTTTGAGGAGCTGTGCTGATGTTTCTGATTGTAATATGCCTTTTTCTGTCAGCACTGAGAAATTTGAGCTGCCCTGTATTCTATTGCGGGCATTCCAGGTGCTCTGGCCATGGCGAACCAGGACGATCCTAATCTTGGGAAGGGGGAGGCGAGGGCGAGAGAGGGGAGGTTGGTCTTGGCGGTCGTTCAGAGCTGAGAATGGATCGGTGACTTCGCTCCAGACCCATGTTTCTGGATTCGAGTGGGCTGCCAAGCATTTGGAGTGCCTTCTAGATGGCGGTAGCTGATGGATCGGTGATGGATTGTTGCGGCAAGATTTGGTTTTGAATCTGACATTGTTTAGAGTTTTAAGTGATGGAGCCGACATAGTTTTGGGGGCTCTGAGAGCTGCAACTCTGGCCATTTATACCATCAAATGCATTGATTTGCAGTGTTGGTGGGGCAATGTCAACTTTAAAGACCATCTGGTGTGTCCCCGACCGCCCTCGGAGAGAGGGAACCTTTGACGGGCGGTAGAAGTGTCCGAATGGCCATACTGCATAGTTAGATTCCTGATGGTCTAAAAATGATCCAGGAATGTCAAAAACATAGAAGTGAGATGTTCTATTCCGCTGAACTATAGGAGCACTAGGATGTTAGTCCTATGTTGTTGGTTTTATTACCACTCCTACTCGGGATCGAACCGAGGACCCCCTCATTCATTTTTTTCCATAAAGGATTTATGGCACTATAATAAGATTTGTGCATCGTATTTTAAAAACATATGACGGGCTTTTGTCCCCAATTCGACGTTTTATGGGAAATTTTCACTGGCAGGGAACACTTGATACTCTTCACAGCCGCCAAAGGTCCCCCACCCCCCCCCCCAAAAGCAGAAGTGAGAAGTCCTGTTGACAGCATGGATGAAACGACAACGTCTTCCTTCTCTTCTTCCATCCGTCGCTTCCTTCTCGAACATATATATGTTGGAACATCTTTCTATTACACACATCTATAGCTCTCCCCAATGCAGCTGCTTTGTTCGCTGTCTCCTGATACTCATTCTCATCAATGCTATCAG
>Ga0114919_10001779_pt1 | contig 17282 bp, 27 predicted proteins | sample BlataG_FD_88682 | JGI IMG/M metagenome (GOLD analysis project Ga0114919, IMG submission 88682) | Deep subsurface microbial communities from Black Sea to uncover new lineages of life (NeLLi) - Black_00105 metaG | ecosystem: Environmental > Aquatic > Marine > Oceanic > Sediment | place: Atlantic... | reverse complement strand
GAAAGCATCTCTTGTTATTCCCAATTTTCTCCAATATTTGTTTGACACTTCGGTATATCTTATAAGAGGTAGAGTATTCCAATAATTTTCTCCTTTTAGTGTTATATGTTTTCTTGATTTTAGTATGTTTAGTTTTAAATCCCTGAATTTCTCTTTTGATTTCTCTAATTTCTTAATTGTTTTTAATAGTTCCTCTTTATTCCATTTATCATACACTTCTTTCTTCACAAAGTCAAATAACTCTTTTTCTTCCATTTTATTCAAAAGTATAAGAAGATCACTAAAATATTTAGAATATGTGTCTTTATTTACCTCCATTTTTAAGATAGTAAGTATATCATCTGTAATTGTGGCTTCATGTTTTGTTACTTCTTCAAATTCCACTTTGCTCACCTATCTCTAAAATATAATCGTGCCAACTTTTTTTACCTTTAAGTTTAATCAGTTTTTTATGTTCTTCATTTGTGAAGGTCACATTGATGGTTTTCATCTGTACTAACTAAGTAAGTTATCTTTATAAAGCTTTGGAAAAAAATAAAAAGAAAAGTTATGAGGTAGCATTTATGTAATGCATTAATCCTAAAAAATATACAAAAAGACCTAAAGCTATGAGATAAAATGAGCTTCTGTTTAGTTTATCCTCCTCTTTCTCTTTATATTCATCCCATGCTAATCCTACACCTATCAATCCAATTGCTACAGCATTGACAATAGCATAAGCCCATCCTGCTAAAATAGATGTGGCATATGCTCCTACCCCTATAAATACGATTGTTAGTAATAAAAACACTATTGTTCCTATCCTTTTATTCATATTCTCACCTCCGTTAAAGTTATATTTTTCCCTCTCCGTCTAAATTTTCAAAAGTAGTGCAGACAACTCTTTTACATTTACTACACTGCCACAAATCTTTATCTCCTTTAAAATTTGGAACTACTATTTCCCAATTACTTGATCCGCATTCTTTACATTTTCTCATTAAAATCGCCTCATATGTAAAATCTATAATGTTTACCTCTATACTCCCAAATACCCTTTTCTTCGTCTATTAAAGTTCCCTCTTTCTCTATTTTCTCTTTTAAATCGTTGTAAAGAACGGGAATAGTTTCTTCAGAGTATTTCATAAAATCACTTTAGAATAGGTGAGGGAAGAAAAGAAGCACAAAGAGATATATAGGTGTTCTACCTTCCCTCATGTTTATTTTACGGATGGAAGGTCTTTTGACCACCTGGAACTTATGTTCTCCATCCGTGCTTTTCTATTTGATGTCATATATGACCGTAATTTTGGAAGAGAGAGGAGAAGTAGATTCCACATGCAACTGTTAAACTTTCCTCTACCCTTCCGTTTGGGGATAGGTTTCCCTATCTCCCCACCAAAGCAGTTTTATGTCATGCTTAAGACACCCCCTCCAGAGACGCCAATCATAGAGTATACTATGACAATAATTGGGGGGTAATCATCCCCCCTCGTGTTTTACTTATGCTCGGCAACTCTGATTTCTAAAGCCTTACCACTTTCATAAGCCGAGGTTCTCCAATTTGGTAAGATTTTATTATCTTCTTCCTTTAAATAACTTACTGCTGTTTCCCAGATTTAATCAAGAAATATGCAGAGAGTGTACAAATAACAACTGTTCCAATCATAGCAAGCCATCCAAAGAAATCATCAATCGTTCCAGTTACTCCAAAAACTTTGTGTCCGACTTGTGCTGAGCATCCTGCCAATATAAAGAATACTGCTATAAATAATAGTCCTACTCCCAATAGTTTCTTTAGTTGTATTATTTTTCCTTTTTTCATAATGATCACCTACTTTACTATCTATATTATATCTTTAAATAGTTTACTGTTTGATAAAAACATAGTACCCTACTGTTCGTGACCCTCCCATATATCCCTCTAATCGTGGTTCTATATGTGGAACCATATTTACTATTGTGTACACTTCTGCAATTTCTTTTATTCCTTCTTTTAAAATTGGGAGACAATCATTATCTGAGCAGAAACCGTAGTCTTGTGCGTACACCAAAAACAAAGTCTTATTAATTTCCTCAACTATATATCTTTTTTCTTTATCCATTTTTATTCACACTCTTTTTTGTTTTATCTATACTTTTCTCGCCATTCACTCAGTTGTCTTTCATACTGTTGGATATTATAGTTTTTATCAACCCATATAAGATATACTGTTTCTCCCATCTCTACAGATGTTGGGGTATTAATAATATGGTCAAAAAGATAGTCGTGTACAACATCAAACATAGAGTAGAAATATCCTCGTGGTTCATATAACCTTGGATCACTTACAGCAACAAAACATTTAAGCTCTTCAGTTCCACAAAGTATCTTTTCTTGAATTGCGTTCTGTGCAATATCACTATCTACATCTACTTTTACTACATGCCACCAAGGTATCTGTGGATGGTCTTTAATTCTTTGTTTGATGTCTTCTTTAGTTTCAAAATATATGCACCCAAAATTTGTTGCTAAGAGTAATACAATCACTCCTAAAACTAAAATTCTTTTCATATTTATTCACCTCTTTTTAACTTACTTTTGATTCTTTATTCTAAAAAAAGGAAATAGTTTATTGTCATTAATCGTCTGTCTTTTTTAATAATCTCAATATCTTCTGTAATTTTTCATCTATTTCCTCTTGGTGTTCTCGCTCTATCTTGTCATCATAAAAAAGAACTATCATTCCTATTGCTCCAAGTAATAATATAAAATAAAAACTATATGTAGTTTCATAAAATTCTGATAGTATCCCTATAATACCTCCTATTACAAATCCTTTGAAAAAAATACCCATATTTATTCACCTCTTTAAATTCTTTTTAATTAGTTTTTAACCTCTTGTTTTTTAAGTATTCCTCCAATTTATTCATGATGTGAATCAATAGCCCTGCACATAATCCTATTATGATACCCATTGCCAATCTATCCATTTAATTACCTCCAAATATCAATCCAAAAATCTGTTCAGGATCAATCATCCAAGTCTCCAAATACTCTGCTAAATACTCGTAATATTCTGAAAGTTTTTTCTCATCTATGAATTGTTCTATTGTTTTTCTTTGTCCCCTTTTCTCTTTAATATAATATTCCGTTCTATCCACTGCCTGTTGGCTCGTAGGTATTAAGAATCTGTGAGTCTGTTCAGCCCATCCCAAATCTATTTTATCTTCTCTTTTTATGGTGAACAAATTTCTTACAGAGCCAAATCTTGTCGTTACGGTCATGTTATTATTTACTTTGAAAAATGCTGGATTTGATACTGCAAACACTTTATACTGAGGAAACTTCATTTTACATAATTCTCCCTGAAACGGGATAACTGCCTGCATGTTTAACTTTTCTAAATTTGTGCATCCTATCATTCGTTGTGCCCATCTTCTTAAATTCCCTATTGAATCTACCAAGTACTCTTTCTGCCAGATTTTTATTAATCCTTCCTCGTATTTACATAAAACCGAGAATCCGTTGCCCGTATAATTCACTACTATGATCCTTGTATCCTGTTCTAACTTTTCTTTAATCCTTTGAGTTATGCACTGGATCAAATAATAAAACTCCACGATTTTGAACGGGGAGAGCATTGTATTATTTAAGTTGCACTCTTTGATTTCTTCTTTTAGTTTGTAGAATCTGTAGACTTTATGTTTTTCTTTGAGAACTTTGGTTTTTATCTGCTCAACATTTAAATTATATCTCTCTAAATAACTATGATCTATATATTTCATGTCTGCACTTTTAAGTTCATAGTTCTCTCTGTCGTCTACACACTGCCACAACATCTGCTCTATTTTTTTCTGTTTTATTTTTTCATCTAACTTTTGATTTTTCCATAAGGTATTAAATTTTTCTACAAATTTTTTTGAAGCAAAATATGCACCGAGATTTTTTAAATCTATATCCACTAATTTTGTGCCGTCTTTTTCGTCTGGCAAACTCTGGAAAGTATTCGGGAATCTTGGTAGTGATTTATCCCACTGGTATCTTATAAACTCGTCTAATGTTCCACCTTTAACTTTATAATTAGTTTTTGCAATGACTTTAAAAGGTCTTATTTTATCTTTATTCTTTTCTATGTCGTCATAAACTGAATCCGTCTCTTCTTCTTCCGTAGTTTCTTCGTTTACATAATCAATTGTTATTAAATCGTTTATTTTGAAATCGTTTTTTATTATTTTTGCTCTAAAAGTGAGAGTTTTAACTATAATTTTTTTCTCTTCTACTCTTTTGTACTGTGCTGTTATTAAGTAATGATCTATCTTTCTTATAATTTTTATAACTTTAACGCATGGATATCTACCCTGTACTTTCTGCGTAATAAACATTCTTATATTTCTATTCTTTCTTTCGTCAATTCCAAAGTCAACATCTGTATTATTTTTAACTAAATTTAAATAGTATTCTCTAAAGTAGTCATACATAAAAATGTCTATTAAATATCCTTTTCTTTTCTGCACACCTGATCTGACGATATGAGTAATCATTTAATCAACTTTATATATGCACAAAAATATAAGAAAAACTATACTTGAACATACAATTATCCATTCACCTATTACTGCTTTAGTAGACTCTATAGTATGGTAATATAGGTAAATACCTGCACCTATCCATAGAAAGATAGAGTAGATTATTAGCATCATAGCAATCAATTCTTTTTTATTCATGTTTATTCACCTCTATTTTAACTTTTTATATTCTTTTTCTAAATTATTCATTCGTTTATACTCAGTATTTTTCTCTACAAATATTATATCTGGAACATAATCTGTTTTCATAGCTCTCTGCTTTTTTAATGCAAACTCTATTCTTATCTCATCGTCGTTTCCCAATTTTCTTAACTCTACTGAAGTTTCTATGTTTGGATATTTTACATCATAAGAGTTTTTACCATCTCTTGAAGAAACTGACTTCCATATTTTTATTTCCGAATCGTCTAATCCTCTTTCTTTTAGAATTTTATGATTTTCTCGTAGCTGTTTTTTTAACTGATCTACCATGTAGAAATCGTAGTCAAACCCGAGAGTTTTCATGTATGGTTTATTTATCATTTACTCCTCTCTTGATAGTTTATAAAATATATACAAAAAAATAATTACACAGAACATCAAACTTACTTTTGTAAAGAGAGGATGTTGCTCTATCCATGTAAGTATTGCTTCACTGACGGATATTTTCATTTTAGATCACCTCATATGAACCATATCGTTAGTTTTCCTGTTTTTGGTACTTGAGAGAAAGTAAATAAAGCTCTCCATAAATCTGGGTATGGTACTTCTTTTACTTTAACTTTCTTTTTCAAAATCTTTTTTATTACTCTCTTTGGTAAAAATTCCGATTTTAAAATTTTGAAAGGATGTTCTTTTATTTCCACTCTCTCTAAATATTTTGAGAAATCTCCTTCTCCTTCATATCTGATAAAGTAGTTTCTAAATGCAGGTATTTCAAACTCTGGTTGTTTTAATTCTCTAACTTCAACTTTTCTCTCTGGCTGCCTTAATATTTTTCTACTTAGGATATAATATAGTTGTGGGATAAGCCCCATCACATCAGGATATAATGAAAATATTATGCTTGATATTAAAAATGGAACTGCAAGAAATCCGATTAACTTGAACTTGAGAGACATAGGAGGGATTAAATCATATATGTAGTAGAGGGTAGGAGTAAAAATTTTAACTTCTATGACGATATCAATAAGTAAATCAAATATCTGTAAAAAAACAAAGGCAACGAATCCCAAGAACATCACGATGAGATAAATATCAAAAACAGACATCAAGACTCTAACTTTTGGATGCCTATCACTAAATCTATTTTCTATTGGATCTTTAAAACTAACTTTATTTCTTTTGTAGTCTATTGTTATCCTTTTAGTGATTAATGTTCTATCGAGATACTTGCCCTTCATTTAAAAACACTTCCTTATTTTAGTATTACTACTGGATCGCCGTGTACTTTACCTTCTTTTATTCTTATCTTCTCTTCTTTTTCTTTCTTATCTTCCATAGTTTTCACCTCTATTCAATATATTTTATTATAGTTTTTTCCTCGTTTGTTAATCTTCTATTACCTTTAAACAACTCACATTTACCTAAATCCTTTTCATACTTACCTAAAAATCTTATATTGCTGTCATGGTCAACTGCATGTTTATCGTACCACTCTTTATCTATCTCTTTAAAGTTTCTCAATACCCAATCTAACTGTTTTATCCATTCCTCCCTACTCAATAAATTAAAAAAGAAAATAGCATATCCTTCTTTAGTTTTTCTAAGTACATAATCACTCTGATTGAATCTTTTTACTATGTCTCTACACATTAAGAGTATCTTTTTTTTATTCTTCGTATCTGTAGTTAAGTATAGTCTCCTTTGTTTGCCGAAAAGATTTCTTATTCCTACTGATGGGTTTTTTAGGTTCATTTTTTACTCCTATAAAAAGATGCCCTCTGGATGTAATGTGTTACCCTTGAAGTTTGTTTTCCGTCATCGGGCTTTCTACTATATGTCTTTATGGGAGGTGGTATTAGGTCTTAAAAGAGATTCTATCCACGACATATAGCTTTGTTCATATATTTTAGGGAGGTTAGATAGCACTTTAGAAAAGCTTTAACTTTTTCCCCATATATGACCTTATTTATTTATTAATTCTCTCAATCTAATTAAATGCTTACAAGGTACTCTCAACTTTCTTTTTACAAAATTAAAGTCCTCACAGGTACAGTATCCTCTATCTTTATAAATCGCTACCATATGTCCCTTATCTGTCTCTGCAAGTGTAGTATTTCCATCTACATCTATCCATATAAAATTAACTTTTTTGTCTGTCTTTTTTGTCCAATCCAATGGAGTTTCTAACTCTGAGAAAGTTTCTTTAGTTGTCATTCCACTCTTGTATACTTTCGATAATATTCTCAATGCTATTTAGAGTCAGATATTTATATGAAAATTCCAATCTCAACTCTACACTCTTTCTATAGTAATTATCTGCTGACAATGTTTTTTTGTAGTAAAAACAGTCGGAAAAGCTTTTTAATCTTCTTTCTATTTTTCTTTTGTCTAAATATGTGGGGGGTAAAAAGTCTAAGTATAAATATACCTCTCCTTCTTCAAGTAAAAACTTTGGAGGTGAAACATACTCATTATATCTAATATAGAATATTAATTTATTTTCGGTGTGTATGATATATGTCTCCTCAATGTCTTTAGTTATAATCCTTGTTTTTAAATCATTAATTGCTCCAACTATATATTTGAACTTCTCTTCTTCGTCTTTTCTAAGATTGTACATTTCAGTCGTAGTGATAATTACAGTAACTCTATTATTTGTATCTAACATTGCATTTACTTCTGTAACATGCTTTTTCTCAGTCTTTCCTTTTATATATTTCTCATACTCCTCTTCGGTTATTGGAAGGGTAATTTCTTTCCATTTAATAGCTCCTACCTGATCGTCGTACCACCACAATTCAACTATAATTGTATCATTGGTGTCTCTTATATACTTGAGCAGATTGATATATCCTTCACTTTCTATAATCTCCTCTGTAGCATCATTATCTTCATGAAATTCAATCCCTTCTTGTTCATGTATGTTCCAATCTTCAATTTCATCATCATTCTCTTCTTTTTCCCCGACACATCCACTGAACAGTGATAATGCCAAGATTCCGACTAATAGTATTGCTATTTTATTCATGTTATTCACCTCACTTTATTTTCTTAATCCTAAAAATTTTTCCAATTCCTTAATACACTCAACAGTTTTTCTTTCATCTTTTTTTCTTAATAAAATACAAGATACTCTATTAATTGTTATTTCTATAAATTCAATTTTGTCTCCTTTTTTCCATTTTGCATTTTTAATATATTTAGCGGGGATTATTATTTCGTAACTCCCTTTGCCATGTGTCTGTAATACTCTCTCCATTTATCTCACCTGAAATTTCTTGGGTGAAGATGAACAAAAAAGCCCTAAGGTGTAATAATGTTCACCTTTTTCACCGAAATTCAAGTTATCTTAGGATATATTTATCCTCTACTCTCTCATACCCGTTTTTCTCGGCTAATTCATCTAAATTAAACATATCCTGAATGTCAGCAGGTATTGATCTTATTCCTGCCATGTAGTCGCATCCCGTTATTTCTTCGGCAGATGCACTTAACTTTTTTAAATCGGAAGCTGTTGGATAATAAGGATCGTCGATGTTGTCCCAAAGCCCCGTTTGTACCCATTTATCTTTTAATATTTTATTTAATGTCTCTCTTGCTTTGAAAACTGCTTCACTTGTCCACAAAACTCCTTCAGTTACCTCAGGAACTTCTATCGTCGTATTTGTTCTTGCACATAACAGTCTCGGTTCTCCTGTAGTCAGACCTGCAACATATATTGTAATTGGTATTTTTACTATGTTGATTGATACTTTTGGAGCTACTAAATCTTCCAACTCTTTTAATTTTTCTTCCAATCTCTCCATGTTTCTTAATAATTGTTTATATTCAGGTAACTCTTCCCATCCCTTTTCGCTTATCAAAGAAGCTATACTCTCGTTTCTCTCTTCTATCATTAAGTACAACTGAACCATCCTTCTGAATCTGGCTGGTAAATGTCCTCTTGCACGATCACTTATTAGTTCAAAAACCATTCAATCACTAAAGTCCCTTAAAGTACTATCAACTTCATTGAGTAATTTTTCAATGTTAGTATTTTGTATTTCTATTTCTCTCCTTATTGTTTTTGCACTCTGAGCTTCGTTCTTCATATCATCTACAACATCTTCCTGTTCTTCCACTACTTTCTCTACTTTTTCACTTATTTCTTCAGCTTCGCCAAGCTGTTTTAGTTTCCACTCAAGATGTTTAATTCTATTAGGTAGTGTGGCTCTTTTACTTTCAACATCTTTATAATCATTCTCTATATCCACATGTTTTAGATAATAAATATCGCTTGTAAACATCTCATAATCTCCTTTAAGTTGAGCCACTTCTTTTTTCAATTCAAAAATTCCTTTTTCTATTCCTATTGCTTGCCTTCTTTTTTCTCTCTCGTCTATTGTTGGATCGTCTTTCAAATCATTAAGTTTCTTTTCCCACTTTTTTATGAACTCTTCTCTCTCATAAGTTGCCCTCTCTGTTCTCTCTATAATCTTTTCTCCATGTGTTTTTCTTACTTCTTCATAGTAATCTAATGCATTGATTAAATTATCATGGAATTCATCCAACTTCTCACTTATTTCTTTCAATGCACTTAACTCAAGTTCTATCTCTTCTCTTTGCCATCCCTTTATGTCTTCTTCAGTTTTTTTGAAGTTCTTAATTTCATCTTTTAAGATATCTTGATTTGTTCTGTAAGTATTTTTTAACTTACCTATTGTTCCAATCGTAATTCCAATATCCCCTAAATATCTGTTAACAAGTTTATTCTGATTCTCCTGAGTTCTTATAAATCCATACATTGCACGGATAACTGGATTTACTCTCCTTATATATGGTTTCTGAGACCTGAGATGCTTTGCACTAATTAGATCATCATGTTCCCGTTTGTACTCCATCCAATATTCCCTTCTTATTCCTCTCTTTATCTGTAAAGCTAATTTAGGATCGAGAAATCTCAGATGCCTTACTTTTTCATATCCTCTTTCAAACTTTTTAACATTTTCACTTGCTTTTTTTAGTAAATTCTTTTTGTATTTTTCTATATTTTTATCTATTGTCTCGACTTTACTCTCAATTCTACTTATATTATCGTCTGAAGTATTTTTTAACTCCTCAAAGTGTCTTATTCTATCGTCATACTTCTTCTCAAAATCTCTTTTTATCCAATCTGGGTAGTCGTCGTAAGTAAAATCCCGTGATGTGAATCTTGATTTATCCTTTTCTCTTTCATTTTCTATTTTATTTATTTCATCTTCCATGTAAGAACTGTACTCTCTATAATATCGCAATTCTGACTCCAATTCACTTTTAGTAGCCTGCAACTCAACTATGGGGATGTCTTTTGTTATGTATTTTGCTGAAATAAATGTTCTTAACGATTTGAATGGTGAGAAAACTTTTAATCCCATTGCTTTTTTAAACTTCTCAACTCGTTCTTCTTCTTTTCTTTTTGTTTCTCTGACCTGCTCTTCTCTTATTTCTAAACTTAAACGCCTCTGTGCATCGTAAAGATTATTATATTCATCCTCTATTTTTTGTAATTCAATACCAGATCGTGCTATGACTTCAACCTGCTCTTCTCTTTCCCATACCCTAAGTTTATCTTTTATATCTCTCTGCATCATTCTCAGAGTATCCAATCTGTTTTTATTATCCTCGTACTCATCCTGTAAATTTTCCAATCTTGTCTTCATATTATCTCCTTAGTTTCAATGTTTTTATAATTACTCTCCTTTTAGATACCCTTTTCTCCATTTACATGTTTCCGGATCGCAATCTGGTGTTCCAAAACAGACATTTTCCCATATCTCTAAAATATTTTTCCTTTCTTTTTCATTTAAATCTTTACAGCATTTTGTCATCTTCTCACTCCCTACTTTAGACATGTGAACTTTTTTAAAGTTTTGGAAAATAAGATGTTTAACCAAATCTGGTCTTTTGTATACCACATCTCTTAGCGATAATTCTGGTATCAATCTCCTATATTTCCTGCACTCTGCGAAGGATTCTAATGTAATTAATAAAGTACAGCCTTCTTGAGAGTGTATTGTATGTTCTATTACCTGTGGGTTGTCAAATTTCTTTCTAAGATTAATAGGGGATAAAGTTTTAATTACCTTTGACTTTTTTGTACCTATCTCCCCTTTAACTTCAGGATGTAATTTTTTATACATGTTTTTTCACCCCTGTATTCCTCGCTAATCCTAACTCAATAGAATCAAGTCCTAAATGTTTTCTAACCTCGTTTATTTTCCTTTTACTTATCTTTATATCTACATATCCTAATACTCTAAACATTGCTTCACAAAAATCCTCGGCAGATATTGAGTTCACACCAAAATATATTTTTCCTTTTGGTGCTATGAATATTCTAACCCTTTCACCTTTTGAGTATTTTCTATCTTCATATCTTATTATGCTCATTTATTTTCACCTATCTCGATCTTTCTTATTTCTTTAATCCACTCATCAACTATTTCCTTTGGATTGATATAAACTCCAGATCCTTCCAATCCACAAGCTATATCTTCAGAAGAATAGAGTTCTAACTTTTTAATAGCAAGATCTAACGCTTTTTTTAATCTCTTGATTTTCAAATCTTTTTTTTCCATATACCTCACTTCTTATATATTCTTTTAATTGATCAATTGTAGGTATCCATGTAACACTATGAGAGAGAGTGCTATGCCCTGATTTAAAATGTATGCACCATAGCTTGAGATTCGGAAGATACTCTACTTTATCAATAGTTCCTATACCCATAAGCCCATAACATATATCTCCAACTTTAGGTTTCCAACTTTTCTGAAGTTCTTTTGATTCTTGACATATCTTAATATAAACCTCTTCTTTTTTTAATTTACTTTCAATCCTATTAATTTTGAATCCTTGTTTTAGGATAGTATCTCCATGTTCTATAATAAACAAGAAGGATAAAAACCATAGTGTTATAATTACCCCCATAACTCCCTGAATTACTTCTTGTGTAGCCGTTCTTATTTCTTCTGAAGGATTACTTGAATATATCATGTAAAATCCTATTACTATCATAAAGAAACATGTTCCATACATAAACTTTTTTGTCCAATCCATTCTATTCACCTTCTAAGACTTTTCCACATTTTATTTCTCGTATAGATATATTGTAGTTTAGACTTTAAATCTTTTATTGTGTCATTATCACTCATTTTTTCTATTAAGTTTAACAAGTCAATTAAATCCTTTTCGATTTGGTTCATTAGATCACCTTTTTCTCTTCCCTTTTATTCACCTCAATATGGGGGTTTTTTTATCAACTCATTTATTCTTTCCTCATGTTCTTTTGTGTCTTTTACTAATTTATCCTCTCTTGTCATTTCCCACGGACTTTTATGTTCCTCTGTATAGTTTTTATACTCTTTAGATCCCATAACTACTATTTTATGTGGTGCATCGTTTGGGAATGTCTCATCAAGATATTTTAAATATTGTGTATATCCCTTAATTGTTTTCATAGTTTATCACCCTCTTCTATATTCGCTCTTTTGATTCTCTCAATAGTTTAGAGATTATTTCTCCTCTTTTTGTTAAATATATATTTCCAGAAATTAGTTTTATAGGTATTCTTCTAACAATCTGTTCTAGATATTCTGGAGATTCCCCAAGTGCTTTTGCGAGTGTTATATAACCCCACATTTTATTTGAATCCTCTCCTAATTTTAAGATTATTTTTATTTCCATTTCAGTAAACATATGATCACTTCCTATCTCAACACCTTGAATTTATTAGGACTCGGCTCGTACAGATCTCCCTTCTGTTTGTACTCCTCTATTGCTCTTCTGATAAAGTTTTTATCCATACCTTCTCTTTCTCCTTCCTGTAAAATATCCTCAAGACTTGTTCCTTGTCCTTTATCAAGCTCTGAAATTATATCAAGTAACTTTATCAGTCTATCTCTCTGGCTTTTTGGTTTTCCCGTCATTATTACATCTATGTCTAACTTGCCTGTTTCTATATCCACACCAAATTTATATAAATATGTTTTGTACAAATTAATTATATCTTTTGCATCTTCTTTGTCTACTTCTTTATGTAAACGCATTTTTGCTCTCGACTCGCATAATCTACCCATTGCTTCTACCTGTCTTGGAGTTATTGGTATTGAAGAATCGTTCTGTGATAATCCTCGTAGTGAAGTATAATATTTAGTGAGCATTTTTTGTGTATCTTCTGTTAATATAGGTTTGTAATTCTTTTTTGCATAGAGAATATACTTCACCAATAAATCTTCATCTATTCTTGTCTGTGCCGTTGCTGGTAGTGAATGTGTCCTCCTTGCAGTAAGAAGATGATCTGCAATTTCCTTATCTTGTGATTCATCTGGGACATCCAACATAACAAAAATTAAATCAAATCGTGATAGTAAAGTAGGTGGTAGGTCTATCTGGCTTATTAGAGATGAACTCTTATCAAATCTTCCCAACTTTGGATTTCCTGATGCTAAAATACTCGTACTTGCAGGTAAAGAGGATATAATTCCTGCTTTTGCTATGCTTATGACCTGACTTTCCATTGCTTCATGTAAAGCCGATCTATCTTCTTTTCTCATCTTATCTATTTCGTCAATACAATTATGAACAACTGCACCACTCACACAAAAATTATGATCTCCCCCTATTGATAAGTCATATACTCTCTTCTTTTCATCTTCTTCTATACTCACAATGGGAATGAGTAAATAATCTTTTTTAGGTTCTCTATATTTCACCTCAGTTATTTCGTTCCAATATTTTTTAAGTGTTCCCATGAGATATGTAGTTACCAGATTATGCTTACATGCATACCATATTCGTGAGTGTAAATAGAGAGATACAGTTTTTGAGGTATTAAATTTTATATTTTTAAACCATTGTGTATACTCTTCATCAAGAAGGCAATCATAACTACTTAATTTTTTCTTGGGTACTACAGAATACAGCTTATCCTTATTTCTACCCACAACATACTCACCAAATAATTTTACAACTTGATTATAACTGCTGAGGGAGGGGATACTTATCCTATCACTACCATTCGGTGTTTTTCTTACAGTGGCAAGAATCCCAAACATGGAAAAAATAGTAGTAATCATTTTATATATTGTTGACAACCACTCATCATCATATTTTTTTCTCCCAAGTGTTATTACAATCTCGTGTTTTATTCCATATGTTCCTTTCTTATGGGATACACAACTATCTACACTCAATACCCCACATAGAAGCCCTGCACAATAATCCTTATCATCCATTGGAAATTTTCCTTTGAATACTTTCATCAAGTCTCTTTTGAGATTTTTTGAGGAGAGGTGGTATAGAATAGTGGGACCAAAATTTACTTTGTTTCCATGAATATACCCTACTGAACTTGGTCGTTTATATGTGTGAGTTCGTATATTGTATTGATTAAATATGAGAGAAGATACATATTCTGCTCTTTCTTGGTGAGTTTCTGCAATATGAAAACCTATGCTGTTTTTTGGGCTTTTTTCATTAATCCACATATCTGATAGTGCATACCCCACAATAAATCCCCTCTCAAATTTATCTCTATCTTCAATATTATAATCATTATAGAGTATAGGTAAACGGACATAATCCTTTCTTGTTAAATTATCTGCTCTGACCCATCCTCGATTTGTAAGTATCTTATGATCGGGAGTGCAATTGATTGTGTCTCCTATATAAGTTTGTATTTGTAATGTTTTCTTTTTCCCCATATAACTTTTCTTTTGTACTCTTCCTCTTTTCTCAATACCATAATTTATAACAACATCTCCTTCCATAACATCCTTGATAGGTATCATACCTCTATTTGTAGGTATAAGTTGTTTTTCATCGATACAAGCTAATGATCCATTTGCTATTACTAAAATTCCAGCTTCAAGAACATAATCACCCGTCATCTCGTCTCGAATAACTGCTGCCGTTAAACCTGCTGCACTTATACCCTTCCCACTACTGAATACTGCACGAGGAGTGAATCTTGCAACTCTCCGTAGAAGTCTTGATTTGGCAACGGCTGGATCACCTGCAAGAAGTATATGAAAAATCCCCCTCATGATCGTACCGTCTTCAAGTGTGCATGGAGTTCCTTCAAATATCTGTAAGGATATTGCTTCTTTTACTTCGTCGTACCCCTTAATAAATGGAAATAAGGAATCAATTATCCTCTCTACAATAAACGGGTCTTCAGCGAGTTTTAATATTTTCTTTTCATCTTCATCTGTGATTTGTATGTCCTCTATGTCCTGTTTTATAATGCCGAAACATGAATTATACCTTTTGTAACTTCTTATTAATCCTCTTGTACTTCCTCTTTCCTGACTACCTCTTAAAATTCCAATTATCTTAACTCTCTCGCCACTCTTAACCAAATCAATTAAATCTATTCCTTTGATAATAACATCCAACGGTCTTGGTGTAGTTCTTCCAGCAAGTTCTTCTGGCTCTTCTTGTAATGTTATTTTCTGCCAATCTAAAAATTTTGATTCTTTTCTTAGAAGTTTTAAAGCTCCTTTTATTTTGGTGCCACATGCTGGATTCTCACAAACTGCGGGAGGGGTATATTTTAATCCTTCCTCTTCTTCCTCATATTTCTTTATAAATATATGTCCACATTTCTGGCATTGAAAAACACCTTCAATTAATAAATCCTTAACTTCTGATACTCTTATGGCAATTCCTGAAACTTCAACTAATGTATCTGCATCTTCTGCTGTTAATTCTCTAATTTTATGCGTTTCTACCAATTTACTAAATCTAATCGGAATTTCTTCTTCTGTTAAATCTTTAATGACAGTTTGTAAAGTGCGAAAAACGCCGTTTTTATCGTCTGGATCATTAACTAAGTTTTCATATATCTCTCCTAACCCTGCTTCTAAAAGATCAGTAGCATCTATCTCTATACTTTCTTTTCCCGTTCTGACTTCATCTATCTGTTTTTTATATTTTAACTCCTTTTTATCTTTGTCGTGATATGTAAGTATGAAGTCTTTTAGATCATTATAAAGTTTATTATCTTGCTCTGGAGTTTCTTTTACAGACATGTTATGCACCTAACTTCTCCTGTTCCATTTTTGAATCTTGTAAAGAGCATCCGAATTTGTATTTTTTCAGTCGCTTGACAGCGATGTCGCAGTATTTCTGAGAGATTTCTATTCCTATCCACTGTCTGCCTAATTTCTTTGCCATTTTGAGAGTTGTACCACTTCCACAGAGAGGATCTGAAACAATATCTCCTTCATTGCTCCAAGAATAAATATGATCATACGCTAACTGTTCGGGAAAAATTGCAGGATGTTTAAAAGCAATTTTATCTTTAGTTGTCTTTTGATAGCCGACTGCATAACTCCATATATTAAATCTTTTTCTAAATCGTTTTCCTTGTTTATATTTTAATCGTGTTGTTGTCCCATCTTTTTGTCTTGTTGTAGAAGATTTGGATGGTTTATATCCCTTTGTTTTTATTTTCATGGGATTGAATGTGGAAGGTTTACCTTTACTAAATACAAACATATACTCAAATGCTTGTTCATATCTATTAACTTCTGGGAATGGAATTGTATCTTTTTGGTATACCATTGTATCATGTAAATTAAATCCAACTTCTTTGAAGTATAAGGCTTGTTTAAAACTGTTCCCACTTTCACTTCCGTTTATAGTTTTATCTCCAACTACCCAAACAACCTCCCCTCCTATTACTATTGTTCTGTATAATTGTTTAACAGTCTCGTTAAAGTTAAAAGTATATCCTTCATAATCTCTCAAATCATCATAGGGTGGACTTGTAATTGTCAAATCAATACTCTTTTCAGGAATCTTCGGAAGTATATCCATACAATCTGCACAGTAGAGAACACCTTCTTTTTCTCTGTAGTAAGGTTCTACATCTATTGAGTTTATTATTTTGTCGAGTTTGTCGTAATAAGGATTATCTTCTTTGATTTCTTCGGGCATGAACTATCGACCTCCATACTCTCTTTCTTCATATCCACTACATTCTACGATATTTCTCCAATTTTTTCCATGCTTAAATGTAGCATTACATTTTGTTCCTTGCCATCTGCAAGTATCACAAAGATTTTTCTCTGTGCTTATCACATGAAACTCGAATCCCCATCGTATTCCTTCTTCTCAATGAGGATTAAGCTCTGTAAAAACTTCTTCATACTGCTTGGGTGTATATCCTCTCTCTTTCATAGCATCTTTCTCTGAAATTAAATCTCCTACATGATGAATTTCTGACCAGATCTTATCCATGACGATTCTAATATCTGACTCTCCCTTTACTTCTCTTCCTTTCTGGACTGAATAGGAATGTCCGATTCTATAAATACCTCGCTTTATTCTTCGTGTTTGAGTCTTTGTGCCTTTTTTTATCTTTTCTATGTGAGTTTCGCCATCTGGGGAAGTACCTGAGAAGATCATGGGGCATCAATCCCCCCAACATTCTTTAAAGGGTCCTTTAGAACAGTCTACATTACCAAATGGGCAATGATCACATTTCAATCTTCGATTTTTAATTTTTTCTTTATTCATGTTTATCACCTCTTATTTCCTCAATCTAATAATTCTATCTCTGCTTG